>Ga0315279_10004287_pt1 | contig 19216 bp, 14 predicted proteins | sample YL17G06_20_MG_FD_203694 | JGI IMG/M metagenome (GOLD analysis project Ga0315279, IMG submission 203694) | Sediment microbial communities from Yellowstone Lake, YNP, Wyoming, USA - YL17G06_20 | ecosystem: Environmental > Aquatic > Freshwater > Lake > Sediment | place: USA: Wyoming | collected... | reverse complement strand
CTTCTTTCCGGCTGTCGCCTTCTCGTCTCTGTAACTCAGTGCGGTGACCAAGCCGGGCTGAAGCAACTGCTTCTCTTTTCCACCTTCCTCGCTGCGATAGATTCGATAGCCTGCGACATCAGGATCCGGAGGTGAGGCCCAGAGCAGGATTACAGCGCCATTATCGACCACGGCGTTCAGATTCTGCGGCGGGCTCGGGGGGAACGTGTCCCGCGCGACGACTTGCAGCGGCTGGGAAGAAAGGCTCTCGGCATACGGATCTTCCCGGCTTCCCACGATGCTCACCGCGTAATAATAAGTCTTGTCGAACTGGAAGCTGCGGTCCTCATACTCCGGCTTCGGCAAGAGGTCCGAGTTGAGGGGAGCAGGGGGGAAATTCTTCGGGTCCTCCGAGCGATAGACATTGTAGCCGGCAATTCGAGGTGGTGTGGTTCCGTCCGCGTTTTGCGACGGCGCAGTCCAACTCAGACGCACATACTCCTGGGTCAAAATCTCAGTAAGCTCCGTAGGCGCGGCAGGAATGGCCACCGGAGAGATGATGACCTGGTTGCTGAGCCCGGCTGTCTGCTTTTTCCGGTTGATGAAGCGAACCACGTAGTCAAACGTTCGGCGATAAAACGTGGCTCGTTCCTGCGGCGGCAGCTCATCCCGGAAGACGAGGGTTTTATCGTGCAGATAGTTGGATAACCTGTCGGCGGGAACGGTGAGAAGCTTCTCAGCGGCCTTCAAGTAGTCCTTTTCCGATAGAGGTACCGTTATTTGCCCTCTGCTCTCGGCGAGACGTAAAATCTCGACCTGCCCGAGAGTGGTCACCGGAGAGCCGTTGGTGTTTTCCGCCGGCATGGAAACGGTGAGTACGACGCGGTCGGCAAACTGCCGGGCTGCAAGGTCTACGGCGGGCTTAGGGATGAGCAGCACGGGCGGCTGAGGCTCCCCAACCTTGGCGCAGCCCACGCTCAGGAAAAGCAACGCGCAAGCACATCGAGCTAACAGGTAACCGAACATCACCTCTTTAATGAGTTTTGGTGTTCTTCGGTTTATGCATCGTAAGACTGAGAATCCGCCTCTCAGAATTGCGGATTGCGAATTGAAGATTGCGAATTGAAGAAACTGAAAAGACAATCCGCAATCTACAATCCGCAATCCGCAATAGATTCGGGAGGGATTTCGCATTAGAGGATGTACCGGCTGACGTCGTTGTCTTTCACGATGTCCCCGAGCTTCTTGCGGACATACTCGGCATCGATTCTGACGTTCTTGCTTTTTAGCTCCTGGCCCTGGAAGGAGATGTCTTCCAGCAGCGCTTCCATGATGGTGTGCAGCCTGCGGGCGCCGATGTTTTCCGTGTTTTCATTTACCGTGCAAGCCAGCCTGGAAAGCTCGCGGACCGCGTCGTCCGTGAACTTGAGCTTGAGTCCTTCGGTATCCATCAGCACGGTGTATTGTTTGATCAAAGCGTTCTTGGGCTCCGTGAGGATGCGCACAAAGTCCTCTTCTCCGAGCGTAGTCATCTCGACCCGGATGGGGAATCGGCCCTGGATTTCGGGAATCAAGTCAGAGGGCTTGGATACGTGGAAGGCGCCTGCCGCGATAAAGAGGATATGGTCGGTGCGCAGCATGCCGTAGCGGGTATTCACGTTGGTTCCTTCCACGATCGGCAGGATGTCGCGCTGCACACCTTCGCGGCTGACGTCCGGCCCGTGTCCCGACTCGCGGCCGGCTATCTTGTCAATTTCGTCCAAAAAGATGATGCCGCTCTGCTCAACGCGCTCGAGAGCCAGCCGGGCCACCTGATCCATGTCGACCAGCTTCTGCTCTTCTTCCTGCACGATGTAGTCCGCAGCCTCGTCCACCCTCATGCGACGCTTCTTGGCCTTGCCGTCGACAAGCCCGGACAGAAGGTCGCGCATGTTGAACTGGAGTTCTTCCATGCTGGAACCTTCGAAAACCTGAAGTGAAAACGGGCTCGTCGGATGTTCCCGGACTTCCATTTCGATGATGCGGTGATTCAGCTTGCCCATGCGAAGATGCTTCCGCAGCTTTTCGCGCATCTGCTCGAGGCGGCCGAGTTCCTCGCCGGTATCGTCATGCACGTTCTCGTCCGGCACGGCCCGGAGAGTGGGCAGGAGAATGTCCAGCAACCGTTCCTCGGCGTTCTGCTCGGCTTTTTCCTCAATTTCGGTGATCTTCTCCATCCGTACCATGTCTACGGCTATCTCGACAAGATCGCGCACCATGGATTCGACGTCGCGTCCGACATAGCCTACCTCGGTGAACTTGGTGGCTTCGATCTTCAGAAACGGCGAGTTCGCGAGCCGTGCCAGTCTGCGGGCGATTTCCGTCTTACCCACGCCCGTGGGCCCGATCATGATGATATTCTTGGGGGCGATCTCCTCCGCCATCTCCTCGTCCACTTTCTGGCGGCGAATGCGATTGCGAAGAGCTATGGCTACCGCTTTTTTGGCCCTCTGCTGTCCCACAACATATTTGTCGAGTTCGGCGACTATTTCCCGGGGCGTCATCTCATCGAGCCCGCGGGTCTTTCCGGCACGTTGTTTTGGCATTTCCTGCATCCAACTGTGTCAGGTCTGGAAAATTTCATTTCTGAGTCATGCACTATCCCGGCTAAGGGAGGCCGCGTAAATGAAGTTGTCCAGACGTGACACCCTCACCTCATAACTCTTCGACGATGATTTCGCTGTTTGTGAAGATGCAAATCTCGCTGGCGATCTTCAAAGCTTCAAGCGCCACCTGTTTCGCTGACATCTTGGTGTGGCGCAAGAGCGCCCGGGCTGCAGCCAGAGCATAAGCCCCACCGGAGCCCACGGCGAGTATCCCGTCATCGGGTTCGATAACATCGCCGGTCCCGGAGAGCAGATAGGTCGCTTTGCCGTCCGTGGCGAGAAGGTAGGCTTCCAGATGACGCAGCGCGCGATCGGTGCGCCACTCCTGAGCGAGTTCCACCGCCGCGCGGTTCAGGTTTCCCTGGAACTGCTCGAGCTTGGCTTCGAGCCGCGAGAAAAGCGCAAAGGCATCTGCGGTCCCACCGGCGAAACCGACCAGGATCCGGTCGTTATACATCCGCCGAATCTTTCTGGCGGTCTGCTTGATCACCGTGTCTCCGAGGGTGACCTGCCCGTCTCCGGCGATAGCGGAGCGGTTGCCTCGCTTAACCAGAAGAATCGTAGTCCCATGAAAAGCAAATTTGGCTGGTTTCATAACCAATGGAGTATAGAACAACCCTCTCCAAGACAACAGTGGCCAGTAAAACCCGAGGCGCATGAAGTGTATGTCGACATCTGATCACTGACCACTGATCACTGATTACTGGACACTGACCACGAACCACTGTTTTTCTGCTCTTGCGCAGCACCGGGGCTTCCGTTAGATTGGGCATCACCTGGAAAACCGAGGTCTGCTATGAACTATCTCAATCATCTCATTTGTCCCAAGTGCTCGTCACTCCATCCCAAGGGTCAAGTGCATGGCCTATGCCGCTGCGGATCCCCATTGCTGGTAGAGTACGATCTCAAAGCGGCACGGAACGGCTTGTCCCGCGAAATGCTCGCCGGCAGACCTTCGAACATGTGGCGCTATGCTGAAATGATGCCGGTTCAGGACGAGCGGCACATCATCTCCCTAGGCGAAGGCTTTACGCCGCTGATTCATGCTGCGCGGCTTGGCGCGGCGCTGGGCCTGAAAAGGCTTTACATCAAGGACGAGTCGAGCAATCCCACCGGGTCCTTCAAGGCTCGCGGACTCTGCGCGGCTGTTAGTATGGCCAAGGAGCTTGGAATTCACAAGCTGGCAATTCCCTCCGCCGGAAACGCTGCTGGAGCGATGGCCGCATACGCGGCCCACGCGGGAATGGAATCCTACATCTTCATGCCGACCGACACGCCTGTGGCGAACATCCGTGAAGCCGAGGTCTTTGGTGCTCAGGTGAATCTCGTCCAAGGGCTCATCACCGATTGTGGCAAGATCGTGGCAGAAAGGAAGGAAAAGGAGGGCTGGTTTAACGTCTCGACTTTGAAGGAGCCCTACCGCATCGAGGGCAAGAAGACGATGGGTTATGAACTGGGGGAGCAGTTCGGCTGGGAACTCCCGGATGTCGTTCTCTACCCCACCGGTGGAGGTACAGGAATGATCGGCATGTGGAAAGCATTCCGCGAAATGGAGGGCTTGGGCTGGATAGGTTCGAAGCGTCCCCGCATGGTGACGGTCCAGTCGGCGGGATGCGCACCGATCGTTCGCGCGTTTCACAGCAATGCGACTCACGCCGAGCCCTGGCAGAATGCTCACACTATCGCATCCGGCTTGCGCGTGCCGCGCGCCATTGGTGACTTCCTCATCCTTCAGGCGCTGCGCGAGAGCCATGGAAACGCAGTGGCCGTGGAGGACGGGGAAATCGTGGATGCGATCAAGCTGGGGGGACGTATGGAGGGTCTCTTCCTCTGCCCGGAGGGAGCGGCCTGCATTCCGGCGCTGAGGATGCTCATCCAGCAGAACTGGATTGCTCCGGACGAAAAGATCGTCCTCTTCAACACCGGCACCGGCCTCAAGTATCTGGAAGTTCTCAACGAGGGGTAGCGCTGCATATCCCAGATTGACGATTTACGATTGACGATTGAAAGGCGATTCCCGCCAATCGTAAATCGTCAATCGTAAATCTCTTACGGCCCTGTGGGGAGTATCCATGACGATCCATCTGTACTATGAAAATTCCTATTTGACGGAGTTTTCGGGCATTGTCCTCGAGCAGCGAAAGTTGGGCAACAAAGGCGCCGTAACTCTCGACCAGACAGCGTTTTATCCCACTTCCGGAGGACAGCCACACGACACCGGCATGCTTGGTTCTGCACAAGTTGTCGAGGTGGAGGAAGATCCGTCGGGCGCTATCCTGCATGTGGTGGACAGTTATGTTCCACTCGGGCCTGTCTCGGGACGGATCGACTGGGAGCGCCGCTTCGATCACATGCAGCAGCACACAGGACAGCACATTCTCTCGCAGGCGTTCATAAAGGTCGCCCAGGCGCCTACGGTCTCCTTCCATCTGGGCAAGGAAACTTCAACCATCGATGTCGAGCTGAGCCAGCCTACCTCTTCTCTTATGGAACAGGCGGAGGACCTAGCCACACAAATCATTTTCGAAGACCGGCTGGTGACTGTTCTGACTGTGGATCGTGAAGGCCTCAGTGCTCTCGGTGTCCGCAAGGAATCGTCCCGCGAAGGTGAGATTCGGGTCATTGACGTTGAGGGATTTGACCGCTCACCCTGCGGCGGCACCCACGTGCGGCGAACCGGCGAGATCGGGATGATTGCCATCCTCGGATTCGAGCGTTACAAAGGAGGAACCCGGGTCGAATTTGCTTGCGGCTGGCGCGCTTTGAGGACTCTCCGGAGAGATCATGAGCTCTTGCGTGAACTGGGGAAACTCTACTCATCCCATCCGAGCGACCTACAACGTCTGACCGAAAAACTTTTTCAGGAACGCGCTGCACTCTCGCGCGATAACGCCAAGCTTCAGGATCAAATCCTCGATTTAGAAGCACAGGATCTCGTCAACCGTGCCGATAAGAGCCGCAGGGCCCTCCTAGTGCGAGCTACCTATCCGGGCCGCAGCCTGGAAAGCGTCAAAGTTCTCGCACAAAAGGTGGCAGCCCATTCTCGAGCAATCGCCATCCTGGCGGCTGTGCAGGAAACAGCGCAGCTGGTAGCCGCCAGGAACACCGAGGTTGCCGGAGATTGCGGCGCAGCCATCAAACAGGCTGCAGCGCGGTTCGGCGGAAAAGGGGGAGGCAAACCTGAGATTGCGCAGGCAGGCAGCATCGCGGCTGCTGCACTGGACGCTTGGTTCCAAGAGCTGGAGATATATTTCACGAACGCCAACCAGGCAGCGTCTTAGGGCCTAAAGACATAACAATGCTCCGGGTGGACAATGAGCGCTGAATCAGTAGATATCGGAGGGGCTTGCGGGTGCGTGACTGAGGAGGCACCCCTCTTGTTTTCCGACACTGCCGGGGTCGCGGTATCGATTCACGGTTCCCTCCTGCTGGATGAGATTCTGCGTAGATGCATGCGCATTCTGAGGCAGGACTTTCAACTTCGGCGCCTTAGTCTGGTTCAGCATCGGTCAAACGAATACACTGCCACGCTGTACTCGGTAGATGACATCGAGGGCACATCTCCTATCCGGCCCAGGGTCATCGCCCTCAAACCCTCCCGGCTCAAGGAACATTTCAACCCAAAGCGGGGAGCCGAGGTATGCTTTTCCGTGCAAAGAGAATTGGACGGCACCGAACGGGCCTACTTCGCTCATCCGGAGGCCTCCTCCGTCGTTTACGCACCCCTCCTGCTTGCGGGAAGACTGAAAGGGATCCTGGTACTAGCAGTTGACCAGAACGGTCCTATCACCGCGTCTCAGAGCGCCTGCCTCAGCCTCCTGACCTCCCAACTCTCACTGGCCATCGAGAACTCCGACACTCACTATTTCGAGAAGCGACGGGGCCGCCAGTTGCAGATGCTGAGCGAGATCGCCAAGCAAGCGGTGATGCTGGAAGACCTCACCGAGTTTTTTCAAACGGCCTCGGCGCTGCTCCGCCAGGGCTTTGACTACGACATAGTCCAGATATGGACCGTCGGGCCCCGGCAGGAGCTGGTACTCAAAGGATTCGCCTACAAAGCAGTGTCCGGAATCGTAATCGGAGAAAGAATGCCTCCGCTGGTGGAAGAGTGCAGGATACAAAACCAAATTGTCTGCAAGAATGACGTCTCCAGCGAGGCGAAAAAATCGACGAGCCGCCCGGACACCGCAAGCCAGCTGGCAGTTCCCATGCGTCTCAGAAGCAAGTTCCTCGGAGTCCTGTCGATCGAAAGCAGCCGGCTGGACGCTTTCCCCATCGAAGACTTCGGAATCATGGAGGGAGTGGCTTCACTCATTGCCTCCGCCTTCGACAACCTCCGCGACTTCCACCATGCCCGGCAGTCCAACGAGTACATGCAGGCCATTCTAAAATCCGCCAAGGACCTAGCCATTCTGTCGACTGACATCCATGGATACGTGATCACAAGCAGTGCCGGATCCGATGCGATCTTCAAGATCCCACAGCAAGAAATCCTGGGCAGGGATATTTTGACGCTGTTCAGCGACCGAAGCTTTCAGCACGAGCTTGCCCTCTATATCAATACGACGCATCTACCGGCTCTCGAACGGAGTAGGCTCTGGCAAGCTATGGGAGATTCGTCTTCCTTTCTCGACGTAAACGTCGAGCGAGTGCATGACGCCGAAGACCGGCCCATCGGATTCCTCTGCATCGTCAGGGACATGACGGAACATGTCGCGCTTCAGCAGACTCTGGAAAGCCTCTCCTTCACGGATGAGCTGACGGGTTTGTACAATCAGAGGCGCTTCTTCAACACCCTTACGGAGGAGATAGAGCGAAGCCGGAGATATCGGCGGAGGTTCTCATTGTGTTTCTTCGACCTGGACGGTTTTAAGCAATTCAACGACACCCAGGGTCACCTCTGTGGCGATCAAGCTCTCAAGGAGACTGCGAACCTTCTGCGGTGCCTGGTGCGCGGCAATATCGACACCTGCTACCGCTACGGAGGAGACGAGTTCACGATCATCATGCCTGAAACTAACCGGCACAATGCCCAGAACGTTGTACAGCGAATTCGCAGGATGCTCCAGGAGCACTTTCAGGGAAAACTCACAGCCAGCGTTGGCATCGCGGAGTACGAGGAGCCAATGGAAGCTGAAGAAATCGTGAAGAAAGCCGACAGCGCGATGTACGCCGCAAAAAACCAGGGCGGCGACTGCATTGTTCTCGCTTAACAGGCACGAATTTCACGAATCAAAAATCTGCCACGAATCTCACCAATTACACGAACATAGCAGCGACGAATTACACGAATTGCACGAAAGAAATTGCATTTTTATTTCGTGCAATTCGTGTAATTCGTCGCTGCTTTTAAACTCGTGCATTTCACGGCTATTTTCGGGCCGGGGAGCGCGTTCCAAGCGTATCAAGCTTCAGAACTCGCCAATCGTCGGAGAAATCGGGCGATCCTAGGTTCAGCTTGTTGATTTTGAGGGCGAGATTCTCAAAGTCGAAACTGGCGAGCGCCACCAGTTTGAAGTCATCCGGGCCCAGCCGTAAGGTAACGCCGTAAAGTTCCTTTGCGTCCCCGAAGTCGCCGTCGAGCCGCACTCCGAAAGAAGATCTGGCTCTTATCCGCATCGTGGGCGTAACCAATGGCTGCTTGGGGTCCCCGGTATCTACGACAAAGACCTTGCCGGGAACCTTCCGGTTCTCCAATGTGACGCGGATGTCCTTGGCCAAGAGGTTGTATTGCTTATCCCCCATGCAAACAAAGTTCAGAAGAGGCACACCAGGTTTTACGACTTCGAGGGTGAATATGTACTCCCGGTCTATGAAGACAAAGTATGCGCTCTTCTCGAGGGACTTGCTGTCTGCCTTCGGCGCCTGGCTTCCAAGCGGTTTAGGGGGCAACTGCCCAAGAAGCACAACAGAGATCATTAATAAGAAATTCATAGGACTCCACAAAACCTGATTTCCGTCCCTAACCCCACCTTATTTGATACCATAGCAACTCACCAGTTTGAAGGCAGAGGGCCTATGGAAGCAACAACGTGGATTATCGGAATCGTGCTCTGCACCACTTTAATGGCGTTCGGCAGTCCTCCACCGGCAAGCGACCTTTACAGCGTTGACATCCTCCAACTCGCGCGCATCTGGGAAAAGGAGCGCATATCGCCTCTCAATCCCTATTCCCTGAAGCATGCCGAGTTGAAGCAGCGGCTGGACCGCCTCGCCCGTCAATATCCGGAGGTTATACGGATGGAAACCGCCGGACACTCCGCGGAGGGACGCGAAATCTTCCTCCTGAGTCTAGGCACGGGTTCGAAGAAGATCCTTTTGTGGTCGCAGATGCACGGAGACGAGCCCACCGCGACCTGCTCGCTTTTGGATCTCTTCCACTTTTTCGGCCTTCACAGCCAGGATTCGTGGGTGGCTGAGATCCTGCAAAAGCACACACTTCTGTTCGTTCCTATGCTCAATCCCGACGGAGCCGAGCACGGGCAGCGGCGCAACGCCCAGGGGATCGACATCAACCGCGATGCACGGATGCTGCAGACGCCGGAAGGAAGACTCCTCAAGGAAATTCGCGACCATTACCATCCCTTCCTCGGATTCAACCTGCACAACCAGAGCAGCCTGACGACGGTCGGTGACACCGGAAGAGTCGCGACTATCGCGCTTCTCGCGGTCGGGGCGGACCTGCCTGCATCTGTCGAAAGGGCGACCGAAAAAGACAAGGATATCGAAGATGCCCGGAATCTTACGAAACAGGTTACCGCGGTTCTCTACGAAGCCCTTTCACACTTCGTTTATGGTCACATCTCACGCTACGACGAGTCATTCAACCCACGAGCCTTTGGAGACAACCTCTTGCTCTGGGGAACTCCCGTCGTACTAATGGAGAGTGGAGGGAATCCAGACGACCTTCCTCCGGAATACACGGTGAAGCTGAACTATGTCGGCCTCCTGGCCGCACTCAATTCGCTTGCCACAGGCAAAATCGGGAATGCAAACCCGGCGGTCTTCGATTCCCTGAAAATGAACAGCGACAACCCGATCTTTGATCTCATGTTGCGCAATGCCTGGGTTGTTACAGGCACGGGCATGCCCCCCTTCCGGGGGGACGTGGCAATACGGCGGGATGCCAGAGCAGGATCCACGAGCGACTCGATCATCGCGGATTTGGGGGACCTCGCAGTGTACAGCGCACATCACACCGTCGATTGCACCGATGCGCTGGTAACACCTGGACTGATCGGCTGGGATCCCCAATGCTCGCTGCTCGCGGGCAAGCCTGACGACGAGGCGTATCTCCGGAAAGGTTTCTCCACCTTGATCGAAACTGTTGCCTATGATGAACTCCTAACCAACCGGCCTGCTCCGGAAAAATGGTCTGGAGCCCGCCGTTTGAACTGGGGATTTCTGGTTTCAGGTGAGCCTGCGCAAAAGAACCCAGAAAAGCCGCTGCTGATCGCCGACTGGTTCGCGGCGGGAGGTCGTGCATGGGTACTCGCAGATAGTGCGCGCGTTTCGGACGAGGCTCAAAGGATCCCGTCCTGGTTCGGTGTCGATCTTATTCCACCCTCAGCGGCCGCGCGGTTTCAGATCCCGCATTCCCTGGAGGGAGAGCCCGGGACGGTCCTTCCACGTTGGACCTCAGAAGCTGCCCAGCAGCTCCATATCACACGTCGAGGAGTCATTACTCCAGGAGCGATCGCGGACCTCGTGATTTGGACGTCCTCGTCGGGCCAGGCTCCGTCGGAACTGAGAGACTTCAAGCCTAGCCACGTTATCATCAACGGCAAATTGGATTCGAACCTGCCAGGCCGCTTCCTCGGAAGGGCCACAAATTTCCCAAATTAAAAGACAGCCACGAATTACACGAATTGCACAAAAAATAAACTCAACGGACGATACGTTTGGTCTGAAGCGACTCTCTGCCAAAATTGAGGAGGATCGCCAGGCGGAAACCCGTAGCTGCCAAGCAATGAAGGGCCTGGGCTTCTTGTGCTGCTGTAAGCGATGTTATGGCCTTTATTTCAAGAATGATCCTTTTCTCAATCACAAGGTCCGCACGATACTCACCAAGAAGCAGTCCTTTGTAATTCACCTTTAGGAGCTTTTGACGTTCGTAGGAAATCGATCTGAGGGTAAGCTCATGGGCCAGTGCCTCCTCATAGATGGCTTCAAGGAAACCCGGCCCCAGCACTCGGTGCACCTCCTGTGCCGCTCCCACAACGGAGTAAGAAAGCTCCTTGTGCATAATGATGTCCGTCATACCCTCTTCAACAGCAAAACCCCATTTTGATCCACAATTTTTTCGTGCAGTTCGTGTAATTCGTGGCTGCTTTTTTCGTGGAATTCGTGGCCTATTTACGGGTGAAGTTGGCGAGGCGCTCCAGAACGGAGTCCTGTACATATTCCGCCATCTTGCTGGTCACCAGGAAATTGTTGGCAAGCATCGAGAAAGCCAGCATCTCGCCGTCCCCAGTTCGGACGTATCCGGACAAGGCTCGAACGTACGCAATGGATCCCGTCTTACCGTGAACGTTGTTCTCCGCCTTGGTCCCTTTCAACCTTCCTGCAATGGTTCCGTCCACACCCCCGACGGGAAGCGCATCATAGAACTGCTGGAAGTACTTGTGCCGATACATGAATTTGAAGATGCGCACCAACTGATCCGCCGTAACGAGATTGCGGCGCGAGAGTCCCGAGCCGTCCGCATAGAAATACGTCCCCTTTTCTATGGACATGTCATGGAGCGCGGCTTCGACCACCTCTTTGCCGCGGGCGAAGCTTCCTTCGCCTCGGAACCTCAGGCCCAACGTTCTGGTCACTGTCTCGGCATAGAGGTTTTGGCTGACCTTTAAAAGAGGCTTGATGATCTCTGCGAGCGGCGGAGAAAACTGCACCCAGAGAAGTTGCAGGGAGGGTGGATTCCAGCCGCGTACTGGTTTGATTGAGCAACGAGATACGTCGATGCCTTCCTGTTGCAGGACAAGCTTCATTGCCTCGAGATAGAACCGCGTCGGCGACTCGACCGAAACCGTTTGCTTCAGCGGATTGCCCTTCAACGGCACCGTACCTTTCAGCAGCAGGCGCTCATTGCCTTCGCTTCTTTCTACGATGAGATCGGCCTCCGTCCCCGCCGCAGCGGTGACAACCCTGTTATCGACTGAGAGATATGTATTCAGCGGCAGAATCCTGAGGGTCACCGGGCTGCCCTCCTTTTCTCCAGGAGCAACCTCAATGGTCTGCAGGTTTTCGTTGAACTGGAGCGCACTCACGGGGGCGGCAAATCCATAGGCCAGGTCGTCCCATTCCCATCCGACCCCAAGCAAGGACTCCTCAAATGCAGCCTCGTCTCCGAGCAGATCACCTTCGATTCTGCGGATCCCCTTCTCCTTGAGATGGGATGCCCAGTCCCGGAATGTCCGAAGAGGGTCTGCTTCTTGAAACCTGGGCGCGTTGCTCGGATCTCCGGATCCTACAACCACCAGGTTGCCTGTGAGCGTCCCATCAATAATCGGGCCGTCCGCCAGAACTCGGGTCTCGTAACGAAAATCCGGTCCCAGGCGGACCAGCGCCGCGGACGTGGTCAGGATCTTGTTGTTTGACGCAGGCATGTAAAGTCGCGTCGAATTCCGCTCGTAAATCGGCTCGCCGCGATCAAGGGAAAGGATCTCGACACCCCATTGCGCGTTGGCGAAGTTAGGATCTGCGAAAATGCGGTCCAAATCGGACCGCAGCAGCGCCAGCGAATCCGGCGAGGGAACGACACCCGCTGGTCGGGCTGGTGCTCTGGCAGCGCAGCTCCAAAAACTCGGTGAGGGGGAAAGCAGCAGAATTGCGAGGACGATTCGATTGTACGGTCTCATAGCAGCAGATTTAACCACAAGAGAGGAAATTTACGATTGACGATTTACGATTGACGATTGAAAAACCATCACCGTCCAATCGTCAATCGTAAATCGTAAATCGATATGATATACCCAGTGCTTTAAAGTGGAGTTTGCTTATGCGTTATATTTCACTCGTCTTTGCAGTCCTGTTCACGGTTGGCGCAGCGCCGAACGATCCGCCTGAAAAAACGATCTATCCGATCGCCGTTTGGTACGGCGGAGGCAAAGCGCGCGCTCCCATGCAGGAAGCCGATGCCCCCTCCCGCCGGGCCGCTTGGAAGAAAGACCTCGAGCAGATTCGCGGTCTCGGCTTCCCTGCGATCAAAACTTGGGTGGAATGGGCATCCTCCGAACGGCGGGAAGGCAAGTATAACTTCGAGAATCTGGACCAGCTCCTGGAACTGGCCGATGAATCCGGCCTGCGAGTGATCATCCAAGTCTACGTAGACTCCGCTCCGGACTGGGTTGGGGACAAGTATCCCGATGCACGGTACGTTGCTCAGAACGGGGATGCCATCCCTTCGCAGGCTGCACCCGGCTTCTGCACCGACCACCCTGAGATCGCCCGGCTCGTGTCCTCCTTCTATAAGGAAGTGGCACGGCATGCAGTACGGCATCGTTCCTTCTATGCTTACGACCTCTGGAGCGAGCCGCACATCATCAACTGGGCCATCATTAATTACATTCCGGACGCCCAATTCTGCTTCTGCAAACATACGCTGGCCAAGTTCCGACACTGGCTCGACAAAAAGTACGGCGGTCTTCAAGCCCTCAACACCGCCTGGTACCGCGGTTTCGAGCGCTGGGACCAGGTTGAGCCGCCGCGCTTTGGCACGATTCTCAGCTACAGCGACTTCATCGACTGGAAGAGCTTTATCTCCGACAAGCTGGCCGATGACTTGGGCACACGCAAGGACGCCGTGAAGAGTGTGGATCTGTCGCACCCTGCGACCAGCCACGCCGCAGTCCCGGCCATTTTTACCTCGCCTTTTGCCGGCGATGGCACACCCGATGACTGGAAGATGGCCGCCAGCGCCGATTATTACGGAACCTCCATCTACCCGAAGCATTCCAGCTCGGCCTCGCCTTGGACGACACTGCGCCGTGCCGGATCCATGGATTTCATCCGCTCTTCCGGACGGCGCAACGGTGGGTTTTACATAGGCGAGCTTCAAGCTGGATTCGGCACGACCGGCGTTAAAGTCGGGGATCCCGTCACCGCTGAAGATCTCGAGGACTGGACTTGGACCGCCCTAGCCAGAGGGGCGCGTAGCATCAGCTTCTACGCCTATTACCCGATGAGCTCTGGCTATGAGAGCGGCGGCTACGGCCTCATTGAGCTGGATGGCACGCTCACTCCCCGCTCGCGCCGTGCCGGATCGATCGCCGCCATTCTGAACCGGCATGCGGAATTTTTCCTGCAGGCCAACCCGGCGCCGGCGGAAGCCGCCATTCTTTACAATCCGTCCGCGCATCTCGTGGGCGGCGAGCAAAGCGGTGGGATCCGCGGGGGAGTGCGAGATTCCCTGTTTGGATACTATCGCCCCTTCTTCGAGCGCAACGTGCCGGTCGATTTCGTCCACGTCATGGATCTGGAAAAGGGAGACTGGGGAAAGTACAAGCTTCTCATCGTCCCATATGCTGTGATGCTTTCCACTCGTGCGGCAGAGGAAATTCAGCGCTTCGTGGCTGCCGGCGGCCGCGTGTTGGCAGAGGCGAGAACCGCGTGGAACAACGAACGCGGCTGGGCAACCGACGTGATCCCCGGCGGTGGCCTGGATAAGACCTTCGGCTGCAGGGAGCTGGAAGTCCGTCCCAGGGCAAAGTCGACACTCCGGCTGAAATCGACACTGACACAGAAAAACGACAAAGCTGTCGCGGCTTCCCCGGAAATAGCCGGCGCGCTTTATGAAGAAGTCCTGCAAACAACGGAGCCCTCCGCGAGGGTGGTGGGAATCTTCGGCGACGGCTCCCCGGCTCTCGTTTCGAATCGAAGCGGAAAGGGGGAGACGCTGTTTGCAGGAACCTTCCTGGGTGTTGCCAATGAGTCGCAGCCTTCGGCGGGATTCCAGCAACTAATGGACCAGGTTTTGGAATGGGCCGGCATTGGTGCTCCCGTCTCAGTCCGGCCGACAGCGTCGGAATCCAACCTGGAGATACGCCTGCTCGAAGGTTCCCAGGGCAAACTGATCCTGGTCTTCAATCGGGATTCCTCGGAAAAGAGCTTCCAACTAACTCTAAACGCCACGGAGAAAATCAAGTCCTCAGAGGCTTGGACCGAAGCAACTCCTGCCGTTGTTGGAGCAAGCGAGAGAGAGATATCCATCAAGGTGCCTGGACATCGGGTCGCTGCGATATTTCTAAAAAACTGAAAACCACAGAGACTCAGAAGCTGTGAGAAAATCGGGGACATTCCGAATTTCCAGCTTTCCTCCGCTAAATAGATAAGATCAACCGCTGGTTGATCCGTCCGATTCAGCTGAGCAAGTCGGGAAATTCGGAATGTCCCCGATTTTCTCACAGCTTCTCAGAGAACACGGAGATTCTCTATGCGAATCGCGCCCATCGTCCTTGCCGCAGGTGATTCGACACGGACGGGCTTTCCAAAAGCCCTCCTGCCGATCGGAGCGGACATCTTCCTGACACGCATTCTGAACACGCTGGAGAGCCTGGGGTTACCGGACGCCACTGTCGTGCTGGGAAGCCACGCCGCACAGATACAGCCTCGAATATCGGAACGGCGTGTCCGGATTGTCATAAATCCCAATCCGGCCGAAGGGCAGTTGTCTTCCGTCAAACTTGCACTCTCCGGACTCGATCCTTCCTTCGCAGGCTGCATGCTTTGGCCTGTGGATCAACCCGGGATTTCCGAGAACCTCGTTGGCAACCTGATCAAACAGTTCATCGACTGTCGTGCACCATTAGTACTCCCACGCTGCGGAGAAAAAAGGGGGCATCCGGCAATCTTCAGTCGGACGCTCTTTCAGGAGATCTTGGAGGCGCCCCTTCACGAAGGGCTTAAAAAGCTGGTTCTTCGGCACTCCCACGAAATGAGCCTGCTGCCAACGAACGAACTCGCTACAATCGAAGACATCGATACGCCAGAGGATTACTTCAAGTTCATGGGTGAAACCCTTGAGGCGGCGCTCGCGAGGGGTGCGAAATGAATCTGCCACGAATTGAACGGCTAGAGTTTTCGGGCAACTCGTATATTCGTGGCAGAGTCCTCAGGGGATGGAAGGTCAGGATCCCAGAGAAGAACAAATAGGCAGGGGTCTGCTGCGCCTTAAGCGAAAACGGTGTCGAGCTCCCTGTCATCGACATCACACATCCTGCTTTTGCCTTCCAAATGGACGAGGCCACGCTGGCAGGGCATCTCGAACGATTTTATCGCGAAGAGGAGCACCAGAAGAGGTTGCCTGTCTTCCTCAAGCTCGTGGGCGGCTCGTATCGGACGACGACGGACGAGGCGGGAAAGTTCCAAATCGCCTCCGTTGCATCAGGCGACTACGTCCTGAACGTTTCCACTGTCGGATACCGGCTTATCAAGAAGCCCTTTCACCCGGATCCCGGTGAAGCCAAGGATTTCGAGATTACCCTCAGCCCCGATACCTTCCGCCAGACGGATACAGTGGAGGTGAAGTCGGCGCCCTTTGACATTGCGTCCCAGGACAGTCCCTCCACCCTCGTGCTGGCCGGCAACGACGCCAAAAACCTCGCAAGCGTGCTGGCAGACGATCCGCTCCGCGCCGTTCAAAGCCTCCCTGGTGTCAGTTCGAACGATGACTACGACGCGCGCTTCTCCTTGCGCGGTGCCGACTACGGCAGGATTGGCGTGTACCTAGACACTATCCTTCTCCACATGCCATTCCACACGGTCGAAGGCGTGCGCACGTTTGGATCCCTGACTGCGTTCAACGGCGACATGGTAGAGGATCTCGAGCTGCATGCAGGGGCATGGCCTGTGCGCTTCCAGGATCGTACCGCAGGCGCGCTCGACGTCCACACCCGTGACGGCAGCCGCACCCAACTCTCCGTCCGCGTGGCGGCCAGCGTCTCCAATGCGGAACTCATGGCCGAAGGACCGCTGGGACAGCACGGTTCCTGGCTGGCCTGCGCACGCAAGAGCTATCTGCAATATATCCTCGAGCGGACTTCGACCAACAATTCGATGGCTTTCGGCCTGGAGGACGTTCAGGGCCGTCTGGCGTACGAACTCACACCGCACAACAGCTTCAGCCTCAATGTTCTGGAGAGTTATTCAAATCTAGACCGCTCGATGGCCAAGAGCAGGTTAGGAATCAACTCGCTGATGGAAGCGGGTTATCATTTCACGTTTGGCAACCTGGCCTGGCAGTACACGCCCACCGATGCGCTGCTTATCACGAATCATGCTGCGTGGATACGCGAGAAGTATTCCAACACGAACCCGAACGGCCTGCCGCTGGGCGGCGGCCACTATGGCGAATGGGTCTGGAACGCTTCGGTCACCTGGATGTGGAGCCCGCACAATCCGTTCGACGTAGGCTGGTCCGTCAGGCGCCTACGAGATTCTGGATATGCGAACCAGTTTCTGTCCACATCGCCTTATGTCAGGTTGCTCGATCACTACGATGGGACCGCCAACCGCGAAGGCGGCTACGCGCAGCAATCTTTTGGTTTTGCACAGGGTCGCCTGCATTTTACCGTCGGCGCGCGGTGGGACCATCATTCGCTCGACAACATCTCTGCGGTTTCGCCGCAGGCTTCGTTCGCTCTGGTCATCACACCGTCAACGCGCTTCCAACTTGGCTGGGGCCAGTACGTGCAATTCCCCGAGGTCTCGGAGTTCACCTCGCGACTGGGCGGCCGGCAACTTCTGCCCCTCCGGTCAACACACGCTATCGCCGCGGTGGAGCAACGCTTCGGGGATCGAACCCGCTTCCGCGCTGAATTCTACGAGCGCGAAGACCGCGACCTGCTCTATCGCCCGTTCTTCGATCCCCGCATACTCAAAGGCAGCGTGTTCATCCCGCTGCAGAACCCGCCGTTGCAAAATTCCCTGCGAGGTTATTCGCGCGGTTTCGAGGTCCTGGGGGAACGCCGCAGCGCCAATCGGCTCAACGGCTGGGTCTCCTATGCCTACGGTCGAACCCGGGAGCGTGATGGAGTTGAGCACACTGCCTTTCCGTCCGATTACAACCAGCGCCACACCATCAATATCTTCGGAAACTATCGAGTGCGCCCGACCGTAAACCTCAGCCTGAAGTGGACGTACGGCAGCGGCTTCCCATACCCGGGTTTCCTGCGCATGCAAAACGGGCTCTACTACCTGGCCGACTCCCGCAACCAACTGCGCTTCGACCCCTACCAGCGTTTGGACTGGCGAATCAACAAATCCTGGACCAAGGATAGGTACAAGATGACGCCCTACGTCGAGATCATCAACCTAACCAACCAGGCGAACTACCGTTTCGATAGCTTCAACGGCTATAACTGGATCACGGGCCAGGCGAGTGTCTTGAGAGACAAGCTGTTCCCGATTTTGCCCTCCGCGGGATTCGTGTTCGAGAGATAGACAGGACGCACCTCCAATCCGTGATATCTGGTCCGCCGACAAAGCTAGCCAAGCCGTTTGGTTTCTCCTCACGCGAGCGTTGAATCCAATAATGGGTGCCGTTATAATGTTGTCCGTGATACGCTCGTTCTGGGATCGGGGTACACAGGACATCTTTGACGGCGACGACTCTCCTGCTGCCCGGCGTGCGTGCCCACATGATCTGTGGCAGGTTGCCCGGAGGAAACTAGATCAGGTAAATCGGGTGAGGGATCTTCTCGAATTGGCTGTTCCTCCGGGGAATCGTCTTGAGCGTCTGCGCGGGGACAGAAATGGGCAGCACAGCATTAGGATCAACGAGCAGTATCGTCTTTGTTTTCGATGGGAGGCCGGAGATGCCTACGAGGTCGAGATTGCGGATTACCACTAAGCGTGGTGCGAGAGTCCCACAACGCGCCCGATCAGCGAAGCTTGCCGCGCGCCGGTTGCCTCTTCATCGGACGCCTACGCATCCTGGCGAAATGTTGCTCGAGGAGTTCGTCAAACCGCTCGGCATTACGCAGTCGGCGTTGGCCCTCCGGCTTGGCGTTTCTTTTCCCCGACTGAACGAGCTCATTAGGGGGAAGCGGGCTTTGACGCCAGATACGGCTCTTCGGCTGGCACGGGTCGTCGGGATGTCAGCGGACTTCTGGCTTGGGCTTCAATTGGACTGGGATCTCTGGCACGCTATCCGCGACGCAAAGGCAGAGGAGATATCCCGTCTGGTTCCTCTGCGAACCACAGCTTGATCAGCGCCTTACAACGCAGCACAGGGTGACTCCGGAAAACCTATCGACAATCCCTCTTTGTTGGTGAAACTTGCCTTTTGGAAGGGTCGCAAGACCAAAATTTCTGCATCATCAGGACAGTATCTACGTCTAATTGGAGAGAGGGGAAATCATATGCGCCACATTTTATTAGCTCTGACCACGCTCGTCGTTTTCTCTCTGAACCAGCCGCTAACGGGTCAGGGAAAAATGCAGTGCTGGTCTCGCACGGCCACAACATGTCAGCAGCGGTTTCGAAGTAGTCCATTCTCAGCAGAATAAAAGTATGCCACCACTATGGGTAGAGACATCTGCGGGGAGGCGGTAAAAAAACTCTACAACAGAATCTAAATAAATCTATAGAGC
>Ga0315279_10004286_pt1 | contig 19221 bp, 21 predicted proteins | sample YL17G06_20_MG_FD_203694 | JGI IMG/M metagenome (GOLD analysis project Ga0315279, IMG submission 203694) | Sediment microbial communities from Yellowstone Lake, YNP, Wyoming, USA - YL17G06_20 | ecosystem: Environmental > Aquatic > Freshwater > Lake > Sediment | place: USA: Wyoming | collected... | reverse complement strand
AACCAACAAAGGCCCTATTGCACTTGCTTATCCTGAATTAAAAAAGTTAGCAGATGAAAATGGGGTTTGTATAAGATTTGAAGGAACTGTTCTCAGTGGAACTCCTTCATTGAACCTAGCGCTGGAGACATTAGCAGGGTGTAGTATTTCAAAGGTTCAAGGGATTGTAAATGGTACCACCAATTTTATCTTAACAAAAATGGAAGATGGGAAAGGTTACAAGGATGCATTAAGAGAAGCACAGGAATTAGGATATGCCGAGACAGACCCAACTGCGGATGTCGAAGGTTGGGACGCAGCTGTAAAAACTGTCATAATGGCTAATGTTGTTATGGGTGGAAACGTTACAATAGAAGATGTCCAGAGAAAAGGAATCACAGAGATAACGGCGGAGGATGTAAAAAGAGCAAAGGGAAACAATAAACGGATTAAGCTTATTGCTGAAGTGTTAAAAGAGGAAGATGGGATAAAGGTATCAGTATTGCCAAAAGAATTACCACTTACACATCCTCTGGCAAATGTTATGAATGCAATAAATGCTCTTACGTTTACAACTGACCACTTAGGAGATATTACAATAATAGGTCCTGGTGCAGGAAGAGTGGAAACTGGTCAAGCTTTGCTTACTGATATCCTTGCAATTAATAGATTAGTTAGTAAGTTGTAGGATTTTAATTTCCTTAACATTTCTCTTCTTAATTTTGAAGCAAGGCATCTTACGGTTAGTGGCAAATATAGGAAAGTTTATTAATGTGGAGATAGAAATTCACCAAGTATGAAAATCAGAACTAAAAGGCCCATTGTCGTTGCCAGGAAAACAACAACTGAACGTTCCTTGTTCTTTATAATGCTGATATCTTAAAAGAGACAGTAAATTCCTATGAATTATAATTCCTGATGAGCGTTTTTATTATTCTTGATTACCATAACCATTGCTATAAATATTAATGTTGAACCAAAAATTTCTTTCAATGCGAACCTTTCCCCGATAAAAATAAAGGAGAATATTGCTGCAAATAAGGGTTCCAGAGTAAATAGAATAGATGCTCTATCTGGATCGATAAACTTTAAACTGTAGGTCTCTGCAAGAATTGCAATAAAACTTGCTACGGTTCCAAGGAAGATTATTGATAGAATTACCCATAATGGTAAATTGCCTGTTTTGTTAGAAATCATAAAGGGTGTAGTTAAAAAAAGCACAGTAAAAATTTGAATCGAGGTTATCAATACTATACTCTCTTTTTTCACAAAGATACTTGTAAAGACTATCTGCAAAGCACAAGATATTGCCGTCACGATTGTTATGAGGTTTCCCGGGTTAAAACTAAATTTCGTGAAAGAAAAATTTGAAAGAAGAATAATACCAAAGAAAGCTAAAAGAAGTGAGAAAAACATAACTTTTGTCATTTTTTCCTTTGTAAAGAAAAGTGCAAATATTGGAGTGAATACAACATATAATCCTGTTATAAATGCGCTATTAGAGGGCGTTGTATATTTGAGACCTATTGTTTGGGTTATATATGCAAGCCATAGTAGAAAACCCAGGAAGAATAGCTTTAAGATAGTTTTTAAACTTGCTTTTCTGATTCCTCTGATTAGAAATGGCAAACAAATTACAGCGGCGGATAGAAATCTATAAAAAATGAGAGGCATCGGAGATATGTATTTCAACATAATTTTCATAAGAGGGAAGGTTCCTCCCCATACCAGGGTCATCAATATGATGGAGATAATAGCTTTGTTCTTTTGATTTTTCACAGCATTATTATATTGTTTTTATTCCGGTTGCAAATTTTTAATCAGTTCTTTAAGGTGCAGGGCATTTTTCACAGCAAATCCACCAAAGTCGTTATTTATGCCTTAATTCAATGGCAAATTTATTACTCTTCGTCTGCTAAGACACCTTCCTTAAGGTAGGCTAAATTATAATAAGTAAACTTTAAAAGTTCAACTATTAAAAGGTTTAAAAAATATTTACAGTATTGATTTTTACTTCAAAAAGTATACAATATTAACGGCAAGGAGGATAAGTAAATGGAAAAATCTTTTGGCACTATAAAAGTTAAAATAGGCCTCGCCCAGATGTTAAAGGGTGGAGTTATAATGGATGTAACTTCTGTGGAACAAGCTAAGATTGCCGAAGAAGCCGGAGCAGTTTCAGTAATGGCTCTCGAAAGAATTCCTGCTGATATAAGAAAGCAGGGTGGTGTGGCAAGAATGGCTGATCCAAAGTTGATTAAAGATATAATGAATGCAGTAACTATACCTGTTATGGCAAAAGTGCGTATTGGTCATTTTGCTGAAGCGCAGATAATAGAAGCAATAGGCGTTGATTTTATAGATGAAAGCGAAGTTTTAACTCCCGCTGACGAAATTCATCATATTAATAAATGGGACTTTAAAGTTCCTTTTGTCTGTGGCGCGCGAAATCTTGGAGAAGCTCTGCGTAGAATTGCTGAAGGCGCTGCAATGATAAGAACAAAGGGTGAACCTGGCACGGGGAATATCGTTGAAGCAGTAAAGCATATGAGATTGGTTATGGATGAAATTAGAAAGATACAAAATATGAGTGAAGAAGAACTTTACCAAGAGGCTAAAGAACTGCAATCTCCCATTGAGCTTGTTAAAGAAGTTAAAGGACTTGGAAGGCTTCCAGTGGTTAATTTTGCAGCAGGTGGCATTGCAACACCTGCAGATGCTTCTTTGATGATGCAACTCGGCGCTGATGGAGTTTTTGTTGGTTCAGGAATTTTTAAATCATCTAATCCTCGTAAAAGGGCCAAGGCGATAGTTTCTGCAACAACTTACTTCGATGATCCAAAGATTGTAGCAAAGGTATCTGAAGATTTAGGTGAAGAAATGCCTGGTATTGATATACGTGAACTTGAGGAAACCGAAAAGATGCAGACTAGAGGTGAATAAATGAAAATTGGCGTACTTGCCCTTCAGGGTGATGTTTCTGAACATATTAAGATGATCGAATTAGCAGGAGCAAATGCTGTTCCTGTAAAAACAATAGAAAATATCAAGAAAATAGATGGACTTATTATCCCAGGCGGTGAAAGCACCACTATTGGAAAATTAATAAAAAATTATAAACTTGAAATAATAATAAAAGACAGGATAAATAAAGGTATGCCGGTTTATGGCTCATGTACAGGTATGATCTTGCTTGCTAAAAAAATTCAAAGATTTGAGCAATTTACCTTTGATATTCTTGATATAACTGTTGTAAGAAATGCTTTCGGAAGGCAAGTTAACAGTATGGAAATTGACCTGGATGTAAAAGGTTTTGATTCAAAGTTTCATGCAATTTTTATTAGAGGGCCTGTTGCTATTAACATAGGACCTGACGTCGAAGTTTTGTCTTCTATCCCGGAAGGAGCTGTATTTTTAAGGCAAGGCAACATTTTGGCATCTTCTTTTCACCCTGAATTGGGAAATGATATAAGAGTACATAGATATTTTTTAGATATGATAAAAAAATAAATTAACCTGCTCACGAAGAGCGCAGGTTACAGAGGATTAAGGAGGATAAAAAAATGTCTGGACATTCAAAGTGGCATAATATTCAAGGGCGAAAATCTTCGCAGGATGCGAAAAGAGGTCAACTTTTTACTAAACTCACGAAGGAGTTGATAATTGCTGCAAAGCAAGGTGGAGGAAATCCTGAAACAAATGCAAGGTTAAGAACCTCTATTGATAAAGCAAGGAGAACGGGAATGCCGATGGACAACATAAACAAAGCGATAATGAGAGGAACGGGTGAACTTCCTGGCATAACATATGAAGAACATACGTACGAAGCTTATGGTCCTGCCGGAACTGCATTCATCATTAAGATATCAACGGATAATAGAAATCGAACTGTTGCAGAATTAAGAAAAATTTTAAACAATTTCGGAGGAAGCCTTGCTGAGTCAGGTGCAGTTTCCTGGAATTTTGAAGTAAAAGGAAATATTGAACTGGAAGATGTTAGAGGTATGAACTATGATGATCTTTTTATACTTGTAGCCGATGCGGGTGGTGAAGATTTGAAAGAAGACGGAAGTGTTTATACAATCATAACCGATCCAAAGCTACTTGAACAGGTCAAGGAAAAAATTGAAAGCAAAGACTTTAAGATTAAGGATTCAGATATAATTCTTATACCAAAGAATTTTGTTAAAGTATCTGGTGAAGATGCAGTAAGAGTGGTAAAACTTTCTGATGAACTCGAGAATCATGATGATGTGCAAGATTATTTTACAAATTATGATATAGACGAAGCTGAACTAAAAGTCATTGCTGAAAAGATTGGCTCTTGAATTGGATAAAATAACAGTACTTGGAATAGACCCGGGTTTGGCCCTTACAGGTTTCGGCATTATAAGTAAAGATAAAGATAAACTTGAAGTAATTGAATATGGTGTTATAAAAACTTCAGTCAAAAAGATAATCCCTGATAGACTAAAAGAACTTAACGAAGGACTTTCTAAAGTAATTATATCTAATCAAATTGACCATGTAGCAGTTGAAAAGATTTTCTTTAACACAAATCTTAAAACTGTGGTGATTGTCAGTGAGGCAAGAGGAGTTATTCTTTTTACATTGAGCAGCTTCAATAAAAAAGTATTTGAATACACACCTCTTGAAGTAAAGAAAGCGATTTTTGGTAGTGGCAGAGCAACAAAAGAAGAAATAATAGTCTCTGTAACAAATATCCTTAATCTTAAAAAGGAACCTAAGTCAGATGATGTTGCTGATGCATTAGCAATTGCTCTTTGTCATATTTATTCACTTTCTTACCTGGAGAAAATAGATGTTTGCACTGATTAAAGGAACAGTAGAAGAGAAGAATGAAAACTCAATAGTTGTATTAATAAGTGGCATTGGTTTTGAATTACTTGTGCCGTATCCTGAGAGAATTGAAAAAGGTAAACAATATTCCTTTTACCTTTTTGAACAATGGAAGGAAGATGGAGTAAACCTTTTTGGTTTCATTGACAAAAAAGACAAAGAACTCTTCGAACTTCTTATAAAAAAAGTAAATGGCATAGGTGCAAAAACTGCACTTATGATTTTCCGTCATATGGATAGAGAAAATATTATATCTGCAATTAAAAAAGGTGATTTTAAATCATTCTTGAAAATACCAGGCATTGGTGAAAAAACTGCTAAAAGAATTGTTATAGAACTCGGTGGCAATATAGAAGACTATATTGAAAGTCCTCAAAGTGATAGCCTGAAAATAGCAAAAAATGCCCTTATTTCTTTAGGCTACAGCGTTGAATCTGTAAAAGCAGTTTTGAAGGATTTTGATATCGGTGAAGCTTTTACAGTTGAAGAAATTATAAAATTGGCAATTAAGAAACTAAGTAATGTATAAGAGTATAAGACCTAAAAATCTTGATGAGTTTATTGGACAGGAAAACATCAAAAAAAGTTTAAGGATATTTATTGATTCTACGAAGACAAGAGATGAAGCCCTTGATCATACTTTATTTTATGGTCCACCTGGTCTTGGTAAAACAACGCTTGCAAAAATAATTTCTGAAGAATTAAATGTTTCCATAAAGCAGACAAACGGTCCGTCTATCGAAAAAGTGGCTGATCTTGCATCGATTTTGATAAATCTTAGCAAGGGAGACATTCTTTTTATCGACGAAATTCACCGTTTACCCAAAACTGTTGAGGAGGTTCTTTATTCGGCCATGGAAGATTTTAAACTTCCTATTGTTGCAGGCTCTAGAAAGAGCGCTCACACGATTGTTATAAATTTGAATCAATTCACTCTTATTGGTGCGACAACCCGATTTGGCTTGCTTTCACCTCCTTTAAGGGATAGATTCGGCATTGTTTATCATCTTGAGATTTATTCTCCGGAAGAGCTTAAAGAGATAATTCTAAGAGACGCACAGATTTTTGAAATAAAAATAACCGATGAAGCCGCCAGATTAATTGGACTTCGTGCCAGAGGTGTTCCAAGAATTTCAATTCAACTTCTTAAAAGAATGCGAGACTTTACTTCTGTTATTGGGAAAAACGTTATTGATGAGGAGTTAGTTGGTAAAGCTTTTAAAGATTTGCGTATTGATGATTTTGGTTTAAATGACCTTGATAGAAAATACCTCTTTGATCTTGTTTCTAAATTCAAAGGCGGCCCTGTTGGAATTGAAGCTCTGTCAACAGCCCTCGGAGAAGATAAGGGAACCATTGAAGATATAGTAGAACCATATTTAGTAAAAATTGATTTTATTTCAAGAACGCCTAAGGGACGTATTGCAACAAATAAGGCTAAAACTTATTTAAAAGAGCGTTTTAATTTAGATTCAGATAATCCGACTTCGAACAATACTCTTTTTTAATTTTTCTAAAATAATATAATAATTATAGAATGAGTGAAAATACAACAAATAAGGTTTTTGTTTTTTTACTTGCCGGGGGAAAAGGCGAGCGGCTTTACTCACTTACTGTAGAGAGGGCTAAACCAGCTGTTCCTTTTGGCGGCAAATACAGAGTAATTGATTTTACTTTAAGCAATTGCATAAATTCAGGCTTTCGGAAAATTGCCGTTGCAACCCAATATAAATCATCCTCTTTAAGCAGACACCTTGCGTTAAGCTGGGCATTTTTAAGTAGTAACCTTGGAGAATATGTCATTGATTTACCTCCTCAGCAACGTTATGGCGAAAAATGGTATTCAGGAACTGCCGATGCTATCTATCAGAATCTCTACTTTCTTGACCGAGAGAAGCCAAAGTATGTTATGGTTTTATCTGGAGACCATATCTATAAAATGGATTATAAAAAAATGCTTGAATTTCATATAGAAAAAGGTGCAGATATTACAATTGGAACGGTGATTATTGATAAAACTAAATCTCAGACTTTTGGAATTATGCAGGTAGATAAGGATTATCGAATAATCGGATTCAGAGAAAAACCGAAGAGCAACCCACCTGTAATGCCAGAAGATCAAGATAAATGCCTCGCTTCTATGGGTATTTACATTTTTAATACGAATACTTTAATAGATTTGCTTGATCACGATGAACGAATAGAAACTTCTTCACATGACTTTGGCAGGGATATAATTCCTTATGCAATTAGTACTAAACTTAGATTATTTGCGTTTAAATTTTTAAATGATAACGGAAGCCAGGGATACTGGCAGGATGTTGGAACAATTGATGCATTTTATGAATCCAATATGGATCTGCTTTCAGAATCTCCTAAAATTGATATTTATGATAAAAGTTGGCCTTTTTTTACACATCCGCGTCATCATCCTCCTGCGAGATTCACTTATGGCAACTTAAATGGGGGAAAAATCAATAGTTTAGTTGAGGATTCAATTGTTGGAGAAGGTACAATTTTAAAGGGTTCTACAGTTAAGCATTCTATTATATTTTATGATGTAAGCATAGATGCTGGTTCATTAGTAGACAGTTCTATAATTTTCTCGGAGACAAGAATTGGGAGGAATGTTAAGATTAAACGAGCGATTATAGACAAACTCGTTGAAATTCCCGATAATGTTAAGATTGGCTATGATTCAGATTTTGATAAAAAATATTTTTATGTAACTCCATCTAATATTATTATAATACCAAGGAGTTTTAAGTTTAGCAATATAACTTCAACAAGAGGTGATTTAAATGCGTGAAAAATATGAAGATATGAATAAAAAAGAACTTTTACAGATTGCTAAAGTTTACGGAATTAAAGACAGGCATAAAATGAAAAAGGAAGATCTAATAAAAGCTATAAAAAAAGGTAAAAAACCATTAAAAGAGATTAAGAAAATCGAAGAAAATTTAAAAGGAGAGATTAAGAAAAAAACTCTACAAGACCATTTAGAATTACTTCCAAAAGAGCCTGGTGTTGTGTTTGTTAACTGGCAGGTTGATACAGCAGGTTTAGAAACTAACGAAGGCGAACTAAAATTGGTTGGAGGGAAAAAAGAAATTTTGGATCTACCTGTTAAAATTTCTGAGGGAAAAGGTTATATTAAAGTAGAAGAAGGAATCACCGTAAAGGCAACGATTGGTTTTAAAAAGAGAGGTCATTTTAAGACAGTAATTTCTTCAGAGTCCATTGTTGTCCCAAGAGGAAGTGCATTGAAAAAGACTGCATTGAAATGGGGCAAGATAGACTTTAAAAAAAGAAAAGTGGAAAAGAAAACTGTTACTACCAAACCAACTAAAGAAATGGAAAAGGAAAAAAAGAAATTAGAAAAAGAAGCAAAAAAAATCAAATATATTAGATACCCCAAGGGATAGTTTGAACAAAAAAGGTTTTCTAAGCATAGTTTTACATTCTCATTTGCCTTTTATAAAGCATCCCGAGGAAGAGTTTTTCCTCGAAGAAAATTGGCTCTATGAGGCAATTTCTGAAAGTTATCTTCCTTTGTACATAGCTTTCACCAATCTGAAGGAAAAAGGCACAAAGTTTCAGATAACAATGTCTATGACTCCGCCTTTAGTTTCAATGCTTCAAGATAATTTGCTTTTAAAAAGATTCAACAGATATTTGAAGAACAGGATTGAGCTGCTGAAAGAAGAGTTTTCAAGTACTGTAAAAGGCGAAATAAAAGAATTATTTAAATTTTATTACGATAGATATCAGGATCTTTACAGGGTATTTAACGACGAACTTAAAGGAGATTTAATTTATGGGTTTGGAGAACTATTTAATGAAGGGCTTTTAGAGCTTATTACTTGTTCAGCAACACACGAGGTTCTACCATTAGAGATAAATGAAAAAATAAAAGAAGTACAGGTTTACTTGGGAGTCGAAACTTTTACAAAGGCCTTTGGTAGAGAACCGAGAGGTATTTGGCTTGCTGAATGCGCCTATACCCAGGGTATAGATAGAATCCTTTCAAAACTTGGAATTAAATTTACGATACTTGATACTCATGGAATTTTGTATGCCGATATACCTCCAGTTTATGGAGTTAGCGCCCCGATTATTTCTGAAAGTGGTGTAGCATTTTTCGGACGGGATCCAGAATCTTCAAAACAGGTCTGGAGTGCACTTGAGGGCTATCCAGGTGACTTTAACTACAGGGAATTTTACAGGGATATAGATTATGATTTACCAGAAGAGCTTATTAAAAAATATTTGCATCCTGCGGGTTTTAGATTTGACTCGGGTATCAAACTTCACAAGATCACAGGGAAGGTTCCCCTTAATAAGAAAGAGCCTTATGACAGAAACAAAGCAATGGAAATGGTTGAAACTCACGCAGGAAACTTTATGTTTAACAGAGAGTTGGAGGCAAAATACCTTCTTGGAATTATTGATAGAGAGCCAATCATGTTAGCCCCTTTTGACACTGAACTTTTTGGCCATTGGTGGTTTGAAGGCCCGGACTTTTTAGAATCCGTTTTAGATAAAGTTTATAATTTTTCAAATGTTATTGAAACAATTAATCCTTATAACTATCTTCTTAAATATCCCGTGAATCAAATTTCAGAGCCATCTACTTCTTCATGGGGTGATGGAGGTTATTTTAAAGTCTGGCTGAACGAGGGAACTGACTGGATTTATCCCTACTTGCATGTTATGGGTCAGGAAATGATAACTCTCGCGAAGAAGTATAAAAACCCTACGCTCTTGGAAAAAAGATTACTGAATCAAATGTCCCGAGAGCTTCTTCTTGCAGAAAGCAGTGATTGGGCCTTCCTTATTTCTGTTGGAACTGCCGTGAATTATGCTACCAATATGGAAAAATTTCATATCAATGCGTTTTATACTCTTGAACAAGAGCTTAATAAAAAGAAAATTAATCTGAATTTCCTTGAATATTTAGAAGAAAAAGATAGCATATTTCCATTTATCGACTATAATATCTTCAAATAAAATCTGGAGGTATTATGAATAGAGATCAATATTTTGAAGAGCTTACAAAGAGAGTTCATGATGAAAACCTTATAAAGCATATGCTCTCGGTGGAAGCCGTTTTGAGAGCTCTGGCTGTTAAATTCGATCAGGATGTTGAAAAATGGGGGCTTACAGGTCTACTTCATGATATAGATTATGAGGTTACAAAAACCGATCCAGAACAACACAGTCTTATAGGCACAGAATGGCTCAAGGAAATGGGGCTTCCGGATGATTTAACCTATGCAGTAAAGGTTCATAACGAAAGACATGGTTTGCCGAGACTTTCACTTTTAGATAAGGCCTTGTATGTCGTTGACCCTTTAACGGGTTTTATAACCGCTGTTGCTCTCGTTCGCCCTGATAAAAAACTTGCTTCGGTAGAGTTGAAATCATTGAAAAAGAAATTCAAGGAGAAAAGTTTTGCAGCTGGTGCAGATAGAGAGCAGATTAAACTGTGTGAAACAGAACTAAATATTCCTCTTGACGAATTTCTTGAAATATCTCTTAAAGCGATGCAGGGGATCGCAGATAAGTTAGGCCTTTAGTTTTTTCATGAATTTTTTACTATTTGTTTGAAGGATTCACTTATATCGTATGAAAGGAAATTTAAAATATTTTATGATTTTTTACTTTAAGAAAATTTTCTATCCTGCCGTTCTTATTGCCATTATTACTTTTTTAGTTCTTTTTATAGCAAAAAAAATTAGCCTTAATACCTATCTTAGTTATCTTTTCTTTGAAGGAGGAGGGTTACTTATTTTGAGCTTCTTTTTCTCAGTCCCTATCCCTATTTTTGGGAGGGTATCACAGTTAAAAATGGCCTTCTATTACCCTCCTTCTGCTGTTCTAAAGAGTATCAGAAAGGACTGGAAGGAAGTTTCAGTAGGTGTGTTTTTAAGTTTATTAGGCCTAACTTTACTTGCGTTGTTGTTTTCCATATATGGTTTTTCTTTGTTATTAAAGAAATTTTTATAAAAAGTTTACGCTTATTCATATATAAACGAAAGAAAACTTGCTTCGATAGAATAAAAATTATTTAAATTGGTTTTTGTGCCTCATTCTTACTTTAATTTCTGAAATAAAGACATTCCCTTTTTAATACTTAAAAGAACTTTTACCTATAAACTCTCTTAATATTGAAGTAGGTGGTACTTCCTCGGTCATAAGTGGAAGTATGTGAGAAAGAAAATTTAAAAGTCTTAATGCTTCACCGTATTCTTTTTCTTTATAATCAATTGCCCTTAATGGTACTTCTGCATAGTTCCTTAATACTGCGAGTTCATAAACAAGAGTTGAGTTGAACATTACATTTGCATTTTCTTGATATGGGAATATGTATTTTTCTTCTGCTTTAATAACCGTAGACCAGTTTTTAATTGTGTCTGATGCTGAAATTCCTCTAAAATGATTATCTCTAACGATTCTTCTAATAAGCCTTGTATCTCTTGTTGGTATCCTGTTTATGTTGTCTATATTTATCTGTGTTAAAGCACTAACATAAATCTTAAATTTATTTTCTTCTTTTATGTTGCTTGTTAAGGAAGGGTTAAGCGAGTGTATGCCTTCTACAATTAAAATTCCTTTGTTATCGAGTCTTAACTTTCTCCAGTGCTCGCCTCTACCTGTTGGGAAATTGTATTTTGGGATTTCAACTTCCTCTCCTTTTAAGAGTTTTTCAAGTTGAGACTTTAAAAGGGTATGGTTAATTGCATCAAAGCAATCGTAGTCAATAGTTCCGTCTTCTAACTTAGGTGTTTTGTCTCTATCTATGAAATAGTTATCAGTTGAAATTATAAATGGCTTTAAGCCATTTACTCTGAGTTGTATTTCAAGTTTTTTGGCAAAAGTCGTCTTTCCAGACGAGCTTGGCCCTGCAATTAAAATAAGCCTTGCGTTGCTTTTTGATATCATATCTGCAATATCGCTTATCTTTTTTTCATGAAGTGCTTCCTGGATTTTTATAATGTTTGATATTTTACCATTTATTATACTTTTATTTATTTCGCCTACATTGCTTATTTCTAATTTTTTAAGCCAGATTTCGGATTCGTCAATTGCCTCAAATAACCTGCCGACTTTCGGCACCTTGCTTATTTCCTTAAAATTATCCTTTTTCGGCAATAAAATTAAAAATCCTTTTGAATAAGGTACTATATCAAAAACTTTAGCCATTCCTGTTCTTGGTAACAAGGGACCTGCAAAGTAGACAAAACTGTTATCTAAATGATATAAAGGAATTGCATCCTTAGATAAATATTTAAGAACATTTATATCGTCAAATCTGTTCTCTCTTTCAAGCCTTTGAATTGCTGTTTCTTTTGTCAGCTCTATCTTGGATATGTTTTTATTCTCGTTTATAAGACTGAGTATATTTTCTTTAATCTTAGAAACAGCTCCTTCCTCAAAACTTCCAATTATTTCCCCATATAAAGCATCTCCAAGTGAATGTTTAATTATAATTTTAAAGTTCTGATTTATTTTTTTGACTGCGATTAAAGCAAGGAACGTAAGGGTTCTTTCATAAGTTCTTCTTCCCTCTCCCCATTCCACAGAAAGCAATTCTGCACTTTTAGGTTCTTCAACTTCATCTAGAAACCCCATTCTTTGATTATTAACGATGGCACAAGTATAAGGATAATCTACATTTTCAAATAGTTCAATAACTCTTTTAGTCATTTCCTACCTCCAGCTATTCAAATTTTTATTCCTTTTTACCCCAAACCCCTAAAAGCATTTTATTTAAATTTGTAAGTTCTGCAATTTTTCTTACGGCTTCTTCAGTAAGTTTGTTTGTAACATGTGTGTATTTCATTGTTGTATTTAGTGAACTATGTCCAAGAAGTTCGCTTATTGTTATCGGGCTTACGCCTGTTTCAAGAGCGAGTGTTGCAAACGTATGTCTTAATTTATGAGGTGTTACGTGCTTTTTGAGCATGGCCTTCAATGCATATTTTTTTACAATCAATTGAATTGATAGTGGGGTCAATTCCTTTTTATACTTGCTTAAAAATAAATAGTCGCTATCTTTTTCCTTTTCTGAAACATACTTTGTAACAATCATTGCAAGTTCATTTGTTAACGGTACAAATCTTTCCTTATCTCCTTTTCCTTTTATTCTTACAACTTTTTCTATCAAGTTTATATCCTCAGTTTTTATATTCACAAGTTCGCTCACTCGCACACCAGTGTGTATTAGAAATGCAATAATCGCAAGATCTCTGGTGTTCCCTGAAGCACTTAATAATATTTCATTGACCTCTTTTTTTGTAAGAAAAATAGGAAGGGTCTTTCCAGTTTTTGGTGCTTCAGGTAGAAGGAAGTTTATTTTTAGCTCTTTTTGCAGGAATTTACCAAAACTTCTTAAAATTCTTACCTGAGTTGCTCTTGAATTTTTGGTAATACTTTTTTTGTTCATTAAATAATCTTCTGCAGATTTTTCGTCAGGGATTTTATATTTTTCAAGAAAATCGTTTATTATATACATGTAATTTCTGATAGTCGTTGATGAAAATCCCTTTATACTCATACTCATCATATATTTTTCTACTTTTGTTTTTTTATTCACCGTTTCCTCCTATGCAATAGGGTCCTATTGCATAGTAACAGAAAAATAAAAAATTTCAAAATATAATAATTAAAAGAATGAGGTTTGCAAACATAGGTTTTAAGCCTATCGAATTTTAAACTTCGAAAATAAGGCCTCAAGGTAAGCATTTTTTTATAAGGTCGATGTTTTATACCTTAACCATTCAAAATTTTCAAAATAGGGGCATTTCTGTAGATCATTTTTTCTCTCAAGATTAATTTTTAAAAATTTTTAATTAAAATATTAAAGCGATAAGAAAACAAAATTTTTTTTATAAAATTCATATGCAACACTTTACTGAAAGTTTTTAATTTTAATGAAATTGCATTTTTTGTTTTTAAGAACTTAAAAAAATAAAGACAAAAAATATATAAAAGTAAATAATTATTGATAGAAAATATTTTTGCCTTTACCTTTTACATCGTTGATGGCAGTTAGAATATTATCATAACTTGCATTCATATTTGTTAAAAGGTGAATATTTTTATCACAAAATCCGTATTTCTCCATAAGTGTGGTCTTTACATCAGTAGCATACCGTCAGCATAGTTTAAAATCAAACTCTCTCCCTGGATAATCTGAAATACCTATTACGATTGCATACTTGTTACCCTTACATGGTTCCCTAAAAATTCCAGTTGTAACAGTTCTGGATGGTTTACCTTTTTCCTGTGGAGAGCGAATAGAAACTTTTTTACAAGTTTAACATTAGTTGCATTTAAGGGTCTCTCCCTGTTGTTTGCTGCTTGTAATTTTCCTGGCGATAAAAGCATTATAATAAGTAACAATACAATAAACCATTTTTTCATACTCATCACCCCTATTTATTATAATTATTCTTCTTTCTAAAGCTTAAAGTCAAAAAAGCATTCATTTTTTTCAATAAATAATGATTTTCGTATTTAGATACATTTGAATTGCAATCTTAAGAGTTTTTCTATTTCTTGCTATAAAGTATATATAATATAGCGAGGGTGAGTGCTTTTATTATAGCTCGTATAGGCACTTGATTATTGTTTTTTAATTGGTATAATATCTAAATTAAAATAATTTTAATTTAGGAGGCAAAAGATGAAACATATGACGGAAAAAAGCCTGAGAGAGGCTTTTGCAGGCGAAAGCCAGGCGTATATGAAGTATCTTATTTTTGCAGACCGGGCAGAAAAAGATGGGAAAAAGGATATTGCAAGGTTGTTCAGAGCTACAGCTTATGCGGAGCAAGTTCATGCAACAAATCATTTTAGAGTGCTTGGGGACCTTAAATCAACCGGTGAAAATCTTCAAACGGGCTGGAATGGCGAGAATTACGAAATCGAAGAAATGTATCCTGCTTTTAACGCAATCGCTTCTTTGCAGGATGAGAAAGATGCAATGAGGTCAATTTATTTTGCACTATCTGCTGAAAAAATACACAGAGAACTTTATGCTGATGCTAAAGAGAAGCTTAACAATGGAGTGGATGTAAAATTCGAGAAAATTTCAATTTGCCCAATTTGTGGATATACTGTTGTTGGAGAAGCACCAGAAAAGTGCCCAGTTTGTGGTGCTTCAAAGAGTTCTTTTCACGAATTTTAAATATAAGGAGGGAAGTCATGAAAAAGTACAGATGTATGGTGTGCGGGTATATTTATGACCCGACAGTTGGAGATAATACACAGGATGTAAAACCAGATACTCCCTTTGAAAATCTACCAGAGGATTGGACTTGTCCTGTTTGTGGAGCCACAAAAGACCAATTTGAAGAAGAGTAAGGAAATACTATGGATAAAAGACAGAGTATTTTAGTCGAAGCTATGGAAATTGAATTGAACGGGATAGAGCTTTATAAGTCAGCTTCAGAGAAAACTGATGATTCACAGGCGCGTGAGGCTTTTACGTTTCTTTCCAACGAAGAATTAAAACATTACAACACTTTGAAAAAAATCTTCGACAGCATCTCTAAAGGAAATGGGTTTAAGATTGAACTTCCTATTTTTGAAGTACCTTCTTTTGATAAAATCTTTTCTTATGATTTTAGAGCAAACCTGAAAGGGAAAAATTTTGAATTTTCAGCAATTTCAACCGGAATGCTTCTCGAAAAAGCTTCTATTAACTTTTATAGAAAGCAAAAAGAAAATTCTATCACTGAGAAGGAAAAAGAACTCTTCGAAACTTTAGAAAAATGGGAAGAAGAACATCTTAGAATACTCGAAAGAGACTATAATGATATAAAGGAAAAATTCTGGACAGATAACAAATTTTATCCATTCTAAAGGGGTGACGTATATGAAAAAATATGTAATTGTTGGTTTAGGTATCGCTGGTTTAACAGCTGCGAAAACTATAAGATCTCTTGACCCCGAAGGCGAAATCAGTATTTACACTGATGAACAAACATTATTTTATCCAAAACCAAAATTATTCGACTTAATTTACGAAACTTTTAGCGCAAAAGATATATATTATTACGATTCCTTCTGGTATGATACAAACAGAATTAGACTTCACCTTGGAACTGGTATCAGAAAAATAGATGCAATTGAACATAAACTCTTGACTGAGGATGGCGGAACGGTTAATTATGACTCACTCCTTATTGCAAACGGTGCAAGTTGTTTTGTTCCTTCATTTGAAGGCACATACACCCCAGGTGTTTTTACCCTTAGAAACTTATCCGATGCATTTGCGATCAGAAGACACTCAAGATTAATTGGGAATCATAAACCGGTTGTGGTAATTGGCGGAGGTGTACTAGGACTTGAAGCTGCTCATTCATTTATGAAAAACAAACTAAGACCAACAGTTATAGAACATAATTCTTATCTTTTACCCAGGCAGATTGATAAAGAAGGTGCAGATGTTTTAAGAGGAATTTTTGAAAACTGGGGTATTGAGATAAAAACTGATTCTTCTACAGAGAGAATTACTGGTGAAAAAAACGTAGATAAGGTAATTCTATCAAATGGAACTATGCTACCTGCTGAAATGGTACTAATTTCTTCTGGAGTGAGAAGCAATGTAGATTTACTTGAGAGATCTAATTTACCATACAAGAAGGGGGCTTTAGTTGATGATAACTTGACGGTTACTGAAGATGTTTATGCGGCAGGAGATATTGCTGAACATAATGGAAATGTTTATGGCATAATACCGCCAGCAATTGAGCAGGCAACTATAGCTGCAAAAAACATGATTAAACCAGGGACTGCAACCTATCATGGTTCAGTGCCAACAAATACCCTTAAAATTGCCGGATTTGATTTTACCTCTATAGGACTAGTTAATCTAATAGAAGACGATCCACAGTATGAGATTATAAGAGCAAAGGCACCAATTGATGGTAAATATAGGAAGATAGTTCTTAAAGACGGTACAGTCCAGGGGATCATAATACTTGGCTTAAAGGGTGAAGCTATTGCTGCAAACAAATTGGTAAACACTCACGCAGATGTATCTCAATACAAAGAGAGGCTGAAGGATATAGCTTTTTCACTTAAAGAGACGAGAACTTAAATGCAACTTTTATAAAATTTGTTAATTTAGGACGGATTGTTTCCGCCCTTTTTGCTATATAATTTAGCAGGGAGGAATTATGGATAATTTTATTTTTCGTTTACCTACAAAAATAGTTTTTGGTAAGGATGAGTTTTATAAGCTTGGAGAAGAAGCAAAAAAAATTGGAAGGAAAGCCCTAATTGTTACAGGAAAAAGATTTGCAAAAGAGTCTGGACTGCTTGAAAAGGCCGAAGAAATACTCAAAAAAAATTCAATAGATTATGTAGTATTTTCGGAAGTCGAGCCTAACCCTGAGAGTGAAACTGTTGATAAAGGTAGCCGAGTTGCAAGAGAAAATGGAGTCGACTTTATCATAGGTTTAGGGGGCGGAAGCGTAATTGATGCATCAAAAGGAATTGCAACCGTTGCTGTAACAGGAAAACCTATTTGGGATTATTGTGAAAGGCCTCCAAAAGAAAAAGTACCACAGAACACCCTTCCAATTCTTGCCGTGATTACAGTTGCAGCAACTGGTTCCGAGGCAGATTCTGGAGCTGTCATAACGAACACAAAGACTCGTGAAAAAAGAGGTTTCTTTGGGGTTGCAAATTTCCCAAGAGTATCAATCATTGACCCCTTGCTTACAATTTCGATACCACAAAAACAAACAGTGGATGGTGTTGTAGATATATTTGTGCACATATTTGAAAGCTACCTTTCTTCGAAAGCCAATACACCAGTTTCTGATAGAGTAGCCGAAGGACTTATGAGAGAGGCAATAAGACAGGGACAGATTGTGTTTAAAGATTTAAAAAATATCGTGGCAAGAGAATCATTATCATGGATTTCCACGCTTGCTCTTTCTGGTTTCCCAAGCGCAGGAAGAAGCGGACCTTTTGCGGTACATAGACTTGAGCATCCTATTTCTGGGGTCTATCCTACAAAGATTTCTCACGGAAGAGGCCTTGCAATACTTTTACCTTCTTTTCTGTATCATACAAAAGAAATGCATGCTGAAAGACTAAAACTTTTTGGCAAAGAAATTTTCTCAACCGATTCTCCTTCTAAAACAATAGAAAGAATAGTACACTGGATGAAGAATATGAATACATTCAATTCTTTAAAAGAGTATGGAGTAAAAAAAGAAGATTTGAAAAAGTTCGCAGAAATGGCTATTGCTGATGATGGAGGTCAAGGAGTAGTAAGTGCAAGAGAGCCACTGGAAAGAGAGACAATTTTAAAAATTTACGAAACAGCTTATGACTATAAAGATCTATTTAGAAAAGTATAATGTATATGGAACTTTTTAGATGCTGAGAGAGTCTAAATGTGTAGAAAGCAAAGGGGGAAGAAATGAAGAAGGTAGTTTCGGTAGTAATGCTGTTTGCACTTCTATTTGCAATCGGGTGTAAACCGCAAACACCTGAGAAGGAGCTCACATTTACAGGTGCAAGTGTGCTTGCAAACGGGTCTGTGCACATTGAAGGAAGAGGCAGGGCCTTTGAGGGTACTATTGGCATAAAAATTGTTGACGTAAATGAAAATGTGCTATTCTATGGCTCTGTAATAACTGATGCTGGTGATATGTCTAAGTTTGGAAACTTTTCTCAGGATACTGTTTTGACTATGTTCCCTCAGACAGATGAAATTATAATCGAGTGCTTTATCGCTTCACCAAAAGATGGCTCAATTACTGCAAGCGAAAAAAAGGTAATTAAGTACGATATACCCTACAGAACAGTTAAAGTTTTCTATTCAAATATAAAGCTAAATCCGGAAATGCTTGATTGTACGAAAGTCTTTCCTGTTGACAGAAGACTTGACTCAAAGTTCTTTACTTCAGGCAATGACTTTGTTGTTGAAACCCTGAAACTTTTCCTGAAAGGCCCCACACAAAAAGAAAAGGACGAAGGGTATGCGATTACAACACCTCAAAATCTAACAATAAATTCCGTTAAAGTTTCTGGTAAAAATGTTCAGGTAGATTTTGGCAAAGAGTTGTTTGATGCCGGTGGCGGCTCCTGCAAGGTGGGTGCGATTCGAGCTGAGATTTCGAAAACTGTTGAACAATTTTTCCCTGGTTATCAGGTAATAATTTCAGCCAATGGAAATAGCGAAGAGGTCCTGCAACCTTAAATGCTATTGTAATATTTAACCCCTATTGACAGAAATTCAAAAATCATTAAGATATATTGTATTTTTTAGGAGGTATGAATGCCAATACTCAAAGCTTCAATTAAATCTGTTAGGAAGGATAAAAAAAGAAGAGAAAGAAATGATTATTTTAG
>Ga0315279_10004284_pt1 | contig 19232 bp, 16 predicted proteins | sample YL17G06_20_MG_FD_203694 | JGI IMG/M metagenome (GOLD analysis project Ga0315279, IMG submission 203694) | Sediment microbial communities from Yellowstone Lake, YNP, Wyoming, USA - YL17G06_20 | ecosystem: Environmental > Aquatic > Freshwater > Lake > Sediment | place: USA: Wyoming | collected... | reverse complement strand
TGGTCTTTTATTTTTGCATAGATCATGACGAACTACCTCCTAAGCTTTTAGTTTTTATGACTTTTAGATTCTGCTTAGATTGTAACCCGTCAATAAAAAAACTTCAAGATATTTTCTTAAAACTGCTGAGAAGAGGAATAAATATGAATAATGATAATTTACCGATAATAGAAGGAGAACCATCTGATAAAGAAAAAACTCCTGATAAGCAAGATGAGCTAAAATTACAAAAATATCTGGAGATGAAATTCGCTTCACCAGATAAATTAGATGAAATATCTAAATCTTTTATCACGTTAGTCGGAACGCTCTCGACCATATATTTTGCCGCTGCCATATTTTCAAAGATACTGACCTATCAATGGTGGTTTAAGGTCATCTCCATTACGCCAATTCTACTGTGGCTTTCAGCGCTTGCATGCGCCTTGACTGCACTGCGTCCACAAGAATATAATGTAATTAAGGGAGTGCCTTCATCAGTTGATGGTTTCCTTGAGAATATAGGCAAGCACAAATATCTATGGCTCAAAAGGAGTGGTTGGCTGATTTTTGCAGGCTTGGTTATGCTAATGGTCACGCTGATCGTCTATATATTCGATCCGTGTTTCTCATGTAGGTAGGATTTTTATAGACATTAAAATTTTAGGAGAATTTTATGCTATCTTCAAAGGAAAGGGTACTGATGGCGATGAACCATGAGGAACCAGACAGGATTCCTATGGATTATTGGGCTTGGCAGGAAGTAAATAATAATCTTTATGAGCGCCTCAACCTGAAAGATTATGATGAACTGCTGGACTATCTCGGTGTTGACCTGCGCACAGTCCGCGCCAATTATACTGGTCCCAACGACTGCTGGAATGAAATAATAAAAGCTAATACAGTAGAGGAATTGGAAAAATGCAAGGTTCCTGACCCTGATCTGTGTGATTATTCGTACATCGAATCTTTCTGTGACAAATACAGCCATTATGCCATTATGGGCGGCGCATGGAGTCCGGTGTTCTGTACAGCCTCTTCATTTATCGGAATGGAAATGCTCATGATAAAGATGTACGAGGATCCCGATTTCGTCAAGCTGTTCCTCGAAAAGATAACTGACTTTTTCTATGAGCAAAGCGTAAGGATGTTTGAATCTGCGAAGGGAAAAATGGACATATTTTTCATGGGTGACGATTACGGAACCCAACTTGATTTAATAATGAGCGCAAAGATGTGGGACGAGTTCTATGCCCCTCAACTAAAAAGGCTTTTCGGATTGGCGAAGGATTTCGGTTTAAAGGTCATGTTACATTCCTGTGGAAGCGTTTACAAGCTTATCCCAAGACTTATTGAACTCGGAATGGACGCTCTCGATCCGATACAGGTCAGAGCGACGGATATGGAACCCGAAAAACTAAAATCTAGTTTTGGTGATAAAGTCACATTTCACGGAGGATGTGATACCCAGCACTTATTACCATTCGGTACGGTGGAAGAAGTGCGCACAGAATCAAAAAAACTGATAGAGATATTCGGCAAAGGCGGAGGGTACATATTCGGTCCTAGTCAGGAGTTCCTGCCCGATATTCCATTAGACAACATCCTTGCAATGTATGAAGTTGGGCGAAATAGTTTTTAGTTTTACAATGGAGGTTAAAGATGAAAATAACACAGATCGATTCATTCGGTATACAACTAACAGAACCTAAACCAAATGATTATCGTATTACCGGTCTTGGTATCACATGTATAAAAACTGATGATGGCATTACTGGATATGGTTTTCAAGGAACTGATCAGACACGTATTGAGCAACAGGTTAAACCTCAACTTTTGGGCAAAAGTCCTTTTGATATAGAATACTATCTTCAAAATGGATCACTTGCTGGATGTTCTGGTGTTGAGAATGCTTTGTGGGATATTACAGGCAAAGTTTCGGGTCTTCCTGTTCGCTCATTACTTGGCAGTGCCAGAGAGCACATACCATACTATCTTACCTGCGTATGGCCGGGTAATCCAGATCAATCACATCTTGAGATTGAGGAACAGGCAGAGCAAATTCTTCGCTATTATGAAATGGGACATATTCGCTTTAAAATTCGAGGATGGCGTCCTAACATTATGGATGATGTTCGTGTGGTAGAAACTGTATTTAAGGCATGTAAAGACAAAGCGAAGCCAGAGATAATGATTGATCGGACAGCACACGCTCCCGGTTGGATATGGACTTATAATCAAGCACTTCAGGTTGCTCGTGGGCTTGAAACCGTTGGTGCTACATGGCTTGAGGAACCATTTGCTCGTGAAGACATAGAGTCATACCGTCGCCTGCGTGATGAAGTAGAGATACCTATTACCGGTGGGGAGTTTGGAAACCAGATCAGCCAATTTCGAGAGTATCTAGTAAACGGTGCAGTTGATATAATTCAGCCGGACTGTGGAAATAGCGGTGGGATATTGCCATGCAAGAAGGTTGGGATTCTAGCCGAAGCCTTTGATATTCCCTGTATACTTCATGGGTCTAACGGACCTAACCTTTCTGCATCTTTGCAAGTTGCTTCTGCAATTCCAAGCTGTCGGGTTATGGAAGTTGCTCTTGTATTTCCCCCGCTGACTCCTGAACAAATGTGGGAACCTGTCAATAAAATCCTAAAGAATCCACCTCTTTTTAATATGAAAGATGGTCTTATTGAGCTTCCTAAAGGACCCGGTCTTGGGATAGAATTAGATGAAAAGGCTATTGAATCTTTGAGACATTAAGGATAAATCAATTGCTCGTTGACATTAGCCATTCTTTGTGCTAGATTGTATTCAAAGGAATTTTTGTATATTCAAATTAGGAGAATTTTTGTTATGAAAATTGGTATTTACTTATTTCTACTGCATTTTCTGGTATTTGTACCCCTCGAAAATGTATCAGGTGAAATACAAACTATATTGAGGAGACCAGATGTGGAAAAAATTGATCTATGGGAATTAGCTAATAAAAATCGTGGTTTATTAAGGTTTTCTACGCTGTTTACCGCACAGAATGTTCGTGATCTGCTATCGAGTGATGATGGTCTCAATAAAGCCATTGAATGGTGCAAGCAAACAGCAGTGTCAATGGTTTACGTTGAATCATTCCGTGACGGATACACCGCAGAAAGATCAGCTTTAGAAAAGGCAAAGATGGCATTTCTGGATGCGGGTATTGATGTTTCTGGCTGTGTCACTACGACAGTCGTAGGCAAAAAAAGCACTGGCTGGAATTCTATAAGCTGTTTCACTGACGTTCCGACTCAAGAAAACTTACAGAAAATATTTGAATATACAGCCTCAATGTTTGACGAGATAATGATTGACGATTTCTGGTTCACTGATTGCGAGTGTGACGAGTGCGTCAAAGCCAAAGGCGATAAAAGCTGGTCTGAGTATCGTAATGACCTTATGGTTAAATTGAGCAGAGAACGTATACTCGCTCCCGCAAGAAAAGTTAATCCGAATGTTAAGATTATAATTAAATATCCTCAATGGTATGACCAATTCCACAATCGTGGATATGAGGTTGTAAGAGAATCTCAGGACTACGATAAAATATGGGTCGGCACAGAGACGAGAGACCCTGACAATAAGCAATGGGGTCAAAAAGCTCAATATGAGGCGTATTACATAATGCGCTGGCTTGGCGTTATCGGTGGAGAAAAGACAGGTGGTGGATGGTTTGACCCTTATGGCACAAGCCCGGTGACTTACGTTGAACAGGCACGTCAGACCGTTTTGGCAGATGCAAAAGAATGTCTGTTGTTTTGTTATGGCTCACTTCTCACAGATACTGGTCCTGCAAACGTCGAGAAACTGAGAACCGAGATCCCCGGACTGTTTAAACTAGCAGAGATCGTCAGAGATAAGCCGATAAAAGGTGTATTGGCGCCAAAACCGCCCAACAGTGATGCTTACAAGGAAGAGTATATATTCGATTTCGTTGGGATGTTAGGTTTACCGTTAGTACCTTCTCCTGAGATCAAGCCTGCTGAATCAGTTTTTCTCTCCGTTCACGCTTTTGCAGATCAGGATATAATCCCAAAGCTGTTAGATATGGTCATAGAGAATAAGCCTTTGCTGGTAACTGATGGATTTCTTGACATGCTAAAAGGGCAGGTTGATTTAAGCCATCATAACGTTCAGATACTCAAAGTCAATGGCGATCCAAAGTCCATCACAAATATGAGCAGAGCATCACTGTTGGACCTGCGCAATATGATGCTGAAACCTTTTGGAATGGAGTTTGACGCCCCAAGTAAAGTTTCGCTTTACCTGATAGGCGATAAACACGTTGTCATTGAGAATTTTAATGATGAGAACGTAAAAGTACAACTCTGCATGACCGATCTGATAGACGTCAAAAGCCTTATAAAATTGCCGATCGGGTCAGACATAAACGTGAAGGTAGAAGGGAATGCAATCAATGCTTATATGTCACCGAGAAGCATGGTTGTCCTTCAAATCAGTAAATCCAGATAATGTTGAACCGATAATAGAGCCGCCAATAACACGAATAAATGTTCATGTTCAGTTTCATAAAGGAGACAGAGATGGCAGGCAATTTACAAAACGATGTAACCCCCGTATTTGGACTGACAAGATCACAGCTTATACCAATAATCAGCGACGCTGTACCTAACGAGACAGTAGAGCCGTTTGATATTAGCATCGAACATCAAGTACAGGGATACTATGGGTATCAGGCTGAAAAGATTATCCCAACCTTCACGTATAATACCACAACTGGCGACACTGGAAAGATTACCGTTTTTGTCAAGAAATTCTATCGCAAGGGACCTGCTGAAGCCCGCAACTACGTTCTTCTTGAAAAACATCAAGCCCCCATCCCACGTATGTATGGAACACTAACTGATGTCGATCAAAGGGAGATATTATTCCTTGAATATCTGGTTCCCATTACCGATAACGAAAAGTTTCTGAACGATGCTGATCAGTTTCACCAGTTTATAGATTTGGCGGCACACTTTAATGCTATCCAGCTTTCACAGGAATTTGCTGATCAATTATCAAATCTGGATATTAGCCGCAGACTGATAAGTGCTGGGTCTATACTCAATAAAATATGGAGTCTTGCATGTAAAGGGGAGCTTGGAGATACATTGAGACAATTCTGTTCAGGTTCCAAAGACAAGTTAAGACAACTTCAGATGCTTATAAAGCAAATGATTGAACCCATTGAGCGAATGGAATTGGGATTATCGCACACCGATTTTTATCCTGAGAACACTGGGTGGCGTCGGGAGACAGGTGAATTGCTTATGTTAGACCTCGAATTTGTAGGGTTTGCGCCGAAATTTTTTGACGTGGCTGGCTGGATCGGCGCACCGGATGATATTCAACCGCGCTGCGGTCAACGTAGGGAATTGGCTCAATACTACCTTGAGCAATACGCCCGTTATGGTGGTTCCCCTGTGTCTTTAGAGCAATTTCTTGATGAAACTCATACTTTATGGATGGCAGGTGAATTCAGGATGCTTGGATGGCGTTTGGATCGGGCACTTGACGGGCAGGTAGATTGGACGAATGATCGAGAGGAAGGTCAGCGATTATATCGTGATGGATTGTATGAAGTTCTGAATGATCTTCTTCAAGGAGCGAAATCTGTTATATAAGATTTCATAGCTTCTTAATTTAATCAGGAATAGTATTCAATGATCTCTTTTGACCGAAGCATAAGCAGTGACTTCAATAAAGCAATCGAAAAGGAATGGCTGGAGACTAACGGTCTCGGTGGATATGCCTCAAGTACAATAATAGGCGTCAACACACGAGGCTATCATGGGCTTTTAGTCTCTGCTATCAAACCGCCTACATATAGGATGGTCACTCTCTCAAAGGTCGAGGAAACAGTTATTGTTGATAATGTCAGGCACGAAATATCCTGTAATCAATATTCCGGTTCTGTTCTTCCGTTACTCGGCGGAACGAGAGTTGTATATCCAGAGGGATATAAGTATCTTGACAGTTTTAGTCTTGATCCATTTCCCACATTTAAATACGTAATAGGAGATGTCGTAATTGAAAAGAGCATCTTTATGCTTCATGGGAAGAACACAGTCTTTGTTGTTTATAAACTCGTTGAATCGTCAAAGCCAATAAATATTGAACTTCGACCACTCGTTGCATGTAGGGATTTTCACAGCCGTATGCACGAAGATTATAACCTCAAAATTGACGTTCAGCATAGCAATAACACAATGTCTGTATATATGAATGGAGTAAAATTATCGCTTCTGCTTGATGGGGGAAATTTCAAAGACTTACCATACTGGTACAAAAATTTTGAATATATACTTGAGGCTCAACGAGGTCAGGAAAGCCATGAAGACCTATACAGTCCGGGTTATTTCACTCGTGAATTAAAACAGGGAGAAGATATAGCTTTAATTGCATCAACAGAAGTTCCTTCGGTATACGATCTGGAAAATTCCCGCTCGCATGAACTGAATCGCAGGAGCATGATTAAAGAGAGCAAACAACTAGAAGCAGTACCTGACAGCCTTAAACACTGCGCATCGTGTCTATTAGCATCTGCTGATCAGTTCCTCGTAAAGCGTGATGATTATCCTTCAGTAATAGCTGGATACCACTGGTTTGGCGACTGGGGACGTGACACCATGATTTCTCTGCCGGGTCTGACGCTTGTAACAGAAAAGTATGAGATAGCCAAAGATATATTAAGGAATTTTGCAAGATACTGTGATCAGGGGATGATCCCGAACTGCTTTCCAGAATCTGGAGAGCAACCTCAGTATAACTCAGTTGACGCATCTTTGTGGTTCATTTATGCCGTAAAAAAGTATTTTGATTATACTGAAGATTTACTTTTCATCGAATCAGAGTTTTTTGATGTTCTCAAAGACATAATTCATCATTACCGGGAAGGCACGAGGTATAACATACATGCTGATGAGGATGGGCTTATATACGCAGGCGAGGAAGGAACTCAGTTGACGTGGATGGATGCAAAAATCGGCGATCTTGTTGTAACTCCAAGACAGGGCAAGGCAGTTGAGATCAATGCTCTGTGGTATAATGCACTCAAAACAATGGAAGATTTTTTCCACAGATTAGGCTATTCTGGTTCCGCTCAGAAATACGCTGACCTTGCTGAAAAGACAAAAGAGAGCTTTAACGATATGTTTTGGTACGAGGAAGGCGGTTATCTCTTTGACTGTGTTGACGGAGATTATCATGATAATTCCATACGTCCCAACCAGATTTTCGCCGTGAGTCTGCCCTATCAAGTTCTTATAGAAGAAAGGGCAAGTTCAGTTCTGGATATAGTTCAGAGGGAATTATTGACGCCTTATGGTTTAAGAACTCTATCTCAAGATGACAAGAGATATAAAGGGCAGTGTGTTGGAGATCAGCGCTCTCGTGATATGGCATATCATCAGGGAACAGTATGGGCATGGCTTTTGGGTCATTTTATCACAGCTTACGTCAATGTTAATGGTCGAAATAGGCAAACGTTGGATTTTGTCAAAGATATACTAAGTGGGTTCACTCATAGCCATTTGACTGATGCTGGACTTGGTACGGTCTCAGAAATATTTGATGGCGACCCTCCGCATCATCCAAGAGGTTGCATAGCTCAAGCGTGGAGTGTCGCAGAGATTCTTCGGGCATTGGTAGAATCTGTGTCTTTATTCAATAACAAATAAAAGAGGTTCTTTGGTAATTTACAGGGATAATATTGTAGGGGCGAAGCATTTGCTATTGTAAATTACATAATCAGCGTTTATGAGGCAAATGCTTCGCCCCTACGGAAAATTCCCCATTATATCTCAAAGAGTCATAAAAGAAAGGGAGATTAAAAAAATGAGTATTGCACGAGAGGAAGCTTTGAAAGGATTTAGGAAATCAGTTAGCGAGGGCAAACCCATCATAGGCACAGGCGCAGGAACAGGATTATCTGCAAAATGCGCCGAAATGGGTAGTGCGGATATTATAATTATTTATAACTCCGGGCGTTATAGAATGGCTGGAAGAGGCTCTCTCGCTGGAATGATGCCCTACGGGGATGCCAATGCCATAGTCGTTGAGATGGCAAGCGAGGTTCTTCCTGTAGTTAAGAAAACACCCGTTTTGGCAGGTGTCTGCGGAACTGATCCTTTCAGGCTTATGCCTGTATTCATCAAGCAACTCAAAGAAATAGGATTCTCAGGTGTCCAGAATTTCCCAACAGTCGGTCTTATTGATGGTGTAATGCGGCAGGGGCTTGAGGAAACAGATATGGGCTACGATCTTGAGGTGGAAATGATCAGGATAGCTCACGATATGGATATGCTGACTTGTCCTTATGTCTTTAACGAGGACGAAGCAAAAAAGATGGCTAAAGCCGGCGCAGACGTATTAGTTCCGCACATGGGCTTGACGACAAATGGGACAATAGGCGCACACACAGCCATTACACTTGAAGAAGCAGTTAAACGTGTTCAAGCAATGCACGATTCAGCTAAATCGGTCAATCCAGACATCCTCGTATTGTGTCACGGCGGACCGATTGCAGAACCAGAGGACGCTCAATATGTTCTTGAGAATACTAAAGGAGTAGTCGGTTTCTTCGGCGCATCAAGTATTGAAAGACTCCCAACAGAAAAAGCAATAACCGAACAGGTCAAGAGTTTCAAGAATATGAAGTTCTGACGTGAGTGTAGTAAATTTTACATTTCTTTTTTGGCATGGTTCACAATCAAGGTAACACTTTTTAATCAGAAAATTAGCCACAGATGAACACAGATACACACAGATTGGAGAAGATACAGGATATTGATTACTATAGAGTTTTAGATAATGGTTTTAAACGGAATAATCACGAATTACACAAATGAGCTAATTACACTAATTTTTTGGAATTTTTATTCGTGAAATCTTTTCTTCCGTTACTCGGCGGAACGAGATTCGTTAATTAGTGTAATTCGTGATTAAAATTATTTTTCTGAATGTCTATATTTTGCATCCTGCATCTTTCTTCTATCCGTGTTCAGATGAAAATCTGTGGTTTCATAATGAATTGTTACCTAAATCCGTTTAGAACTTCGGCTCACAAAGGAAAATAGATGAAGAAAAAATCTGAGACACTTATAGGGCAATTCACTGATTTTCTTCTCGTGGAAAGGGGATTGTCATCCAATACAATTAATGCCTACAGGCGTGATTTGCAGAATTTTGCTAGGTTCTTTGAAAATAATTCAGAATTGTCCTTGCTGGAAGTAAAGCACGAGGACATAGCAAAATATCTGGCAAATCTAGGTGATCGGCAGTTAGCATCCAGTACTCTTGATCGGAAGATGGACTCGATGAGAACTTTTTACAGGTTTTTAGTTGTTGAGAGATATATCAATGATAATCCTACCTTGATGATAGAGCCATTACGCTCATGGAGTAAATTGCCAACAGTCCTGAGTATTGCAGAGATGGAATCGCTTATTAACCAGCCAGATATTTCCAAGCCTCTTGGATTAAGAGACAAAGCACTACTTGAGATCATGTATGCCTGTGGTCTCAGGGTTTCAGAGTTGGTCAATCTGCGGATAACTGATCTGAATCCAGAGATCGGGTATCTGCGCTGTCTGGGAAAGGGAAATAAAGAAAGGGTTGTGCCTGTCGGTTCAATGGCACTTGAGGCGGTGAAAAACTACCTCAATTCTGGAAGACCAATTCTAAATCCAAAAGAAGATTGGCTTTTCATCAATTATAAAGGGGAGAAGCTGACTAGAGATGGCGTAAGACATATCATTCAGAAGATTGCAGAATCTGTGGACATTCAGAAGAAAATAACTCCCCACACACTTAGGCACTGTTTTGCCACGCACTTGCTTGAGCGTGGCGCTGATTTAAGATCGCTTCAGGAGATGCTTGGTCATGCCAGCATATCAACTACTCAGATATACACTCACGTAGACAGCGAAAGGTTAAGGCAGATCCACAGCAAATTTCATCCGAGAGGATAAAAAACCATAAGGGCGAAGCATTTTCTGCCAGATCAAAGTACAAAACCGATTTGTTCTTATAGTAATCGTTAAAAAATACATAAACGTTCTAAAAACAACCCCTTAGCCCCTTTTAATAAGGAGGAATTATGGTGGGTATTCCCTTTGATAATGGGGAATAAATCGAGTTGTGTCAACATTCCCCCTTAAGAAAGGGGATTAAAGGGGTTGTGAAAACGTTGAAATACTATGTCAAAATGGCATTTTTTACGATACGATTACATTTCCCTATTCTTCCTCAAGTATCGAATCAAAGAAGCTGACAATATCTTTTGTATCCGTCTCTTCCATAAATTTCATAGCTTCTCTGGGATGCTGATTTAATAGCCCTGTAATCATATAGGGAATACCAAATCCCCACCGCAGTTTATCACGCATTGGCTCAATATAATCTCTAATACATTGAAGCAAGGGACGTAATCTGAATTTTGGGTTATGAAGGAAACCTACCAAAAGTTCAATTGGGCAGTTACCCGCTCCTCTGCCAAGACCTGCCAAACTTGCATCCAGTCTATTTGCACCGTGAATAAGTGCCTCAATAGTGTTTGCATAAGCCAATTGCTGATTATTATGAGTATGAATCCCCACTTCTTTACTTGTCGATTTAGTATACTGAAGAAACATCAACGTAAAATCTCTAATCTGTTCGCTGTAAAGTGACCCAAAGCTATCCACAACGTAAATAGTTCCAACCGGAGATTCTACTAATGCGTCTAACGCACTTTTAAGTTGACCTTCTTGAACTGTTGATATAGCCATTATGTTACAAGTAGTCTCATAGCCTTTGTCATTAGCATCCTTGATCATATCAATAGCAGTAGGAATTTGATGGATGTACGTGGCAACACGAATCATATCCAGAACACTATTCTCTTTAGGCAAAATATCCTCATGATAATCCGTTCGTTCTGCATCTGCCATCACAGAGAGCTTTAAATTCCCCTCATTATCATCAACTATCCGACGAATGTTATCTTCATCACAAAATTTCCATGATCCGAACTGTTGGGTAGCAAATATTTTTTTAGATGCCTTATATCCTAGCTCCATATAATCAATCCCTGCCCTGACGCAGGCTTGATATACCGCTTTTACAGTATCATCATCAAACAGGTGATCATTCATAAGACCACCATCTCGTATAGTACAATCTAACAATCTAATTTCCGGGCGATAGCCAATCCAATCTTTTTGGTACTGCCCATAAACAAGTTCTCGCTTTTCTAATGTTTCGCTCATTTTATCCTTCTTTCATACTGAATATACACCATATTTACGTGTGTATTGAATAAACAGTTCTACGTTCTCTGGTTCAGTGTCATCACATATCGGGCTACCCGTACACATAACAAATGCACCATCACGCCCGGCAGAATCAATCTGACGCTTAACTTCACGCTCAATATCCTCTTTTGTGCCTTTCAGCAGGACGTTTTCAGCGTCAAAATTACCGAAGATACACTGCTTTGGTCCAACGATCTCTCTGACCTTGCCAATGTCCATCGGTTCACCTTTTCTGCCTTCCTCTATGGTTAGTGCATCTGCACCCAATTCGCACATTTTCGGCAGTATAGGCATGAGATAGCCTGTCGAATAAAGTATAGCCTTCAATCCCTGACTCTTGGCGGAATCTATTGCCTTCTTTTGGTATGGGAACGCAAAGTCGTTGTATTGTTGTGGAGATATGATGTCAACAGATGCCCAGCTTTCAGCTATGAGGATAGCGTCGTATCCACAGGTGGATACCCATTCGTAGTGCGGTAAGCTGTCCTCGAAAAACCTGTCCATCATGTATATAAATACATCAGGATTCTCCTTCATCATGATCAGGGACGTTTCAAACCCTAGCGTGTAACATGCCTGAACGAATGGAGAAATACCTCCAGCAGTCATAAGCAAAGTATCACCGTATTTATCAATCAATCTCTTTTGCCAATCATCTTTTGCTATCTCGATCTTTGTTTTTTCTCTGGGTCGTCTTGGACTACCCCATAGCTTGTCAACGTCTGCTTTCGTCTTTATATTGCGATCAACTATACCAGCATTTGGTGTTTGATCATGTCTTGAGTCAACCAGGACAAGCTGATGACCATCCATCAGGTATTCGTATTTTGTTCCGTCTTTGTCTGTTATAAACACACGGTCATCTTTCTTCTCAACAGTTTTACCTGTAAGCCACCCACTGCCGAATCCATGAACGTTTATCCAGTCGCAGGGATGCCTTTCCTGTAACCTGTCATTACCGATGAAGGACATTTCCCTGTCTCCATAGATCAATTCCCATATCTCGACTCCAACGACTTTCCATCTATACTCCGCCCCCCAAAAGTATGGCGCAACGGGTACAATATCAGGTTTACCGCCTGAGAGTGCAGTCAACATTCTTTCCTTTGACGTCATTTTTTATAACCTCTTAGTCAAAAACCACTATCCCTTTAGGGTAGTGGATGAATGACTACTGTGTTGTTCTAAACACAGATATTAACATTAACTATTGACTATAAACTATCTTTGTGATACAATATTTGCTGTAGATGATAACCAAGTTTACACTAGGGCTGGAATAGCCCGAAGTTACGCTCGTGGAGAGGGGAGTCCCTCAATGTCGTTGAGTAGCCCTTCGTTGAAGCAAGAAGCCCCTGCCTTTAGGCATGGGGTAATTCACACATGCCAGATGTAAAGGTCACGATTACTTATGGGAACATCAACACGCTTGCCTTGAATGTGGCTTTCGGCAATTGCAAGGCATATCTCTGTTGCATGGTGCGTAACCTCGATGTTCCCAATCGTCTGGCGACCTTCTTCGTGGGCGTTGATCAAGTCCTCAAGACATGCGACAGTGGCACTTGGTCCCTCACATTCAGGGAATGGTATGTCCATTATAGTGTTTTTCTTATCAGGATTTGGCTTCCGAATGAACCATCCTATGCCGTTATCAGTCGCCCTGATTGATCCCGCTGTACCCCATACCTCAAAGTCCCAGTTACCAGCATTTATTGTGTATGCCTCTACTCCACCGTCAAACTCTATTTGGTAAATTGATGAAGGGTCATTGTCTAACCTGTTATTTTCGATCTTGGTACTTCTTGGCAACAACTCACCCCAGACACTTTTTGCCATTGTGTCGCCAAGAAGATACATTATTGTATCAACGGAATGTATGTGTCCGTGTAAAAGGTTCGTTGCACCGTAATGTGCAATCGCTCTCACCTGACCGATCTTTCCGCTTTCGATAAGCTGTCGGGCTTTGTGATATTGACGGTTGAATCTTCTCAGTACGCCTGTATTCAGGAGTGTCTTGTGTTCCCTGCAAGCATTCAAGAGCATATCCGCTTCTCTCATTGAGCAAGCGATAGCTTTTTCCAGATAGATCATCGGCACACCAGCCTCTGCGACACGAGTACCCATCTCTGCATGAAGTTCCCCACGGGTACAGATTGCTACTAGATCAGGTTTCTCTTTGTCTATCATCTCAAGGTAGTCTTCATAAAGTGCTTTTACTCCCCATCGTTGTTTAAATGCCTCACGCTTCTCAGGCAATATATCTGCGCCTGCTATGAGTTCGGCAGACTCAATCACCTGACATGACGAAGCGATGGAATAAGGCACCCAGTCAGAAAGCGAATCTTTGACTTCATCATCAATCGTACTTGCCATTCGTCCAAGTCCAACAATTGCCACACGGTATTTTTTCATGATCAAACTCCTCATTGAAGAAAACTAGATTTATTGATATATTTCTGTTTAAGTATACAGATATGAGTGTTTGTCTTTCAAGGCTTATTTTCACAAAGCAAAAAAAGTTTGTGGAAAAATGGCATTTTTTACGTCTTGTATTATAAAACCAATGCTCCATGGAGAAATACAATTTTCAGCTCCGCTGAATAGGGGGAACAATGTCGGAAGATACGCTATTGATACAGCAGACCCTTGCCGGTGATGAGCAAGCTTTTCATCGTTTGGCAGTTAAGTATCAATCTGCAATATATTCCTTGATCTTGTCTTACGTGAGAAATCCCGATGATGCTCAAGAGATTATGCAGGACGTTTTTCTCAAAGCATATCAAGGGCTTTCGTCATTAAGGCAATCGGAGCGATTTCGTTTTTGGCTTTATCAGCTTGCAAGAAATCAGTGTCAGGATTGGAAGCGAAAGAATCAGGCTGAATTCCAACAGTTGACAGATAAAACTGTGGATGGCGCTTATCTTGCGGATGAATTATTGATCTTGAGAGAGACACTTGCAAAGATTATGCAGGCGATAGATGAACTTCCAGAGACGGAAAAGCGGATATTGAAAGAGCGTTATCTTGATGATTCGTCTTATGCGGAAATGCAGGCGAAGCATGGTTTATCATACAAGGCATTGAATATGCGTCTGCTCAGGGCAAGACAGAAGGTGCGGGCAAGAGTGGAGAAACTACTTGCTGGCATTGGGATATTCTCATGGCAGGACGTATTAAAGAAAATGCTATTGGGAGGAGTGGAGGCTGTGAAGATAAGTGCAAAAGTCAAAATTATAACTATTGGTGTAGCGGCTGTTTTAATATTAAGTGGTACTGGTGTTATAGTGTGGAATCATCAATCCATGCAAGACACATTAAATGTATCAAACCAAGCATTACAGCAAGCATCTCAGGGATCTCAAGGTAAGTTACTTCCTGTTAAGAAAGCAGTAAGTAAACCTATCAGTAAACCAATAGAAAAATCAAAGGAAGAAATAAATAATGCTGAAGTTTCTGAAAAGGCTGATCAGTCGAAAGAAGCAGTTTTACAGAAAACAGCAGAATCCGCTGAAACAGGATCAGCAGAAGATTTAGTGCAAAGGTATGATAAGTATTACAATTCCCAGGAAAGTATGGATTGGTCAGCAAAGGAAGTGCGCCCCTTTAGCATTGAGAGAGAACGTTTTACAAAGCAAGCTGAACTATTAAAACAGGAAAGAAATAGCCTGGAGGACAAATTAGCGACTGCTTCTGGCGAAGAGCGAGATAAAATTCAGAAGGAAATAAATAGGGTACAGGCTGAATATATGGAAGCAAAGACTAATCAAAGCCAATACCAAATATTAACAATGGATGCTATTGACAGGGGGAGGCTCAGATATTTCACTCCTGATGAGTTATCTGAAGTTTTTCGTCTAAAAGCCGCCGCTAGTTCTCCACCACCAGAACCACCGCCGCAAGTTAATTTTGGTGGTGAAAGGGAACTTGAGGAATTTAGTCAAGCTAGTGCTGAAGCTGGCAGAAGGCTTAAAGCAAGCGGCTTTGTGCCTAATCCCGTACTTGCTAAGGCGTTGTTCTGGGAATAGAACACCGACTAGGAGTTAAAAAGATGAGTAAAATCGGAACTTTATCCATTACTTTCTTATAATTTTTTGCTTTCAGGTAACAGCACGTATGTTGGGTCTGCCAACTTGTTTTTTCACTTTAATTCAGATTAAGTGTTCAAGGCAAAATCTTCAAAAAGCATACTTGACTATTAGAGTATATGACAGTATAATAGCTAATGTGGACGCAAATTAAATCCCAAATATCAACGAAAAGGCGTGAGAACTTATGACTCAGATTATTAATGCAATATATGAGGAAGGGGTTTTAAAGCCTCTTGAGCCTCTCGATATACAAGAACATGCAAAAGTTCGGGTAATTATCGAATCCAAAATGCCTGAATCACAGCGTTTATATGGGAATATCATAACGGAGATTCGTAAACGGCAACTAGCTCGTGGTTACAAATCACCAACACGAGAGGATGTGGATTCTCACTTGCAAGCAGAACGAGATAGTTGGGAGAAATAAAAGTGCGGATTTATTTAGATTCTGCTCCCATCATTTATACTGTCGAACAGGTAATGCCTTATGCTTCCATGATAGACACACGATTATCATCACCTGATATTATTTGTATAACAAGCGATCTCGCAAGGATGGAATGTCGTGTCAAACCCTTACAAGTCAAAAACATTGAATTGCTCAAGGACTATGACTACTATTTTGAGCAGGATGTCTTGATGGCTGTCCATGAGTCACGAAGGAAAAAGAGAGCATGACCCAACATAATATCTTGTCACGCATGATAAAAATCATAAGTTCTCTGTTGCAAAATCACACTCATCAAACTCCAAAATCCGCCGGTACAATATTCTCCGAGTATTATCCCAAAGAAAAACGTTGTCGCTTTTCTATGGAGTCGAAGTCCGCCGTATTTTAACACAAACCATTTTATAATAGAACTGAACACAAGGCAAGACCATATATAATCAATCCCGAAATTCATGGAAAGCGCATATCCCGCCGGATGAAGAGGCCACCATAGGAATAGAGTTCGCATGAACATCAGCAGAAAAGTAAAAACCAGTCCTACAAAAGTAAAAATTACCACAGGCACGTCAGTTCCAATTGGATTCGTCAAACGTCCTTGAAGCATTGTGAATACTCCAGAATCGTGTCCGATGGGTATCGTTCCCATTCCCCATTTAAACGACAAATGCAATAAAGCCCAAAAAGAAGAAAGCCCTCCCAATGCAGTCGCTATGATCATCGCATAAACGAGTTTTCTGCTGTCAATTCCTGCTCTCTCTGCCATCTTGAAGCTTTCAAGCTGATGCGGCATTAGATGACTTCTGTAACCCCGTCCAGAGAAGAACCAGAACAGTGGGAAAACGCTCAAGTTATTAGCGCCGACTTTACGCGTACCAAGCATATCAACGAGTATGTTACCTGAGTTCATGTTTACTAACTCGTGTGTTGGCGGACCCAACTCTGCGCGCATACGAGTGATGGCAATGGAAAGCACAAAAAATAGCAAAAAGAATGGCAATATGATAGCCAAAGACATTCCAGCCCTGTAACAAAATATTATCAGAAACGTCATTCCCGCAACTATACCAAATAAGGCTGTTCTGTATTTCATTGGCTCATCAGCATCTACGTTTTTGTATCCAAATATGTTTTTTATAACGTCTTTCAAGTGATTCCTGCTTAACCATACAGCTACGAAGAACAAACCTATCCACGCACCAGACGATTGTTGATTCAGGTAAGGAAACCCCGGCAATGCCTGAAGCCCAAGAGCAGAACCAAGCACCTCTTGAGCTTTTCTGAACAGGTAAAAGAACCATATAGAAAATGACAAGTCAAGCGGAAGGAAGAAGCCAAGCCCTATGGCAAAAGGATATAATGGTAGTCTCAAAGAGCCTATTGCATTCCATGGTTTTGAGGTGAAATATTTTCCGATGTCGTAGTCAAGATACGATACAGGAATATTTGGCACAACGGGAAACAGGAAATGCAAGCCGTTTAATACGTCCAATCCAGTAGCAAACGCAAAACCGATAAGTAAGAGTCTATCTTTGAAAAACCTTGCAGTACCGCCTTCTTCAACAATAGCCATAGGCAACTGGATTATGGGGTAGCTCAGTCTTTCGTTCCTGGTCCACTGCCTTCGGATCAGCACGTTCAGGCAGATCATAACAAATCCCAATACAACGATGAACAGCGACCACCACAACACAGGTGTAAGCCATGCGTTTAGGTTTTCGTGTGTATAAAATGACGATTTACCTCCATAGAATTCACTCAAAACACGATTATCGCTGACAGTAAGCCATCGGGGAATGTATCTCTGGAAAAGCTCTACCCATTCATTCTCTGGAGTAGCAAACCAGAATGGCCATGCCATCACTGGTATAAGAATCTGAAGCATGTCCCGTCCACTGATGCTTGCCCCTAAAGTTAGCATTGCATATATCGCTATTAATTCACCTTGACTGAGAGCATATTTGGGAGTGAGCCTTTTCAGTAGTAGCACGTTTATTAATATGATTACGAGGAGGTTTATAACAACGTGCCACATGAGCGAAAGACAAGTAGAATGTCCCGTATTCCATACAGCCTCTACCTGCATTATCCAGTAGTTATTGGGGATAATGAGTATTGCACCGATTATGATTGAGCGCCACGTTACTCTGTCTCTGTATTTTTCCATTCATCATACCTGAGAACTTAAAAATAGTTATGAGTAATCAGTAATGTGTGATGAGTGACACAATATGATATAGAATACCAATTACTCATCATCCATTACTCATTTCTTTGTGGTCTTAGAGTTCTTTGCGTTTTAATTACTACAAAAATCAGCATGGTTCACAATCAAGGTAACACTTTTAAGATTATCCAAAAGTAGGGTGGGCACTGCCCATCAATTAACATCAATTATGCATATACGATGGGCAGTGCCCACCCTACTTATTTGTTACCTTGATTTATGCAGAAAATGAACCATCCCCAAAACTCTTATAAATAACGATTAAATATGGATTAAGCAATGATAGCACTGTAAAATAGAGATGTAAAGAACTATCTATCAGACACAGAAATTCCCACAACATATAATATATCCCAATCAGAAAAGAGACAGTCAAAAATACAAAAAAACTTATCCTATGGAAATTTTACCGCAATAAAAGGCATAGTTCAACCGTTAGGAACATACCTGTACACATTGATAAAACCCCTTGACTTAACAAACAAGGCTATGGTATACTTATTTTCAAATATACATAATGTATACATAACTAATACTAATTTTAGTTAGAAATGAGACTCATACTTTTTGTCATTCTGACCCCAAACTTGATGTGGGGGAAGAATCTTCTTATTGATATTCAGATAGAGATTCTTCGTTTCCTTCGGTCACTCAGAATGACATTTTAAGTCTCATTTCTATATCAAATAGGTATAAGATATATATTTTTAGTATTTGGATTTTCTAAATGATACTGAAATTCAAGCGATAATTTTAGCGGTATCTGCGGTTAAACATTATGATCTAGCAAAACTCGCCATACAAAATAATAAACATGTATTTGTTGGGCAGGCTCTGTGGTGACAAAGGATATTCCTGATTATGCTCTGGTTTATGGTAATCCTGCCAGAATAGCTGGATGGATTTGTAGATGTGGTGAGAAAATTGATTTCAAAGGAGGGGATGGCACTGCTGAATGTCATAAATGTAAAGAGAAATACGAAAAGCAGGATGGTGTCGTTAGAATAATTAGCATATAAAAGACTGATTAAACGAGGGTGTTAAAAAATGGGGTGATGGATGCAATAAGTCAACTGGTGGAACATTAAGATGAAGGGAGAGAATTGACAGTTTGATATTTTCACATAAAAGCATCAATTTTTCATAGTCGTTGGACATAG
>Ga0315279_10004283_pt1 | contig 19234 bp, 18 predicted proteins | sample YL17G06_20_MG_FD_203694 | JGI IMG/M metagenome (GOLD analysis project Ga0315279, IMG submission 203694) | Sediment microbial communities from Yellowstone Lake, YNP, Wyoming, USA - YL17G06_20 | ecosystem: Environmental > Aquatic > Freshwater > Lake > Sediment | place: USA: Wyoming | collected... | reverse complement strand
TCTTCTCGCAGCGAGAATCGGCAAAGGGATAATGAAACATAAGACGAAGTGGAGCCAGAAGAGGGGAGCAAATTTTCCGGATATCTTCGACCAGAAGATGGCCATATGAACCGGTTCATTCCCATAGACGATGGTGATGTATTCAGCGAAGGTAAAATAAAACCACAAAAGGGTCATGGCCATCAGGAAGATACCAATGTTGTTAAAATGCACAGGCTTGATATAGTTCTCGAGGTGGTAGGCCTTTCGGAGCACCGCCATCACGACAATCACGCTGGCCACCCCGGAGAAGATGGCGCCGACGACGAAATAGGGACCGAAAATCGCACTGTGCCACAACGGCTGGATCGTCATGGCAAAGACAAACGAGACAACGGTATGGACGGTGATCATGACAGGGATCACGAGGATAGACATGAAACTGATCGCCCTATCCAACCTTCGGTGCTGACTTTCCGCCCCGGTCCATCCCAAGGACAAAATCCGGTAGAACCATTCCCTTTTTTCTCCAAGATCCCTGAGCAGGGCGATGTCAGGGATTAAAGCAAGATAGAGGCAGATGGAACTCACCGTGAGGTACATCGCAATACTGCATACATCCCAGAGCAAAGGAGACCGAAAATGAGCGTACCGGATGGCGTAGAGCATCCGATCCGGTCTACCCAGATCGATCAGGACACTTCCCACACCAAAGAGTAAAATCAAGACAGTTGTGAGCTCTGAGAGCCGGCTGATAGGCCTCCGCCATTCCGCCTTGAGGACACGGAGGACGGCTGAGATGAAAGTTCCTGCATGGCTGATTCCGATGAAAAAGACGAAATTGGTGATATAGACTCCCCAGAAGATTTGCCTTGAAAGCCCGGTCACCGTGAGGCCGTTTCGGTATTGGGTGATATAGGCGTAGAGTCCTAAGAGGACGAGGGCGCCGAGGATCGAAACCGTAATGTAAAAACCCTTTCCGGTCTTCCAGATGTGTTCAAAGAGAGTCGCGTCCTCTCCGATGATCTTTTGTCTTTTGTCAATCATTATCTTAATTCTCAGGGTTCAAGGGATCTAGTGTGGTGAATCAGAAGTACCTTTCCTTTTTTGTCATTCCGGGCTTGACTTAGCCTGCCCCGTACTTGATACGGGGGAATCCAGTGTCTTTCTGGATTCCCGCTGGAGTTCACCCCGTACTTGATACGGGGCGGGAATGACGAGCGTTGTTGGTTCGATTCAGAGTCGGCCATCTACTCATAGAAGGTAATAAACCTTCGGCTTCGTACCCAGTTCGGGTTGCCGTTGATAGATCGTCTTATTCTGAAGGGCCTTCCTGATCTCTGATTCAGGGTTTTTCAAGTCACCAAATACCAGCGCCTTTTCCTTGCATGCCTCCACACATGCAGGGATAAGACCTCGGTTCAGTCTTTCCTCACAGAAATTGCATTTCTCAACAACGCCTTTGGTCCTGGTCGGAAACTCCAGATTGACTTTCTTGATAAAAGGCCGGGGATCCCTCCAATTGAAGCTCCTCGATCCGTAGGGACAGCCCGCCATACAGTACCGGCATCCAATGCACCGGTGAAAATCCATCATCACGATTCCATCTTCTCTCTTCCACGTCGCCCTTGTGGGACAATACCTCACACAAGGAGGATCATCGCACTGATTACAGAGGAGGGGAACAGGTTTGTGTCGATATTCGTCTCCCGAATATTCAAACTCATGTTCGGGAAAGACTTTGTCATAAGGAGATGTCCAGACCCACTTGATCTCCTCTTTCAGTGTTCCCAGATCAGGCACATTGTGGATACGATGGCATGCATCAATGCAATCTTTGCATCCTTCCTGGAGCCAGCATTTTTTAAGGTCGATCGCCATGCCCCATTTTTTATTAGCCAAGGTTTCAGGGGTTGGTGAGGGTTCCGGCAGTTCGACTTTTGAGAACACATCCCATCCTGGCTTGGCAACAAGGCCGAGTAAGGTGAGCCCAGCAACCTTTAAGAACCCTCTTCTCTCAAAATCCATTTACTTCATCCCTTTTTCATTTCTTTAGGATACATATGGCAATCCCAGCACTTATTGGTAACCCCCATATAATTGTGGCACTGGTCACAGAACTTGGTCTTGTCTGTGTGGCAATTCATACAGGTACGATTCAGACTCATCGTATATTTCTTCTGGTTGCTCGCTTGATAGGTTCTTATACCATCACGGACTACGGAAGTCTTCCAATCCTCCAAAAGCGTTTTATGATTGACCCGAATGAAGGCCTTCGGTTCAACGCATTCCTTCTTATCCTTATCCGTGGGAAGTTCAGGTTTGGGAACATAACGGGCCTTTCCGCTCACCGTATTATGCCAAACCGGATAGGTGATCAATCCCAAGAAGATGATCAGCCCTAGAATGATTTTCTTCCCATCATACATGGTCTTCTCCCTGCCCACTCGCAAGGGGCTCACCACGGAGATTGGTTGTTCGTTCCTTTTCTCCTCGGACCACCAGGGCATTCCCGACCAGCTCGTGGACACCCGCCACTTCCACCCCGGGTACCCAGTACTCCATGAGAGGTGGAAGGGTCGCCTTATCAATCGCGCAGATACAGGTCAGGAGATTCACTCCGAACTGCTCCTTCACATATTTGACGGCATTCGCTCTTGGGAAACCTCCTCTTAAACGCATCTCCATATTTTCGTCCGAACCTAAGCCGGCTCCGCTTCCACAGCAGAACGTTCTCTCCTTGATTGTATTTTCAGGCATCTCATAGAACTCACGGCATACATTGTGGAGGATATATCGAGGTTCTTCAAGGAGCCCCATCCCTCTGGAGATGTTACAAGAATCATGGTAGGTGACTTTCCATTTATCATTTCGGCTCGGATCTAATTTTAGTTTATTGTTCTTGATCAGATCGGCAGTAAACTCGCAAATATGAACCATCTTGGTTGAACTTGCGTTCTCGAAATGGGTACCGGTGAGGGGAGAGAAAGGCTCATCTAAAAAATCAGCCGGGCCATTGAAAGTATCCATATACTGATGGATGACCCTCCACATATGACCACATTCTCCTCCAAGAATCCATTTCACTCCGAGCCTCTTCGCTTCACTGTAAATCTTTGCATTCAGCCGCTTGGCCAGGTCTGCGGAGTGGAAAAAACCGAAATTCCCGCCCTCTGAGGCATAGGTGCTCCAGGTATAGTCGAGACCGATCTCATGAAAAAGGATGAGGTAACCCAGGAACGTATACCAATGGGGGCTGCCAAAATAATCGGCTGATGGAGAGATGAAAAGGATCTCAGCACCCTTCCGGTTGATGGGTACTTCCACGGTCACCCCTGTCAGCTCCCTGATCTCATCCACAGCAAAATCGACGGTTGATTTAAAGGCATGCGGAGGAATGCCAAGATGATTTCCTGTGCGATAGCTGTTCGATGCCGGTTCGACAATCCAGTTGATGTTAAGGCCTATTAGATTAAGCAACTCCCTAGCCATCATGGTCATCTCGCATGTATCAATCCCATAGGGACAAAATACGGAACAGCGACGGCATTCGGTACACTGGAAGAAATAATAGAACCATTCTTTCAGAACGTCTTCTGTAAGCTCTCTCGCTCCAGCCAACTTTCCGAAAACCTTTCCAGAAAGAGTGAAATATCTTCGGTAAACCGATCTCAGAAGCTCGGTCCTCAGGACAGGCATATTCTTCGGGTCTCCAGAACCAATGAAGAAATGGCACTTGTCTGCACAGGCTCCGCATCTGACACAGATATCGAGGAAGAGACGAAATGACCGATAACGGCTAAGACGATCTTTCATTCCCCTCAGGATGGTTTCCTTCCAGTTTTCGGGTAGCTTCCAGTCTCCTTCTGTCGGCTGCCAGTCCCTTGGATTCGGAAGTTCGAGATACTTTTCGTGTTTCGATCCCGCGGGGTAGCCGTAAGTCCCTTTTCTGAATTGAACAGCGGGTTCCAACCAACTTCTGGCGGGTGGGGTATAGTCGATCTTCAAAGGCTTGTCTTTTGAAATTTCTTCTGACATTCTTATTCCTTGTCTACAGGTAATCCAACCTCTTTCATGGGTTGCCGGAATTCGTCCTCATACTCTTCGTAAGTGTGCACCTTCACCGGGTGACTCCAGGGATTGATGTGCCTGCTATGACGGCTCGTATTCATCAAGTTCCTTGTGGGACTCAAAAAAATCCCTGCCATATGCATCAGCTTGCTGAGGGGGAAGTAGGCAATCAAGAAACTGATGAAAAAGAGATGAATATAAAACAGCAAGTTCACTCCCTGGGGGAGCACAGGATGAAATCTGAGCATCGACAAAACCCATCCCTTCACTTGAACCAGGTCCACTCTATAGATGAGCCGCATGAGGATGCCTGAAAAGGCGATCCCTGCGATGATGAGAATCACGAAGTAATCGGAAGGGAGGGAGATATAGCGAATCTGGGGGTAGATCACTCGTCTTAGAAAAAGATAAGCTAAGGCGATGACGATGATGATATCCGTGATGTAGAGAACAGGAAAAAGCCCCTGAAGAACAGAATCGACTCTCTGGAGGATAACAATCAGAGAAGGAACCGGTTCAAGGAATAACCTTAAATGTCTCAAGAGAATAATCAGGAAAGACCAGTGGAAGGCCATGGCTCCCAGCCAGAGAAGGGTGCTTGTCTTAAATAGAATCTTCGTTGGTTCCTGGAGTTCAACCTTTTCATTTTTGAGAAGGGAACGGAAAAGAAGGATCTCCAGAGCTAACCTCGCCACCACCCCTCCTGTGGTATAGGGACTGTCAACACGACTGGCTTTGATCCAGGGAAGTGATTTTTGCTGACCGCAGATCGTAGGGATATGAAAGGGCACAGGCGAACTTGCCCATTTTAAGACGCGGTAAATGAAGCCTGCGATGAACAGAACGAAGGCGAGGTAAGGGATCACCACCCCAAAAAGGGAATACCAACCCATCCCCCACATTCCCAGGATGATTAAGAAAAGAAGGATAACGACTGCGGAAGTCGAATAGAGAGCGGCCATGTTAGGACTCCGAGTCCTCTCCTTTCCGTCTTTTTTCTTTTGAATAACTCATTCTCTCCATCATCCGGAAGGCCATCTCTTTTTCGGACTTGGCTTGATTGATCCTGATCTCGCAAATCTTCTCTCGGCAATCCATATAGATATCGAAGGCCTGGAGAGCCAGGTCGTCGATTCTCGATTGAAATCTCAGCCATTCGTCTATGACCAACCCTTTACACATTTCATTCTTTAGCGTCTCTCCAATGGCTCTCTTCAGCAGGAAAATAAATCCAACCGCTTTCGAAGGAGAGAAATCTTGAACTGATCTGATTTTAAGAATCGAATCTAACGAGGACTGACACTTTTCATCCTGACTGCCTTCACAAAGGTTTTTGAAGAGAACGTCTATCTCTCGAGAGAGAGTAGAGCCCACAGGATTCGTAAACTGATTCTTATCTTTTCTCATCATGGTTGCTGTATTGGCAGGATAGGTTTCCAAGATGAGATGGAACCATCTTTCTAAAATGGCCGCTTTATTTTTTTTTAATAAATCCTGCATCATCAGCGTATGATCAAAGGGCTAAGACATCATGATGTAAAATGAGATCTAAAATTTCATCCATCGTGGCCATCTTTCCTACAGCGATCTTATTCGTCAGCTCTAATTCTCTTACGCATAGTTGTCCTGCTAAAATATTGATGCCCTTTCCTTCGAGACGTTTCAAATGGCCCAGTATGGGAGACCCTTCAGCTAATAGTTTTACAGCCGTATTCCAACAGATGATGGCAGCAGGTCCATCGTCCCTTTTCGAAAGCGTATCTAAAAGGCTGACCAGAATCTCGAAACCGAGGGTTTCATCCCCAATGCCGATACTTTCCGATCCCAAGATCAATACTTTCCTTTTTAACTCATTCAAAGTCTTTCCCACTCCATTTGGAAATCGATCAATGCCATTCCCATTCGATGAAGGGCTTTTCAATATCTACCATAGCGTTCACGATTAATTCCACCAGGCCACCATAGTGGATATTGTATTTTTCTCCGATATCATAGTAGTTTAAGAGATCTCTGATCTGCCCTTTACAATTTGAGCAGGGTGCGCAAACATATTTTTTAATTTCGGGATTGGGGACATCCTGAAAGGCCTCAAGGATCTGTTTCAATTTCATCCTGCCAGAAACCTGGACCCGCCAATCTTGGAAATTCATAGAGGACATAATCGCAAACCCACTCCCTCCCCCACAGCAGTAATTATCTACACCGTGGGGCTCCATCTCTCTGAATTGGGGACAGATCTTTCTCAAGATACGCCTTTGAGGCTGCACAATTCCCATCAATCGCACGACATTGCAGGGGTCATGGAGGGTCACTGGAAAATCATTTTTCCCGGGGTCGAGTTTGATTTTATCGTTGGAGACCAGGTCATCGAGAAGAGGTAAGAAACTCTCCCTCGGGAAATTCATGTCATCGACCAATATCCGGTCAGCGATCACGATCAAACCCTTGTGGGCATGGCCGCACTCGCCCATCACGATCTTCTTCACTTTCAATTTTTTTGCCACGCCAATCTGTTTCAGTGCGATTCTGGCAAACTGTATGTCATCATACCAGGTCCCGTAATTCGTGGCCTCATACCCATAGATTTCACTCGACAGTGTCCAGCTCAGGCCCGCCGCCTCAAAGAGGATGGCAAAAGCTACCGGGTTCTCAATCCAGGACATAAACTCCCCGGAATTATGAATGAGGAGGATATCCGCTCCTTCGCGATCAACGGGAACCTTGATCCGTTTTCCCGTCTTCTCCTCGATCTCATCCTCCATAAATTCAACCATATTCTCAAAGGCCTGGGAAGATATGCCTGTGCTCGCACCCACTTTCAAATGCTGAACCGTGCCCGCATCATGGAGTTCCTTCGGAGCGATTCCCATTTCCTGACTGAACATTTTTCTCAGCTCACGGGTGATCAAACCATTGTCGCTCCCCAGAGGGCACCACTGAGCACATCTTCGACACAGGGTGCATCGATAAGCCAGTTCCGCCAAGCGGGCAATGGTCGGCCAGTTCAATTCGATATCGTCTCCAGTCAGTTTTGAGAGGATATTGCCCCTTTTATTGATGTACTTGTTGATCAGCCTCCGGAGCACTTCGACTCTGAAGGTCGGGCGATAGATCTCCTGCTTTCCACTGGAGAGGTAGATTGGACAGGCATCATTACAAGTCTGGCACCGGACACAGCTTCCAAGAGACTGAACCAGCGGTTCCCAGAAGAGCCAGTTGTCGTTCTGGGAGAGGAGTTTCCTAAGGCCGTCAAGAAAACGCTTGACGAGTTTATCCTCTTCTTCTTTGTTCTTGGGTTTTGGTAGGGTGAGGGCCGAAACACCGTCCAGGGCGCATTCATAACTCTTTCTCTGATTCTCAGAGAGCGGGGGAATGGGCGGCTTGGTTCCCGGTTGATCCATCGGGTGCGGAAGAGGCATCAGATCTTCAGCCGCAATGGTGAGAAGAGGTTCATTGGCACCCTTACCGATATCTCGTAATTTAACCTCTCTGTTTCCCATTTATCTCATTCCCGTCCCTGTGGTAGGATTGGCTTCTGAAGCAACTTCTTTCCACCGCTTGCCCACCGGGATATGAGGACCTGACCAGGTCACAGGTCGCTCAAGAAGCTCTTTTACTCTCCTTTCGACCTCGCTTCCCCTTACATTCGGGACATCATCCCAGCGCAACTGATGGTAATATCTAAAAAAGAGTTGCATGACATGGCTGAAGGGTATGTAAATTAACCACGCTGCAGCGAACAGGACATGGAGAGCGGGGGCTAATGCAGGATGAAGCTTATGCTCGGAATCCGCAAAAGTCACTTGCTCCCTCACATACTTCAACAGTACAGGCATGCTGGAGTGGAAATGAATATCTACCGCAAAAGCCCCTCCCATGAGGGTAAGGAGGATGAATATCCATTTCAAATAATGGATCGGAGGATAGTAGACTCTTAGGTCTGGATCTGTCATTCGCATGAGGAGGATGCCTACTCCCCCCAGAAATGTCAGTGTCGTGGCAAACGTCCCCCACATCCAGCCAAGGCCCGATGCCGTCTCGATGTTCGTGACAAGAGCGCTGACGAAAAGCCAAGCATGCCAGAGGATCAATAAATAGAGCCCTGCATGAAAACCATACAGGGGGTACCAGAATCTTCTATTCCGGCGGTAGAATTCCCTCAAAAAGAGAATGTCGAGCACCGTGGAACGAAGCTTTTTGCCGAGGGTGTTCTCAATCTTCGTCCACCATTCCGTCAGCTCATAAACAGAGCTTCCGTTATAAAGTTCCCAATGCAGATGCAAAGGAGCGGAAGCGTATCTTATCCCTCGAAGGACGGATGCCACAATGAAGAAAAGAATGCTTCCATAAAAGACAAAAAGGATCAACGCACCCATCACCTTTCCCCTACGGGCTTCGTAAGTTCTTGCCAGTTCATGAAAAGCTCAATGTTAGACACAGCCTGTAGGTTTGGGTAGCCCTGCGACCTTACAGGCCCCCTTGGCGGGTCCCCCTGGAAACAACTTGTAGATATATTTGAGATCGAACCCCGTCTGTTTGACGACCATACGGATGGGCGGGGCGATCCCGAATTTGAGGTAGTAATCCCTGAGATAGTTGACCAACTTCCAGTGTTCTTCACTCATTGGAGAAGCATTTTCAGTTTTTGCCACATCCTCGGCCACTTCCTTATTCCACTTCTCCGGCTCCTGGATGAAACCATCCTCATCAATCTCAATTTCCATGCCACCCAGCACAGATTTTGCCATTTTTTTCACCTCCCGGTTTTTCAATTCATATCAATTCAACTTTTGTCCTTGAAGGACACCATGACGATTCGTGCAATAATATTTATTGTAAAAGGTTTGGTCCAAATCTGCCATTATCTGAGGCAAGCCTTACCCTTTCCCTGACGAACCCTCCGGCTATTTCTCTTTTCCTTCCGTGCCAGCGATACAAACCCCTCAGCCCATTCAGGGGTTCCCAAAGCGTGCAAATGGATATAGGACGCAAAGAGATTTTTATATACGATCCCATCTCGTTGGCCGATGATTCCTCGTCCTCTTTTTATCCGATAGGCAGTTAAGAGATGATCAAGTTTCAAAAGACTGGAGTGGTGGAATTCGTGGCCGCGGACAGTCAATCCAACGGGGAAAACCGGATTTCCACTCATGACCTCAGCCACCACATAGCCGTGGCCTTCAGGTCTCTCAGAGAGCTGGACCTCAGAGGAAAGGACTCCCACCATTTTGTAGGATCGGTTCCGCCAAGAAATGCTCCGGCATAAATACATCAAGCCCGCACATTCGGCATAGACCGGCAGTCCCCCTTGGACAGCCTCGGCGATATCCCCTCGTAACCCACGGTTGCCTTCTAATTCCCTCAGGAAGAATTCCGGAAATCCACCTCCGATATAAAGTCCATCCACTTTGGGCAAACGATCCTTGAAGGAATTGATGAAGATGAGCTGAGCCCCCTCATCGGCCAAAGCTTCAAGATTCTCCGGGTAGTAGAAATTGAAGGCACGGTCACGTATGATCCCGATCCGGACTTTTTGGATGCGAGCGGTCCCCTTCACCCTGTCCCTCTCACCGAGGAGGAGAGAAGATTTTTTTGTTTTTCCCTTCTTCAAGAGAAGGGATGGAATTTGAGGAGCTTTGGAACTTTGCGCAATCGTTAAAATCTTATCCAAATCGAATCGGGACTCAAGCTTACGGCCAATCCGTTCCACCAGCCCCTCTGCTTCAACGGATTCCGATGAAGGGATGAGTCCCAGGTGCCGCTCCATGATGCTAAGGTCCTGATCCTTTGGGAGGCTTCCCACGACAGGTATCCCGCAATGTTGCTCCACGGCATTTCTCAGTTTGCTTTCGTGACGAAGCCCGGAGACATAATTGAGGATGACTCCAGCGATGGGGACATCTCTCTGAAAATGTTGATACCCCATCACCATGGCAGCGATGCTACCCGTCATCCGGGTGGTATTGACCACGAGGAGGACAGGAATATTGAGGAGGCGAGCGATCTCCGCCGTTGTCCCACGGGAATCCACACCATCATAAAGTCCCATGGCCCCTTCCACAATGGCGAGATTCACTCCTTCACAGCTTCGATGAAAGGAAAGAAACAACCTGTCTTCAGGGATTAAAAAGAGATCTAAATTGCGGCAGCTTCGACCCGCTGCCACGGTGAGCCACGATGGGTCTATATAATCAGGGCCTTTCTTAAAGGGCTGGACCGAAAGGCCCCGGCGTTTGAGCACATCACACAAACCGACCGTTACAATGGTTTTCCCTGAACGGCCTTGAGGCGAGGAAATCAGCAAACGACCAAGATTTTGCCGACGTTGGAGAAGACCGCCACCTGACACCATTGTTTCTTAACCTTGCAGTTGCAAAAAAACGGTCCAAAAGGGAGATGAGTGTGCTGGGCGGATTTCCGGGAAGCCGCCATTAGGCGGGAATCTTCCCAAACCTTTACAGCGGCACCTTTAGCCTTTTAGCTACCCTGTTTCCCAGCATATTACAAAAGTCACCTCAGGTGACATCGCATGTTACCCATAAAACATTGAAAAACCCGCATTGGAAAGGTTTGGAAGTACACTCATCTCCCTTTTCAATGCAACGTTGAGGTTAAGTCTCGCTCTTCCCCTTGATGGCGATAAAGGTGATCCCACCAAAACTGCGATATTCAATTTTGTCTTCTTTGGCCAGTTCTGCAATGGCCTTGTCAACTAAGGCCTTTTCAATTCCGATGGCTCTCGCCACGTCCCTGTTCTTCGCCTGACTGACCGTTCCCAAATATTTCAATATAGCTTCCTTTAGATCTTCACTCATCTGAGTCACCTCATTACCATTTGAACTGGGTGGTCGTTCTAAAGGTCTCTCTTGCATAGGTGAAATCATCAATATGCTGCTCGGTAAAAGGTATCTCCGTTAGTCGGAAGAAAGTCTCCCAACCTACCCTTTCGATCCACTCTCCCATCCTTTCATATTTTCGGGCGTGGGAGGCGTAGACCTCGACGATCTTTTTAATCGTCTCAACGACCTCAGGCCACCGAGGAGGATGATTGGGAAGGTAGGGAACCACCAGCCGAGAAAACATCGGCGGTTTTCTGGCATTGGACACCTTGCCTCCCGCATAAATCGCCACGCCATCCCCTTCGGCATCCGCCAGAGGCATGGCCGGGCAGACCGTATAGCAGTTACCACAATACATACAAAGGTCTTCTTTAACCACGACGCTTTTGACCTCCTTGTCCGGATGCCGCCGGATGGCCCCCGTTGGACACGAAGCCATGACCGTTGGAATCTCACATACCGCCATGACCTTCTCATGATTGACCTTCGGGACCTTGGTATGCACTCCGACAATGGCCAAATCTGAGCAGTGGACAGCACCACACATATTGATACAGCAGGCCAACGAGACCCTCAGCTTACCCGGGAGTTTCATGCTGGTGAAGTAGTCGTAGAGTTCGTCCATTAATGCTTTAACAATAGGTGAACTATCCGTCGCCGCACTGTGGCAGTGGGCCCAGCCCTGGGTGTGGACAATATTGGAAATGCAACTTCCGGTTCCCCCAACTGGAAGGCCCAGCTTCTCGGCAGCTTCGATAATGGGCTCCACCTTTTTTCTATCCGGGGTCAAGAATTCGATGTTATACCGGCTGGTGAATCGAAGGTGTCCGTCACAATACTGGTCGGCGATATCACAGATGTCCCGGATAAAATCGACGCTGACCAGCCTCGGCGATCCTACCCTTATTGTAAATACCTCGTCTCCACTTTCAGCCACATGCCGGAGAACGCCTGGCTTCATTATCTCGTGATATTTCCAATGCCCATAATTTTTCTTTATGACCTCAGGGAGCATCTCCTGAAAATTCGGTGGGCCAATATCTGCCTTCGGCATAACAACCTCCTCTCTATTATTTCGGATTGCAGATTGTGGATTGCGGATTTGAATATCCAGATTTTAAAATTCCGAAATCCGCATTCCGCATTCCGAAATTAGAAAAACACATAGGGATTTGTCCTCGGTGCTTTGATCATTTGTGGAGTTGGCTTCACTCCAATGGCTTTAAGGAAGTTTCTCATTCCCAGCCTTTCGATCAGTTCGCCCACTCTCTCTCTGGACCTTCCATTTTCATCCCACCAATCCCAGATCTTTCTAAGAAGATTTTTGATCTCTGTATAGGGAGGCTCTATCTTCATGAAGGGAATGATGACCGAGGAGAGCATAGCCCCCTTGACGATCGGAGCCTTGCCCCCAATCAAGATGGTTGCTCCCTTATCCTCTCCCGGTCTGAGGGCTTTCGTCATTTTGTTAATGCAGTGCATACACCTGACACAATCCTCGGGAATGAGTTTGAGTCCCTGTGCCTTTTCGTCCCACTCCAGTGCGTTCGTCGGGCATTTCGCAACGATATCTGTCTGGATATCCATTCCAGCCTTCACATATTCTCTGACGGCTTTCTGGTCGATCTTCAGGCTGTCTCTCCAGGTCCCGATGATCGTAAAATCAGCCCTTGCGATGGCAGCCACGCAGTCGTTAGGGCATCCGGAAATCTTGATTTTGAACTTGTACGGCCACCGGGGGCGATGGATCTCATCCTGAAATTCCATCGTCAGATTATGAACCAGATCCAGGGTATTAATGTTCGTCCATTCACACCGGGCTGGTCCAACACAGGCCGTGGGTGTCCTGAGGGCTGAACCGGATCCTCCGAGGTCAAATCCGGCCTCTGTCAAATCGTTAAAACATGGCTGGAGATGGGCAGTGGTCGTTCCGAGAAGAATAATGTCCCCCGTAGAACCGTGCATATTGGTTAAACCGCTCCCGTGTTTTTCCCAGACGTCACAAATATTTCTTAAAGCCTTCGTGTTGTAGAACCAACCCGCAGGATGGTTCACACGCATGGTGTGGAAGGATTCGACATTTGGAAAAAGATCAGGAACGTCGCTGTATCTTCCAATCACGCCTCCGCCATACCCGGTCACCCCGACGATTCCCCCATGTTTCCAGTGGGTTACTCTGTCATTAAATGACAGTTCCTGCACCCCCAAAAGGTCCTTGGCTGCTGCATTCTTCTTGGCAGCCCGCTTGATTTCTTTCACGTAGCTTGGCCAGGGTCCTTTCTCCAGTTCATCGAGTTTTGGGGTCTCATCTGCCATCGATTTTACCTCCTTTAGAATTTACATTCGGATATGGGTCTAAATAATCTTTTTTTATCACAATTTATTCACTCAAGCAAGAAAATCTGTATTAAAAATAGCCCTTGACCCGGTTTTCGCTTTTTAGTATAGTTCTTTCCAAGATTCTCTTGGGGGGGAGATTTTCACAAAAGCTTACCCATTCTTTCTTGGTGATAAAGGAAAAGGTAGATTAAAGGAGGTGAAAAAAATATTTTAATGGTTTAGGAAGGTGTAAAAGTAATGTCGGGCGGGGATTTTTTTATTATTTTCTAAAGTCAGTCGATGGAAAGGGGGTATCGTATGGCTGAAAAAAAACAAGGGATTGATTGGACGACGCTTTGGAAGAAAGATGATTGGGTTTCGGTATGGATAGGATTCCTGATTCTAATTATCTTCATGGCCGGAGCCACAATCAAGCTTCCAGGGTGGAAGTGGATGACGGACGGGGCTTTCCTTGCCAAGGTCCCCGGTTTTGGCAGCAAGGTGGAGTCTCTCACCAAGGAAGCCGAGGCGAAGGGGGAGGAGGGACTGAAGACAAGTGCCTTAGCATTAAAAACGGCTCTCGACGCTAAGGACAGAAAAGCCATCGGGGAAGCTGCAGGAAAGCTTGAAGGCGCTGCGAAGGAAGTCAAGGATAAGGATTTGAATAAGAAGGCGGATAAGCTCGCCAAAGACACCAAGGGGGATGCAGGAATTACATTTGGAAAGGTTTTTGCGGGCCCAAATTTGCTAAGGATGCTTTATCTGCTCATCGGCTTCTGGATTTTAGCATTGATCGGGATCGCCATTATGGGAATGCCAGCGGGTAAGTTTACTACAGGGTTTCCCATTATATTCATCCTTTCTTTAATTGCTTCGATTATCGGAGGAAACACAACGATCTCATACTATGGTCTCGAGACCGTGTTCTGGGCCCTGATTTTAGGGCTCTTGATCAGTAACACTGTGGGTGTACCTGGATGGCTCAAGGAAGCGGTGAAGACCGAATACTTCATTAAGATCGGCCTCGTCCTCCTCGGCGCGGAAATTCTCTTTACCACTGTTATAAAAGTTGGCGCCTATGGAATGGTTCAATCAATCCTTGTCATCGCTGTGGTTTTCTATGTCTGCTTTTGGGTGGCCAAAAAGCTCGGTCTCGATGATGAATTTGCCTCCATTCTCGGAACAGCCGTTTCCATCTGCGGAGTCTCAGCGGCTATTGCTGCAGGAGGTGCCGTGAAGGGGGACCCCAAAAAGGTGAGTCATACCATCTCTCTGGTACTCCTCTGTGCGATTCCAATGTTGATATTCCAGCCTATCATCGCAAAGGCTATGGGATGGCTTCCAGCCATGACTGGGGCATGGTTGGGTGGCACCATTGACACAACCGGTGCAGTCGTGGCTGCAGGTGCCATTGCCGGGCCGGAAGCAATGTCTGTGGCTGTTGTGGTAAAGATGGCACAGAATGTCCTCATCGGAGTGGCTGCATTTCTGCTGGCCATTTGGTTCGTCTTCAAAGGAAAAGAAGGCGGGGAAAAGCCTGGCGCAAGGGAGATTTGGTTCAGATTCCCAAAGTTTGTCGTGGGCTTCATCGTTGCTTCCATTGTCTTCTCTTTCTTCATGACAGATGCGTTTGCAAAGGGGGTCACGGGTATTTCAGCCCCCCTTAGAGCATGGTGGTTTAACCTTGCCTTCATCTGTATTGGGCTTGATACGAGGTTCAAGGAACTCGTGGCCATGGGCGGTGGAAGACCTGCGGCTGCTTTTCTCATCGCTCAGGCATTTAATATCCTGTGGACACTACTGCTCGCGTGGCTTATCTTTGGCGGGGTGCTGTTTCCAATTCCAACCTTTTAACTTCTGAAGATCCGAAAGGGCCTGGTGGCTACCTGCTGCCAGGCCCTTTTTTCATGGACTCCTCAGATTCCAAGGATTTTATGGCATGTTTTGCAGGACTCTGGAGGGCGCGGGAGGAGGTCGCCTTGAGAATTTTTCATCTTCGGACTATCCCAGAGGGAAAAGTATAACTCCCTAAAATCTCTTTCCCTCTCCATAAAGAGGTTTCTGAATTTCTCGTAATTCTCGCAATTCCATATCGCAGAGAAAGAATCCCTGAAGATGTTGCCAAAACTGACTTTCTCGATCCAATATTCCTTCCCACAGAAGATCCGTTTAAAAGGTGATGGAAGAGGAGGGTAGAGATAGACACAGGGCGAAACCTCTCCTTCTGCAGAGACGTAAAGGTTCCCGAGAGGATTCTCCTCACACACAGGGATATCGATAGCAGATAGGGATGGTCTCTTGAGTCGAATGTCCAACTTTCGAGCATTTGCCTCTGTCTGTTTCACGATCTTTTCGTACTCATTCTCACCACTCTCCCATACAAACACCCTATTTTTTTCCTGCCAGACATTTATACAGTGGCAGATGTTGGTGAGAACGACCTCTTCAATTCCTGCTTCTTGAGCAAAGAGAGGAACCGAGGGAACCTCAAAAATATTGTCTTTGACCATGAGAAAGACGAGGTGCATTTTGGGCCGAGGAAGTTTCCGCCGTTTCTTCTCTTCTTGAAAAAGACGAATGCTGTTAAGAACCTCTGGAAGGTGGGAGTTGACCCGGATGGCATCGTGCGTTTCAGGGGCTGTCCCAGAAATCGAAAAGCCCACAAAGTCAAGCCCTGCTTCAATGAGCTCGGCCACCCGATCCTTCGTAAATCCCATCCCACTGGTTACAAATCCTACTTGAGGTCCCTCTTTCTTGACAAGCCTGATGCATTGAGAAAGATCCTTATGAAGCAGGGATTCCCCCCAACCTTCGAGGACTACGGTCTCAACGTCCTTCAGATAGGGAAGAAGTTTTTTGAAATCCTCAAGAGGTATATCCTGATATTGCCAGTCTGGGCTTTCTGTGCGGATGCACATCTTGCATCGGAGAGGACATCGCGTCGTCAGTTCAATCTGCCATGCTGAAAAGGGTCTCCTTTTTCTTCTTCGAAGGAACTTTTCAAAAATCTTCTCAATCATTGTCCTTATAGCTTCTGAAGAAGGGTTTCCAGACTCTCCTTTTTCGGGGGACAAAATAAGCAGAAGGCATAGGGGAGAAAGACCGCTCCACCCCATTTCTTCTTAAAAAAGGTAACGCCCGAATTGATCCCTAAGCCCAAGTTCATATATTTTTTCCCTTCTGTTTTTGCCTGTTGTATCACTTCAGAAAGGAGAAGATCGGAAACCCCTGGGACATAAAGGGCGCCCGAGGTGAAATTAAACATATAGAAAGAATAACTCCTCGGTTTAAATTCTGCCACATCAAAGGCAACAAGCTCATTTCTTTCATTCCTCGCATCGAAGATCCATGCCGTCTTTGATGAAGAGAGATATTTATCAATGCTCTGAAATATGGACCGGGTTGCTCCATCCACAGGATGGGCCTTAAGAAATTCCTCAACCATCTTCCTGTGTTCCTCATCAAAATTTTTGTTTTTTTCTACAGAGAGTTCCCCGCCTGCTCTTTTTAACATATTCCTCAATTTCTGAGAGATGGAAAGGGATGAGAGGTCCAGGCGATAGTAATGGTCAGAGGGTGGATGAGGACGATCGTTGAGGGAAGAGGGGATGGAGGGTGCGGTCAAGGAAACACTTTCCGGTTTGAGGCGTTTGACTGCATCCTCAAGAGCCCTTCCCAATCGTTTCTCCTCAAAAGGTTCCTTTAAAGGGTATCCGACGAGGATTAAATGACCTTTCTTAGCATAGGCGAGAAAATCTCCCAAGAGAAATGGTTCTGTCTGGGAAATGGCAGTGACGTAGTGGGGAATATGCTCCGGCACATAGGCGTGATCTTCAATGTAATCCTGTTGCGCAGCCGTGATCATGATTCTTCCTGGACCACCCGGTAACCTTCATCGAGAAATAACTTTCTAATCCCTGGGATATGGGCGACCCCAACGAATGCGGCCGTCTTTCCCGCTTCAAAAAAAACTTTCATCCTTTTAAAAAAAATGGGGTCGCGCTTCGTGATGATGGATTCACAGCGAGTAGGAAATTCTCCTGTCATAGAGAAGAACTTTTGGATATCCCCTTCGAGGAAAGCCTTCATAAAGACTTCTTGATGGATTCCCCAATCCTTAATGTGATTGAGATAGTTCACAATGCGTTCAAAAGGGATCCCATCGAGAGCGGCCAGTTGATCCTGGATGGTCTCAAGATATTCAATCTTTTTTCCAAGTTTCTGGGCGAGGCGGAAGGCTTCCACATCCATTGAATGTTTCCAGTTCAAAAAGGCGGACCAGATGGTGAAGAAGGTCATCCAAGGACGGAGGCCCCTCGTATGGCTTTCCAAAAAATCTGAACTCGTCGGATGGATGAGATCCAGATAAGGAACTGCCGTGGTTTGGAGGCCAGATCGAGCACCTAAGAGTTTGTTAATTTCCACGATCACGTCGGGATGGAGGGCTTTGTAAAGGGATGGCGCATTTTCTCCCTGCTCGCCATATTGGACTACCCTGGCCATGCTTTCCTCATCAAGTGGACCTTCGAAAAGAACTGTTTCGGCACCTTGGATCAGCTTGATAAGGGCTTTCCTAAAACTATATGGGGTAAAATGAGCTGTTCCTACGAGAAAGGAAGTGTGCCGATCCTTCTCGACTCTCCATACTGTTTTCAAGGGTTTTCCCTTCCACCAGAAAAGACTCATTCGACTCCCCGCCAATTTTTAGATTTTTAGAGTTTGCCTTCAAGCCCCTTGATCAGCGAGACCGTCCTCGTGGTCCCGTAAAAAAACTCACAGAATTCATAATTGAGAAAGGGAACGGCCCCCCATTTCTTCTTAAACCTTCTTATTCCCTCATTCACTCCTAATCCTAAATTGATCGTTTTTTTCCCTTTTTCGTATGAGAGTTTGATCATCTCAAGAAATAGAAGATCGGATGCATGAGATATATAATGTTTTTTGGAATGAGAGCCAAGAACATAGGTAGAAAAATTCTTCGCCCCAAGCTCGACGATATAAAAGGCAGAAAGTTTTTCTTTTTTATCCCGTGCGTTGAGCACGCATGCGCTCGACGAATGGGCAACGTAATCCGGCATGGCACGGTAAAGTTCTCTCAATCGAGGCGGTAATTTTTCCCTCTTCAGCAATTCCATAACGAGTGCCTCATGTTCTTTGGAAAAAGAGCGACCCCTCTCCACTCTTAATTCTTTTAAGGCTATATCAATGCTCCTTTGGAGAGAGGACTTTGGCTTTATTCCCTCTAAATCAAGTTTGTAGTATTGATCTGTTTGTTTCTCTTGACAAGAGTCCAAAAGAGAAAGAGGGATTTCAGGGCCAATGAACCAAAGATACTCAGGCCGGGATCTTTCGACGACCTGTTTCAAAATCTTTCCACATTTTTCTTGAGAAAAGTTCCCATCGAGAGGATAACCCACAAAAATGACCCAGTTGTCTTTTGCAAAACCCAAATAGTCCTCTCTGAGAAAGGGTTCTCCTTTGGATACGGAGACCATGAGATTTAGGACGTGTTCTGGAACATACGCTTTTGAGAAAACATAAGCCTCTTCTTCCGGTGTCAGCATACTATTTTCCTGTTCGTAAGATCCCATTTTACCAGTTTGCTACAAATTTCTAAAGGATTTTGAAGAGGCGGCCTTGTGGAAAATAGGTTTCTGCCCAAATGATTAGCTATCTATCCACAAAAATAGAAAGCACTTGGTGATGGATTAAGGTTGAAAAACCTCATAATATCGATTGGCGGCCATCCCGGCAAATAGAACAGCCCCTGGACAGGGGACAACCCTTTTTTTCTATACATGACGACATAAATTTTAGCCGGTTTGTCATTCCGGGCTTGACTAAGCCCGCCCCGTACATGATACGGGGGAATCCAGTGTTTTCCTGGATTCCCGCCTTCGCAGAGATTTTAATGGTGCAATTTATTTTACATTGGCCGTCTCTACTTAAACCGGAAATCGAGTTTAAAATCATAAAGCCAGGGGATCGTTGGGTTGATCCCCTCTGAAGAAAGTTTTTCAGGCATA
>Ga0315279_10004280_pt1 | contig 19259 bp, 13 predicted proteins | sample YL17G06_20_MG_FD_203694 | JGI IMG/M metagenome (GOLD analysis project Ga0315279, IMG submission 203694) | Sediment microbial communities from Yellowstone Lake, YNP, Wyoming, USA - YL17G06_20 | ecosystem: Environmental > Aquatic > Freshwater > Lake > Sediment | place: USA: Wyoming | collected... | reverse complement strand
AAATGGTTTTTGCTTGTTATTTACATTTACAATAATTAATAGCTGATGAATCTTGTAAAAACAATAATTCAAAACCATTTACCCATCCTACAATTGTGTCTAAATGGCATTTTTTAACGATTACTTATAAAATAAAAATTACTCTTTTGAACAGATATCTCCTTGGAATAAAAAAAATACTTGTAAAGATTTGAGAGTTTTAGTAATATTAAACAAGCAACATTTTATAAAGATTTTTGTTGTTCTTTCAGAAGATACATCGTTTATTATCTAGGATATTAAGTCCTAGATTCCGTAATAAACTTTTGTAAAAAAAGTTCTGTGGTTACTATCTAAACAATAACCACAGAACTTAAAGGCAAGGGGTAGCAACAATGTAAATAAGCAAATTATATGCCAAATCGGTTTTTGTTTATTTATTTTTTGGGAACTAAACGAGTAATATATCATAAATTCTAGTATCCATAAGGTTTTATACCCGATGCTCTCTATGAAATTTGGTGTATGAGATCATGCTTTTTTCATCCTATAAAAGACACCTAAATGTTCCATTTTAATGCAATAAATTTTATGAAGCTAATATTTTCAGCGTTTTAATCGCATTCCAAAATGATACAAGCTTGGTGATTGAGTATTAAAATTAACGTCAGGATAACAATTTTATTGTCATAGTGACAAAATTTTGACAGATTCTATAAGGAGATTAATATGGTAAGCTCTGGTATTGTTGCTTCTATGTCTCTGGCTAGTTTGGTAATCACTACAAATTTAAATACATCAGAAAAATCGCTATCAATCGCCACGTTCCAAGTTGATGCAACACCGCCTGTTGGCAGTCCACTTTGCATGGGTCTTGTACCGCCGGCAAAGAAGGTACTTGACCCATTAACCGCTCGTGGAATAATACTGCTGACTACTGAATTGCCGATTGTACTTTGTGCAGTGGATTGGGTTGAGATAGGCAACGGTGGGCTTGATCATTGGAGGCAGGCACTCGCTGATTCGGCAGGCACCACTATAGATCGTGTCAGTGTTCACACTATTCATCCACACGATACCCCCGGTCACAATTTCTCAGAAGAAGAATTAAAAAATGCAGGCACATTCGCAGAAAAGATACTTAATATTGAACATGCTGTTGATACAGTCAGTAAAACTGCTGAAGCTGTTCGTCTTTCACTATCAAATGCTCACAAAGTGACTCACATTGGTATAGGAAAGGCTAAGGTAGAGAAAGTCGCTTCAAATCGCAGGTTACTTGGTGCTAATGGAAAAGTTGAGTATGTGCGATATAGCTCATGTCAGGACGAAAAGGTGCGTAAGCTTCCAGAAGGTGTTATAGACCCTTATCTGCGTAACTTGAGTTTTTGGGATGAAGAAACCCCAATTGCCTCTCTGACTTACTATGCGACTCATCCACAGAGCTTCTATGGAAGGGGAGTTGTAAGCCCTGATTTTGTGGGAATGGCAAGAGGCATCCGTGAAGCTACACTGCCAGACGTTGCGCATATACACTTTGACGGCGCCGGTGGAAATCTTGCGGCTGGCAAATATAACGACGGCTCTCCGAAAAAACGTCTGATACTGGCAAGGAGATTGCTGAAAGGTATGGAAACTGCTTGGGAAAATTCTATCAAAATTCCCATCAATACGAATGACATTGAATGGCGAATGAATCCGTTAGCTTTACCTTTAAGCAAACGCCTTGAAAATGCGACGGATGATGATTTCTTCAAAGTTATAAACGATCCAAAGGCAAGTGAAAATGATCGGATAAATGCAACGCATGAACTGATCTGGTGTCGGCGTTGTAGGGATGGTTATAAGGTCAATCTGACCTGTCTCAAAATAGGAAGTGTCTACGTGCTAAATATGCCGGGAGAACTGTTTATCGAATACCAATTATCTGCTCAAGAGATGCGACCCAATGATACCGTCTGTGTATCGGCTTATGGCGATTGTGGACCGGGCTATATTGGCGCAGAAATATCGTATTCACAGGGAGGATACGAAACTGGCATCGCTTCAAGGGTCGCACCAGAGATTGAAATGCCATTAATGAACGCTATCCGTGACTTGTTGACGTAGTAACCGACATTGAGCAGATACTATGTAGAAGAAATTTGGTATGTCTGGTATATTCGTTCCTATCACAAAACAGGACTATGGTTTATGATCCTCGAATCGTAAAACCAACGAGCTTTAGTCCCAGCTTTCGCTTGGGACTGGATATAAGATTTTTCAGCTTCGCCGAGACTGAGGAAATCGCATATATTCATTGACTTTATAACGCTTTTGTGCTATAATTATTCATGTAACCATTCATGGATTACATTCGCTCTTTTGACAATTGGTATAAGGTTTCAGCACGTCATTGGGCGCTGTGCAAAACTAATTCCAAAACCCCCAACCCCCTTGCAAGGGGGCAGGGGGATGTATTTTGGTAGACGTTTTGTGGTAACGGCTCAAGGAACTCCTAAGCTTACCACCGTTTGGAAAACTGACCTAAAGAAACTAAAACGTTACGTAGTAGGGAAGGAACTTCCCGAACTGACGCTTGGGGAAATTCGACCTCTACCTTGTCTACCAAGACAGTGCAAGCCGGATCGTTTCTGTTCTCCCGTTGCACTTTTCTTCCGTCACTCGGCGGAACGAGATCGGTGGAACGTGAGAACCAAGAAGCCCCTTCTGAACTTCTGTTCAGGAGGGGTACTTATGTTGATATATGTTAAATCCTATATAAGCAAATTGTTAAATATGGATTCATCCTTTTGATAAAAAAATAAATGAAAAAAAGAATAGATGATAATGAAGTTGCAAAAGCATGGTACAAAGCTTCCCTGATAATTGCCATTTTTGCAGCCGTGTTTTCAATTATTGCTTCAGCTTTAATGGTATCCAATTTCATACAATTGAAATCTTCGGATCCTTTGAATTCCCCCAAACTAGCTGAACTAAAAGCCCAATTGTTTCGTCAACCAGCCGATGTTTCTCTTAAAGAACAAATTCGTACGCTCGATCTGCAACTCAGAAAGTCATACTTCCATCATCGTGCTTTCTCAAAATTTGGCGGGTATCTTCTGATAGTAAGCATCGCAATTTTTCTGATAGGAATCAAGCTTGTTGAGTTCTACCGAAGCAAACTTCCCATGCCTATAACACCAAATAATCAAGATACAGGTGAATCCAAAAACATAAAAAAAACTCGCTGGGTTGTGGCTATAATTGGCTTAATGTTTACCAGTGCGGTAGTTGCTATGGTAGTGGATTCAGATCGGGGATTTTCACAGGAATTCCTTAACAACGCCGAACAGATCGTTACAGAAGCAAATCTCAAAGCGCAGGAATCAAAGCAGAATGAAATCCAGCAGGCATCTTCTGAGAATACTGGTCAGCAATTAACAGGTCAGGCTACAACTATTCCCAGCGCTCAGGTCGCAAGTCCTACTTCCCAAAATGCAGTTTATCCTACTTTAGAGGAGATCAAAAAGAACTGGTCACGCTTCCGTGGTCCTGAAGGTCTTGGCATATCCTATTACAGCAATATCCCTTCATCGTGGAATGGTAAAACAGACGAGAATATAATTTGGAAAACACCGATACCATTACCGGGAGAAAACTCTCCTGTAATCTGGGGCAAGCGTATCTTTTTAACAGGCGCTAACGATAAAAAGCGTGAAGTCTACTGCTTTGATGCGGACACTGGCAAATTATTATGGCAGAAGCCGGTTGAGAATATCCCCGGCAGTAGTCCACAACCCCCCAAAGTCTCTGAGGATACAGGTTACGCTGCGCCAACTGCAACTACTGACGGACAAAGAGTTTACGCCATATTCGCTAACGGAGATTTGGTTTCCTTTGATTTTACTGGAAATCTCATCTGGGCGAAAAATCTCGGCAATCCCAAGAGTATGTACGGCTATGCGTCATCATTACTCACGTATAAGAACCTGCTTATCGTCCTGTATGATCAAGGCTCCGCCGATGAAAATCTCTCTAAAATCATAGCCTTTGACTCCATTTCAGGATCAGTTATCTGGGAGACAAAAAGACCTGTCCCAAATTCATGGGCTACGCCTATCATTATCAACACAGGAAAACGTGAGGAATTGATCACGTCAGCTAACCCTTATGTGATTGCTTATGATCCTGTCACTGGATTAGAATTTTGGAGAGCTAAGTGCCTCTCTGGAGACATTGCCCCATCACCTGTATATGCCAATGGATTTGTATATGCAACAAACGCTTATGCAAAGCTTGTTGCGATCCGTCCAGATGGTCAGGGTGATGTTACTCAGACGAATATCGCATGGTCAGCGGATAGCGGTTTGCCTGATATATGCAGTCCACTCACCAACGGAGATTTACTTTTTTTGTTGCAGACTTATGGGCTGATGACCTGTTATGATGCCAAAACTGGTCAGGTTGTCTGGGATAACGACTTCGCAGAGACGTTTCGTGCCTCACCAAGCCTTGTCGGTGACAAAGTTTATCTGCTGACCGCTGATGGATTGATGATAATTATAAAGGTAGATAGAAAACTTGAGGAGATTGCTAGATACGATATTGGTGAAAAAACAAACTGCTCATCCGCATTTCTTGATGGGCGCATCTACATTCGTGGCAAGGAGAATCTGTATTGTATAGGGAAACGTTGATCGAGGAGATTAACTCTGAACTTTTGGAAGATGATTTGCTGTTCATTGACAGAATTGTTGAGGAGATCGGAAGAGGCTCTTCTGATGTAATACCGATCCTTCAGGCGATACAGGAACACTATTGCTACCTCCCTGAAAGCGTATTACAACACGTATGTGAAGTAACAGAGATTACACCATCACAAATCACAGGCGTCTCAACCTTCTATACGCAATTCCGTCATCACCCTGTTGGACAGCATATAATCAGCGTATGTCATGGGACAGCCTGCCACGTCAAAGGCTCTGGATTAATACAGGATGCACTCTATCGGCAGTTGGGAATCTCTGGCGACGAGGATACTGACGCTAAAGGGCTATTTACCGTTCAGAAAGTGGCGTGTCTCGGATGTTGCACACTTGCGCCTGTGATACAGATTGACGGCATCACCTATGGATACCTGACGTCAAATATTGTCCCAAAAATATTGGACGATTTTCTAAGTTCAGAACACTCGTTATCCAGTCGAAAATCAGAGCTTGAGGATGGACTGACAATATCAGAAGGTGAAAGTTTAGAAGTTAGCGAGATTCGACTTGGACTTGGTTCATGTTGTATTGCCAAAGGTAGCGATCAAGTGCGTGATGCTCTTTTAAAGACTGTACGCAAGCTTGGAATTCGCGCAAAAGTGAAGCGTGTCGGCTGTGTTGGTATATGCCATCAGACTCCGTTAGTTGAAATAGTTATGCCCAATGGGCGATCTTTCCTTTATGCAAAAGTATTGCCTCAAGATATAGAAGCTATTGTCCTGCGACATTTTAAACCAAGAGGGATTTTGCGAAAGATCACTAACGCAACTTCAAGGCTTATTGATAACATACTGACTGATGATACTTGGACGCCAATTGCAAGGTACTCAATATCTGTCCGTGACCCTCAAGTCAGCGCATTCCTTGACAAACAAAAACATATCGCAACCGAATATTTTGGAAACTTAAATCCTACTGATCTTGATGAATACCTTAAAAATAACGGCTTCAAATCATTAAGAAAGTGCCTCTCTGAGATCACACCTGAACAAATAATTGATGAGATGAAGAAAAGCGGGATACGTGGACGTGGTGGTGCAGGCTTCACGACTGGAACGAAATGGTCGCTCGTAAAAAATGCCGAAGGTATCAAGAAATACATAATCTGTAACGGTGACGAAGGAGACCCCGGCGCATTCATGGATCGAATGTTGTTGGAATCATATCCTTATCGCATCATTGAAGGCATTGCTATCGCCGCTTACGCAGTCGGTGCAGATGAAGGCTATTTCTACATCCGTGAGGAATATCCCCTTGCAGTTCAACGCATCAGAGAAGCCCTTATACAATGTGATGAACGTGGTTTTCTTGGTGATAACATATTCGGAAGTAAGTTTAGCTTGAATCTCAAGATAATGGAAGGTGCAGGTGCGTTTATATGCGGTGAAGAGACTGCATTGATAGAATCCATAGAAGGTCAGCGTGGTATGCCAAGACTTCGCCCTCCTTATCCTGCGGAAAGGGGTCTACGAGGCAAACCGACACTCATTAACAATGTAGAAACCTATTCTCTAGTTCCATGGATCATAAGAAACGGTGCTGATACATTCTCTGCTCTCGGTACAAGAAATAGCAAGGGAACGAAAGTCTTTGCTCTGGCTGGAAAAGTCGCAAGAGGTGGGCTTATCGAAGTGCCGATGGGTATAACCATCAAGGAGATTGTCGAGGACATTGGCGGAGGAGTTGCCAATGGCAAACGATTCAAAGCAGTGCAGATCGGTGGACCTTCGGGTGGATGTATACCTGCGGAACTGTCTAATACTCCTGTGGATTACGAGGCAATAACAGCACTTGGTGCGATCATGGGATCAGGCGGGCTTGTCGTTTTAGACGACACAGATTGCATGGTCGAGATAGCAAGGTACTTCCTGCAATTCACTCAGGATCAATCCTGTGGAAAATGTACATTCTGCCGTGTCGGCACAAAGCGTATGCTCGAAATTTTACAGCGACTCTGTGAAGGTCAGGGCAAGGAAGGCGATCTTGAAGAACTTGAGCATCTAGCTAACATGGTCAAAAATGGAAGCCTTTGCGGACTTGGAAAGACTGCACCAAATCCAGTTCTAACGACGTTAAAATACTTTCACTCTGAATACGAAGCACACCTTCAAAAGCGTTGTCCGGCGGGAAAATGCAGGTCGCTAATCAGGTACGTGGTAACTGATGAGTGTATCGGCTGTACCCTCTGCGCCCAACAATGCCCGGTCAAAGCAATCGAGATGAAACCTTACGAAAAGCACGAGATTGATAATGAAAAATGCACCAGATGCGACACCTGCAAGCAAATCTGCCCGAAACATGCCATAGTTATAAACTCGTAATGGTTTATTATATACATTCATAATTTGCTTCTATTGAAAAACTTCAATAAGTATGAGATAATATCACGGAATCGCTATTAATCAGCGTTTTTGTATATTCGGTTCTTTGGTATTCAGTTTGGAAATGAACCTTACATCCATCTCAAATCCCCCCTGCCCCCTTTAGCAAAGGGGGTTAGGGGGATTTAAAATCTTTCAGTTTGTATATATTTCCACACTCAACACGGAAGAACCGTACATTCTAAATCAGGGGGTTAAACATGGCTGAAAATAAAGCTCGTATTGCATTCATTGGTTGTGGTGGTCACGCAAATCATTCACTTTATCCAGTGATCCATCGTATAAATGAAATAGACCTTGTTGCTGTGGTTGACGAAGTAGAAGAAAAACGTCTGCGAGTCCAGAGGATGTTTGGTGCTCTGAAAGCTTATGCCGAAGTTGACGAGATGCTAGACAAAGAAAAGCCTGAAGGTGTATGTATAATAGGTCCGCCTCAGATGCACTACGAAATAGGCTTGCGGGTACTTGAGAGAAGCATCCCTATATTTGTCGAAAAACCATCCTGCATTGATTTTGAACATGCTTATACGCTTGCAGAATCTGCTCGTAAGGCTGGAACTTATGGTATGACCGCATTTATGAAACGCTTTGCGACTGCTTATGAAGAAGCAAAAGCTATCACTATGCGCCCTGAGTTTGGACCAGTCTCAATGGTCAGCGTCAGGTATACACATGGCGCTTACCCTTTAATATGGGGTTTAGAGCCTGAACCATTATGCTGTTTAGTTGGAAACCAGTGTCATGCCTTTGATCTGGCGAGATTTTTCGGCGGAGACGTAGTTGAATTATATGCAAAGCTTTGTGATCATGGGCAGGGACGATTTGCTTTTGCTGTTACATTGGGTTTTGAAAATGGAGCAGTCGGATTGCTTAATAGCAATGCCACTGATGATCCTGCATGGAATATCCGTGAGACGCTGAACGTTTCAGGTCTTTTATGCAGTGTGGATGTGGAAGATATGATATTCCTGAACTATCGTCCTAAAGATTCATGGTCACCGACTCTTAGAAATTACCCATGGCGACAGGGAATGTACGCATTACCTCATGCAGTTGCTTATGGGCAGGGAGGGCAATATCTAGGTTATGAGGGTGAACTACGGCACTTTGCAAATTGCATCCGTACAGGTGAAACACCAAAGTCGTCACTTTATGACGGCGCCGCATCGCTTGCTATTGCAGAAGCAATCTGGGAGAGCGCTCATACAGGAAAGCCCGTAAAACCCCGATCATCAACTCCAAAAGTATAGACTCAAATTGAAAGGAGGGTGAAAACAAATGGCTCAAATAATCAGTGCGATTTATGAAAATGGGGTTCTAAAACCACTAGAAGCTATTAATCTAAAGGAACATTCTAAAGTTTACCTTACAATTGAGATTGAAGAAGAACGCAAAAAGAAGGTTGAGGAAATACTTTCGTTGATAAGAAAAAGTCGTGAAGGGCTTTCTGAAGAAGAATTGTCTATCATAGAAAACTCACGATTAGATAAAACCCTTTTCTTTCCCGAAAGAATGGAACTAAAATGACAAATCAAGTTTTACTGGACACAGATATTGTCTTGTTTTTTTGGCGAGAACACGAGAATGTCTTGAAACGTGCTACAAACTATATTATTTCTTTTGGTAAGCTTTCTTTCACGGAACTTACATGGTATGAAGTTATCAGAGGTTATAAAGCAATTGATGCATATCGTCAATTAGAAAAGTTTAATGCTTTTTGTCAGGATTGCAATATCCTTTTACTGGATCACAAATCTTTGGATCACTCTGCAACTATCTATGCCGATCTACGTAGGCGTGGCAGTTTGATCGGAGAAATGGATATTCTGATTGCTGGTATTGCGCTTGCAAATGGAATGGGAGTAGCAACCCGAAATATAGACCATTTTTCTCGCATTGACGGGCTTTATGTCGAAGATTGGACATTGTAATGTTTATTCGTAAGGGTGAAGCTTTCGCTGGTGAAATTAGAACGATTCGTTGATCTTGACAGTGAATGTTTTATTCCTGCACCAAAAAAACAACAAAAAGGAGATAAGATGAAGCGTGCAATTTTCTTTATTTCCGCTATTATAATCATAAGTTCGTTTTCATCTCAATTATTGGCGTTACCAGAGGGGGCGGTTGCAAGGTTTGGTGGTATGGGTGAGGTTAATGCTGTTACTTTTTCACCTGATGGTAAATATCCAGCAGTAGCAACATCTATTGGAGTCACTCTACTCGATCCTTTTAGCCTTGCTGAAATCTACTCTTTTGATACTACAGCTTCTATGACTTCAGTCGCCTTCAGCCCAGATGGCTCATTGCTTGCCAGCGGGAGTTTGGATAGTACAATCAAGCTATGGGATGTGAGAAGCAGGACGTTGGTAGTAACGCTAGAAGGGCATTCGTATGCGGTGAGTTCAATCGCCTTCAGTCCTGATGGCTCTCTGCTTGCCAGCGGGAGTGGTGATAAAACAGTCAAGCTATGGGATGTGAGAAGCAGAACGTTGGTGGCAACGCTTGAGGGGCATTCAGAATATGTGAGTTCAGTCGCCTTCAGTCCTGATGGCTCACTGCTTGCCAGTGGGAGTGGTGATAAAACAGTTAAGCTATGGGATGTGAGAAGTAGGACGCTGGCGGCAACGCTTGTGCATTCGTATGTGAATTCAGTCGCCTTCAGCCCAGATGGCTCATTGCTTGCCAGTGGGTGTAGCGAGTATATGGGGAGTGAAGTCATACCTACAGTCAAGCTATGGGATGTGAGAAGCAGGACGTTGGCGGCAACGCTTGAAACGTATAATACGGTAGTTGCCTTTAGCCCTGATGGTAGTCTGCTTGCAAGTGGGGGCAAGCTATGGGATGTGAGAAGCAGGACGTTGGTGGTGACGCTTGAAAATTCGTATGTGGATTCAGTCGCCTTTAGCCCAGATGGCTCACTGCTTGCCAGCATCGGGCTTCTTCGTACCCGCACAGTCAAGCTATGGGATGTGAGAAGCAGGACGTTGGTGGCAACGCTTGAGAATTCGTATAATGGAGTAGTCGCCTTCAGCCCAGATGGCTCACTGCTTGCCAGCGGGAGTGATTATGGAACAGTCATGCTATGGGATGTGAGAAGCAGGACGCTGATGGCGACGCTTGAGGGGCATTCGTCGGTGAGATCAGTCGCCTTCAGCCCAGATGGCTCATTGCTTGCTAGCGGGATTTATAATGAAGTCAGACTATGGGATGTGAAAAGCAGGACACTGGTGATGACGCTTGAAAATTCGGGTTTTGTCGTCTTCAGCCCTGATGGTTTACTGCTTGCCAGTGTGAGTGGTGGTACAATCAGGCTATGGGATGTGAGAAGCAAAACTTTGGTGGCGACGCTTGAGGGGCATTCAGATAGGGTGAATTCAGTAGCCTTCAGCCCTGATGGCACACTGCTTGCCATTGGCAGAGGTTTCGATCTTGCAACAGAGCTATGGGATGTGAGAAGCAGGACGTTGGTGACGACGCTTGAAAATTCGGATTTTGTCGTCTTCAGCCCTGATGGCTCACTGTTTGCCAGTGTGAGTGGTGGTACAATCAGGCTATGGAGTGTGAGAAGCAGGATGCCGGTGGCGACGCTTGAGCATGGGGGTTCGGTGTATTTAGTCGCATTCAGTCCGGATGGTTCACTGCTTGCTAGTGTGAGTGGTGGTAATAAAATAATCAAGCTATGGGATGTGAAAAGCGGAACACTGGTAGCGACGCTTGAAAATTCGTATGTGAATTATGTCGGCTTCAGCCCAGATGTTTTGGTGAAATCAGTCGCCTTCAGCCCGGATGGCTTGCTGCTTGCCAGTGGGAGTGATAGTGAAGTCAGGCTATGGGATGTGAGAAGCAGGAAATTGGTGACAACGCTTAAGTGGCATTCGGATTCAGGAGATAGGGATTGGGCGTATTATGTCACCTTTAGCCCTAATGGTAGTCTGCTTGCCAGCGTGAGTGACTCATTACGTGTAAAAGACTCTGGCTTTTATGATATGCATAAGAAAATCAGGTTATGGGATGTGAGAAGCAGGAAGTTGGCGGCAACGCTTGAGGGTCCGGTAGATTCAGTCGCCTTCAGTCCAGATGGCACAGTGCTTGCTGGTAGTTGGGAGTACGGCACGATTCTTTATGATATGAAGCCGTACAGCGAGCAAGTACCGCAGCAACCAAATATAGTTGTGTCCGACAAAAACTACAATTTCAATGATACCCATATAACAACGCATAGCGACTGGACTTTCACCATATCCAACGCTGGAAATTCAGATCTGAAGATAAGTGGTATAGATTCTGATAATCCTGCCTTCACAGTAACGCCAATGGCTTTCCCACAGAGCGTAGCCCCCGGAAAAGCCTTAGATGTTGCAGTGTCTTTTAACCCTACAGATGAGAGAACTTACACAGGTATACTAACAATAAAGAGTAACGACCCTGACAGTCCGACTATTACTATATCGCTTGAAGGCGATGGTATCAAAAACCCAAAAGCTATGCAATATTATATCAGTAGTCCTTCCAATGAAAAAGATCGAGGTGGATTAATAATACCAAGTGATACATTTCCAGAGGGAAAAGGATCTGTCATTCCAATTTATGTACCTTCCATAGTTGACGGCTCTAACAAAATCATAGAAGATACTGCTTGGAAAACAATAAAAGAGATCAATAAAGCAAAACTAAACTTTGAATGGGAAAAAATGCTTGCCAACTTTAATTTTGAGGGTGCTGATACTCCGACAGAATCAGCATTTTCAGCCATAGCAGGACTGATTGAAGCGGTGAATAAAGCTATTTCAATTTCTGTATGCAACATAATTATACAAAAGGATTCCGGAGGGAATTTCAGAGCAATAATACAGGTGGGTGATCCTGATCGCAGGACTTTCATAAGGAAATACGCAGGAGGAGGCGTGATTGACCCACTTGCCGAAGCCTTTTGGTTAGTCCAGGCTGCATTCTCAGACCAAATTGCAAAAACTTTCAGTTTAGAGCCTGATAACTACCCTAGCGTATATTACACAATGACCATAAATATTGACGCACTCCATAAGGACGATTCATATATAGGATACCTTTCTTTGTCTGATAAGGGCAAGATCGTTATGACGCCTAAAGTATATCCAAAAGACGAATTAAAAATAATCCGTTTCCACCAATTCATAATTCCATACAAAAAAGAGACAGTTTTAGCTCTATCTGGTGATGGATATATAAATTTCATGGAAGGACCGGCTGAACCAGGGTTTATAAAAATGCTGACCCCTTCATTATCTGAATCAGCAATTGTGGTTCAGGGGCGTAGTCCTATTGAAATCAGAGTTTACGATTCCAAAGAAAGAGTTACAGGTTTGGTAAAAGGGAAAATAAAGGAAGACATTCCGGAATCTATATATGATGAGGTACACAAAATTGCTATAATATTGTCTCCCACTGATGTCTATCGCTACGAGATAGTAGGCACGGATAATGGAGAATACGGATTAGAAGTAACGTCTATTAAAGGGAAAGAATCTAATACATTTACTGCTACCAATGTTCCAACATCACCTAACGCAGTGCATGAGTATTCTGTTGATTGGAATGCTCTTTCCAATGACACAGGCGTCACTATCAATATAGATTCTAATGGTGATGGCAAAATTGATGAAACCATAAATTCAGGTGCAAGTTTTATAGGATACAACTGTGATGTGAATTCAGATGGCGTAGTTAATATCCTCGATCTCGTAATCATCAGCAAAAACTTTGGTAAATCTGCACCAGACAATGCGAAAGCGGACGTGAATAAAGATGGGATAGTAGATATTCTTGACCTTAACATAGTAGTACAGCATTTCGGTGAAGTTTACAAATAATCTTCATTTTTTTAACGATTAAATAAATGAAAAGCTTGTATTAATTTGACGATGCTATCAATCGAAAAGGATGGTAAATGAAAAACAAATTATTTTCACCATTTATACTGTTGTGTGGAACTGGTATGTTTGCAATATTCAGTTCCACAATGTCAAAGAATCCTGTCCTCCCACTATTCACAAAAGCTCTTGGCGCATCTAACTCTGTAATAGGTTTGGTCGCCGCCGCATCAACCATTGTGGGAATCGTTGCAAGTATCCCTGCCGGGGTGCTATCGGATTTCTATGGCAGGCGTAGAGTTCTGTTATTCTCCGCATTTGTGTTTGCATCTGCACCATTTTTTTACTTTCTAGTCAATGCTCCATGGCAATTAGTAATCGTTAGAGTTTATCATGGTATTGCTACCGCCGTATTTTGTCCCGTAGCAATGGCTACCGTTGCCGATCTATTCAAGGAACGGCGTGCTGAAAACATGGGCTGGTATTCTTCGTCAACGCTTGTGGGACGGTCACTTGCGCCAGTAGTCGGTGGTGTGATAATATCCGTATTTAGCTATAAGTACAAACTCGTCTATCTCGGATGCGGTATAGCTGGCATTATCGCTTTTATTCTAGCTTTTTTGATACCTATCAAACAAGAGGTGAAATCTTCTGCAAAATTTTCGGACAAGCTCAAAGAGATGGGCAAAGGTCTTAAAGAGATAGGTAAAAGCAGGGGTATTATGGTGACGAGTATAATAGAAGCAGTGCAATTCTTGTCTTCCGGGGCTTTGGAGACATTCCTTCCATTATATTGCACTCTCGTTGCCAATATGAATCCTGCTTCTGTTGGCATACTATTCACGATTCAACTCATCGGCACAACGGTGACAAAGCCAGTGATGGGGAGGCTGTCAGATAAATATGGACGTAAGCAAATGATAAGCCTTGGACTAATATTTGGTGCGATAGCACTTGGTATGATCCCATTCTTCCGTAATTTCTGGACGTTGATCCCCGCCGCAATATTGTTCGGGATCAGCCTTGCAACCGTGACAGCCTCCACTGCCGCTTATGTGTCAGACTTAGCAAAGGCAGGTTCTTATGGGTCTGCTCTGGGTGTGATGAGTACCATCATGGACGTAGGGCAATCCGCTGGACCTATTATCGCATCACAATTACTGACATACGGACCTACCATTTTCAGAAATTTACTGCCCGAAGGTGAAGTTTATCATTACATGGCGATGTTTACTATCATTGCAGGTTTATTGCTATTAGCGGGAGTCGCTTTCCCGACACTCGCTGGCAAGCCAAAAAATTTAGATGATACGACTTTTTCAGTTAGTTGATGAATAGTCATAATTCATGAAAAAACACGGAGACACAGAGGCACGGAGAGAACTGGAAAGTATGAAGGATGAAACAGTAATACTCGTTTCTTCTTTTTCATCCATCATCCTTCCGCCTTCATCCTTTTTTACTAATTCTCTGGTTTAACCTGTATTCCGTAACCACCTTCAACGTAAGGGAAGCGTTCTTCGAGGTTTTCGGAAAGCTCAACACCAAGTCCCGGCTTATTTGGCATTACTAAATAACCATTTTCGATCTTTGGCTTTGTTGCTAGAATCTCCCACTGTAATAGACCCTGTATCATGCACAATTCTAATACGTGAGGATTCGGCAATGATGCAACAAAGTGCGCATTTGCCATTGTCATCAATCCATTGTGCCAGTTATGAGGGCAGGTATGGACACCGTAATGATTAGCTGATTCAGCGATTTGCATTCCTGCTGTGATACCGCATATACCTGCGTCCTGCTGAACAATATCGTAAGCCTTTTTATCCAGATACGGTCTGAATTGTTCAGGTGTGGTTAAAACCTCTCCGCCAGATATGGGCATATCTACCGAAGCACATATTTTCACATAACCATCAATCTGACTGCCCGGAATTGGCTCCTCGAACCATACGAATCCCAACCGCTCGATCTCTTTAGCAACAGCCATCGCTTGATCTTCAGTAAAACGACAGTTAGCATCCAGCATCAGTTCCATGCGTCCTGCGACTGCTTGAACCAACTCCCTCACCAGTCCAAGAAAGCGATCCACTGTCACTCCATCCCATGACCATTCTGTACCAATGCGGAACTTCATGGCAGTATAACCGTCATTAATATATTCAAGGGCTTCCTCAATCAACTGTTCAGGCTTTTTATGCCAGTTGTACCGACATCCACTCGAAGCATAGAGACGTACCTTATCCAGAGGTTTCTCAGCCAAAAGCTCACAGACTCGCTTACCAACAATCTTGCCTTTAAGATCCCACAATGCCGAATCAATGCCTGCGACCGCAGTGTCGTGAGACCACGATCTGCCGTTGGGATGAGGAACGATCATCGGATCGTATGGGTCTTTGCCTATCATACTCGGTGCCATCCATTCAACCCAATCCTTGATCTGAGGAGGTGAACCATAAGCACATGCTTCACCGATACCTTGTAAGTTCTCGTCTGTGTGGATAATGACAATAGCACAATCTGCCTTGATAGTCAGGTAAGACGCAGTGAACCACTGTCGTTCTGGTTCGTGAGGACGTGACAGACACATTGTCTCCAGTCGGGTGATTTTCATAAATCCTGCTCCTTTATTGGTTTGATCGCTAAATGATTATCGTTATCGGGACAGACCTATGTGTTCGCCCTGTTTATAACCATAGTTATTTAGCGATAAAACCATTTCGTATTCTTTACAATTCCTTGATAGATATGTTACGGAATGAAGCTTCTTGTGGAGGACCGCTATGTATTTGCAATCCGAACAAGCCTTTTTTTGCGCCTTCTGGATCATCGAGTTCTACTGTTACAACACCATTCAGAATCTGGATTATGTAATCATAATTGCAATAATCATGTATTCGTTCCACTCATTTACGTGGAGTATTTGTTTAATAAGCTCGGGTTTGAAATTAACCAGATGTCCTCGAATGAGTTCCTCATATAACGCACCCCAGCATCCGTCACCGATATCAGCCTGATAACCAGCCATGTGTCCATCTTTATCAACAATGCTTCGGAATTGAATTCCGCTATTGTGACCTATAAGACGTACCTCGGAATAGAATATAAAGTTGCTGTATTCATTTTCCGTCCATAGGAACAAATTTCGATCAAGTTGTTTGGTAGCCCTTCCGACAATGATTCCATTTCCAGCTTTCCAGAAAATTGGGTCACCGATCCAGCCTTTCAAATCTTTACCATTAAAAAGAGAAGTGAATCTGGGTTTTATCTCCATATTTATTTTCTCCTTTAACCACAGATTTGTATAGGTCAATAAGTCTATTGTATACAAACCCATAGACTTATTGACCAATTATCCGTGTTTATTTGTGGCTAATTATTTTTTTATTATTCAAGACCAATGCACCACAAAGCACCATTGACCATGAGTTTTTGCATTTCAGGATTCGTCAATACTTCCAGATTATGACCGTTGGCAAGATGACATATACGACCTTTGCCGTATGTTCTGATGTAACCGTTCACGGATTTCTGATCTCCATTGACAGCTTCTGTAAGAATGGTTATGTCATTGGCGTGAATTATGGGCGTATGTCGCTCATCAACTGCAACGTAATCTTTAACGCCATCAGTAATAGGGTGATTCTTATTGACTACCTTAACATCAAACTTCTCATCCCCGGGTCCATGACCGTTATAACTACTGCCAAGAACATCACGATAAATAGACCGTATTTCGTCAAGACGTTTAAGAGCAGTACAATTGTGTAGAGCGAGGAATCCGCCGCCATTTTTCACAAAGTCATCAACAGCTTTTTCCTGATCCTCAGTCATCCAAAAAACCATATCTTTGTCATTCTCTGGCCATGTCATGCCGTCTCTAAGTATAACGAGTAAACGAACGCCTTTAAGATTATCAGCATTTAGCTTCGTTACATCATAGATAAACCGAAATGGCATACCAATCTTATTAAATACAGGTTCCAGCGATAGTGGAATGTAAAATGGTGGATGGTAATGATCCCCGATGAGAATGAGTGCATGAGGTGTCAGACTATCCTTTATCGCAGGTGGATCAGAGGTAAGCTGATCGTAAACAGCCTTGATGTGATCTTTGAACTGATTATCGTCAGGAGTCCATTCTTTTTGCGTTGCAATTTTGACAGTTTCCAGCGTTTTCTCAAATGAACGTCCCTGAGATACTTGGTATCCAACCTCATCCCTTATAGTTGTTATATGTGACGCCAGCTTATCCAGATTCTCAGGACCAACAACAGGACCATGTCCGGGACATACAGATTTTAATCCAAGACTTTTTAGCTTTTTCAAAGTGTCAATCCAATTCCAGATATCGCACTCACCCATCCAGAGAGTGGCTGGCATACTGACCACTGAATCGCCTGTGTAGACTACCCCTTCATCTGGAAGATAAGTGAGAATATCCGTAGTGGAATGTGCAACGCCAGAAGTGAAAAGCTCGATAATTTTGCCATTATTCAGGGCAATACGATCGGTAACACCGATGAATGTTCCCTTTTTTCCAGCTTCAGCATATCGCTTTCGAGCGTTCTCGTGGCACAATACGATCACTCCCTTTTCTGCGAAACCATCAACGCCGAGGTCATGATCCCAATGAGCGTGAGTAATGACGAGAAATTTTATTGGTTTATCAGTAAGTTTCTTAACCTCGTCAAACATCTCCGCAGTAGATTCAACGCTTGGTGCTTCGATAGCGACAACGTAGTCGTCACAGATAATATATCCGCCGTTAGACTGACCACGTCCAATATCGCCAAAGCGAAAATACACACCCGGAGCCACCTCTGTAATATTAGATAGACTTTCTTTTGACATTATTTATCCTCCATATCTTCTTCTCACAATTCAAGTGTTTATTGTAATAAACACCACCTTAACAAAGATTTTTGGTTCTTCAGAGTTTAGTGTGGGAATTAAAATTGCATAGTTTTTTAGATATGAATTTTTTATCACGAATTACACGAATTTTTTGGAGTTTCTATTCGTGAAATTCGTTTAGCTGAAAACTGTAAACTAAAAACTAAAAACTACTTACATATTTTAGCTTATTCATTATATCACGATCCGATTTTTTATCAAGATGGAAATGCTAAAGATCCGTTTTTAGCTTGACAAAGACCGGATATATCTGGTAAAACAGATAATATAATCAGGATGACTGATTAAACATCAAGTTAAGTAACCCGAAATCGTAATTAATCATGGAGGCATCTATATGAAAATCGCTATAATCCCAACAACAGGTGGAGAAGACCCATTTCGAGGTATGGAAACTGCTGTAAAGCTAGGAGTTGAAGGTGTCCACATACCTGCTTATGGAGGTAAACTGAACCTTGCAGGAAAAACTCGTGAGGAACGCATAAAGACAAGAGAACGTATTCAAACCTATGGACTTGAGGTATCTGCTCTTATTGGCTGGGGCGGAGATGTTGACATCGGAGAAGAAAAAAATCTGCGTGAAAATATCGAGTGGGGTAAGAAACTCAATGAAACTGCGGTAGATGTGGCAAATGGTCTATGGATGGCTCATGTGGGAATAATGCCAGATGATGAATCCAATCCAAAATGGGCAAGATTTGTAGCCAGCCTGAAAGAACTTTCCCAGCATGGCGAAGAGATTGGCGCAACACTTGCTCTGGAAACGGGTCCCGAACCGCCAGTAATAATCCGTAAAATGATTGAAACCATAAATAGCCCGGCGCTGCGAATAAACTTTGATCCTGCTAACCTTCTGCTCTGGCCACCAACAGTATATAAACGTCGTGGTATCCCATTTGATTATGATTCTGCTATGGAATCATTTGACCCTGTGAAAGGGCTTCGAGTGCTAATACCTTATGTTGTCCATGCTCATGCCAAAGATTCCCGACTTGATCCTGATGGAAAAGCTGAAGAAGTGCCACTCGGCACAGGAATGACAAACTGGCAAGCTCTGCACGAAATCTTTAAAGAAAATAACTATCAGGGTTACTATGCAATCGAACGGGAAGTTGGAGAAGATGCTATGGGTGATGTAAAAAAGGCTGTCGAATTCCTCAGAAAACTACCTTGAAAAGAAGAAAGATGAAAAGGTATATTTTTTTAGCAAGTTTTAGAAAATGCTTTTAATTTTTATGACTCTTTGGGAATTAATGGGGAAACTTGTGTTTATAATGGATTCCCGTTAATATGTTAAACTATTAACATAAACATGATATAATATCATAACAGACAGGTCAAGCAATATAGAGGACCTGATTCCCGTAGTGTTACGAATACCGTCG
>Ga0315279_10004279_pt1 | contig 19259 bp, 21 predicted proteins | sample YL17G06_20_MG_FD_203694 | JGI IMG/M metagenome (GOLD analysis project Ga0315279, IMG submission 203694) | Sediment microbial communities from Yellowstone Lake, YNP, Wyoming, USA - YL17G06_20 | ecosystem: Environmental > Aquatic > Freshwater > Lake > Sediment | place: USA: Wyoming | collected... | reverse complement strand
TGTTTCGAAAGCCATGCTTTCAGAGTCAACTATTGTAAGGTAGGCTGCTCTGCCAAATCTTGGATCAATTGAGGCGTCTAGAGTGTTTCCCGACGCAGTCACACATATTTTCACTCATTTTACCTCCGTTTTCTTCACTCTTTCTTTGCTCTTCAAGAAATCCTCAACTTTCTCGACGATTTCCATAAAGGACTTTGATGCTGGAGAATCGATATGTTCGGTTATGAAGGGCACTCCGTTATCAGAGTCACGACAAATCTCGGGGTCTATTGGAATTCGTCCCAAGAAAGGAACAGACAAATCATCTGCTATCTTTTTTCCTCCTCCTACCTTAAAAATGTCGATATCCGTTCCGCATTTTGGGCAGACGAAGCCGCTCATGTTTTCGATAACGCCGATGACGGGAATGCCCAGTTTCCTAGAGAAGGTCACAGCTTTCTTGACCACGATCTGTGAGACCTCTGAGGCTATGGTGACTATCACTACTCCGTCCATCTCGGGGATAAGCTGCATGATACTTAGGGGCTCGTCGCCGGTTCCTGGTGGAAGGTCTATGAAGAGAAATTCGAGTTCTCCCCAGACGATATCCGATAAGAATTGACTGATCGCCTTCATCTTTAAGGGGCCACGCCAGATGACTGGTGATTCATCGCTTGGAAGCAGGAAGTCCATGGACACCACCTTGATTCCCATAGGACCTAATGCGGGAGAGATGCCTGCAGGACTGGTTGGAAGCTTCTGCCCATGTAAGCCGAGCATTTTCGGCACGCATGGGCCGGTTATATCGGCGTCAAGGATGCCAACATTGTTGGCATATCCATGCACTGCAAAAGCCATTGCTAGATTCACTGTCACAGTGCTTTTGCCTACGCCACCTTTACCGCTTATGATTGCTATCTTACGCTTGATCCTACTCATTTTGAGTTTAAGTCTCTGTTCTTCTTCATACTTCTCTTTTCCTGGGTCAGTACGTTCATTAGCCTCTGAACAAGAATCATGTTTTCCTTCGCATTTTCCATTCATGCTTATCCTCTCTTATCGTGATTGCCGTGTTATGTTCATCGTGACGTGGAGAAATAGTTTAATAGGTAAACCATATTAATACTTTACGTTTAGAAAATAAACAGGTGCACTATATGGACGCAGTAGATCGAAAGATAATTTCACAACTCCAGCAAGACGGACGGACAACATTAGAAGAATTGGCCAAGACTGCGGGATTCACGAGTATGGGAATCAAGAAAAGATTACAGAAACTTCTGAGTAGTGACTCTCTCAAAGTGTCAGCCATGCTCAACCCGTTCTCCTTTAAACTCTCGCCAGCGATTGTGTTATTAGAAATGGAAAGTGCGGAGGCAATGCAAAACCTTCTGGATCGATTCAAAGACTGCCCGAGAGTTATCCAAATCTTCAAGACGATGGGAGGCTACAACCTAATAGGCCTGGTCATCGCTGAAGACAAAGACACTCTCGAAAGCATATCTGTAGAGAAATGCTCTTTACGAAGTGGTACTGGGATACGCCGATCAGAATTTTATCCTATCGGCGACATCTATTTCTCTCCATTTCTTCCGGTCAGAGAGCACCTCACCCACAAGAACAAAGGCGTCACGCCCTGCAATGTCGATTGCAGGCCTTGCTCTCGGTATCAGAATAACAAATGCGTTGGTTGTCCAACTACACATTACTACAAAGGAACACTATAGTAGACGATTTCTATGAATGAAAAATGTCCTAGTAAACCTGATGAAGTCTTCCAGCTCAGTCCGCGCGCTAAGCGAAAGTGTAAAGCTTGCGGAAAGCTGTTTGTGCCAGACAACGATTTTCAAGGCTTCTGCTCAGACAGGTGCTACCACGTTTTCAAAGGAGAGATAAGAGCGAGTGCTTAGCATAATCTAGTCTTTGCGTGCACATCATTCGCGTAGACAGCAAAGTCATGATTGCAGGGTTTAGGTAGTAAGGTGCTGAAGAGGTAGAGGATGAGACAGGTGAAAATGACACAAGCCGCGAGCGCGCGCTAGAGAAATGGTATACGTGTACAATTAAGAGATAGCGGTGGTGATGAGATCTGTCTGATGTCTACGATGATGTAAGGCGCATTGCTTTCATTGCTGGGCTTTTCCTGCTCATAATTGGCGTACTTAGTATCGTTGAGCCCGTTGTCGGAGGCATGGACATTATCGATGTACTATCAACAAAACCATTAGAGCTTATCGCAGCCATGCTTGGTGTGATCCTATTGGTATTAGCGATTAACCCTAAGCACAAACGTTAGAGAATTTGGTGGTTGGGGTAAAGTTTCGCGCGCGTGTGTGCGCTGTGCGTGTCGTAGAGTTTGCGCGCGCGAGAGAAAGAGGTTGACTGAACGCTAAGAGTCAATCATGGAGAAGAAGGGCGATAGGTATTAAGAGTGCGAACGCTGCTCCTGCTATGAAAAAGGTATCTCTGACGCTGATAAACCCCATGAGCGCGCCGGCTGCCAATGGTCCAAGCGTATAGCCCAAGTCTTTGAATGTGGCCATGGCTCCGGTAATCGCGGTTTTGCTTTCACCCATTATGTCTGACATTCTTGAATACAGCGCTATGAAGATCACCGTGTAGTTCATCGTAAAGGCTGTCACAATCGCCACTGTGCAGTATAGGTTATTTGAGAATGGTATCATGACTGCAGTCAACGTCGTCAAGGAAGCAGCCACAGCAAGTGTCTTCCGTATTCCATGTCTGTCTATCAGATTTCCAATCGGCACTTCAAGAGCAACCGCAGGCAGAAGGGCTACGGTAAGTATCACGCCTATCAGTGGAATAGCAATTCCTTGGCTGTTAAGGAATATTGGAAGGAACGAGTAGTATACATTGATGAGAGCGTAGAACACGATTATGAGAAAAACAGTCTTTACGAACCGGCTATTGCGCATGTAACTCAACAATGTAGTTACCTGAACGTTCAACGATGCTTTCTCGGGCTTGGGCGTCTCCTTCAGGTACAATGAAACCACGGCAAATGCGGTTAGACTTGTTAAACTCAGCACATAGAAAGGGAGAAAGAACGAAAGAACCGAGATAAGCCCCCCGATAACTGGGGATAAAGCTGAGGCGAAATCGTTCATGCTAGAAAAGAATCCAACTTCTTTTCCTTTCACGCTCTTCTCGGCATAAGCGAAAACATACGCCCATGAAGTCAACCATAAAAAGGATGAAGCAACCCCTCTGGTGACGCTTACCAACAACAGCGATAGAAAAGTGTCTGCCACAGGATAGAGCAGCGCAAGTGCAGAGTAGATTAGCAACACTATCTGTAGAACTCGTTTTACATTCATTCTGTCCTCTATGATTCCGAATGGTATGTTGAGGAATATCCCCATCATCGTTGTGAGCGAAAGGATAAGGCCGGTCAGGAACAGGTTTCCAGTGACGTTTTCAACGTATATCGAGAAGATAGGAGACGTAATTCCCCAGCCGAAAGTGTATATGAAAAATGCGGTCGAAATTGGGAAGATTACCCTTTTGAAATTGACAATATGCCGTAATTCGCCGAACTCTTTAAACATCTGAATCCTACTGCAATTCAATATTTAATTGCATATTAATTCATCCACACGCCAAGGTTGGATCGTATAATCGCGCGCGCTGGAAGCCAAGACAGAAAGTGCACGCTAGATCGCATTCGAATCCTTTTAAAAGCCCTTAATCCATGAATAATAGTGTGAAGAAAGAGGCCGATTACAAAACCACGCGCTCATGGAATCCATTTGTCGGATGCAACTTCAGGTGCAGCTACTGCAAGCCGAGTTTCCAAAACCTGATTGCATGGCTCGGGAGAATGCGCGCGCGCGAGATTATAGTGGCTTTATCAGGCATGAATCGAGAAAGTTTCTCAACTGTTTTTCGAGCTCTATCCTCTATGTAACCTTCAAAGTATTCGGCTAGAGAGTAGAGGAATAGCACCGTTGCCGCTTCGAATAAGAAGTCTAAGTAGACTGCACCGAACGCGGCCACAGACATGAGGAACTCTACTGAGAATCTTCTCTCAACGAAAAGCTCCTTCAGACCTAGTAATCCAATGTATGTTCCAATCGTGATGATTACGGCGTGGTAGATTATCATCGATACGGTTGCTGGCTCGTTCAGTAAGGGAACTGTGAAGCCGAGTGGAACACCCTTTGCTACAAGGTCCAGTAAACCCGAAAACACCATCGCCAGACCCAACGTTGAGGCGAGAATGATCCAGACTTGCCGGTTTTCGTCGTGTTCGTCTTCTTCTAAGAGCGGCACTTCAGTACAACTCATTTTCGTCACGGTTTAGACCGCTGTAAGTGATATTAAGTTAATGCTAACGAGAAGGAGAGAAATACTAATCTAGTAATAACAAATTCTAATAACGTTAATAATTCACTGGTGAAATGTTTGACCGTGATAAGCATAACACTTCCTGGTGACCTTCTTAAGAAGTTCGAGGACTTCATGAAGACGCGAGGGTACTACAGCAGGTCTGAGGCATTCCGAGATGCTATGAGGAATCTGATTGCCGAATCAGAGTTAGCAGGAACCGAGACAGGTCTTGTTGCTGCAACTATAATGATCACTTGCGAGTATGAAAGAAGAGATGTAGACATGAAAATAACCGAGGTCAGGCATGAGTTCGACGATGTAGTTGTTGAAAACGTTCACCGACACATCGACGACAAGTATTGTCTGGAGATTTTCATTGCACAGGGAAAAAACCAAAGGATACTCGACCTGGTTGGAAGAGTCAGAGGAATGCGCGGAATTCAACAGGTCAAAGCCATGTTTATGTCGTTATAGTCGTGCACGCAAGCTTAAAGAGGCTTTATCTATCTGTCTCTCCAATGCTGACTTCACCATTATATTCGATCACCGTTTTCCGAGACGAACGCCTTAACTAGACGCTGCCCCAAGAGTTGTGTGAATGCAGAAGACATCTTGGAAAGAAAAGGCAAAGCAGCTGAGAACTGAGGTTCACGCGCTATACTTGGCTTCTCGAGACCCGCGTGTTCCTTGGTATGCAAAAGCAATCATGGCTCTTACCATCGCTTATGCCATAAGCCCGATAGACCTTATCCCAGATTTCATACCGGTCTTAGGGCAGATAGACGACCTGATCATCGTTCCTGCAGGAATCTCGCTGGCCATAAAGATGATACCTAAGAACGTTTTCGACGAGTGCAGACAGAAAGCCAGAAATGAGCCGATAAGAACGAGAACCAAATGGATCGTGGCAGCCATAATCGTCTCAATATGGGTTCTTGCCATCTACCTGGTGTTCAGGTTCGTCTGGCCGCTGTTTTTCAGGTGAACTGACTCTCTCCTGTTTTTTCGGGGCGGTTCATTCTGAACTATTGATGCCAAGATTGCTGACGTTGTGGTCTCGTCCATTCGCATGACCAAATCCTCTAGGCTTGTTGAAAAGAGCAGCATAACGAGGTAGGCTCTGGCTGTAACTTCGTAAATCGTGGCTCGCGCGCGCTCACGTTCCATCATGAATCTTTTTCTACGACCTTTTCGTAACGATCACTAATTCTGAAGGACTTTCTAGCAACGTTGAAAGAATGATAAAGTGTAACAAGTTACTTTGCGCGCTTTCAAATTCACCTACGCGCTACCGCGGATGAGTACCCTCTTTCCCACGTTGGTGGTGTCTAATCGGTGCGCGAGCGATGTCTATTGCCTTAACAAGCATTTCTAACATTTCCCAGAAATCGTCGAAAGTAGCCGGGTCTTCTGCCAAAACCATGTCTACCTCCCCTATAGTAGCCATTTTTCCTCCACATTGGCTGCACGTTATGTAGCTCTTGATTATCTCATCATCTGACATGCTTTCAATCTTCTTTCTCGTTACCCCCAGTTCAGGACCTGTTGTGGGCAGAAGCTTTTTTTGTCGCTTCCTCATAGCTTCAGCCAATTCTTTTCTACTCTTCATGTTATCCTATCCCGCCATACGCTATGTCAAAAAGAGTGTGGCAAAGAGGGTCTTGTATCTTGTGAACCTCAAATATGTTTTATGAATAAATGCCTGCTTGGCTCTAGCGGGCGCTACTTAGGTTTTCTCAACATATCAGCAGCCCCTTCTTTTGGTCTGGATCCCCTGCCTTTTTCCTCTCCGAAGCCACTGGTAAACCACAGTTAATGGAAAATAGGATTGATTAGCGCGCGCGGACATCTGAACAGAGAGCAGATAGGAAACTCATCAACGAAATAGAACCCAAAAGGATCTATCCCGTGCACACGGAAAACGCGCACCTATTTGAGAAGATAAGCGACAGGGTTCAGCTCGTGAACCGTGGAAAAGAATACAAAATGGCTCCAGGGTGAGCATCCTTACAGAAGCGTGTACTTCCATTTCAATAATTCACTTTAACTTGACTCACTCTACCTCGCCGCAGTGTCGCGTTGACAAACTCTTTTTAGCCTTCAAGAGTCGGGTCTTCTATTTGGATGACGATTCTTGCTTTCGATGGACGAAATACAGAGGTTCTATTTAGATTATCCTCTCCAGGTGCCGTGTCTTTGGAACCTAAGCCGGAAGCATTTTCGGGTTTCGTTGGGTGAAGGCCGGTTCGTCAAGCTCAACAAATTCGAGAACCGTTTGAACGGAAGAGATTTGAAGTTCTATTGCTGGCAACTTAGACCCCGTCACGTTTACTTCTCTGTTCTAAACTGGCTCTTTCCAGAAAGAGTCGGTAAGAAGTATAAGGCTCGGTATTGTGTCCCTCTAAATGGCGAGTACGTCATTGATGTTGATGCTCATCTGATTCTGTTCACGCATAAACACAAGGTTGATGACCACTGGTATGTATGCAACGAATGCTTGGACATGGCTAAACGGATGACGCTGCAACTGTGTGAAATCATACAGAGATACTATTCAAGAATAGCCGTGGTCTTCAGTGGTTGCGCCGGGTTTCATGTTCACGTAATGGATTTTGACTATCACGACTGGGGTTCTTACAGAGAAAGAGACCCGATATGGTGCCATTCAGCTTCAAGATTCAAGTTCACCAAACTGTTGCAGAAGCAAACTCACGTTTTTGACAGAGCCCATTTCACAGTTTCAGTCGATCCAATGCGCGTCGTTACTGTGCCCAACACACTCAACGGTAAAACCGGTCTAATATGCCGCTTCATCGGTTCACCAAAGAATCTTGAGACACTGAGTATCCCTGAAATTCTGGAACTGTCCAAGACGTTTCCAGTTCAAGGTCACCTTGAGGCTCTGGAAGGCTCTTCAATGGGCTGTAATGGGCCGATGAAATCATGCGCTAAGAAGCTGGCGGAGGCAGCATAGCAAAGGTGACTGCGATGACGCCTTCGCCAACAAAAAGGGAGTGGTAGAAATAAGAAGAACAAGAGCGTTTATCAACTATATGTGAAAAAAATTCGTGACTGGAATCGAATCCTTTTAAAATCTCTTATTACATGACTACTATTGTGGCGAAAGAGGCAAAGTATAGAACCACGCGCTCATGGAATCCATTTGTCGGATGCAACTTCAGGTGCAGCTATTGTAAGCCGAGTTTCCAAAACCTGATTGCATGGCTTGGGAGAATGCACAACTGTGAGCTATGTCAACAATATAGCCCTCACGAGCATTCCGAAAGGTTAACGAGGATTCCTTCGGACAGAGCTATTTTCGTTTGTGAGGACGGCGATATTGCTTTTGCCAACCTTGACTTCATGGGTAAAGTCTTCGGAGCAATGCAAAAGGACAAGAAAGAGGACAGGGTTTGGTTTGTGCAAAGCAAGAATCCAAGATGCCTCGGCCAGTATCTGCGAATGCTCCCTGAGAACACGTTTTTGCTGACGACTTTGGAGACGAACCGAGACGATGGATATGAACGGATTTCCAGTGCACCCAAGCCTTCAGTGAGGTATAGGGACTTCCTTAGTCTCGAATGGGAAAAGAAAATGGTGACTGTTGAACCAATTTTGGACTTTGACTTACCTATCTTTACGAAGTGGATTGAAAGCCTCAAGCCACAAGCTGTGTTCATCGGTTACAACTCACACCCAGAAGTTGTATCTCTCCCAGAACCACACAAGAAGAAAACTTGGCAGTTAATTCATGAGTTGGAAAGGAAAGAAATCCCTGTCTTGAAGAAAGAGATGAGAGACAGAAGGGTGAGGAAAAAAGCGTACCGCGATTTCTTGTAAGCCTAATTTCAGCGCGCTCTATATCAAAGCTGCCAGAATATCAACCAGCTTCTCTTTCCTCGAGTATGCTTCATCATTTATGAGCCCGATCAGCTTGTTGGCGATTCTCTGATATGGCTCAATCATTTTGCTAACAAGATAGTCCAGGAACTCGTGCTTTACAGTCTCCAGTGCTTTCTGTACTTCTTCTTCGTAGACATAAATACAGTCTCCCTTAACTTCGCCGCAGATCTCCAGCTTTTTTCCCGGCAACCACTTGACCGTTAATTCGTAACCCGCGCCTAACTTCTGTTTCAGCCGCTCTAGTTCTTCGACAACTATTCCTTGGTCTGCGCCGATCAAGATGCTTGTCGCTTCAGCAGTTTCCATCTTCTTCACGAACGATTGAACACATTCTGAATACAATTCATGAGTTGACCTAGTGTCAGTTTAAGACTTGTGAATTTGGACTACTGATCAGTAAAACCATTCCTAACGCGCCTTTAGTATCGAAGGCCTGCAAAAAGCGGTCACAAATCCCTGGGACTGGTGGTCGAGTATATCCCAGTGATCAGGTTTTTAAGGCGGTTTTGTGCATGTAACATATGAAAGAACCGTTTCTCGTCTTCATTCTCGGCATCCTCCTTGATACGGGCTTGTACCTGCTGACCTTGCAGTTTGTTCGTGTTTTGAGGCCGCGCTGCAAAAAGTGAAGCATATGGCGTGGGTGGAGAAGACGGCGAACGAGATTCTCGCGGGTATAAAGCACTCTATCCGTGAGCTCAAGAAGGACGAGGTTGAAAAGCTCATAGCGTTTATTCTTGAGTCGAAGGGCAAAAAAATCTTTATTGTCGGTATGGGCAGAAGCGGTTTCGTTGGCAGAGCATTTGCTCTACGCCTAATGAATCTAGAGTTTGACGTATATTTTCTTGGTGAAACCATAACACGAGCGGCCAGTGAAGGAGACCTGCTGATCGCTATTTCCGGAACGGGCGCCACTAGGATAGTGCTGTCGGCCTGCACTGCGGCAAAAGAGATTGGTACCCGAGTCGTTGCGATAACCTCTTTCCCGAAATCCCTCCTTGGACAGATAGCTGACCTCACTGTGGAAGTTGGAGGAAAAACCAAGGCGGGAGTGCCGAAGGAAAAGGACTACCTAGCACGGCAGATAACGGGTGAACGCGAACCCATATCACCGCTTGGCAGCATCTTCGAGAATAACTGCATGGTCTTCCTAGACAGCCTCATAGTTGAGCTCATGCATAGACTGCGCCAAACGGAAGCTGACCTGAGGCGAGCCCACGCGACCATAGAGTAGAAGAGTGTTACCTTTTGCCTTTGCACGCTTCAAGAAAACCAGAAATCTCTTTTGTAGAGTGCGCGCGGCAGCGCAAGGGGGAACGGTGACGCATTCAAGTTAGTTCATCAACACCCGCACCTGCCCGTTGCGGGCCCTCAGGATGCGCGCGCTGCGGCCTCCTCTGTCTTTCCCGACTCGTCAGCTTGAGACCTATGGCACGTATTCGTGGTTGGTTAGCGGTTGTAGTTGTTGTATATATGTTATTTATTTTTGAAGAATCGATGTAAATCCGTCACCAGTTTGCGCGCAGCTGCGGCATCACACGGCGTTACGATAGCTGTCTTAGCTGATGCGTATTTCCCACGGTCCGAAGGACTCCCACCGCTCCTGCCGCTTCCAATTCTTTTTCAACTTCTTCTCTTTCCTGGGCGGTACTATGTGCTTGGATGGCAGAACATAGATGTTTCCATTGTGAGTGTGGCCACGGACGAGATGGTGCCTCAGGATTCGTCCGATCCTGTTGGCAGTAATGTATTCCCCGTCTATCTTCTGATTGTTCAGTTCCTTTCGAACAGTCTTGGTAGTTATTGTATGGTCTTTTCGGTCGATGTGTTTGTTGATTAATATGATAACCAGGTCATCCAGTGCAACGGGTTTCTTCTGCTTTATTTTTTTACATCCTTCGTCTGTGAGTTCAATTGTGCTTCCGCTTCGGCCTTTGTGAACGACATCTCCCTGGCTTGATCCGCTTTGTTTCTTGATAAGATGCCGGTTTTGGAGTGTTCGGATGGCTTGGCAGTATCGGAGCCTTGCCCGTGCTCGGTCTTCTGGTTGAGTTGGTGGGGGATAGAGTGCTGCTGTAAAGGCTTCCATCAGCGCGTGGTAATCGATGGGGTGGATGTGTATGAAATTCATAATTAGTTGTTGGTTGTGTCCGAGTTTTCCTTCTGGGTGGTGTATGCATTTGCGTTTCTTGAGTGCTAGAACGTTGAGTCGGGCTTGTTCTTCGCGGTCGAACACTTCCTGGTGTTTGGCGACGAAGGTGCGGCATTCTTCAGGAGTTCCTTCGCGTACAAGCCTTTCATATTCTGCTATGATTTCTTTGTCTGGTCGTGATCGTTCCGCCATTAGTCTTGCTTCCTATTGAGTTGTCTTCCGTGAATTTAAAAAGTTTTGACAGATGTTCGACCTTGAAACAGTCAAAGATTCGGGAAAGCAGCCATTCCCACATCCGTTTTCAGCCTCTCAATTTTCTCTTTCAAGGCACTCTTATCTTACTGAGGCAAATTTCAAGCGAGCTCGCGCGTTTCAAGTCAGACTTTGAGTTTCAGGTCTTGAATACTCCTATGCCCTGCAGTCCGCTTCCCAAGATTTACCGCTCACTGACTTAACTCAATTCATGAAGGACCCGTTGCAAGTGCAAAAACGCCCAAAGCGAAGATGCCGAGAAAAGTGTGCAAATAATCGCTTCGACTTGACACTGCAGCACGCCACCTCAGAAGCAGCCATCCAACTCTGGCTTGGAAAGTGAAAAAACCTCGACGATCCAGACGCCCACAAGGCAGAGAACTATCATTCTTCCTTGGTCTTAACAGCGAATAAGAGCTCGTAGGTCCAAAGCAACTCCGAATGAGTTCCTAGATAAGTCACGCTGTCTTCAGTGATGATAAAGTATAGGGGATTTTTGCAGATTGGACATTGTGTCATGACGCCGACGGCTTTGACGGAGCTTTGCTTAACCTCCTTTGAGTAGTCGCGAACAAAAACGCCAGGACAGCTTGGACAACTAATCTCCATCTAAAACCTCCTTTCTACAAGACGGACGAGAACATATGCAAGAAAATACAGACTCATACTCAACAAGAAAGCAGGAAAAAAGTCAAGAAAAGGGCTGAAATTCACATGGTCCATGCAGCAGACTTACCTATAAACCTGATCCAGACGCGCGCTTGCAAAAAAGGGTTCGCGCGTTTACGGGAAAACGCATGAAAAGAAAGCGAGTCTTCAGAGACGCTGCAAAAAGAAGAAAAGTCATCAAAACAACCAATTCCTCAACTCTCGTGACGAAAAAGTGAGGTGTCCAGACAACAAGACATGAAGTCGTCTAGTGATTTCCAAGCATGCTTGAAGTAGTGAACCGCCAAGAATAAGCAGACTGATGGTTGCGGCGAGACTAAATGGCGGACTAAGACGAAATTTCGAGTGAGAGGTCAGTTAAAAAGAGGCTCTAGATTTTAATGGCAAGTTCTCAGACTGACACTCCCACTCAATAAACAGAGTCCTCAGGTGCTCATAAACCCTCAAAATCCTGATTAAGTATACTTAAAACCTGTTTCCCGACGCGAAAAAAACGATTGAAAAGGTGTAAGATCGGGGTCCCAAAGCGACTTGGGAAAAACGCAGGCTCCGCTGGAAGTTGGCGCGGCAGGTCAGGCCACCGCCCCCTCCGCAAAGAGGAGGCCGAGCAGCCATGCCCGTCAACAAGGTTAGAGGGTCAACCAGTTATTTGGCGGTTCTCACGCTGTTCATGGTGTTCAAATTCGCGGCGCTGCGGTAACCTGCGGAAACTTGCGGTCGGGGTTGCCGAATAAGAATGAATGGAAAATTGGCAAACAGCAGGTGCGGAAAACGGGCATGAGTTTATATCCCAGCAACCTTCATGGGATATATGACGACTGACGACTTCAGAGGCATACAATGAAAGAACCGAAACCAATGCTGACAAAACGCATCGTGCAAACGCCCACCTATTGCAAGGTGACAGTGCTTCCGCCAAGAGACAGCAAAGACCGTTAAAGCCCTTCTCGAGCCGATCGTCCTGCAGCTTCTCTCCCGAAGGCAGATGCACGGATACCAGATCATACTCGAGATCAGAAAACGCTACAATACCTATTTTGGGCCTTCTACAATCTATCCTTTGCTGAGTGCGTTGGAACGAAAAGCATACGTCACAGGCGCCTGGCAACTCGAAGGCGGCCGGCCGAGAAAAACATATGTCCTGACCGCGGCTGGCCAGGCGCAACTTCACAGTCTGCAGACGGATATTGCCATAGTTTTGCAAAGTGTAGTTGAACCTCCGACACGAGCGTAAAGCCCGTGTTTCGACCTGCCCTTGTTGCAGAGCCCGGACAAGTCGACCCCCTGTCAGGATACCCAAACCTGGTTCGGATACTCAGACAAGGAGCAGGTCAGGCAAAAACCCAACCATCATCAGGGAGATTCGGCTCATAGGCGCCAAGAAAAAGCGCCCGAAAAACGCGGCGGGGACAGGTCAACAGACCCGCCAGAACCCCGTCGCATATGCAAAAAACTGTTGGATCAAGCTTCTCGGAATCTTTGCTACACTTTCAAGATCGTCACGCCATCAGCCTCAGCCATCCGCACGAACTCGTTCTTATGAGTCTCGCAGCAGAATCTGTAAAGCACGCCGATTGCATGCTCTTCGACAAGCACCTCAACCTCTTTGGGCGTGGCTCCTAACAGCGAATCCAGCATGCTCCGTTTCATTGCTTCGCTAGATACCGGAAAAATCAACTCGACAGCAAAGTCTTCGGTTTCCAATGGTTTATTGCACCACGCGCATCGCAATCCTCTTTGCAACGCATCACCTCTTTTAGTCAACGCGTGCTCAGCTTTCAAATACCGACGGGTCCAGCGTTCCATGGTGCGATCCTTCGTGTCCCTTACCGCGGCACTTCTCAGAGCAATATGGAACCCACAAGAAAACGTCATCATTCAAAGATACCAGCGTGTCCGGAGTGATGTTTACGAGTTTCCCGCGGCAGCCGCATTCAGCCCTATGTCCTTTCGGAATTTTCTTGAATTTCGGCTTCGTTTTCCTCGTCTTCGACACAGCAATCACCATTCTATCCCATCCATGAAAGCTTTCTGAATTTGCAGTTCATATTCGTTCATAGAACCACCATGGCAACCCTGCACTGCCTCCGCCATCTGACAAGTCTCCGGATTTGCCTCCGATGCGCCCTAATCATGTCATTCAATTGTTCCTCGGTCAGCCTCAATGCCACTGTTTTCACGTTCGCAAACATTTTGGCGTAACGCAGCTCGCTCGGATAGAACCGCGCTCCGGACATGTACGGCTTCAGAAGATACAGGAATATTGCCAATGGACTCACAGACGTTACTAGCTTTCGGTTGCAGTTTTGGCAGCGCAGAACCATTACGTCAATGTTGGAGAATTTGTGGAACAGCCAATAGTGTCTGCAGCTCATGCGGCAGCCTTCGGAAGATACCTTTCCATGACGGTTTTGATTTTTCCAATGCTCCAGCAGTAGTTTTCTCGCAGTTGGATCAGCATTTCGAACCCGTCGTCCAGATAGGCAGTAGGCACCACAAACAGGAGCCATTCCTTTGCGTCAGAAACGATCAGAATTCCGACCCGCGTGTTGCATTCCTCGCAAAACAGCATTGTCTTTCCAACACCTTCTTTTGACCCGACCGTTTGGGTAAGCTGCCGCAGATCCTCGGTTGAAAGCAGCTCCACGCCGCACAGGGGACAGTTCAAAGGCTGATATGTTTTCATTTCCATTTTTTCAAACAACTCCTTTTTTTGTTTTTTACAGGGTTTCCCGTCGTTTTTTGTGATTTCCCGTCCAAAGACAATGTTGAAAATCAGGGTGGCTTAGACCCTATCGTAGAAAGATGTGGCCCGTTTCCCGGGTGGTTTTCCCGCGCGGGGAACGTTTACGGCTCGGAAAGGCCGTTCGAAATACGCAATGTCAGGAAATACCTGCACCCCTTCATGTCGACATGCCTTTAAAAACCCAAGCAGCTGCGGAGTTCACAACAACTCACAAGGCGCATTTTCAGGGAATTTTCACTGCTCCGCAGCGGAAAGAGAGGATCTCGCACCACACTAAAAAAGGTTGTTTCGGAGTCTTGTCGTTTGCCCTTGTAACACCGTCCACCATCGTTTTGAGAGGGCCCTCAGGTTCTCGTTTCCTTAAAGAATTACCATTAAGCGCGCACTATGATTTGAAGTGCATTGCTAGTTAGTATTTCGGATTCATAAGCACTAAGCACGTGGATGATACGTATTAGTGTTTCAAGTGAGATGTTATAAGCTGACAGCATCTGCAAAAAATCTCAGCTCTCGAGCTATAACCGGAAAATGGTGGAGGCGAGCTACTGGACGTGAATTCACTAGCAGGATTGAAGCAATTCGGCAGGCAGAGCAGCTTCCATTTGGTTCAACCCATTATCGCAAGTATGACAGGTACCTGAACCATGCGAAGAATCATCCGGCCAAAATGAACAGAAAGCTGATCGAGTTCCTAGTCTCCACGTACACGAAACGAGACGAAACGGTGATGGATGTTATGGCCGGAGCCGGCTCGTTAGGGGTGGTTGCTTCTCAGCTGGGCAGACACTCAGTACACGTGGAGCTGGAACTTGAATTCGTGCGTTGGGCGGATGAAGCAAGCCTTAAAGTCGCAGAAGACGCCAACGTTGATTTTACGGGTTTTATAGTAAACGTTCATGGGGATGCAAGGCAAGCAAGCCAGTACGTCAAAAGTGTTGATTTCGTTCTCACTAGTCCACCTTACCTTGACCAAAATCGCTACTCCGACATTGAAAAAAGAGTAAAACAGCTAGCTGAAAGTAAAACTACAGGTGTGGGCAAACAAGCTGCAGTGGGCAAATACAGGATCCATTACTCCCCCAGCAAGAGGAACATTGGTAACCTCAACGAGAAAAAGTACTTTAGGGCGATGACTAAGGTCTACAAGGAGTGCTTCAAAGTTCTGAAGAAGGGCGGGCTGGCTGCCGTCGTAGTTAGGCCTCTGACCCGAAACAAAAGCGTCTTCGATCTTCCCTACCGAACTTGGCTTATTCTGCAAAAAGTGGGTTTTAGGCTTGTTGATATCTACACGACAAAGATCCCTCGAAGCCTGTGGACTAACATTTACGAGGAGCACTACCCTCTCGTGGCGAAAATCCGCCGAGACTACATCATCGTTGTCCGCAGACCGCGCTCGTCAAGAAGTGTAGCCAGTCATATAATGTCAAAAACTGCGTTTTGAACTGTACGCCTGTGTGCTGCTTCAGAGGCCATTTCGATGGGGACCAGCGCGCTTGGAAAAGCTATTATTGGTTTAGACAGGGGTAGAGCGCGCGCGAAGAACAGGTGCAGTCAAACTTGCGTCTGTCGGAAAGGCCAACCTACAGCATGAGTCGTGAGCTGAGAAACAGACGTGCTTGTATCATGTGTTCAAGCTTAAGAGGGGTTGGCAACACATGATTTCATGAGAGCAGCAACAAGGAATACGCGCGCACATATCTTCAAGTTGTATATCCGTAGCACCGAAGGGTTTCTCGAAGACATCCCTGAAGACGTTCAGGACAGAATGCTCGAGTTCGCGTTCCAAAACATCACGATCAGAAGAGACTTCATTGTTTTCAGGCCTGAAGCTGTTTTGACACATATTGAGGATGGAGGAATAACCATCGTCACCCACATCGACGGCCTCACTAAGAAGTGCTACGCGAAACTCGACGACTTCCAAGAACCAAGCAAGTGGAATGAAATCTACGAGAAAAGCACGGTTGAAACCCTCGAAAAATGCCGCATCGGACGCTTCGTCCTCACCTTCATGCTCGCAGAGGAATACTAGCGCGCGTCTGAGGACAAATGTAGATTTCCTCTTCAACATCATTTAATGACATCTTGTTTCCTGAGTTTTGGTGTGACGCTCTTTCCGTATTCGCAGAGGGTCTTGATTCTACAGTTTGGGCAGTCTGGTTCTTTGGCGCAGGTTTCTGATCCCCCGGAATCCTTAGCAGAGCAATGTCGCCAAATCAACATGTCCACAATTCCAGGATTCTCTGAGAGGTCAAAATCGCGTTTGTTGGAATTGCTGTATTTCAGTCCTTTCAAGTTGCTTTCGCAGAGGTTAATCATCATGTCTTTATAGGCAATGTAACACTTCTCGTCGCCTAGACCATCCATGAATTTTGCTGGATCTGCCTTGGTATCGAAAGTGTACTTGGACAGTAGCCCTGTACGTGCCAGAAATCGCGGGTAATACCTGTCAATTGGAAAATAGTTCAGATTGCCCGTTTCTTTGAGAAAGTCGTCTCTGGTCTTTTGACCGATATATGCGTCTTCCTTCTTCAAGGCCTCAACCCATTCATCGAAACCCATGCGAAGTATGCTCTCTGACGCATCGCAGATCTTTCTGACTTTTTCACCGTGACCAACATAATCAGTGAGAAGGTCTCTTCCGACGCTGGTTGCGAATTTTCCAGGATCCCAGCCATCGAAACGTTGATCCTTTTCGATATTCTTGAGCGTCGTCTCTACGCCTTTTCTATTTTGGGTCACAATCGAGCTCACAAGGGCACGAAATCTCTCTTTGTCTGATGGCTTAATTCTGACATGAATGTCGTTTTTATATTCCTCCAGCAAAAGGGCAACTATGTCTCTGAAGGTGGTCAACATGATAGCAAATCAGTTCATTCTGCCCAAATGCCTTTCCGTCGCTGGGATCCTGAGTGCGTTCAGAAATAGCGCGAGCTTCTATCGAAGTTGATAGATAACTCGCGTGACAACCACTTGAAACTACAGGAGGGAAATCGAAAAAGGTCTACTTCTTGGCTTGCCACTGACTTTGTGTTAATTGTGCCATTTTACTTATATATTATTAACGTCAATTGGTGTTAACTATGCTATCGTCTTTACTTTTTATATCGCCTCATTGCAGAATCTCCACGCATTGTCAGAGAATAGTAGGCTCGTTTTCCCATTCCTACCCTGGTGACCCAATTCTTCTTCATCATTTCCTTAAGCGTCCGAACTATAGATGGCTGATGTTTGTCAAGCCGGTCACCTAGGTCGCTAGGTGTGAGTCTTCCTTTACTGAGCTCTTTCATGATTTCATGCTCGAGTGAGGTTGGGTTTTGAGTTTCTGTCTCCTCTTCCAAAACGTGCTCAGGAGTTACAGTTTTAGAGTTTGAGTCAATGGCTTTCTGAATGGCTTCATATGTTCTTTCCAGCATCTGAAAAGCGTTCGGTGCTGAAGCGTTCAGAATTGCCTTGATTGTCTCCGGCGGGAGAAGTTCTCCAGTCGTTTCAATTGCAGCTTTTTCAGTTGGACAGATTTGAGAGATTCCTTGGAAGGCTCTCGAGTGAATTATCGTCTCGGCATCTTCCAATTTGGTTACTCCAGTGTACATCTCTACTGTCGAAACTCTCTTCGCTGATGAAGCTGCCGCTTCTTTGATTGATTCACCAAAGGAATATGTTAGCGATATTATTCCTTGCTTACCTTGAAACCACGATTGGTTTCCGTCGAAGAAGTCCGAGAGAATCGTGTCGGAATTCACTTTGTCGAGTTCATCGATAACGAATACGGGAAATGTTCCACTCTTTTCAAGATGGCTGATGAGAATGTCCGCAGCATGTTTTGTGTCTGTAAGGGTTGAAGTGAGAATTGATTCGATATCAGGTTTCCTCAGTTTCCTGACAAGCCATTCGGTGCCTTTTTCAGCCGCGCCCGAGGCCAGAGCTAAGGGCGGAAAAACTAAGCTGAAAGCCTCAGTCATTTTGCGTGCCACCCATGGGGCGTATTTCTTTGTTCCTTCTCTCAGTCTTTTTTCTTTTCTCTTGAATTCTGTGACTTCTAAAATCCCTGAGAGTACAGATCTGTAGAAAGCATCTTCTAGTTCCTTAATGTTCGAGGCTGCACCAGCGCCCTTCACCTTGATTGTGATAGGCATAATTTCTGTGTCTTTTGAACTCGTCAAAGCATGATATAGGACACCTTGCATTGCAGCTGTCTTGCCTACACCTCTGGTTCCATATATTGAGGTTCTACGTTTTTGACTAATTATTTTAGTCGTTTGTCCTGAGGCAAAATCCCCGATATCTTGATAGAGTATACTGAAAAGTTCATCTTCATAAGAGATTAGCTCTCTTGTCATAAATTGTTGTGCTGCAGAAAGGTTCTTAGATTGTGGCATAGTTAACACGGTTTAATGTTAATAATATATAAGCTTTCGTCGACAATTAACATTTCTACAATGACCCTTTTCAGAAGACCTAGAAATCAATGGATACACGGGGCGCGCGCCAGCTAACGCAAGAAGTGTACACAAAATCGTACGGGGATGATGTTTTAAGGACACTACAGCTTATTTCCAAAAAAGTTGTCAATTCCTAACCTGACTTAGCGCACACAAGTGCGCGAGTCTTTGGGAAAAATTCTTTTAGGTTCATAAAACAATCTCTTGGTTTACTCGTGCTTAGGGTGATTGTAGGTGCAGACAATTCTGTATTCTTCTGAAGATGTTCGAAATACCGTAATCGATTTGTTCAGCAATTCGCGAAGAAGGCGAGTTGCGCGCGCGCGCGCTAATTTGAAAAGGCTATTTTGGCAGGTCCAGATTCCCTTGATCAAATATTTGTTTGCATAGTCGCGCGCGTCGTAGGTTAAGGGGATATTAAGCGAGCGCACGGTACACTAGGAAGTGCCTTCTAGCTGCAACACTCTCTTCACAACTATTTTCCCGCTTTTCAATTCCTTGACTAGGTCCCAACCTTCATCAAGATAAGTCAGCAGCTCGTTTTCCGTGACTATTTTTGTTTCATATCTTCTGCAGTTTCCGTCGCTGCAGTCATCTTTTTCGTCGTTCTTGCGGTACTTCACCATCTTTGTCTCCAAGGGGTTGATGCCTAACTCTTGTCTCATTATTCTTCCTAGCGCTTCAATCTCGTTCAGTCCGGTGTGCTGTTCTCTGAGCTTCTGGATCTTCACTTCAATTTTGTCGACGCCTAGGGTTTGCGCGAAGG
>Ga0315279_10004278_pt1 | contig 19262 bp, 30 predicted proteins | sample YL17G06_20_MG_FD_203694 | JGI IMG/M metagenome (GOLD analysis project Ga0315279, IMG submission 203694) | Sediment microbial communities from Yellowstone Lake, YNP, Wyoming, USA - YL17G06_20 | ecosystem: Environmental > Aquatic > Freshwater > Lake > Sediment | place: USA: Wyoming | collected... | reverse complement strand
AAGGTTAAAAAGCCCGTGTGCATGAGCCCCATAGTTTCCGGCCGTGTTGTCAAATCCGTCTTCCACTCGCGCACGATGTTCTCCACGGTCTTCAGTTCCGTGAATTTGTATTTCTTCAGCTCCTTTATCACGCCCATCAGATGCTCGACAGTCGGCGAATAAACGACAATCATACCACCATCGACCAGAGCTTTATGCGCATGCTTAACCCCCTTCTTTGCATCTTTCAGATCCAGAGTCACGAGGTCTATGTTCTTCTCCTTTATGCCTTTCGTCACGTCCGCCTTCCTCAAAACAACAACATCCTCCAAACCGCACGCGCGTATGTTGTCCTTTACAATCTGCAGAAATCGCTCGTCGTTCTCGTACGTGTATACCTTTCCAGGCTTCAGGTAAGTGCCGAGGAAAGTTGCAAGGAATCCGCTGCCAGCGCCCGCGTCCACGACCTTGCTGCCTGGCGCTATGCCGCTGTACGCAAGTATCAACGCCGCGTCCTTGGGCAGTATAACCTGCGGACCACGCTTGAGCTTCTTCCTGAAAGGCATACTTAAACATTCGCTATCATAAATAAAAAACTATGAAAGCATACGTAGTCACCACGGCCATCGGTTGCTTCGGCCTCGATGAGAAGAACAACGTCATCGATTTCGTGCCGTTCCCGAAGGAGCCGAAGGAGACGGCAGAGAAGCTCGCTGACGCGAAGCTCGGCAAAATCGAGGAGCAGAAGCAACTGGAGGATAAGCTTGCGGCGAAAGGCTACACAGAATTCGAAAAGCGCGATGCAGACATGTTGCGTGCGCAGTTGCCGAAACTCGCCGCCAAATACGGCTTAGCAAAGGACCAGATGGAGTTCAACCGCCTCGTGGGCAAGGTCAACATCGAACTCGCGAAGGCGCAGGTGCGAAAAGCCGCTGGAAGGGACAACCTGATAATACAGGTGAATGGTGCGATAGAAGAACTGGACAAGGCGATAAACATATTTGTGGAGCGCTTGCGCGAATGGTACGGGTTGCATTTCCCTGAGATGAACCGCGCAGTGGATAAGAATGAAACTTATGCGGAAATAGTGAGGCGCTTCGGGTTGCGCGACAAGATAGAACATCCGGAGCTCGGGTTGCTGAAGAACAGGAGCATGGGAATGGAGTTCAAGCCGCCCGACGCCACGGCAGTGCAGTCGTTCGCCGCGCAAATCGTGGAATTGTACAAACAGCGCGAGTCGCTCGAAAAATATCTTGACGAAATTTTGAAGGAAACGGCACCGAACCTGAGGGACATCGCAGGTCCTGCGCTGGCCGCGAAGATAGTCTCTCTCGCAGGCGGGATGGAGAAACTGGCGCGCATGCCTTCTAGCACGATACAGCTTCTGGGCGCGGAGAAGGCGCTGTTCCGCCACCTGCACGGCCGAGGCAAGAGCCCGAAGCACGGCATAGTCATAATACACCAGTTCGTTCAGAACGCGCCGCTGAAGGTCAAAGGCAAGCTGTCAAGGCTCGTGGCTTCGAAGATGTCGATTGCCGCGAAGATGGACTTTTACTCGAAGAAATACAGAGGCAAGGAACTGAAGGACGACATGGAAGAGAAAGCGAAGAAAATACTGCAGGAAAAATAAGCGTGCAAGCGTGGAAGCATGATGCGCAAACGCAGGTCCCCAAAGACCACACAAAAATCAAAGTTCTCTGTCAAACAGTTTGGCGACTTCGGAGGCGTGTACAGTATAGACGGCAGACCCGCAACAATCAACCTTCTTCCCGGCGTGCGCGTCTATGGCGAGGATTTGATAAAGGTTGGCAAAACAGAGTACCGCATCTGGGACCACTATCGAAGCAAGCCTGCCGCAGCGCTGAAGAAGAAACTGAAAGTATTCCCTCTGAAGAAAGGCATGACCGTGCTGTATCTGGGCGCTGCTTCTGGGACGACGGTGTCGCATTTCTCCGACATAGTAGGCAAGGACGGCGTAATCTATGGCATCGACATCGCCGAGCGCGTACTGCGCGAACTGATACACCATGCGGAGATGCGAGGCAACATCGTTCCGATACTCGCGGACGCAAGGCTTCCAGAAAAATATGCGGCGCAAATTTTCGGCCAGGTCGATTTGGTTTTCGAGGACGTGGCGAGCAAGGACCAGATCGAGATAATGATACGAAACGCGGAAAAGTTCCTGCCGGCCGACGGTCACGCGATGATAGCAATCAAGTCACAGAGCATCGACGTGACTAAGCGGCCGTCGGAAACCTACAAGGAATGCTTGGCCGAACTGGAGAAGAGCTTTGAAATTTTGGATAAGGTCGAGCTCGATCCTTACGAGAAAATGCATATGTTCGTGGTTCTGCGCAAAAAATGAAAGGGAAAAACTAAAAAAGCCTACGACGCGCTCGGCACGAACCTGCCGCGCATTGCCGCAACCTGGCCGTGGTCGTCGAATGAAATGTCGAATATCTCAAGCATAGCATCACCTCGCTTGCCTACCTCATCGGGCTGAAGCCGGGCCTCTGGTAAATCCCGGCCTCGAACCCGAGAAGGCTTTTCTGGCCGGAAGGAACAAAAACGCCAAAAGTAGCATCCAAAAAGCTGCTCCCACAGCTGCGGCAGAATACCCTGTGCTGCCCGTGGCCGTCCACGAACTTCATTATCCTGTGCGAGTTGCACTTCATACACTGCATCATCTTGCACCTAGAAATGAGTTCGTTTCCCAGATATACACGACTTTAGGGGGTTCACTTCCGCTGAGTTCCCCTGACGGTGTTCACGCCAGCTCGGAGAAAACGCGTTCCTTGAACTCCGCCAGCTGCGACTCGCTTATGGAGCCGCCTGCGGCGTTCCTGTGCCCGCCGCCGCCGAAGTGCTTTGCCATGAACTCGCCGAGGTGCACCGGGCTGTTCTGCCAGCGTGCCGACACGCGGTACTGGTCACCACGCCTGCTCAGGAGGAACACGGCGCTGTCCTTGCGTTCAACGCTGATGTCCGTGACGACCGCGGAGCCTATCCTCCTGTAAGGCGTGTCGATTACACCGATAATCACGCGGCCGCGAACCTCGGAGTTGTCCCAGAACTGGTTCTTCACCTGCGCGTACGTCTCGTTGAAGCGCATGCTCGCGTACGATATAACCTCGCTGGACACCACATCCTTCGGGCTCTTCGAATTTTCCAGCACGTCGATTATCTGCCGCGCGCTGATGTTCTCGCTCGGGATTGACGAGAGTATTATAGCGCCGAAGAGTATCTTGCTGACCTCCCACATGTCCGTGCCGGTCAGCTCGTCCACGCTTTCGATGTCTATCCATTTGTCGAGCATATCCCCGCAGTCCTTGAACGCGAAATCCGCCACCGTCCCCAGCGCAGCCAGCCATTCCATGCCTGCGACACGCCCGAACCCGCGCAGCATCTTGTACGCCACGTAGCTAACGGGCTGGTACACGTCAGGGTCGGCCAGCCTCGGGTTCACATAGGTGACGTTCGGCGCATAGCCGGCGCGCACCATGTGGTGGTCGACGACAAGCGTCTTCACGCCGAGCCTCTCGTACTCGCTGTTAGCGGCTGGCAGGTCTATGTCCAGGACGACAATGGCATCGTACTCGCCAGCCTTGGCCTGGGAAAGGACGTCCTTCAGTCCCTCGACGTCCGTCGTGCGTATGTCCACGCGCGCGATGCCGGAGGACTTCAGCGCGAGGTCGAACAGCGCTCCCGATGCGAAGCCGTCGACATCGGCATGGTACACTAGCAAAATCCTGTCTGATGTTTTGAGGGATTTTACGAAAACACGCCCGGCCTCAAGCAGCTCATCCAAGCTTGGTCTTCCCTTTCTTTCCTGCGCCAGTAGCGTCACCCGCCTTTTCGAACTCGCCCTTAATCGCGTCTTGGAATTTCGAAAAATTCGCGTCGTCCAGAATTAGTAACTGCATCGCGTCATCAACAGACGCGGGCGACAGCATGCGCGACTCGACGAGCGAGAGCATGTTGTCGATGTGGTGCATTATCAATGCCTCGAAGCTCCTAGGCGGCGTAGGGCCGTGCTCGCCGAAGTGCGCGGCTATTATGTGCACGACCTCCTCGGGAAACCCACGGCTGTACAGCTCCGCAGTCCCGAGCATCGTGTGGTCCAGCAGCACGCCCGTGTGCTCCAATCCATGCTTGCCGCGCTTCCATTCGAACATCTTGGCGATGTCGTGGAGGATCGCGGCGGCGATAAGGTTGTCGCGATTCAAAGGCAGGCCGTACGCCTTCTCGAACACGTCCGTAGCGCGGTCGCACAGCTCAACCAGCGCTATGGTGTGGTTCAGCACGTCGCGTTCCACAGCCACGCCGCTGGCGCTCGTGCTGAATATCGCGCCCGCCTTCTCTATCTTCTCCCTCGGGTATTTTTTGAAAGTCTCGTTCGACAGCGTCGGGTTCTTAAGAAATTCCACTACCATTTTCCTGAGCTTCTCGCCCTTTATCTTCTGAGCCAGCTGGATTAGCTTCTCCATCGCACCAACTTGCTTTCGCATCCTTCCTTATTCAAATGGTAGTTTTGCCCGAACTTCAATCTTTTCAATTTCCGCTCAACCGAACAGAGCGGACAAACCAGCAGCTGCTTCCTCGGCCTTCTTGCCCTCGTCTTCCTTCGGAGCCTCCTTCTTCTCCGCAGCAGCACCAGCCGCAGGCGCGGCCGCCGCAACAGCGGCGTTCTTGATGGCATCGTCTATGTTAACGCCTTCGAGGCTCGCCACGAGCGCCTTCACCTTGCCTTCGTCTGCATGTATGCCCGCGCCAGCAAGGACCTTCTTGACGCCGTCCTCGCTTATGGGCTGCTTTGCCGAATGAAGCAACAGAGCTGAATACACGTACTCCATCAGCCTGCACCTCCACTTTCACTTTGAGTTGTCTCATTTTTCGTTTCAGTTGCCGGAGTCGCAGCCGGCTGTTCGGCCGGAGCGGTCTCGGACTTGGCCTTGACCAAATCGTTCAAGGCGTTCGCTGCAATCGCAGCCTTGGACAACAGATATTGTATGCTCCCCTTTGTCGGGAACGCGATTTCCACTGCGAGGTCGCGCGCGTTCGCTATAGCCGTCTTCAGCATCTCCGGGTACGCGAGCGCCATGTCCAGAACGTCCTTCGTGTACATTCGGCCATTATCGTAAACGGCAACGACGTTCAGGCTCACGTCGCTCGGCTCCACGTTCAGCTTGCGGAGTATGTTCGCCTTCTTCGCGTCGATAATCTCGCCCTTCTTCACGAACAGCGTGTCCTTGCGTACCGCAATCTTGCCAGCCTCGATGTTCGCCGGAAGTCCGACTGCCTGGAAATCGCTGATTGCGGGACCAGCCATCAACGGAGTCGGGCCGGCGTTCACCCAGATTTCCTCGTTCGCGATGTCGCCCGCTTTTGCGAACGTCTTGAACTTCATGCTCTTCGCTGCGACGTAGAACCTGAACGGCTCCATGCTCGTCAGCACAATCGCCGGCTGTTTCGGCAGATAAGTTTCTATCTGTTTTATTTTTTCGTCGGACATCGATTCAATCGCATGCGTGAGTATGCTCTTCTTCACCATCTTTATTACAGCCTTCCCGCGCAAACCGTTGCGTATCTTCTGCATCTGCTTGCTCGGCGCCTTGTGCATGTCTATGAGTCCGATTACCGGCGTCTCGGCGAGTGTCTTCTTGATCTGTTCGACCGCCGCGAGTTTCGCTTCCTTTACCATTTCGATGCACCTAGTACGCAAGCTTCGCTGGCTTGCCCATGGTCAGCTTCAGCCTGACCGTGCCGATGTTGTTCTTGCCCTTCTGCAGTTTCTTCTCCAAAAACGACAGCACAGCATCGACGTTGTCTGCAATCTGCTCGTCTGCCATGGTTTCGGTTCCGACAAGGCATTGCACAACGGGCGCATCCTTGACCTTCAACCGCACGCTCTTCTTGTAGCCTTCGACTATCTGTTTGTAGTCGCCCGCGAGCACGGTCGGCATTTTTCCGTGCGGTGCGAGGATGCGGCCTAGGCTCTTACCGACTGTTATCATCAGCTTCGGCTCTGCGAGGAAAAAGTCGGTGCTGCTGGTCATGTTCTTCAGTTCGCGCTTGTTGGCAGCGAGCTTCTCGATGTCAGCTCCGCTGTAAACTTTGCAATCAGGCGACTTGATTGTATCGGAAAAAATAACAACCTCGGCGTCCTTGCCTCGGCCGTGTGGCAGCGCGAAAATCTCGTTCAGCTTGTTCTCGGGCTTCTTCGGGTCGAAGAGCTTGAGGTTTATGGCAAGATCGAAAGTCTGAGGAAAAGCGCGCTTCTTAGAGCCGGCGCGAACGGCCTTCACTGTTTCCAAAGTCTTCTCGTTTGCCATTTCGTCTCCCTCCTGCCGAAGCAGTCAAACGGGTTACGGATTGTAAACTTATTTGCCCGCATAGATTTAAAAGCGTTGCAAAAATGCTACTTGAACAGCTGGTCCCACTTGCCTTCCTCGATTTCCTTCAGCACTTCCTTTGCCAGCTTGTTTTCGACCTGCACGCCCATCATCGCGCCTGCGGTGCCGACCACGGCCTTCGTCGCGTCCTTCAGGCTGTTCACTCCCATGCCTTCCATCTTGATTTTCGCGATTTTCACGCACTGATCCATGCTTATGCTGCCCAGAACGGTCTTCCCGGCGGTCTTGTCCTCTTCGGTAATCTTCGCCTTCTCCAGCCCGATCTCCTTCTTTATCAGGCTGCCTGTGCCAGGAACGCCCACGACAATCTCGAATTCCTTGGTGTCCTTGTCCACGATTATCTTCACAGGGACCTGCAGGCCTTTGTACTCCGCGGTCTTCTCGTTGACTTTCTTGAAAACGTCGCCTATGTTCAGCTTGTACGCGCCCAGCTTCTGCGCCGAGGCGGCATCCGGGCCCGCTTTACCACCGTCGGCAATCAAGGCAATCGTGTCTTTTCCTGGCATTTGCAGCACCCGCGTTTGAAATAATCAGAACCCAACCTTCTTATCCTTTCACTTTTCCGCATGCTCGGTCAGCTTGATGAACTCGACGTTGACCGTTATCGGTATTGGCACTGCGACGTCCAGCAGTTCGAGCGTTACTTCGCGCTTTACCTTGTCGTACCTTGTCACGCGTCCGCGCTCGCCCTTGAACGGCCCGCCGATAACCTCAACGACGTCCTTGACGTCCAGCTCCACCTCGACCTTCTTCGGCTGCAGGAAGCGCTGTATCTCCTTTACGTCCATCGGCTTCTTTATTATCCCGCGCACGTGCAGCACTGCCTGCACGACCTTCTCGATGTCGGTCAGGTCGCCGTCTATGAAGATGTAGCCCTTGATTTCCTCCGGCCTTAGCACCACGTTTATCGCAAGCTTGCCGTTCTGCGCCTTCGTGGCTATGGCGTCTATGGCTATGTTTTCCCTGCCAACAACTGTTTTGACTGCGTATAGCGGCATTGAATCACTCTAGGTTTAGACGTCTTTGTATACCGTTGTTTTGTTATTATTTGTCGCGGCCGTGGCTATATAATTTCCATTGGCCTAGCCGAACGGCGAAGCGACCGATACGAGATATACGACGAACCCAACAACACCCACGACTATCAGGCCGGCGAAGCATATCCTTGCCGTCTCCGAAAACTCGCCCAAGTCCGGCTTCTTCGCTATCTTGAGCACCCTTATCCAGTTCCGAAATATCTGCATCACATTCAGGTTCATCGAAGCACCCGCAATCAATAGTCAGCATTTTTTAAGATTTTAAACGTTTGCTTTCGCGGCCTATTCGATGAAGTCGACGCCAAGCATGTGCTCTATGTCCTTCTTCGACCTTTTGATTGCTCCTTTGTCCGCGCCGAATATCTGCGGGGATTCGACGCCCGTCACAATGAGCAGCGCGCGTACGCGGTCGCCGAAGTCTTCGTCAATTTGGGCGCCCCAGATGATTTTCGCATCGGGCGCCAGCCGAGAGGAGACAGCCTCCACAATCTGATGCGCTTCGCGCATTGTTATATTTGGCCCGCCCGTGACGTTGATGAGCGCGCCCGTAGCGCCTTCGATGTCAACGGCCAGCAGCGGGTTGTTCAGCGCGCGCTCTACTGCTTCGAAAGCGCGGTTCTCAGTGTCGCTCTCACCCAGTCCTATCATCGCCATGCCGGTTCCAGCCATGACCGCACGCACGTCCGCAAAATCCAAGTTGACCAGGCCGGGCTTTGTCACCAGTTCGGTTATGCCCTTCACAGCATTTACGAGTATCTCGTCAGCGATCTTGAAAGCTGTGACTATGCTCACGTCCGGAACAATCTCAAGCAAACGATCGTTCGGTATGATTATCATCGTGTCTGCCACGCCTTCCAAATTTTTCAAACCTTCCTTTGCGTTGTCCATCCTCAGCTTTCCTTCCATCGCGAACGGCAGAGTTACGACAGCCACGGTCAGCGCGCCGGCGCGCTTTGCTATTTCCGCGACCACGGGTATGCTGCCAGTGCCCGTGCCTCCGCCCAGGCCGCACGTCATGAAAACCATATCCGACCCGCGCAGCGCCTGCTCGAGCTCCTGCTTCGTTTCGCGCGCCGCCTCCATGCCGAGCGCCGGGTTCGCGCCCGCACCCAGGCCTTTTGTCAGCTCCTTCCCGAGTAGTATCTTCTTGTCCGCATCCGTGTATAGCAAGTCCTGCGCGTCGGTGTTGATTGCGATGGTTTCGGCGCCGACGATGCCGACTTCCATTAGCCGCGTGACCGTGTTGTTGCCTGCGCCGCCGCAACCGATAACTTTTATCTTCGTCTTCCTCGATTCGAGGATTGACCTTATCTCCGCATCCTCTTTGCTCTCCTCGTCATACCTTCCAGACTTCACACCTTTCTTCACAATCTGCTTTATCCCCACTGTATCACCAAGGACCGTTAAAATAAATTCGAATCCGAAATATTTATTTCTCTGCCCGGAAGGAGAAAACCACGTCCGCAGGCAGCCCGTTCACTTTTCAGGCTTGTCCTCGAACGTTTCGACGAACTTTACCTTGCTTAAGCCGCACCACTTCATGGCGTTTTCGGCTATCATGCTCTTCACGGGCCGCACGACGTCAACGTCCTTGAGCACGCTTATCTCCGCGACGCCACCCGCGACCTTCACGTCAACCTCGTCTATACCCGTGAAGTAGAAAACGATGGATTTGACCTTCTCGTCCTGCTTTTCGACAAGCGCTTTGATTTCCAAATCATACTCGAGCGTCTTCCCTGCAAGCGGATGGTTGAAGTCGACCTTCACTCGCCCGCCGTCCACGCTCATGATGCGGCCGCGCAGCTCGCCGATGTTTATCACCGCGCCCGGAAAAGGATCTATGTTCTGCTCCTTGAACCTCGCAAGCGGTAGCGGCTTGACCATCTCGTCGCGCCTGTCGCCGAAAGCCTTGTCCGGGGCAACCTCGAACGTCTTGCGCTCACCGACCTTCATGTCCTTTAGCGCTTCGTCCAAGCCGCGCAGTATGAAGCCTCCTCCAACGATAAGCGTGACCGGCTTGTATGTGATTTTAGGATTGTAGACGTTCTCCTTCTTCGCCACATCCTCCTTGGTGAGGTCGAAAATATCGTTCGTGCCCTTCACTCGGCCGACGTAGTCCACTTGTACGAAATCCCCGTCTTTCATTATATCTACATCACAGGAAATGTTTAAAAAGGTTTTAACGTCTGCCGCCGACATTGCGCACGCCACCACACATCAAGCAGAAACCAGTGCGCGCATCCACGCAGCTCGGGCAGCATCTGCTGCCGCAGGCCTTGCACGTGTACAGCGCAGGCGAGTAACGGTTGCACCGCATGCAGATTCCGCCGATTGTCATTTGCATCAACTCGAATGCGGGAGGTGGGATTCGAACCCACGAAGGCACTAAGCCGCAGGATTGCTTATCGTCATCTTGATATCAGCACTTAACCGATCTTAAGTCCTGTGGAATTGACCAGGCTATCCGACCCCCGCTTTGCATATTTCCCTGTTCGTATTCTGCGCTTAAAACCTTCAACTACAGGATGTGGCGACGCGGTCTTGCGTACTTTTTTACGTGCAATAATGTGATGTTGGAGGAGCCGGCCATCACGATGCCTTCGGAATTATCTAGAACAACTCTGTAAATCATGCCGGGCGGCTGCGTTATCTTGGGGCGGACGTCAGCGATACTGCCGGTAGAACTTTTGTTTCCGTACAAGTGGACTCTAACCTTGTCGCCTATCGCAAGCAAATCCTCAGCTTCCATACCCACCAAAATAAACTAGCCTAGGAAAACTTATCAATCCGCTACTTCAGCTTCTTGAGCTCCTTCTGGAACTCCGTCATCTTCCCGCCGAGCGCGTCGGCGGCCATCTGCACGATGTCCTCGGCCTTTATCCCGCTGGCCGTTTCAACGTTGAACACGAACGCGTCCTCCACGGGCGTGACTTCGACCTCGCCCTTCCTGCTAGCCTCGGCGCAGTTCATGCACAGTATACACTTCACAGGATCGGTGACAACGAGCTTCCCGTCCTTCTCCTTGAAGACTTTCCTCGGGCAGATTTTTACGAACTTCTCGACGTCGTCCTTCGCGATTTCGCCGATTTTTATGCCCGGCAGGTTCTTGTAGCCGACGATTGCGCCTTGCCATTTCGAGTGCTCACGGCCGAACCCGAGCTGCGCCGTGGCAACGAATTCGAGTTCCTGGTCGTCGAAAAGCTCCACGAGCGGTATCTTCTCGATGAAAGGCACGACGCTCTTGTCCGTGGTCTTGAGGTCGTCCGAGTACACCATCGCGGGGCCCTTCTTCTTCAGCGCGAGCTTCACCTCGCAACGCGAGCAGCCCTTTCCCTCGCACTTGCAGTCTTTCTTCAGGTTGTACGCTTTCGGGTCGTACGTCAGCGGCACCTGCCCGATGCGGTTCGCCAGCACCTCGTCGGGCATCGCCGAATCGTTCTTGTTGAACTCAACCCATTCTATGGCCATTGTCGGCACTTCTGAAATCATGACCCTTCGCAACGCTCCGGCGAAAGAAGACTTTACGCCGCTAACTAGGAACTTGATTTCCCTGTCGTTCCTCTCGAGTATCTTGACTTCCATAAAACCACGCACAGCTTGCATTTAATCAATTGTTCCGATTCGGCTATAAACTTTCACGCGGTTTAAACTCTGCGGCCGCGCCGTCCGCCCTTCCTCCGCGTCACGTCGTGCGGTATCGGTGTAACGTCCTCTATCATCCCGATTCGCAATCCGGCTCTTGCGAGCGCGCGTATCGCGGGCTGAGCGCCGGCGCCAGGGGATTTGGCGTGATGTCCGCCTCTCGCGCGGACTCGTATGTGAATGCCGGTCACGCCTTTCGTGAGTGCTTCCTCCGCCGCCTTCCTCGCCGCCTGCATGGCCGGGAACGGACCGCCCTGCTCTCGGTCACGGTCCGTCATCATTCCGCCAGTGTACTTCGCGATGGTTTCGGAGCCGGTTATATCAGTGATATGGATTATGGTGTTGTTCGCAGTGCTGAATATGTTCGCAACCCCCCACTTAACCTTCTGCTCGACCATCCAAAACACCTAAGATTTGCTTACGCCTTCGCCCCCGGCCGCGGCTTCTGCTGTCGTAGTCTCGGCCGGAGCCGCTTCAGCCGGCTTTTCCTCAACATCCTGTGCGACCAGCTTTTTGGTTTTCAACATAACTTCTATCTTACTCTCTTCGTCCTTCAGCACGAGCGTGCTCGGATGCGTTGCCTTGCGGCCACCGATTTTCACGTGACCGTGCACTATCATCTGCCTCGCCTGTATCGGTGTGGTCGCGACGCCCTTCCTCACGAGTATCGTCTGCAGCCTTCGGCCAAGCACGTTTTCGATTGTCATACCAAGAACATCGTCAAGACCCACGCCCTTCTCGAGCATGCCGAGGTTTACGAGCTTCGTAAGCAGCTGCTTCTCAGCCTGCTTGTCTTTTGTCGCGACAAGGCTTCTAGCCATGCGTCTGTACTTTCGCAGCAGCGTCTCGGCCTTCCAAATCTCCTGCTTCCTTGTGAGCCCGAACGCCTTCTTCAGCTCGGTGTCGCGCGCTATTCGTGCGCTGTCCCACAGAATCTGCGGCCGCTTGTACTTTTTTTTGAATCGTCTCATCAATCTGCACCAATCTTACTTCTTCTTTTCCCCGGCTTTCGCGTCCGGCTTGGCAGCAGGAGCAGCAGTTGCGGCAGCACCGCCCGCGCCGGCTTGCGCCATCCTGATGGCTTTCTTGACAACGCCCACGGCCTTGTTGTGCCTGAACGAGGCTCGTGTGCGCTGTCCACGCACCGGCAAGCCGAGCATGTGCCTTACGCCCTTGTACGACTTGGCATCGACCATGCGCTGTATGTCGAACTTCTCGGCCATGTCCACGTCCAAGCCGGACATGTGCATCGTAGCGCCCGTCTCCACGTCGCGCCGCCTGTTCATAACCCATTCAGGTAGACCGAACTTGGCCGGATCCTTTATCGCGGCCTCGAGCTCGGCTATCTCGGCTTCGGTAAAAGAACCAAGCTTCCTGTTCATGTCCACCTTCGCGGCCGTGCAGATTGCTTTCACAAAAGAATGACTAACGCCCTTTATATCTAGAATCGCATGACCTACGGACTTTTCACCGTCGAGGTCAGCACCCAGAACACGTACCAGAACTAGCAGCCGCTTCTCTTCCTTCGGCTTTGGCTTTTCCTTCTGCTCCTTCTCAGCCTTCTGTTTATCCGCTTTGTCTTGTTTTTCGGGGTCTTCGAAGGCCTTTTCCGGCTTGTCTTTCTTCTCGCCCATCATCCCAACTCTTCAACAGGCCAAACGGCCAGCATCGTAACACTATTTTCAATTTGATAAGTATAATAATCTATTTAAAGACTTTAAAAATCCGTATGCGTGAAGCCGCCAGAAGAAATCGAGTGGACCAGTCGGGACTCGAACCCGAAGCTTGTGGACTTGCGTTCTCCACCATGCCGAGGTGGCGATCTGCCATTGATCTACTGGCCCTGGTCCAAAAGAATGATTTAGTTTCAGCCGATTTAAGCGTTCACCGCAGTCGGGTCAGTGTGCCCTGCCCTCTGTCTCGGCGAACTTCTTCTCGCACCTGCGCGAGCACCAGTAGTAGATTGTGCCGTCGTTCTTCACGAACATCTTGCCCGTGCCGGCCTTCATGGACTTGCTGCAGAAAGAGCACTTCATTCGTACCACATCATTTAGCGCTTGCCCATCTTATCCACGGATTCCATCTCGGTCTCGCGCAGCATCAGCACGTCGTTCACGCGCACAGCGCCTATGACGTTCCTTACGAGCACCCGTCCCTTGTCCGGGCCGTCCATGACTTTGCACCGTACTTGTACTACTCCGCGTACGCCCGTCCTTCCCAGGACTTGCAAAACTTCAGCCGGATAAGCATCCGCCAATCAAATCACTTTCCAAGTCCAACAGCCGCAACAAGCCTACTCCTTCTTCGCCAGCTTCGCTGAGACTTCCTTGAACAGATCCTTGCCGTCGCCTATTTCCACGACAGCCACGGCCGCAGAGCCGACGTCCAGGCCAACCGCGCGTCCGAGCTCGACCTTGCTGGGCACGGACACGTAGAGAATCTTCTTCTCGTCGCACAGCGCCGGAAGGTGCATCACTATCTCTTTCGGCTCGACATCCTCGGCTATCACGACGAGCTTCGCAACGCCTCGCTCGACGGCCTTCGTGGCCTCGTTCGTGCCTTTTCGCACGCTGCCCGTGTTCTTTGCAGTCTCGACTAGCTGGAGTATCTTATCGACGACTTCTTTCGGTAGTTCGTTCGCCATTTCCAACCACTTCATTCTTTGTGTCTGTGTTGTTCTCGCGCGGTTCTCACGCGCGTATCTTAATTCTGTTTGCGTTCATCTTCTTAAATGTGCGCACCGAAGCGCTTCGCCCGAGTCCTGTTAATCTTATTTATGGGCGAAATATAAAACTGTATCCTTTCCAGCCTTGTCCACGCGACAGAAACCGAACCTAACTAGTTGGACGACGCTCCCCCCTTTAGCCTTCGCTATATCCGGCTCGGCCAGCCCCGCTTTCCTCTCGCCGTCCGGCATCACGACAGTAACGCGCACGTTCGGCTCGCTGACCCAATGCACCTTCTGGTCGGCCATCTCGATTTTCTCGCCAGCGAACTTCACGGCTTCGTCAAGCTTAACGGAGAACAAGTTCATGAGCCCGACTCTCCTCCCGCGCAACTTTTCAAAGTCCTGTTTTTCAATGTACACAACATCATGTTTCACTGGTATTTTCCTCTCACCAAGTTTCGTGTTGTCCGGGTGTGCGGCCGCTGTGATTTCTTTCGTCTTCGCGATTTTCGCGGGCATGCCTTCGATTGAAATTTTTACTGGGTCGAACACAGCGAAGTAACGTCTCGCTTCGGCATCGATTATTTTTCTGTTCTCGGAATAGAATATTTCCGCGGGCACTGTAACGTCGGATAAACTCATTCCCATCTTGAGTATGAACCTGCGGATTGCCTCGGGCCGTATGCCGCGTCGGCGGAGCGACTGCAACGACCATGTGCGCGGGTCGTCCCAACCCGCGAACGTGCCCTGCTCGATAGCCGCGCGCGACCTGCTCTTGCTTAGCTTTGCTTCTGCGAGCTTCAGCATTCCATAGTGCAGGAACTCCGGCTTCTTCCATCCGAGTTTGCCCCAGATGAAAGTTTCCATCATGTCCTCGATTATCAAATCTTTTCCGCGCAGTATGTGCGTCATGCCCAGCTCATGGTCGTCGATTGCCCACGAGAACTCGAGCATCGGCCAGACATGATATTTGTGCCCGATGCGCACGTGCTCGCGGTCCGAAACGCGCAGCAACACCCGATCGCGGAACGCTGGATTGGGGTACTTCATATCCGTTTTCAAGCGCACGACAGCTTCGCCTTCCTTAAGTTCGCCGCTCAGCATCTTCTTCCACAACTTTATATTTTCCGTAACAGTTTGCCCGCGATGCTTGCATGCAATACATTCGATTCTGTCTTTTCGCAGTTCGTCCGCAGAACACAAACAAACGTATGCGAGTTTTTTCTTTATCATTTCCTCGGCATGTTTGTAGAAAATTTTCAGCCTGTCCGATTTGTAGAATTCTTTATCGAATTTTATCCCTAACCATTCTAACCCGTCGCGCACGAGCTTGTAACCTTCGGGTATCAGCTTCTTCTCCTCGCTGCCAATCGTGTCGTCGTACACAAGCAGCAGTTTCCCGCGATAGCGCTTCACGTACTCGTCGTTCAGAATCGCCATGCGAGCGTTTCCGATGTGTAGCGGCCCGGACGGATACGGGGCCAAACGCATCACGACCTTGCCTTGTTTCGCGTTCGGCAGCGGCGGTAGCTCGCCTTCCTCCCTCTCCGGCTTCTTTCCTTCGTCGATGTCTATCTTCAGTTTTTTCATTTCCGCCTTTTGTTTTTCGAAAGGCCAAGAGTTCACTTCGGAAACAGAAATTTTTACAACTTCGAGAAGGGATTTTATGTCCTTCTTCAGCGCAGGGTTCTCGCCGAGAACCTTGCCTACGATTACCCCCGCGTCCGCCCTGCCTTCGTGCTGCACCGCATTCAGCAGCGCATGCTTCAGCGCGAGTGTTTTCGCGTCGGTTTTCTTCGGCATAATTAGAATTATTCCGATAGGGTATTAAGCGAATTGCCTGCGACTTTCGCTTTCAAAACACAATGCTCGCATAGCCGACAACGGAGCCGTAGTCGTTCGTTACGTTGCCCGACGTCGCATACTTCAGCAGCTTTCCCTTCTTCGCCCCGAGCTTCTTGGCAGCGACCATGGTCACCATTATCGGTCCGAATCCGCAGACGCTCGCATTCATCTCATTCGCGCGCTCGAAGAAAAGTTTCTCGTCCATCTTCACGATTGCTTTTATCAGCGCGTCGTCCGTCTCTTCGGCGACGTTCTGCGGGACGTAGTGCGAGAAGTCCGAGCTTGCGACGACCACCCACTTGTCCTTGCTTCTGCGTATCGCGTCCGCCATGGCCTCGCCTACCATCTGGCATCCGCGCAGCATATCCGGGTCCCCAAGCTCGTTCGTTATAACAATCGGCACGAACTTGAAGTCGTCGCCGAACCTGCTCTGCAAGAACGGCAACTGCACCTCGATCGAGTGCTCGTTCTGGTGCGGAATCACGTCTATCTGCAGCAGCTCGCAGTCGCGGAGCAGGGTTTCTACCATCGTTTCGTGCACGGCCACTCCGCCGAGCGGCGTCTTCCACAGACTGTTCTTCATCATGGCGAACTTCGATCCGAACATGTAGTGATTCGGACCCATTATAATATAATTGCGCGGAGACTTTTCGTTCAGCATCGAGTAGAACTTGGCAGCCACGTGGCCGGAATATTCGTAGCCGGCGTGCGGCACCACCGCTCCGCGGACCTTCCGCATTCGCGGCTTTCCTTTAATCTTCGCTCCCTCGTTCGCGTGCCTGAACGCCGAATCGATCTGCTTCCTGAGCTTGTCCTTCTCCAAATCGTAGAACCGTCCAGCCGCGACGGGCGCACGCACGAACAACACGCAGCATCACACCTCGTAAAACTCCTACAAATATTAGTTGGGTTTCGTAATAAATCTCTGAACGTTCGGCGGCATGCGGGATTTTCGAATTGTTTCCCAAAAAATATAATATGAGAAACATATTACAAAAAGTATGTTCTACAATAGATATGTTGAAAGAATAAATATACCCGACTGACTATATTCTATTAGATTCACATGGTCTCGAAAACTCCTGAGCCGTCCTTTGTCCTGTTCGTGCATACCAAACCGGTCGATCTTCTCGTGAGTCTGAAGAAGGGGCCGCAGTACGCGACCATCCTGTCGAAGGACATAGACTGCACCTACAGCCACACGGTGAAGCTTCTCGACCAGTTCAAGAAATTCGGCTTGGTGGATTTTGAGAAGAAAGGCCGAATAAAAATTGTGAAGCTCACGCCCACAGGCGAGGCCATTGCGCATGCTTTCGAAGGCGTGAAGATGCAGCTGAACAAGATCAAGTGAACAGCTTGCACAGATTTTTAAATGTTTGAAAAACTGTCAGTAGATTATGTCTTCTATGCCAGGTAGGGTAAAGCTCGATAACGACTTCGAAATAGTCGAAGGGACGCCGTACAGCGAAAAAGACCTTCAGAAGGCCGGTATGGTTTGTGGAAGTTGGTGCGAGAGTTACGCAATCTACAGAGGCCGGATAGATTCGATCACGATGGCTTTGAAATTCAACAAGGAAGGCGACGCTGTGGTGTACAGGGGAGAAATCGAAAAGTCCAAAATCGAGATAACCCGTAGCGGGTTCTGAACGCACCCGCAGATGCTGAAACCGGCTTAAGTTTGAAGTACGATTTATTTTTCAGAGTTTTATGTCCAAGCTGGATCTGGGAACCATAATTACGCATAATTGCTACCAACGGCTATTGGAACCGACTGAAGATTTGACCCCTGGCTGCATCTTAACGAGCCAGGAGACGTTTTATTCGCTGTCCGTTCTCAGGAAGAGGGTTGTTGGAAGCTTGCCAGCCTTTTTGGAAGTTCGAGTTCGACTGCCGGAAAGCACTGAAAGGGAATACAGAACGCAGTGGTATACCGCTTTTGCCGAACCGTCGGACGCGGTGCAGTCGGTACGGCCGTCCAGCAAGGAAAACGTCATTACTTCTTCGCGCTGGATGGAACACTATGGCGTCGAAGAAGGCGACCCGATATACGTGCGCCCGAGCGCGCCCGCACCCATCATAGGCCTGAAACTCTAGCCTCTCATTGCACGCGATTAAATCCATGCCCGGCCATTTCTAATCCATGGCACTGGAACTTGCGGTCGTCTGGCTTTACGGGCTCTGCGCCCTGGCCGGGTTTATTTTTCAGAGCGTGCTTCCCAGGAACGTAAGGATTCTGATATACCCACTTTCCGCAGTCCTAGGTTTCCTGTCGGCCAGGCTTCCGCTCTACGCGCTGCTCGCGTTCAACGTAGGCATGATTGGAAGAGCGGCGGTAGGAAAGTACTGGCACTGCGTGGCGATTGAGGCGGCGGCGATGATTTTTGGGATAGCAGTCGGCTACCTCGTTTAGGCTCTCTCATTGCGCACGCATTCGAGGGCGTGAAGATGCAGCTGAACAAGATAAAATGAACCTTCTAGTGAGTCGTTTAAATCCCTTACAGATAATCTAAATATTATGTTGGGATTTAACGAATATTCTCAGGAACCAAACCCATGGACGGTTAAATCCGTCGTGAGCCTTGAGTTGTACGGTGGAATAAAGAAGGCTTTCGAGAAAGGCAACCTCACAGAAGAGGAGCTCATAGACGCGGTCCTGAAGGCGTACGACAAGGCAGTTGCGCCAACACCCATCTATATGCGGTCTGACTTGTGCAAGCGCGCGATAGAGCTAATCAATAATTTGGATGCTGGCGGCACGATAGTGAAAGCAGAGGACGGCAAGTACAAGTGGGCCGAACCAGAGTTTCCTTCTTAGGATAGACCCAACGACTTTCCCCTTTCCGATTGCACGCGAACTGGCGCATTTAAGATATACCGAAATACGATTATGCGATAGAAACTATAGTTTTTCTAATATGTGCCAGAGTATAGGTTTAAATACAAGGCGGATAATATAAAAAATGATTAGCATGGGAAGATTTTATTTGGAATATGAAACGCTTCGTGAAGGAGCCAGCGGACTAATTGGTGCAGCTTTCGCGTTGGCCGCAATAGCTGGTAATGAATATTTGAAGCAAACTGGGGTTTTAGGAGACGTAAACTCATCTTTGTTAGCATTTGCACTTTTCATAGCATTGGGTGTTGCAGTAACAGTCATAACATCTGTTCGCAAACGAAAAGAAGCAGCGAGTTTCAACCCCGTTTAATTTCTCTATTAATCACTAGTTTTAGTTTTCCGCTTTCTTTCTGACCCGACATCAAGGTCATTCGTGCTCTCTGTCATGTATAAAAAACAAAAAACAGAGGCTGTTTGCTTGCATGCCCATACCATTTTCTATATATAGAAAGTATAAATTCGAGCTCCAACAATAGATATCTATGCCGAAGCCAAAGTCGATTGGCCCGTTGTGCCCTGTTTGTGAGAAGACCTTGGCACCGAGACTTGGGTTCAGCGTTGGGATGATATACCAATGCGGCAACTGCGGCTATGTTGGACCGCTTTCGATAACAAAGAAAATGCGCCAGACATATGGAGGGACTGAGCAAATATGAAGATCATACCATATCTTTTGGTCGGAAACCACCCTAAAACGGCCAAGCTGAAGGAAAGAATCATACAGATAATCAAGATTTTGAAGGAAAACGGAGGCAAAATCGAGGCTGAAGACCTGGAAAAGA
>Ga0315279_10004276_pt1 | contig 19267 bp, 13 predicted proteins | sample YL17G06_20_MG_FD_203694 | JGI IMG/M metagenome (GOLD analysis project Ga0315279, IMG submission 203694) | Sediment microbial communities from Yellowstone Lake, YNP, Wyoming, USA - YL17G06_20 | ecosystem: Environmental > Aquatic > Freshwater > Lake > Sediment | place: USA: Wyoming | collected... | reverse complement strand
TATTATACTTTTGGACCGGAAAGTATAATCCGCCGAACGTCCGCCAAACGTCTGGTGGATAAATCTGGCGGATAAATAAGGACTCGCCAATGCCGTCAGGCATCTTGACGATTAAAGAAAAGTATAATAAGCTTTTGCATTAGGTATTTATGAACCGATTTTTTGTTTCTAAAGATAGTTTCCGAGGTGATAAGGTCCTGCTGGGTAAAGACCAGGCACATCAGATTCGCAGCGTCCTTCGGATGTCGGCAGGGGACCACATCATCATTCTTGATAACCAGGGCTGCGAATACGATGTCGTCCTGACAAAAATCAGGCATGATGAAGTAGTCGGCGAGGTTACACAAAAACGGCAGGCCGCTGGCGAGCCGAGCGTCCAGATTACATTGTTCCAGAGCATACTTACACGCGACAAGTTTGAATGGGTACTTCAGAAGTGCACCGAGGTCGGCGTGAACTGTTTTGTGCCTGTTATAACTGCGCGTTCGCTTGTTCGCGAGACCGCCATCAAGCCGGAGAAGCTCGACCGCTGGCAGCGAATTATTACCGAGGCAGCCGAGCAATCAGGCCGTGGCCTGATACCGGAACTGCTGCCGCCTGTCAGTTTTGAAGAAGCGATACAAAAGCTCTCCGAATTCGAGCGATGCCTTATCGCCTCGGAATCTGCTGAAGTGGGGCAGCACGTCACTCTGCGGCAGGCATTGCGAACCGATAAGCAAACTGTGCCCGGCTCAATAGCTATCTTAATTGGGCCTGAAGGCGGCTTTACCGAGCAGGAGGTCGTGGCTGCAAAGGAAAACGGAGCGATACCGATTACTCTCGGCCCGCGGATTTTGCGGACCGAAACCGCCGCCGTTGTCGCCGCTACGCTCATCCTCTACGAATCAGGCCAAATGGAAAGATAATCGGCCAGATACACCCAGGTCAACTTATATGAGGTTTATTGTTATCAGCTTAATATGCTGTTCTCACTTGCTCGCTGGAGTGGACAAGGACTTCGAGCAGGCAGCGGGAAACGGACGCCTGGCAAACGAAGGATTTGTCCGCTGCCGAAATTTTGTCACCGGCTGGCTCGCACACGCCGACCCTAATACCGGCCTTATACCGCGAAATCTCTCACAGGATAAAAACATCTGGAACGCCCAGGACAGCGCTGCCGATAACTACCCTTTTATGGTCCTCACCGCTGCCATCACTGACCGTCCGCTTTTTGAAGGCCGAATGCTCGATATGCTCAAAACCGAAGCAAAGCTGACCTCCAGAATCGGAAATCTGCCTGATACCTACAGCTTCTCCAAACAGAGATTCCAAAGCGACCAACCTGACCTCGCCCGCATCATCTTTGGCTCAGCGGAGTATGCCAAGGATGGACTGCTGCCGCTCACCGAATATCTTGGCAAAAGTCCCTGGTCCGACCGTATGCTTAATATCCTTGATGACATCTTCAAACATGCGCCCATCGACACACCTTATGGCAAAATTCCCTCTACCAGCCAGGAGATAAACGGCGAACTTCTCCAGACTCTCTCTCGAATATACTGGATGACCGGTGAGAAAAAATACCTTGTTTGGGCCATTCGCCTGGGGGATTACTACCTGCTGGATAATCATCACCCTACACGCGATGAAAACTCGTTAAGATTGCGTGACCACGGCTGCGAAATAATATCAGGTCTATGCGAACTTTATGCCACCGTCAGCTTCGCTTCGCCGGATAAAAAACAGGCCTATCAAAAACCCATCCACGAGATGTTAGACCGCATTTTAGAAGCTGGCTGCAACGAGCACGGGCTATTTTATAACTCGTTCAACCCAAAGACCGGCGAGCACGACAGAGCATTGTGCGACACGTGGGGCTACAACTACAACGGCTTCTACACCGTTTATCTAATAGACAAAACTAAATCCTACCGCAACGCCGTTCGCAAGGCACTATCAAATCTCAACGAATACTACAAAAACTACCCTTGGGAAGGCACCAGCACCGATGGCTATGCCGATTCAATTGAGAGTGCTCTTAATTTATATAACCGAGAACCAATCCCCTCTGTCACACAATGGCTCGATAGCGAAATAAAGGTGATGTGGAACATTCAGAAAACCGACGGCATCATCGAGGGCTGGCACGGCGACGGCAACTTCGCCAGAACTACCATTATGTATTGCCTGTGGAAAACAAAAGGCACAACTATCCAGCCCTGGCGAGAAGATGTCAGCTTCGGAGCAGTCCAGGATGGCAACTCTCTCAAAATTGCCATCAGCGTCAAAAAAGACTGGATGGGAAAAATCATCTTCGACGGCCCGCGTCACAAAACCAATATGAAGCTGCCCCTCGACTGGCCTCGCATCAACCAGTTCCCCGAATGGTTCACCGCCGAATCGCAAAAGACCTACACCGTCACCGATACAACTTCCGGCTCCAAACAAACCTTCACCGGCCAACAATTGCGGCAGGGCCTCACGATAACTTTGCAGCCCGGCACTGAAAAACACCTGCTGATAGAATAGCACATAGAAATAGCACTGGCCTCGCGGACGAAATACGGGGTGCGATTCACGTTTATAGATAAAAAATGGATTCCCAGTGGCACGGCCATCTTGGCCGTGTTTTCACGGGCTGGAAGCCCGTGCCACGTCGTATAAAGGTAATCTACCTACAAACGCGAATCGCACCCACGAAATACGAGATAAGATAAAATTTCTGGACAAACGCCCGCAAATCTGTTATAATACCCTCCGTTTGGCGAGAGCTATTTATTTTAGGAGCCACGACAATGAAAACGCCCGCTGTTATGTTCGTAACTTTGCTGACAATCGCATCTTTGGCGTCAGCCATCCCCAACCCCTCAGCCGTATTCTGCGTCAACTGCGGCTATCGTTACGAAGTCAGAACTCGCCCTTCTGGCGACCAATACGGCGTCTGTGTCTTTCCCAATGGCAGCGAATGTGGTGCATGGGCATACTATTACAAATGCAATGCCCCGCAGCACTGCGGGGGCGATTGCAACCCTTCGGCAGTGAGCTCAGGGCCGAACTGCTGCCCCTGGCCCTGCCCAAAACAAATTATCTACGTCGATGACGATGGCCCTGCTGATTTTAACAATATCCAGGCAGCAATTAACGACTCTAATGATGGAGATACTGTTGTAGTTGCTGATGGCATATATACTGGTCTAGGCAACCGTGATATTGATTTCCAAGGCAAAGCGATTACTGTTCGCAGCGAAAACGGCCCGGAGAATTGCATCATTGATTGTCAGGCTACCGGGCAAGACAACCATCGTGGCTTCTATTTCCACAGAGCAGAAGGTCCCGATTCCGTTGTGGATGGCTTCACAATCACGAATGGCTATTTCTGGTACTCAGGAGATGACTGGACAGACAACTGCGGAGGCGGTATACAATGCTGTCATGCATCTCCTACAATCACCCGCAACATAATCAGAGGCAACTCTGTGGGATATGCTGGCAATGGAATCTGTTGTGACGCTTCCTCTGCGATAATAACAAACAACGTTATTGCAGGCAACGGCCACTATGCCTGGGGGTCTGGCATTGCCTGTTTGAATAACTCTTCACCCAAAATTCAAAACAACATAATTGAAGGCAATTGGGCGAGTAATGTGGGTGGCGTATATTGCAAAGACTCACATATGACCCTTATTGGCAACACCATTAAAGGTAATTATGGTGACTGTGGAATCGGTGGAATAGGATGCCTTAACTCATCAGCTACGATTATGAACAATCTCATCGTTGGAAATGATTCAGGCGATGACTTTGGCGGGGGCATATGGTCTATGGACAGCGTTTTGGATATCATTAATTGCACCATCGCCGGGAACTTTCGTGATGGTATTAGGGCCTCAGGCTCTGTAAGCGTCAGCAATTGCATCATCCGAGGCCCATACCCAATTTCGGGAGGCCTAACAGTCACTTATAGCAATGTTGAAGAGGGTTATGAAGGAGTTGGCAATATTGACGCAGACCCATGTTTCGCCGATGGCGATTATCATTTGAAATCCCAGGCAGGCAGATGGGATGCAAACGAGGGACGATGGACGAAGGACGAAGTGACGAGTCCGTGTATTGATGCCGGAGACCCAAAAAGTCCTATCGGCCTTGAGCCATTTCCAAATGGCGGCAGAATAAATATGGGCGCTTATGGCGGCACAGCCGAGGCGAGCAAATCATATTTCGGTGAGCCGGTTTGCGAAACAATTGTCGCCGGCGACATAAACGGCGACTGCATTGTAAATCTCAAAGACTTCGCAATTATGGCCTTCCACTGGCTGGAGGAACATCAGTAATTTTTTCACCACAAAAAACACGGAGTTCGCGGAGATAAAGCGAGCAAAACATCTTTGCTCTTTTGATGTTTCTCTGTGTCCTCTGTGGCTTAACAAATTAGGGGGTATAGAAATGACACAATCTCAAACCATCATCGACATCCAAAAAGCGGCGAACATATATGAGAGCTTGCGTCGAACTCCGCCAAAGACCCGGAAGGACTTAAAAAATTACGTCAAAGTCTTCCTCGACATAGACATTCCCGACAAAAAAATCTGCGACCAGCACAACAGCCCGATGGACTATCTCTGGCACAGCTTCTCGGCGGACTTTCCTGACCTCCGAGCGACGGGCGACGAACCACGCCTGCCCCGAGCGCAGTCGAGGGGAGCGACGAATAATGCCGACGCAATCGTCTGGGCGAACCGCGCAGGCGGCAAGACGCAGCTCGCCGCCGTCGCCACACTTTTAGATTGTATCTTCAAGCCCAACTGCAAGGTCAGAATTCTCGGCGGCTCAGGCGAACAGTCTGCCAGAATGTATGAATATCTGACCGGCTTTCTCCGCAATGGCTACGAAGGATTCCTAACAGGCCCGGCCCTCAAATCCGGATGTCACTTCGCTAACGCCTCATCTGTGGAAGTCCTCACACAATCGCCGACCAGCGTCCGCGGCCAGCATACCCAGAAACTTCGCTGCGATGAGGTCGAGCTTTTCGATGAAGATGTCTTCGCCGCCGCAAAATTCACCACCCACAGCACGATAAATTTAGTCGCCGCTATGGAGCTAATCAGCACAATGCACCGCCCATACGGCCTGATGCAGAAAATCATCTCATCCGCGTCGCAGTTTGACACACCCGTTTTCAAATGGTGCGTATGGGAAGTGGTTGAAAAATGCAACGACAGAATCTGCTCCCAGTGTCCTCTGTGGACCGACTGTGAGGGTAAAGCTAAGCACGCCGGCGGCTACCTTAAAATTGATGACTGCATAACTCAAATGCGCCGTGCCAGCAGAGCCAGTTGGGAATCCGAAATGCTCTGCAGAAGACCTTCGCTGGAGAATGTCGTTTTTGACGAGTTCGACGCCGCCGTGCACGTCAAACCAATAGACTACAACGCGAACCTGCCGCTATACCGCTCGCTTGATTTTGGGTTTGTCAATCCATTTGTGTGCCTCTGGATTCAGGTTGATACCACCGGTATTGTCCGCGTAATAGATGAGTATGTCCGAAGCAGAGCCACGATTGATGTGCACGCAGCAGAAATAAAAAGCCGCACGCCAGGCGGCGAAGAACGCATCGCCGCCACCTTCTGCGACCCGGCGGGTGCAGGCGTAAATGATGTTACCGGCACAAGCGTCATTCGGGAGCTGCGAGAGCTGGGGATAGCGACCCGCTTCAGGCGGAGCGGCATTCTGGATGGCATTGAGCTTATCCGCCGGACAATTCGCAGCGGCGATGGCCGAAGTTCGCTGGTTATCTCGCCTAAATGCCGGCGTCTGATTGAAGCGTTGCAGTGCTATCATTATCCGGATTCAGGCAGCGCCGCTGATGAACTTCCCTTAAAAGACGGCCTATACGACCACCCCATTGATGCCCTGCGGTATTTTTTCGTCAACTACACCCACAACCCCAAAACCACCGCCAGACGATATTAGGCCTGAAAAATTACTCAATAGAGTGCATTTGCTGCAAAATAGCGGGCTATACTGCTTGTAAAAGGGGGTCCCATCCCAATAAAATCTCAATAATGTGTTGACAAAAACTTTGTTCTAATTATACTAATGCTTGGACATCTTTCATACGATAAATACAGTAACTTTCTACGCAGTAAGGAATTAGAGCTGACAATTTTGACGGTGTTAATTTCACAATTATATGCCTGATTATAGCTGGATAAACTTTAGAATAAATCTGGAAAAACTCCCGTGGACTACGTGGGTTAGGCTCGGCGAGTGTGTAGCAAAATGTGAGCAGATAAAGAATGTCCCTCTGAAACCATACCTCAAGGACCAGCTTCACCTGATTTATCTCGCCAAGGGGCTTCACGCGACAACCGCTATCGAGGGCAATACGCTTACAGAAGACCAGGTGAGAGACCTGATACAAAAAAAACTCACACTCCCCGCCTCAAAAGAGTATCTCAGGAAAGAGGTAAATAACGTTCTTGAGGTCTGTAATGATATCGCCATCGAAATCTCAAAAAGAACTTTTGGCCGAATCACGGTGGAAAAAATCTGTCATTACAACAAAAAAATCCTTCAGAATAATGTCCCTCACGATGAGGCCGCCGTTCCCGGCAAAATCAGAAATCATAACGTTGTGGTTGGTAATGTATATCGGGCGCCGGACGCAAAAGACGTGGCTGCGCTCACTGAAAAATTTTGCACGTGGATGAACAGCCCTGTTTTTGTTAATGAGCAATTCCCGTTTCATTTTGCTGTTATAAAAGCCATCGCTGCCCACTTATACATCGCCTGGATTCATCCGTTTGGTGACGGTAATGGCAGAGTTGCGCGGCTGCTTGAGTTCGCAATACTCCTTAGTTCGGGCGTGCCGTCGCCTGCATCGCACCTGCTTAGTAACCACTATAATATGACTCGTGCCGAGTATTATCACCGGTTAGACAGGGCCAGCAAAACAGGCGACCCGACAGATTTTTTCTCTTATGCTATTCAGGGCCTGCTTGACGGTCTCGAGGAACAATTGCGCTATATACAACGCCACATTATGAGTGTCTGCTGGCGGGACTACATTTACGAGGAATTCGGCAAACACCGCAGTAGTTCCACAGTTAAAAGACGAAGAGACCTGGCCGTCAGAATTTCGGATCAGCCCACGGCGCTGGATAAGAACGGTATATTTATCCTTATGCGGGAGGGATATAAAAACAAAACGGAAAGAACCCTCTCTCGCGACTTAAACGAGCTTGTGAAAATGAGACTAATTGTGCGGGAAAAGAACAATTACGCCGCCAACAAAAACCTGATTTTGCAGTTTCTCCCGTTTACCGTTGCCTTGTCAACTTCTGCCGAAACTTAAGATTTGATGTTAAACGCGAATGAGAAGGCAGGTTAAGCAAAGACGGCATTGCCTGTACACAATATAATTCTTTTTGACCGGACATTACCAATGCTGTAAACTATACGGCGGTATAAGATTTTGGAAGTTTCGAGCGGCGAAAAATGAATTATCAGTTTGACACAGAGCATATATCCCAGCACATAGTCAAATTCGGCGTGCACATCCAGCCGGCCATCTCGCCGAAGGACGACAAAACCAAGCTTCAGGACTACTGCAACTGGCTGATAGGGCAGTTCCCCGAAGTTTTCGAAACCCTCGTGGTAGGACCAAATCAACTGCAGATTCAGAAGGTCTTTGCCCTGGCCGGCAACAAACGCCTCGAGCTGCCGACATTCGTATTGACCGTCCGAGGGCCTGTTTTCACCCTGCCGCAGCGCGTATTTATCGACCAGGTGCACGATCTGGACATCTCAGATAAAGATAAGATATTCCGCAGGGCACTCGACGAGCTGCGAACCAGATTCTCTGACCGAAAAATACTACGAGTAGGCGTTGTGCACGAATTTGTCTTCGATACCGGCCAGATAAACTCACTTGAGATAATAGCCAGCAACCTCAAAAATGACCTCTGGAGAGAAACGGTAAAAAACCTCCGCATCCTGCTGGAAATGCCGAGGGAAGAAAAGAACGTCAATCTGGAAATCAGGCCCACCTACGTAAGCCGAGTTGCCACAAGCAGTGAAAATGTCCCTATCCAGGATGTTAGGTTCGGCATAATAGTAAATTTGGACATTAACAATCAACAAATTAAAGACGACCTGACAAAAGCCCAAATAAACGATATCCTCGTCTTCGCCAACGATTATGCTCCCGAAGAGCTGATTAAATTCCTCAACAGCGAGTATTAGCCCGCGTAACGAATTACCTTAATATTTTTGCCACGAATTTTCACGAATTCGTACTAATTCATTATTTGCCCTTTTATTCGTGTCCGTTCGTGTTATTCGTGGTTAATTTTTTGGCGATTTTTGCCAGTTTTTCGATGAATCCCGTTAGAAAAACGACTCTCTTTTCTAACGGGATAAACAGCAAACAATAAACAATGCTTCAAACATTTTTCGAACATCTGGCGAAAAAAGCTTAAGATTGCAAAGCTCTGCCCGATAATAAAGGCAGTAATGGTAGAAAACAGCAAAGGGAAATTCACTCCAGTCTGTGCGCAAAAAATGAACAGGGCTGAGGTGCGGAGGGAGAGGAAAAAGCGAGATAAGCCCCAGCCCTGTCTTTGGGCTACATTTAATTATAGCAAAAACCTCTACTATAAAGCAATACTTTTTTTGCCAGAAATTGTTCGCACCCGGCAAAAATTATCTCATAGAGCACACCCTCAAGGTCAGAGGTCATTATAATACTTTTAATGTTGTCTTCTGTCAAGTATAAATAAAAAATATTTTTTAGCCGGGCAGCTATATTTCAACCGCGGAATGAAAAATTTTTTACCTGCCTTTGATGGGCTTTGACTATAGGCAATATCCTCAAAACCTATGGGAGATGCCGAATTGCCACAATTAGAAAGCTGCAAGTCTTTGCCGTAACCGTAGTTATCAGTTATCTATCGGTTCCAGAGCATCATCCCATTGGCAAGCCTGGGCTACTAAATAAAAATGGGCTGAGGTCAGGAGGAATGGAGAGAAGCGTAAAACCTCAGCCCATAATCCCTTATAAATCATACGCTCCGGCCCGATAAAAGTTCGGCCTTCTTTTACTCCACCGGAAGTCCGGCCTTCACGCCTGGCCTGCCGCAAGGGGGCCAAAAAATCCGTGATGCATTTATGCATCCAGAGCAAAATTTGCCTGTTCATTTGTCAGGATTTTGCTTGCATTTCTGCGCAGATATACCAAGATTGTGATTTCAAGTATAAAAACCCCTTTGGCTTGGGCTACATTGATTAGGTATAATCAAAGCTATCAGCATGCTTTGGTTTTGATAGCTGAGGGATTGCCCCGCCGTCAGCGGGCGAGATTTTTAATGAAAGGGTACGACAATGAAAAAATTAATCTCCATTATGTTGACGATTCTCTTGGTCTCAACTCTGGTTCTGGCTGGCTGCGCCAAGAAGGCCGCACCCACGAAGCCTGCAGAACCCAATAAAGCAGCGACTACCGAAAAGTAGTGCGAAGCTGGCAGCAAAACCTGCGGCGTAGTCGTGATTCGTCCGCCGAAGGTTGATTCGCTAATCACAGAGCAGTTACGTAAGGTAGTTGCCACGCCGTGCGAGCGCACTACTATCAGGTGTGACAAGAAGAAAGTTTAAGTCTGTCATTTGCTTAACGGTGCGTTCGGCAGGTTGGGAAAGGGGAGTGTTTAGCTGCACGTGAGCGAATCAAGAGAATCTTTTTCATCTTCTTTGACGTGTTTTTCGCCGGCCATCCTTTCAACGTGGCTATAAATGGTTTTTCCCACTTGTAACCACGTTAAGGATGGCCTGATTTTTGCCTGCGTTCACCTTTAGTTCCACAAGGCGGGCAACGAAGAACCGTCCCGCAGCGATTGTATTTGCCAGGCAGGTTTGGCTCTGCAGAGCCAAACCTGAGAAACTGTCACCGATTGCCGTTCGATTCTTCGTGGGCTGCACAACTTCTTATATCAAATATCAGAAACCTGTTGTTGACGAAACAGTTCTATTCGACTATCCTGAAACATATGAAATAGCGGTTCGGTGAAATAAAATGTCAAGAGGTATTTCATAGCCTGAGAACCTCCAAATAAGAAAGAAAGAGAGGTGCCAAATGGCAAAATGGGCATTTATTACGGTTCTGCTTTATATATGCCTGGTGGTGATTATCTTTGTGCCTTTGGTTTGGTGGGTAGCTTTTGACGGAACGTCCGAGATCGTTCTCGAAACTTTCACGGTCTGGCAGTTTTGGCTGGTTTGTGGAATTATAACGGCGATACAGGCATTGATGCTGTTGTTTCCGGTAAAGACAACTGCAGAGGCACCAAAGCCACAGCGGCTGATTTGGGTCCCCATAGTAACGGCGGCACTATTATTTTCCATCCTCGTTCTGGGCATAATATGGTCGATACTGATGGCAATCTGGGGTGATGATATTCTCCAGAGCAACTATTTCGGCTGGGCCAGTTTCGCATTTGTGATATTCTGCTGGATTGTCTGGCTGTTTGTCTTTTATCGGTTTTACCGGAATCTTGAGGCCAAGACCTTATTCCAGCGTATTACGACCTGGCTTATTCGCGGAAGTATTGTCGAACTGCTGGTGGCGGTGCCGAGTCATATCATTGTCAGACGCAGAGATGAATGCTCTGCGCCAGGGGTCACTTACTTTGGTATAGCAGCGGGTCTGGTGATTATGGCGGTGGCTTTCGGGCCCGGCTTGTACTTTCTATTCCTTCAGCGTTTTGAGCGGATGAAGCCCAGAAGCAAGCGTAAAAATCATCAGCTTTCTAACCAATAGTTATAGTCCTATCACTGACCTGAGGGACTTGGCCGCTCATCAATCGACCAGATACCAAAACAATTATTGACGAAACTGCACTATTCGACTATCTTAATGGTGAAAATTCAACGATTAGTTATTCTATTCGGTCAATAAAAATGTGAATTTAGAGAGATGTTACGATGTTGAAAAGAACACATACCTGCGGCCAGCTTCGACTGGAAGATGCGGGAAAAAAAGTAACTTTAGCAGGATGGGCCCATTCCTATCGCGACCATGGCAATCTGGTATTCATAGACCTTCGCGACAGAGAAGGCCTGACCCAATTGGTATTCAACCCTGAAACTCGGCCCCAGCCCCACAAGCTGGCAAGGACAGTCCGCTGCGAATGGGTTATAGCAGCTAAAGGCATCGTCCGGCCCAGAAGTGCGGGTATGGAAAACCCTAAGCTGCCGACCGGCCAAATCGAGGTCCTCGTCCAGGAGTTGGAAATCCTCAATGTCTCAAGGACACCGCCGTTTGAAATCGATAGCGCCGACCAGACAAGTGAGGAGATTCGCCTGACCAGCAGGTATATAGACCTGCGCCGACCAGAAATGCAACGGATACTGCACACTCGCCACCGCGTCACAAAACTTGTGCGGGACTATTTCGACCAGTTAGGATTCTGGGAAATCGAAACTCCGATGCTTGCCAAGAGCACGCCGGAAGGCGCAAGAGATTTCCTCGTACCCAGCAGGTTGCACAAAAACTGCTTTTACGCGCTGCCCCAATCGCCGCAGTTGTTTAAGCAGATTCTGATGGTCAGTGGTATTGACAAATACTTCCAGATAGCCCGCTGTTTCCGCGATGAAGACCCGCGGGCCGACCGACAGGCGGAATTCACACAAATCGACGTCGAGATGAGTTTTGTGGATAGCAATGATGTTATGGTCATTCACGAAAACCTTATAGCAAAAATCTGGAAGTATATCCTCGGTATCGATGTAAAGCTGCCGATGTGGCGATTATCTTACAAACAGGCAATGGCTGATTACGGTACTGATAGACCCGATTTGCGCTTCGATATGAAGCTAAAAGATATTTCCGACATCGCAAAGCAAAGCACGTTTAATGTGTTCACATCAATTATTGAAAATGGCGGGATAGTAAAAGGCCTTTGTGCCCCCGGCGAAAAGTATTCAAGGAGCGACATTGAAAAAACGCTTACCGAGTTTGCAGCCGGCTACGGTGCCAAAGGCCTTGCCTGGTGCAAGGTCAAAAATGAAAATGGCAAGCCCACGCTTGCCGGCGGCGTCGCAAAGTTTTTCAGCCCTCCCTTACAGCAGCAGATAATCGACCGCTTCAATGCAAAGAATGACGAGATGATTTTGCTTATCGCCGATAAGGAAATCGCTGCTAACAAAGCTCTGGCTCCATTGCGGTGCAAAATCGCAAGGGACCTGAAGCTTTACGATGAAAAAAGCTTCGAGTTCCTCTGGGTAATAGACTTTCCTCTGTTCGAGTGGAACGAGGATGAGAAACGCTATGATTCGGTCCACCATCCCTTCACCGCCCCGGTTAAAGAGGACCTGGACAAACTCGACACAGACCCCGCCAACATTCGCTCTCAGGCCTACGATATCGTCGTCAATGGCAGCGAAATCGGCGGAGGAAGCATTCGTATTCACGACCCAAAAATTCAGCAGAAGGTCTTTGACCTGCTCAATATATCGGGCGAGCAGGCACAGCAGCGTTTCGGTTTCTTTTTGAAGGCACTCGAATACGGTGCCCCGCCGCACGGCGGAATAGCAATAGGCCTGGATAGATTAATTATGCTGCTCACCGGCACGGATAACATCAGAGACGTCATCGCCTTTCCCAAAACCCAGAGCGGCCAGTGCCTTTTAACTGATGCGCCCAGCGAGGTGGACCAGAAGCAGCTCGACGAGCTGAATCTGCGAACGCAAAGACATTCACAGATAACTAAACAGCAGGATAATGAATAAAATAGGAGCGTAGGGGCTACACCCCGCCAAAGACGTTCTGCCGGGGCAAAGGCAGATAGAATGAAAGGAGACGACAATGGATGAAGGCAAGCCGATAAACATAACTGACGTGGATTTTGACAGTGAGGTTCTGCAGTCGCAGCTTCCTGTCCTGGTGGATTTCTGGGCGCCGTGGTGCGGCCCCTGCCGAATGGTAGGCCCGGTGCTTGATAAAATAGCTAAAGAATACAGCGGCAAACTGAAGGTCTGCAAGGTCAACGTTGACGAGCAGCGAGAAACCGCCATCGAACACGGCATTATGAGCATACCCACGTTAAACCTCTATAAGGATGGCGATCTCGTTGACCAGATTGCCGGCGTTACGCCAAGTTTTGAAGCCGACATCAAAAAGAAAATCGAGCCGCACTTAGGATAAGCATGAGGACGCTTCAAAATGCCCGATGTTCTGTATGATGTCATTACTATAGGAGGCGGTCCGGCAGGTCTGACCGCCGCCATTTACACTTCAAGAGAAAACCTCCGCACGCTATTGTTGGAGAAAATGGCCTGCGGCGGCCGTGTGGCATTGACCGCCCATATAGAAAACTGGCCCGGCATACCGGATGGCGCAAACGGAATGGACCTGATGGAAAAATTCAAACAGCAGGCCCAAAAATTCGGCACACAAATCACAGAATTTTCCGAGGTAACCAGGGTTGAGCCGCTCGAAAAGGCGGTCAAAGTTGTAACAAATGGTGGCTCATATATTGGCAAAACTTTGATTATCGCCACAGGGAGCGTCCCCAAGAAACTAAATGTCCCCGGCGAAGATAAATTCTATGGAAAAGGCGTCTCATATTGTGCAACCTGCGACGGTCCATTCTATAAAGGCAAGGACGTCGCCGTCATCGGCTGCGGCGACTCCGGCCTGCAGGAAGGCGAATCGCTCCTCGGCTTCGCCAAAAGCGTAACCTTCATAGCATATCGCCCTTTTATGAAAGGCCGGCAGAGTTTGCAGGGAAGGGTTAAGAAAAAGCCGAACGCAAAATTCCTCCTGAACTACATAGTTACTTCCATAAATGGTGATAAAACAGTTACGTCCATCACTGCGAAGGAACGTCAGACCGATAAGGAGCAAACAATCGATGTCCAGGGAGTCTTTGTGTACATAGGATTCATAGCCAATACTGATTTCTTACAGGGTGTTGTTAATCTGGACTCTGTCGGCTGTGTCATCACCGATGACAATATGCAGACATCTATCCCCGGCATATATGCAGCGGGAGACGTACGCTCAAAGAAAATTCGTCAGATAACCAACGCCTGCGGCGAAGGCACTATCGCTGCCCTTGCTGCCCGCGATTACATAAAAGAACTCTGATGTTCTACGAAGACCTCAAAGGCAAAAAGGTTTTAGTTACCGGCTCCAGCAGCGGAATCGGCCAGGCAACGGCTGTTATGTTCAGCCGGCAGGGCTGTTTCGTCGGCGTCCACTACTTCAGGACAAAACAGGGAGCAGAGAAAACCCTTAAACTCGTTAAGAAAAATAGCGACGGTATCTTACTTCGTGCCGATGTTCGAGATGAAAAGCAGGTTGCCAAAATGGTCGAGGACTTTGCCAGAGCGGCGGGCGGTATCGATATCCTGGTCAATAACGCCGGCTCACTGATTGACAGGCAGCCCTTCGAGACAGCAACCCTGGCCTATCACGATGACGTATATGCCACCAATGTCCGCAGTGTGTTTTTAGTAACCAGGGCTGCCCTGCCGTATCTTAAAAAAAGCAAAGGCAATATCGTTAATATCGGCTCGGTCGCCGGCCATACCGGCGGGGCAGATGGCTCCGGAATGTACTCGGGTGCGAAAGCGGCGGTCGCCACCGAAACTATGTCTATAGCAAAGGAATTTGCCAGATACGGCATCCGCGTCAATAGCGTCCTGCCCGGTTTCATTGAAACCCGTTTCCACCAGCGCTTCAGTTCCGCAAAACGCAGAAAGGAAATTGCAAAGCAGACCCCGCTCGGCAGAAACGGAACCGCCGAGGACGTGGCAAAGGTAGTGCTGTTTCTGGCAAGCGAGGCAGCCGGCTTTATCACCGGCGAGTATATCGCCGTCAATGGCGGCCTGTATATGAGGGCGTAAAAATACTCCTTGCATCCGGCAGGGTCTTTCTGATATGAATAATTAGCCAAACGTTTATCCGCCGTATTTTGGGCGGATTTTACGCGGGGTCTTGAACGCAGAGCGATAGTGTAAGAAAAGGATGGACCCTTAATGTTAGTTTCAGCACCCGCCAAAGGTGAGCAAAAAAAGCGATGGGTAATCCAGCCGGCAGACAGCCGTTCTACGCAGCTTGCCAAATCGCTGAAAGTCTCGCCCCTTCTGGCACAGGTGCTTATCAATCGCGGCATAACCGATGTGCAGGATGGCTCTATTTTCCTACAGCCCAGACTGACACAGCTTATCGACCCGCAGCTTATGCCCGGAATAGAGCCGGCAGTCCAGCGAGTAAAACACGCTATAAAAACCAAAGAAAAAATCACCATTTACGGCGATTACGACGTGGATGGCATCACCGGGGTCGCAATCCTCTGGCAGATTCTAAAGCTGCTCGGCGCCGATGTTGATTACTACATACCCCATCGCATTGATGAGGGCTACGGCCTTAATGCCGAAGCTGTGCAGTTACTGGCAAAATCGGGCGCCAAGCTGTTAATTACAGTTGATTGCGGCGCCACCGCGTTTCGCTCTGCCGCTCTTGCCGGCGAATTAGGTCTTGACCTGATAATAACCGACCATCACCAGTTCGAGGCCGAGTTGCCCCCAGCCGCCGCCATTGTTCATCCGGCTCTCGAAAAGAACTATCCTAACCAGGATTCTGCCGGGGCTATGGTTGCGTTTAAGCTGGCCTGGGCCATTGCGAACGAATTCAATCTCACCCCCAGCGGGTCACAAAGAGGAAAACTTGAACCGAGATTGCGCGAATTTATGATAAACGCCACAAGTCTTGCCGCGATGGGAACTATTGCCGATATAGTTGACCTGCGGGGCGAAAACAGGATTCTGGCAAGCTATGGCCTTCAGGCGCTGCCGGAATGCGGGCTTTGCGGTATCCATGCCCTGATTGAGTCGGCAGGATTGACAGGAAAGGGACTGGATAGTTTCGACATCGGTTTTCGCCTTGCGCCAATGCTCAACGCAGCAGGCCGGATGGGACACGCACGATTGGCTGTGGAGCTGCTGACCGGCGACAGTCAGACCCGTGCTGTTGAGATAGCCCAGTATCTGAAAGACCAGAACACCCAGAGGCAGCAGTGCGAGAGAAAGATATTCAAGCAGGCCTGCGAAATGATAGCCGGACAGGACCCCGCTCGCAAGAGCATCGTGCTCGCAAACCCCGACTGGCACACCGGCGTAATAGGAATTGTCGCCTCCAGAATTGTGGAGAAATTCTATCGCCCAACGATTATGATTAACACCGCCCCTGCCGAAAATGGTATCGCCCAGGGTTCCGGCCGTTCCATTCCGCCATTCGATTTGCTTGGCGCAATCAGGGCCTGCTCGCAGCATTTAATCGGTTTCGGCGGCCACGAAATGGCTGCCGGCATAACTATTCAAACCGAAAAAATAGACCGCTTCGCCGCCGAATTCGAATCCTACGCCAAGCAAAACTTAAACGAAAATGACATAGCAGCCAAACTTTACATCGATGCAGTGGCCCAATTAAGTGATTTTCGCAAAGAAACTGTCAGCGAGCTGCAAATGCTTGGCCCGTTCGGTCAAGGAAATCCTGAACCCATTTTCGCCACAAAAGGCGTGCGTCTGGCCTGTCCCCCCAGAAGAGTCGGTTCAGGTGGTGAGCATTTACAGCTTACAATAACCGACAACGTGGCTGCGGTGCGATGTATCGGCTTTCGGTTCGCAAATCTGGAGAAAAAGCTGCTTGAGCACGAGTGCTTCAATGTCGCCTATCAGCCGCAGATTAACACCTTCAACGGCAATAGCAGCGTGGAATTCGTCCTCACCGACATCCAGTTCGAATAGACACTCATTGCATATTTAGCCCGCCGTTTTACGGCGGGTTTGGTCTCATAGGAGTCATAAAAATTAAATGCGCTTTGCACGAATGTGATATTTAATCAGGAATGGCCAACATGTCATTCCCGCGAAGGCGGGAATCCAGTTTTTCGTTTGGCCATCATCCAAACGCTGTTTGTCCTTAAGCGCAAAAATTTATTATGAATGGTCTCATTTGTTGACCATCACCTTCTCAATCTTGAACCGGCCTATTGTGCCGACCAGACTAAGAAAATCCTCAGGATTGCCGTTGCCAACTGATAAAGCGATATGCCCTGGGTCATAGCCGCCCAACTCTGCGCTTTTGAACGCCGCATCCAGCCCAACCCATTTACCGCCGATATATGCCTGCACCCACGCATGTCCGCCAAAGCGGTCCTGCAAACCAGCGTAATTTTTCACATACGCTATCCCTACAACCACCTGGGCCGGAATTCCAACTGCCCGGCACAGCGCTGCCGTCAGCACCGCAAACTCGCTGCAATCACCTTGTCTGCTGGTTGCTACCTCCGCCGCCGACGCATAACCAACCGACAGATTCTTTCCCTCAACGAAACCGGCAACAAATGCCTCAATCTTCCTCGCCGCCTCAGCCGCATCCTTGGTGTCGCCCACCGCACGATGGGCAAGCTCAACTATCTCCTTACGGTCGCTCTGCACAAACCTGGTGGGCTTGATTGCCTCCAGAATGGCGTTGTCCTTGCCTTTATAAGGGAACCTTGCTCCCACCAGTGCTACAACCGGCTTGACCGTTACGACAACTTTACCATTCTCAAGCCGCTGCACCTTTTGATTGTCATTAGATGGTATTATCAGGTTTGCGTCTTTCGTCGGGCTCAAATAATAAGTAGCTGACGAAGCTGCACTGATATTGTCCAGCGGTTGCGGGCTGACCAAAAACATCTTATCAACCAATTCGAGAACATCATTTTCTCCGAGCGCAAATTCTTTGGGGCAGGCGACCATCTCAATACCAAACCCCGCCACCGGCATAATGCTCTTTTGTGTCCGAAGGTCGTCATCAACAAAACTGGTGGTAACCATCTCACCGGCCCCCGGTATATTGAGAGCAGTGGTAACCTCGGTTAAAGCCACGACGCGTCCGAGAAGGTCGATGTTTCGTTTTGGGCCAATCCGTATCCGGCCATCAACTGCCTGCAGTATCCCCGGACTGAATACCTTTGCTGAATACTCCAAACCTTCCTTTATGCCTTTTTTCAGCGTCAGCAGACGCAGGCCTTCGGCCATCACTGCGCCGCTTGGCCATTCGAGCGTGCTTTTCTGCTCGCTCCCCATTGAGGTAACCGTCAGTTCCACTATCCCTTTGCTATTCACCGTCCCCGCTACTTTCATCGTCATCGCACTGAGTGCCTGTATCGCCTCAAAACCCAACGGCTCTCCGCTGGTTGTCTCGATACTGGTTTCTGTCATATTGATGGCAACCGGAACATTGGCCCGGCTTATCGTTATGCTGACCTTTTCGGTGGTCGTTACTTTTCCGCCGGCTACCTGGCGGCTCTCGATGGCATAGCCGACCTTCTTGCCTTCCATAAACACAGCGAGGTAATCTATTTCATTCGGTTCGCCCGTGGTTGAATTCGCCAATCCGCCCGACAATAAAGCTAAACACAGGCAAACAGCCAGAATGTATCTGATTGTCATAACAGTTCCTTCCATCTTTTAGTTTTTATCAACCCTTTTCACCGCCCAAAGACAAGGTAATATGTTGTCCGATGATAAACACCAGGTCTTCAATTTTCAATCGCAATTTTCGTTCTTTCGGCTAAAATAGTCGCCAGCCCCCCATTCTTGCTTTCGCAAGAAAACGCGGGGGGTTGCGAAGGCCTATGACTTTTAATGAACTGCTAAATCTTGTTTCTTCGGGCAAATCACCGAATGTTTGTGTTGATTCTCGGCTCGTAAAAGCCGGCGATATTTTCGTGGCCATCGAAGGCACTGTCTATGACGGCCACAACTTTATCGACCAGGCGATTGCTAATGGCGCCAGATACATCGTTTGCGAAAATCGAAAGTCGAGTCACCAGTCACAAGTCACAAGCTACGAAATTGTGGTCGTTAATGATTCCGCCCGGGCGGCAGCTCTACTTGCCCAGGCAAGCAGGGGTAATCCCGCTTCGCAGCTAACAAACCTCGCCGTAACTGGCACAAATGGCAAAACCACAGTCGCATATCTGGTTCGCTCCTGTATTCAAAAGGCCGGCCTGAAATGCGGCCTTATCGGCACAGTCATTTATGACACCTGTTCAGGACGAAGTTGCGAATCCACCCTGACGACACCTGATAGTCTATCCATCGCTGAAATGACCGATAAAATGGTAAAAAACGGGGCAAAGTATATGGTCATTGAGGCCAGCTCCCACGCCCTTTCTCAAAATCGCCTGGCAGGTATCAACTTCAAAGCCGCTGCATTTACCAACCTTACCGGAGACCA
>Ga0315279_10004275_pt1 | contig 19268 bp, 15 predicted proteins | sample YL17G06_20_MG_FD_203694 | JGI IMG/M metagenome (GOLD analysis project Ga0315279, IMG submission 203694) | Sediment microbial communities from Yellowstone Lake, YNP, Wyoming, USA - YL17G06_20 | ecosystem: Environmental > Aquatic > Freshwater > Lake > Sediment | place: USA: Wyoming | collected... | reverse complement strand
AAAGTCGCCTTTTACCGGTTGGGCCGCGCCCTGAGCACTACCAGCAGCAAGGTCACCGCCAACGGTGGAAAAACTACCATCTCGGTGATGAACATCGACGGAAGCAATGTGGTAAATCTGTGTGATTGTCCGGGCGAGCCGCACATGGATGAGGACGGCGACGGCGGACTCGATTGGCCGGCCGGCGACTGGATCTATTATCTGAAGCCGGTGAGTAACGGCGGATCCATGAATGAACTCTGGAAAGTAAATGTGAACACGAAGGAGAACGTCAATGTGTGCACGTATGATCTCGGCGGCGGACGATTCAGAAGGTTCAGCCTGAATCTGGCAGCGACAAAAATCGGCAACCAGATCATTGATGGAAGCTGGTTTAACAGCAATGTAGACCCGTTTCCCAACAGCTGCTCGATCAACTCGCGTTCCGGCAATTGCAACAGTTGCGTCTCAGCCAGTGGGAATTATCAGGCGAAATTTAACGGAAATCATACGGAGCTCTGCCTTTCAGGATCAGGCGGCGTTAAAGCCCCGCCGACCAATATCAATAATGGCGGCGGGTCCTTCAGCGGCGTTGTTCTCAGACAATTCCAGGCCTTGACAACCGATCTGTTCGGCAATGACGTTGAAGGCCTTGGTTTCGCCTGCAACTCCGATAAATGGGTCTTGCAGCACGTAGGCTGGTATGGTCATGCGGGCGAAATGGGATGGGGGTCGGAGCAAGTCGCATGCAACTGGGCGGACATGGCATGCATTCGGATTTCCAATAACGGAAAGATTGCCCGGGAGACCTGTCCTGCCGAAGGCCGGCCCGGCCCGGACTGCTGCGGAGGATGCGGCACCACGTATTACGGCAATGAATTCGGCGATTTGTGGGTCGACGGCGGCGCGGCAAACGCGGGCAAATACGAAGATGGCGATGGGAACTGGCATAGTGTGGCAGGGGCGGGAACCACCTATTGCGCTACCGGGATCGTGATTGCGGAACCTGCATCTTCGTCGGAGCGGAATGCCGGCATGATGAGCGTGGCGATCACCGGACAGGCTCTCGAAATCTCTCTGCCCGCACATGGCACATGGCGGATAACGGCGGTTGACGGCAAAGGACGGATCGTTGTCGAGCAGCGGGTTGCCGGCATGGTCGGCACTATCGCGAAGGAGAACGTGCCGCGGGGAATGCATGTCGTTCGTGCGGAATCGTCGTGGGGTACGATAAGCCGCATGGTGTTTGTTGACTAACGCTGATTTTCGCGGACCGGCTATTGCATGCGAACATTGAGGGAGTCGCGGCCGTCCATTGACAACACAAAAATCATCAACCTGTTGCGAAGGGGGGACTATGGTATCCGCTACACGACTCGCTGTTCTGATGGGTGTGGGATTATGCATAACCGGGAGCATGGCCTATAACGGCAAGCAGCTCAACGCCACGGCCGTGTCGGTGCAGTGGCGATCCGGCTATGATGTCTGCGAAGGCCAGCATAACATGGGTGTGGGCGCCATCATGCGCTATACCATTACCGGCAGCGCGGTCCAGAGCAGCCAAACCATATATGCGCGCGATGACGGACTCGCTTTCTGCCCGAATTTCAACCTCGCCGGCACCAAAGTCGCGTTTTACCGCATGAGCAAAGGATCGAACTCCGCAGGCGCCTGCATTGACAATACCAACGGCGGCAAGGCGACCATTTCGGTCATCAATACCGACGGAACGGGGCTGAGAAATCTTTGCGAATTGCCCAACAATCCCGGCGGCGAGATGGCCATGGACTGGCCTGCCGGCGATTATATCTATTACGAACGTCCGCTTCCTGCCGGCCAGGCCATTAATGATGGCGGCCAGCTCTTCGGGCTCTGGAGCGCCAGCGATGATATCTGGAAAGTAAATGTTGTCACCGGCGCTACTTCACAGGTCTGCTTCCTGAAAAATAGCGGCCAGAGCACGCTGTGCGATTATATGCGCCGCTTTACCACCAATCTTTCCGCCACCTATTGCGCCATCCAGAACATGGAAATGAAATACGGGTGCACGCTGGGGCCCCAGTTCCCAAAATTGAACACCATACTGCCGCTTCCCCCTGTAAACTGCAATATCAGTCCATCCGTCGGTTACAAGGACGGCTGCAATATTTCCATCTCTCCAAGCGGCGGCTTTGTGGGATCCTATTTCAGCGGCTACCATGAAGTCCTGTATCTTGACAGGGTTGATTACTCGCAAAACGGCGGCGCGATCAATGACGGCTAAAATCACGGACCTGGAATCCTGGTCGGGACATTCGATCGGCATCGGCGCGGAACACATCCGATGGGCGGTCAATTCGGACAAATGGGTGATGCAGGGGATCGGCTGGTACGGGCATGCCGACGAGATCGCCCAGGGCAGCAATCAGGTCGTGTGCAACTGGGTTGACAAGGTGGCTATCAACATTTCCAACAATCCAAAGACATCAAACGCCATCCGCCTGAACAACTGTCCGGGCGACCTGTGGGTGAGCGACCCCACGAACAATGCCGGCGGCAATAAATACGAAGATGAAACCGGCGCATGGCATTCCGTTCCCGGCACCGCGGTACAGGGCGACGGCGCATACGCCGTCCGCCAGGGCGCGCTCCTTGATAGTATGGGCGGATCATCATCTGGCCGCGCGCTGGCGATCCGCATTCATATGCCGCGCCAGGGGCCGTGGGAAATCACCGTCACAGCCGGAAATGGCAGGATCATTCGATCGCTGACAGGCGCGATGGGCGGGGATTTTTCGGTCGCTCTGCCGGACATGGGCCGTGGCATCTGCGTGGTTGCCCTGAACCAGGGCGGAAAACGCTCTATCACGCGCTGCGTGGTCAGATAAAAGCAAACATCCGGGAACAACCCTCGCGAGCCGCGCCCTGATCCCTCCCCCTTGGGAGCGACCGCGAGGGACTCCCGGTTTCTCAGGATATTTCTGATTTTCTGCTGGCATATAACGATACGCCATCGAAAGGAGCCTGCATCATGTTCACGCGACAATTGATTGTACGAGCGGCCTGCGCGTTGTCCCTTGCATTCTTCATCACCAGTTCCCTGGCCGACAACGGCGTTGTCGTGTCGGTGTATTGCAAGTCCAAAGGGATCGGCGCGGTAGGGACCAACCTTCGCGGATCAATTGTCAAGAGGACCTTGACGGGAAATTCGGTTTCCGGTCCCACGACTATTTTCGACTGGTCCCAGGGCGGCCTGGCGCAATTCCCGGTCATCAGCCTTGATGGGCAGCGTGTGGCCTTCTGGCGGTGGGGAGTATCGCAAACCGTCAGCGGCGGCAATGTGACCTGGGTGCAGCGCCCGGGGCCTCTTCCGAATCCCAATCCTTTCCCCGATACCAACTGGCTTTCTATTGTGAATATCGACGGCACAGGCCTTAAAAATCTGGTGATGGTCGACATTCCTTCCATCAGCGCGGGCGAGGAGCGCCTGTCGGCGATTGCCTGGCCATCGGGCGACTGGATCTACTATGAGAAACCGACCAACAGTTGGGAAATATGGAGGGTGAACTACAAGAATCCATTGCTGAATGAGATGGTTGTCAAGTTCGTTCGCGACCCGGCGCATACCGATACGTGGTCGTGGGCACCTTTCTTCCGCAGATTTTCCATGAGCGCCGACGCCAGATATGCGGGTGGTCAACTCACCAACTATACGAATACTTCCTTCTTCTGTTTGCCATCGACAATCGGATCAGCTTTCGATGTCTTGAGTCCCAGCGCCAATTTGCAGGGAACCGGAGGGTGCAACACCGCGATGTCGGCCAGCGGCACGCATATTGCCCACTACCTTTCAGGAAATCACAATGTGACCTACTTCAAGACCTACAACGGCATCATTGGACAGGACAATGGTTCTCAGAATATTCAGGGCGGGTCCGAGACAATCCGCTGGGCCGCGAACTCCGACAACTGGCTTACGCAGGTATATGCGCCAGGACTTGCGGACGACGGATACGATCAGTGGGCGAATGAGCTCGTGCGCGATGTCAAGGGCTCGTCCACCGTGTTCAATACCGGCAACAGCGGCGGCTGGTGCAATGACGCCGGTCAGGTGTGGATCAGCGGGGCTTCAAATCCCGAAAGCTACATGAACCGCGGCGGCTCATGGGTCGCGGTTCCCCCCGTGGTGCCGCGCGATCTGACCGCGCCGACAACGCCGGGAAATCTGCAGGTAACCGCGCAAAGCGCCCACATCGCCAGGTTGACATGGAACGCATCAACCGATGCCGAATCGGGAGTATTCTGCTACATCATATATCGCGGCGGCACGCAAATCGGCACCAGCGCCACTCTCGCGTACTCCGACTCCGGCCTGACCGAAAACACCGCATACGCCTATACGGTCTCCGCGATCAACCGCGGCAATACCGAATCCGCAAAAGCAAGTGCATCCATCACCATGCCGGCGGACCAGGGCGCAGCGATCTATTCCATAGATGCCAACAACGGCCCGAATTCAATAATCGTCCTGTTCGACGAGCCTCTTGATCAGGCCACCGGGCAAACCGCCGGCAATTACACGATTACCGGAGGCAGCGTGTCGGTGACCGGCGCCAGCCTGTCGGCCGATAGCAGAATGGTGACTTTGACGACAGGCTCCATGACATCAGGGACCAACTATACGCTGAGCGTTCACAATGTCCTTGACAAAGCAACACCCGCGCACGCCAGTACCGCGACTTCTCCGTTTACCTATTCCGGTCTTGCTCACGGCCTTATTTACGAAACGTACAATGTCTCCAGCTATGATGCTCTCCCTCCCGCGTTTACCGGCACTCCGATAAAGACCGGCGTTGTGCGCAACTTCGACAACTCGAATCTTGGTTCCTCCAAGGCCATCCGCTTCAAGGGATATTTAAAGATCACGACTGCCGGAAGCTACGACCTCAAGATGTGCGCGTACTACAACGCCGCCATGACGCTCGATGGTAGCCGAATAATATACACAGAGGAGTCCTTCAGCGGCCTGACCTGGATGGCAACACTGAACCTATCCGCCGGGCTGCACACATTGAACGTGGATGTGTCGACGGTCGGAGACCTGTGGCTCTTCGTCTGGTACGCGGGTCCCGACGGCATAATGCGCCGCGTTTCCAACGACATGCTCTTTTATTCCGTAAACGGCGCACCCGTGGTTCACAGCTATCCGCAGGCCCGGTCAACCGATCGAGGCGTGGTTGCGTTGCGTCAAGCCTGCTCATCTCTTGATGCGAAAATCGCAGGATCAGGCGATTATTCCCTGACAATGGCCGCGCCGAACGGATCAATTGTGCGTTCATTCAGCGGAGTTCAGCCGGGGTCGGTCCGCGTTCCGACCGCCGACCTCGCCCGCGGTGTTTATCTTATCACGGTCAGCGGGCAGGGGAAAACAACGGTTCACCAGTTCATGCTTAAATAGGCGCTGTCCGGTTCATTGTTGATTTCCGTCTGGCCGCTCATCATGAGGTTGTTAAGGGGAGCGGCCATTTTCATCTTGGCAAAAGAGCGGCGTGATGATGGCGCAGATGCCGTGGATCATCCCTTCGTTCGTGATCATCAGCGTACTCAGCATATGGGCCCTTGATGGTACGCATATCAATGGCCGCGCCGTTTCAGTCAATTGGCTATATGCGCCATTAAGCGGGGGAATCGGCCAATGCCATGCCGATGGGAGCTGGGCCGGTTCAAAGGAGGATGGCCATGGCGTAGCAGGGGCATCGAAATGCTTTCTGGCGATTTGAAACAAGAATCCATCATTACGTATTTTATCAGAGCACAACCGGAGCACCATACACCTTAGCAGGCAGGAGATCTTATCTTATGCGGAAAACGGCGGTCCTTGTTGTTGCCATGGCGATTGCCGCAAGTTCGGCAAATGGCGCAAACGATTCGATGGTGATTCAAACCTGCAGCAAAACCTCGATGTTGACGGTTTCGCTTGCCGCGATCAAAAAAATCACGCTCGATCCTTTTTATATATCGGTCGATACCGGCTCGGTTGCGCAACGCCCCATCGGCGGGTCGGGAGCGACACAGGGCCCGATCTCGGTCGTTTTTACCGGCACGTCAGCCGTTTCCATTCCGCTAGAGCATCCGGGACTTGCTTCAGCGCAAGCCGTCCACTATCTCCCGGGGTCCATCAGCATCACTTTTGCCATGACCGCGGCCGGATTCGCGCGTGTATCGGTTGTTGCCGGCAACGGCAAGAAAGTCCGGGACCTTCTGTCGTCCCGCCTTGCGCCGGGCGATCATGAGCTCTCGTGGGATTGCATGTTGTCCAACAGCGAACCGATTTCGCCGGGCTTGTATCAGATCGTGGGAACCGTGGACCGGAAGCCGGCCTTCTGCAAAGCCGTCATTGTTAAATAGCGATGGTCATCAGATACTAATGGAGGATTTAGTATGAATAGATTCGCCCTTATCGTCCTGGCGGTATTTTGTTCGCTGGCGCCCGCCCAGGCGCCGCGTCAGCTCAATATTTACCGGCATTCCGGGACCATCGATTCCACCGACTTTGGCCTGTTCGACAGTCTGACTATCGGCAATGCAGCGAACCTGCTGATCCATCTGAAGACCGGCGGCCCCGCATCTATTCCCCTTGTGCAAATTGACAGCCTCCGCTTTCCCTTTCTCGGAGGGCCGGTTTGCCGCGTTATCGCCCCCAACGGCGGCGAGACCTATCGTGTGGGCGACTCGATGGTCATTCAATGGCAGGTCAATCCGACACCCATGACGGCGCAGAAAAAAGTCTGCGTCTTTATCTCCTTTGTTGTCAATCCCGGAAACGGCAGTTGCGACTCCTGCTGGATCCAACTGGATTTAAAGGGCAGGTCGGGACCCACCACCGAGCCGCAGGTACCCAACACCGATCCGCGATACGACGCGAATCATATCGCAACCTGCAAATGGAAAATCACCAATCCCATAACAAATTCCGGGGCGACCAACCAACTCTCGCCGATTTCCGTGAATTGCAAGATCAAAGTCGGCGACTACCAGCGCTTTACTTACAACGAATATTCCGACCAATCGAAAGGGTTCTTTGCCATTCAACCGTAAGGTATGATTTTTTAACTTCAACCAAGGTGGAATATGCTTTCACTAAAAAGGACATGCCTCGGCGCGCGCAGGACTTTCGCTGCAGCGATGATCGTGCTCTTCTCCATCTCAATCGGCTATGGCGAACTCGTCATCTGGAAGACGCCGGTGACCTACTACGATTTCCGCGGCAATGGCAGCAATCCGGAATTCGAGAAATTCCCCGGGGGAACCGACACCATCCTCCACGGCCTGGTTCTGGATACCCTGGACGCCAATAAAAGACCGATAAAAAACCCGGCGCGAGGCGTTACCGACAATTCAACGTCGGGAATATACGTCGATAATATCGGTAAATGGTATCGCGACTGGACGGTCGGCGCCGATACGTCGTTTAAAAACGTCAAAATCGACGACTCGCTCGACATCCAATCCGACACCGTGGACGGCATCCTGTACTGTGTCTATTCCGGAGATTTCTTTTTCCCTATCGATGGCAGAGGGTTCGGCGGCGAGGGACTGCTCCACAACTACAGTTTCACCATGCAGATGCATAATCGGTGCAGGTTTACCGCGGGAGCGGGCATTATTATAAGCAGCGACGACGATTCCTGGCTGTTCATCAACAACCATCTTGCCATTGATAACGGCGGGCCGCATGCGATCCTGACCAAATCGGCGTCTCTTGACAGTTTGAATCTTGCTCCGAATACGATCTATACCTTCGATCTGTTTTTCGCCGAGCGCAAAAGCACGCAGTCAACATTCACACTGGAAATGGGCGGCGTGGAGCTATTAGACAAAAGGATAGTCAGCACGACCGCCGCCAAATTTCCCGCGGCGGTTTCGAAGGCCGGCAGAATGGTGAGCATCGGCAAAAATGTCTCGATCATGGTCCCCCAACGCACGGCGAACATCCGCCTTCTTGCCTTTGACCCGCGGGGCCGCATGATTATTGATCGCTATGTCGCGGACGTAAATACCGGAACCGATATTGCGAAGAATGCAAGCGCCGGCATGATTTTCATCAAAGCACGATGTTTTGATCGCGACAACCGGCCTTTAGGCGTTGTCGCCGCGAGATTGATACGATAGGAAAACCATGCCACGCCATGGAATTTCCGACCGATAGATCAGCGCACAAATGCGTCCTCGACACGGTTTGGCTGATCTGTCCTGACGGACGGCCAGGCCGATGGATTTGATACCCCCGAAGGCAGTCCGGTCCCGCCGTTTTTCAGTAGACATGAGATGAATAAAAGGCTATTTTAGCGTCTGCTGCGATTTCCGGGAAGCGTCTGATAAAACAGCATATGATGAATCCCCCATCCAATCGGCTGAAGAATTTTTTCCGGCTTTTCAAGCCGGATTAGGAGCGATGGCGCAGCGGGAAAAGGAGATCGCCTTGATGGATTCTCTCAAGGGAAAGGACTGGCATCATGACCCCAGGGGAACGCTGGCATAAGCGCGGGGCGGATTTGCTGGAGGAGATCGACCGGACCGCTGTCCCGCCGGGATTCGTGGCGCTCTGGTTTCTCGGGCAGGCAAGCCTTGTCATCAAAGGCGCCGGACCGGTCGTCTATATCGATCCGTTCTTCTCACTCTATCCCGATGAGCACGGGATTTCCAAACGCGAGTATCCGCCACCCTTTGATCCGGGCATGGTGAAGCACGCCGACTGGGTGTTCTGCACCCACGATCACATCGACCACCTCGATCCGGCAACGCTCGGCCCCATGGCCGCGAGTTCGCCCCGCGCGCGGTTCGTGGTCCCCGCGCCGCTGTCCGGAACGCTTGAGCGCTTCGGCATCGGTCGCTCGCGGATCGTGCCCGCCCGCGCCGGCGTGCGCATGGAGCTGGACGGACTCGACATGACGCCCGTTGCCGCGGCGCATGAGGAGTACCAGCTTGACGAAAATGGCGACCATCGCTGCCTGGGCTACGCGATCACCATGAACAATGCAACGGTTTTCCATGCGGGAGACGCGGTTGAGACCCCGGAGCTTGTTGACACATTGCGATCCTTGCGCATCGATATCGCCTGCCTGCCGATCAACGGGGCCGATTGGAAGCGGCGCCGGAGCGGGATCGTGGGCAACATGAACGCCCGCGACGCGGCGAATATCGGCGCCGCAAGCGGCGCCGATCTGGTTGTCCCCCTGCACTGGGACCTTTTCGCGCGCAACGGGGAGAACCCGGCCGTGTTCGTCGATTATATGACGCGACTGCATCCGGACCGGAAATTCAAGGTGATGGTGCCGGGGGAACGATTGCTCTATGTCAAATGATCGAATTGTGTTGACCCGGGAGGAGACCGTGATAAGCCTGATTGTGCTATCGCTATCAAGGAGAAATCCATGATCGGAAGAGTCGTCACGTTCGGAGAAATCATGCTGCGGCTGTCGCCGCCGGGACACCGGCGGTTCGTGCAGGCCGAGAGCTTCGATGCGCAACTCGGCGGGGCCGAGGCCAATGTCGCGGTCATGGCCGCGGCGCTGGGCAACGACGCCCTGTTCGTCTCGAAAGTCCCCGATACCGAAATCGGCCAGATGGCGATCAACCGGCTTCGCGGCGTGGGCGTGCGCACGGACCATATCCGCCGCGGCGGGGAACGGCTCGGGATCTATTTCGTGGAGATGGGAGCGTCGCAGCGGCCCTCCCGGGTCATCTACGATCGGGCGCATTCGTCAATCTCCGGCGTCGTGCCCGGCGAGTTCGACTGGAACGGCATTCTTGACGGCGCGAAGTGGCTTCACGTCACCGGCATTACGCCCGCCCTGGGAGACGGGCCGGCGGCGGTCACCATCGAAGCGGTCAAAGCGGCCAAGGCCAGGGGCGTAAAAACGAGCGTCGATCTTAACTTCCGCAAAAAACTCTGGTCGCCGCAGAAGGCCCGCGCCGTCATGAGCGAAATCGCGGCCCGCGCCGACGTGATCATGGCCAATGAGGAGGATGCGGAGCAGGTATTCGGCATCCGCGCCGCGGATTCCGAAGTAGTAAACGGCAAGCTCAGCGAGGCCGGCTACCGGGAGGTCGCCCAGAAACTGCGGGACCGTTTTGGCGCGGGCCTGATCGCGATCACTCTGCGCGAGAGCCTGAGCGCATCCGACAACAACTGGTCGGCGCTCTGTTTTGACGGCGCTTCGTTTCACCGCTCGCGCGTCTATCCGATACATATCGTCGATCGCCTTGGCGGAGGCGATGCCTTCTCCGGGGCCCTCATCCATGCGCTGCTCGAGGGAAAGCCGCTTGATCAGGCAACGGAGTTCGCCGTGGCGGCATCGTGCCTGAAGCATTCGCTGTTCGGCGATTTCAACCTGGTCACCAGGGATGAAGTGGAGGCGCTCGCCAGCGGGCCGGCATCGGGCCGGATTCAACGGTAGCAGGAATGAGCATTCATACGGAGTGTATTATGTCAACAACCAATCAACTCAAACCCCGCCTGCTCATGGGGCCCGGCCCTTCGGATGTCCATCCCCGCGTCCTTGCCGCCATGGCGCGGCCCACGGTGGGGCACCTCGATCCGCAGTTCACCAGGTTGCTCGATGAGATCGGGGTGATGCTGCGGAAAATATTCAAGACCGGGAATGCCTTGACGCTCGCGATGAGCGGCACCGGGTCCGCGGGAATGGAGACCTGTGTGGTCAACCTCATCGAGCCGGGCGATGCCATGCTGGTGTGCATTGCCGGGGTCTTCGGCCAGCGAATGAAGGACGTGGCCGAGCGGGCGCGCGCGCGGGTGACCGCGATCGAGGTCCCGTGGGGCAGGGTCTTCACCCCGGCGATGATTCGGGATGCGATCCGCGCGCACGGGCCCTTCAAGCTCGTGGGCATCGTAAATGCCGAAACGTCAACCGGCGCTGCCCAACCCATTCCCGAAATCAGCGCGGCGGTCCATGAATCCGGCGCGCTGATGCTGGTCGACACGGTCACCAGCCTGGGCGGCATGGAGGTGGATGTTGACGGGTGGAATATTGACGCATGCTATAGCGGAACGCAGAAGTGCCTCTCGTGCCCTCCAGGGCTCTCGCCGGTCACCTTCAGCGCCGCGGCAATGGCGGCCATGGACAAGCGCACAACGAAAGTGCAAAGCTGGTACCTGGACCTGGGCATGATCCGCCGTTACTGGGGGACCGAACGGCTCTATCACCACACGGCGCCGGTCAATATGAATTATGCGTTGCATGAGGCATTGAACATCGTTCTGGAGGAAGGGCTGGAAGCGCGATGGCAGCGCCACCGGCGTGTTCACGAGCAGCTCAAGGCCGGGCTGCGAGAGCTGGGGATCGGCTATCTGAGCGATCCCGACCATACGCTGCCGATGCTCAACGCGGTTTCGGCGCCCGCGGGAGTTGACGAAGCAGAGATACGGCGTGAGCTCTTGACAGATTACGATATTGAAATCGGCGGGGGTCTGGGCGATTTCAAGGGAAAGGCCTGGCGCATCGGGCTGATGGGAGAAACGGCGCGGCCGGAAAAGGTCGACCGGCTGCTCGGGGCTTTAAGGACGGCCATCGAGAAGCGGTAAGAGCGGATCCGATGGGAACCGAAAATCAACCTGAAGCAAAGCACAGCCGCAAAAGGAGTACCACAATGGCCGCCAGCAAAACGCCGCAGACCATGTTTGCGGGGCGCTGGTCTGGTGCTATGCCGATTGCATCGGGGGGCGGCAAAAACAGTCCCTGGGGCGTGGTCTCCCGCGATCGCAAGCATAAGAAAGCGGCGTATTTCGCTTTGAAGGGTCTATTTACAAAATAATATAGGGAGATCCCATGTGCACGCCCGCAATTTGGCGCAGTACCGTTGCTGCGAAGAACGCATGGACCATGGAACAGGGCGGGTATGAAATTCTGGCCGGCGCCATGTCACGGATTCTCTTTCGAAGCATGGCTGTTCTCATGATGACGGCCGGCTCGATTGACGTAAGCGCATTCCAGGTGTGGATGACGGGCGATCCCGCCGATGTTTCAACGAAAACATCGGGCGGAACGGTCCTCATGGGCGGCGGCAGCGACGTGACCGAAGCCTTTCGCTGGATGACCGCCCGCAGCGGGGGCGGGGATTTCGTGGTGATCCGCGCGAGCGGTTCCAACGGCTACAACACCTGGGTCTATGAAACGGTCGGCGGCGTCAATTCGGTGGAGACGATTCTTTTTGAATCACGGTCGGAATCCTCGGACACCCAACTCGTGAACAAGATCCGCAACGCCGAGGCCCTCTGGATCGCCGGCGGCGATCAATCTGACTATGTCAATTATTGGAAAGGCACGCCCGTCCAGGACGCAATCAATTATCTGATTACCGTAAAGAAAGCGCCGGTCGGCGGAACAAGCGCGGGCTGCGCCATCATGACCCCCATTTACACGTACGGAGGGGCCACTTCGGACGAGGCGCTTGCCAATCCGTACAATTCCGGCGTCGTGCTGGGCCGCAACGACTTTCTCGCGGCGCCCTTTCTTGACAACACCGTGGCCGACATGCACTACCTGACCCGCGCGCGGCAGGGCCGGCATGTGGTGTTCATGGCGCGGATGGTCAAGGACTGGGGGATCTCTGACGTCAAGGGGATCGCCAGCGACGAAGCAACGGCGGTCTGCGTCGACACGGCGGGCAGGGCCTTTGTCTTCGGCGGCAGCAAATCGTTCTTTCTGCGCCGGTATTGCAGCGGCCCGGAGAAATGCGTGGCGGGAAGTCCGCTCAACTGGACCAGCGGCGTCAAGGTATACGCGATTCAAGGCACGCCCGGCGGCTCCGGGTGGTTCGATTTGACGAACTGGACGACCGGCTCGGGAGGATCGTGGGAGTACTGGGTTGTCAACAATGGCTCGCTCTCGACGTCAACTGCCGCTCCGGGCCCGTGCCTGGTGCAGGCGATAATCCCGGAGGCGGGAATGCCCCCGGCCGCGGCGCCGGCCATGCCCCTGCCCGGAGCGCTTTTCAATCTCTGCGGCAGATATCTGCCGGCTTCATCCTGCAAAAGCGCGGCCGTAGAGGCTGTCATCGTGCGGCGGGGATGGACCGCCGGCATCGAAATCAGATAGAACCTAACGTATGCCCAGGATGAAGCCGCGGGGCGCCCCGGGCGGCAAACTCTTACCCCCGCGGTTTGCGCGCCAATTCAGAGACATGCGCAGGCGCCGCAACGGACCCCCGGTCGATGAGCGTGCAGATGCCGGCCATTGCCCCGGTCCGGTCGGTCTGCACCGAAATGTCGCCGATGATCAGGTGCGCCGCAAGGTAGCCCAGCCGCGAGAACCCGAAATCGATTGTTGACACAGGAAAGAAAATCGACTCGGGCAGGTTGTCAAAGGAGATGATGGACAGGTCTCGGGGAACGGCGATGCCCGCGGCCTTGCACCAGAGGTAATATTCGCGGGCCATGGCGTCGTTGAGCGCCAGCAGGGCGGAGACGCCTTTGTCGCGAAGGCTCGCGGTCAGCGACGAAGCCTTCTCGATAAGCAAGCGCCGCACCTGGTCGTCGATGGCCAATCGTCCTTCATCGTTGATAAGCGGCGTTCCCAGGCGCCGCTCCATTGATTTCAGGAATTCATTCACACCCGTGCCGGCCCTCAGGTTCCACTCCTCCTCGGCCGGGCCGCACCGGATGATGGCCGGTGAAGGCGAGAGCGTCGCCGCGCATTCCTCGATCCGCTCGACGCGCCTGCGTGACCAGCCGAACAGCTCCCAGGCATGCACGCCGATGGTGCGATGACCGAACCGGCACAATTCCTGCAAAGCAAGCCGCAGGGCCGCGCGCTCGTCGAAGTAGAAGCGGTAATAGTTCCCGCCCTTCTCCAGCGTCTGACGCGAGAGGTATTCTCCTTTGTCGGCGCTGTCGAAATACACCACCGGCTTTCCGTGCGAAACCAGCATCCGGAGCCAGGTTTCCAGCTGCTCCTCGCGCGGATTCACCGTGCAGGAAAACGCGCCTTGGTATCGTTTGCCCAGGGCCCTGATGATCGCCGCGGCCTCCCGCGGACTGTTGGCCGCGGCGAAAAACGGCATCTGGGGATCGTCGCTGCTGCCGATGGGAGAAAGCTGAAACGAGTGGGCCATCAGTTCCTGGGTAAAAGGAAAAAGAAAGCAACTGGTAAAGCGGTCGCCAAACATGTTCGCCCAGTCCGACTGCTTGTTTACAAACACCAGTACGACCGGGGCGTCCTTTTCCACGGACGCTCCCCATCCTGTCGCGGAACGGGAAGGAGCAGTACCGACAATCCATCGGCGGCGGCTTTTATGCGCCAGTTTTTCGTGCGCCAGACGGAGAAATGCCGAAGCGACCGTTGAATGCGAGACCTTGCGGTCAATAACAAAATAGGCGTATTTAGGGAACGGTTTTCCGATCTGGTACTTGCCGTCGGAAATTCTCCGGCGTAGCTCTTCAAAAAGTTTTTCGCCCGGCGATGTATTTGGGTCCGGCAGTTCACGACAGGCTTTAGGGCCGAATGCGAGACGATTTCCCGGCAGACTGATCAGCAGCCCTTTTGCAATGAGGATCTGGATCGCCTTCCACATCGTACGGTAGGACACTCCGTGGATAACGGCAAGTTCACGGATTGATGTCAGGCGGAATTGGCGATCCGAGACAATGGAAATCTCCAGTTCGCCGGCAATCCGCGCGCTTTTTCCAATGCGCATTTGTGACCCACCTTTGCCGAAATCAGGGATGCTTCTTAATGAAAAAGTATATTAGTGTATCATTATGTAGCAAATATCCATGATATCGGTCCTTTCCTTCAATACATTTTATTAAAGGCCTATCCGAAAACCTCTGGCGGGCGTCGGCCGGCTGCAAATGTCGCTGGCTTCGTTCCGCTTCCTCGGCATATCGCGCCGGATATTCCTCGGTCACGCGCCTTGCCGGCGGCGATTTCGCACGGCCTTTGGCCTGCGCCCGAGGTTTCTGGATAGGCTCTAAAACAATGCGGTTGTCTCTCGCCGCATGATGATTTTCCTTACAAAGCGGGGTCCTATGGAATTTCGATTCGCTCTTTGCATCGTTGCCATTGTTTCGTGGATAGGCACGGCCTTGGCCGTGGACGGAATAGCACTATCGGTCGCCTGGAAATCGTCATCGCCGGAACATGGCGGGATTTTTCGCGGACAACTGGTCCGGTATGATATTAAAAGCAACACTATCGACAAGCGCCAGGTGATCGTTGACCGGGACAAGGCGATTGTGTGCTACCCCGCATTTAACTACCTGGGCACGAGGATCGCATTTTACCGGGACCGCAAAATCGTGGTCAACAACCAGGTGCAGGATTTGGGAAAATGTTATATCTCGGTAGTCAATGCAGATGGTACCGGTCTTACCAACCTGACTTCGATCAATGACCTTCCCGACGAAGAGACGGCGATCGACTGGCCCGTGGGCGATTGGATTTACTATGTGAAACCAAAGGCAGGCACGAACCCCTGGGACCGGGTAAGCCCGGATGTCTGGCGCGTCAATGTCAATGATCCGTCGCAGAACAGCCTCATGGTCACCGAAACGGATGTCTTCCGGCGGTTCAGCCTGAGTCTTGACGCAAAACACATGGGCGACCAGATGGTGAACACCGGCGGAAGCTACATAAAGTCTTTCCCCGGCCTGGTGAAGGAGCATGAAAACTGCGGCTGCAACGGCGCGGTATCGGCAAGCGGAAAGTATCTGCTCAACTACTGCGGCTGGCATGGAGAGATCTCTTTCACCTCGGAGTATGCGCCTTCTGAGCGCGTCATCACGGTTTCTCAACTCGAGCAATGGACAAACGCCTCCAACATCTGCGGTACCGCCAACAGTCCGATCGAATCGGGATGCGGAGGAGAGCTCATGGTGTGGTCGGTGAACTCCGACAAATGGTCGTGTCACTGGCCCGGCGTTCTTGGATGGGCCGATGGAATGTCGCACGGCACCAACTTCGTGCTTGTCAACTGGATCGACAACCAGGCGATCTGCCTGACCACCTACACGCAGGGCTCGGCCGGCGAGTATTCGGGCGATTTCTGGGTGAACGGCGGATCAGCCGCTGCTGGCAAATATGAGGATGTTGGCGGCGCCTGGGTGGCGGTGCCGGGGTATTCCACGGGCGCGCGGGAATCCTCCTTCCCGGACCACTATCACGACCGCCTTTTGGAAATCCGGCGCAACGCGGTGTCGGCACGACCCGGCCATGGGTCGTGCGGTATTGTTGATATCATCGACATGCAGGGGCGGGTGATGCGATCGGGCGCGGGACGCGGAATGATCAGTGTACGCACGTCCGACCTTGCGCGGGGGACCTACCTGGCGATAGTGACAACCGGCAACGATACCAGGGTATCGCGGTTTGCAAAAGAATGAACGCTCAGCGCCCAGGGAGATGATATGAACCGCTGGACATTCTGCGCCCTTGCATCATTCTTTCTTGGTTTCCTGCCGCATTCCAGCTTTGCTCTTATAAAAATCGCCTGCGTGGGTACCAGCATAACGGCCGGCAGCACCCTCAGCCGCTATCCAGACACTTTCACCAGGCTTCTGAGCACGGCGAATTGCGAAGTGGGGAATTTCGGCAGCACCGGGAAATACGTTCTTCGCAACGCCGTGGTACCGCCACGTGACAATGTCAATGGACCCTATTGGTATACCGATCCGTTCTATCAGGTATTTGGCTATAAACCGAACGCTATCATAATGGAGTTCGGCACCGGGGTATTCCACGGGTATCCAAGAGTTATCTCTCCAGAATCTCTCCGGGAACTCAATCGAGATTGTTTTGCGGAGATGGGGCGTGACTTAGCGCTGATATGGCCAAGGGCGACCAGGACGAATATCAATTCTGCAGGATCAATCCCATGTCACAGCAAGGAGATGGAACCCTGTTTTTAGAAAGGATCGTATGAAGAACATCGATCGGTTCTGGAAGGTTATGGATTACGGCGATTTCGACCATCCCCCGTTTTTTATGGAGAACGTTTGGCACGATACGCTGCGGCGATGGCACAATGAGGGGCTTCCCCGGGACAAGGATTGGTGCGATGTGATGGGCATTCAACCGCTCGATTATGCCTGGCATGGGTTCAACCATAGCGCGCATCCCGGCTTCGTGCGCAAAACGATCGAGGAAACCGCCGAGTTCAAGATTTACATCGACGAAGCCGGACGGACGGCAAAGGCGTTTCGTGATGAAACAGCCATGCCGATGTGGCTTGATTATCCGATCAAGGACCGCGCATCATTCGAAAAGGTGATCGCGGAGCAATTCGCGGTAGTGTACGAAGAACGGATGAAACTCAACTGGGAAGAAACCATCAGGAAATATAACGATCCGTCCTTCGATGGGCTGATCCTTCCGCCGGCCGGCAACTACTTCTTTACTATCGATAGTATGATGGGAATTCAAACCGTGAGTATGATGTTCTTCGAATGTCCCGACCTGATCCACCGGTTGTTTGATAATATTTGCGATATGTGCTGCTGGTTCGCCGACAGGTTTCTGTCTCAAGTCAAGAGCGTGCGGTGGATGGGGACGGGCGAAGATTTATCATTTAAAAACGGGCCTTTCTTTTCGCCGGACATCTTTGACGAATTTTTCGTGCCGCGCTACCGCCGGGTCATGGATGTCGCCCGCAAACACGGGGTCGAGAGCTGCTTTATCGACAGCGACGGCAACTTTGAGCTTTTCATCCCGCGCATGCTCGATATCGGCATGAATGTGTATTGCCCGGTGGAAGTCGCCGCCGGGATGGACCCGCTGGCGCTGCGCAGGAAATTCGGCAAAGGCGTCCGCATGCTGGGCGGCATTGACAAACGCATTATCGCCGAAGGCAAGGCGGCCATCGCGGCGGAGATGGAGCGGCTCTTCCCGCTCATGTGCGAAGGCGGCTGGGTACCCATTATCGATCATTCGGTGCCATCGACGATTTCGTTGGACAATTTCAGGTATTATATAGATACGCTGCGCTCGATGCATGAGCGATGCGCGAACCGGGCGTAGGCAAATCAACGCCATATTTACAAGAGCAAGTACCCGGAAAATCAATCCTATCGGCTCAGCCTGCTGAAAATGCCGTGCGGCTGTATTTAAATTAGTATATCGGTGTATCATTATGTAGCAAATTTTCGTGATGATAGTGGATTTTTCCGCTATATTTTCATTCAGCAGCCGACCTTCGTGCGAACCAAGCACCGCTTAATCCACCAAAGGGGGATCCAATGAGATTTCGCCATGGAATTATTGCGTCCGCAGCTTTGACACTCGGGTTGATTTATCAAGCGCCCGCCATCGACGGCAAAAGCATTAATGGCCGTGCCGTATCGGTCCAATATCTCTATTCGCAAACCTCCTGGGCTGATACCTACTGCCATTCCAACGGTGATTGGTGCGGGTCAATCGATTTGTTTACCATCAGCAGCGGGAAAGTCACCAGGACCGACACGCTTTTCAGCCGGTCCAGAGGATACTGCTATTCTCCGGCATTTAATCTATGCGGCAATAAAATCGCCTTTTATCGATTCGGCAAGGCCCCCGGCAGCGGTAGTTCCTGCACTTCCGTCAATGGCGGCAAAAACACCATCTCGATAATGGACATTTCCGGAAACAACCTGGTCAATCTGTGCGATGCCGGGACCGAGCCGTTGATGTATAACGACGGCGCGGGCGGACTTGATTGGCCGGCCGGCGACTGGATTTACTATCTGAAAACGGTCGGTTCCGCGAATAATGAACTCTGGAAAGTAAATGCTACTACCAGCGAAAACGTCAAGGTCTGCGCCTACAATCTTGGAGGCGGGTATTTCCGCAGGTTCAGTCTGAATCTCGCCGCAAGCAAGATCGGCAGTCAGGTGCTCAATGGAAGCTGGTTTACCAGCTCTGTTGACCCATTCCCCAACGGCTGCTCGATAAGCTCGCGCGCGGGAGGCTGCAATTCAGCGGTATCCGCAAGCGGCAACTATCAAGCCAAATTCATGGGAGATCACACGCAATTGCTTCTCTCACTCACCGCGGGCGCTTCCGGGGTCACTGATCCCTCGCAGGATGTGAATGCGTACAAGCTCGAAACAAAATTCCAGCCGACGACCACTGACCAGTTCGGGATAGATGTTGAAGGGCTTGGCTGGGCGTGCAACTCCGACAAGTGGGTATTGCAGCATGGGGCGCATTCCCGATTTGGGGCCACTTTTTTCAAAATAAGTATTGACAGGGCCTTTTTTTTGTACTATATTTCCGATAGCAATAAATTAGCTATCGGAAGAAGACAACTATGCCTGA
>Ga0315279_10004274_pt1 | contig 19269 bp, 10 predicted proteins | sample YL17G06_20_MG_FD_203694 | JGI IMG/M metagenome (GOLD analysis project Ga0315279, IMG submission 203694) | Sediment microbial communities from Yellowstone Lake, YNP, Wyoming, USA - YL17G06_20 | ecosystem: Environmental > Aquatic > Freshwater > Lake > Sediment | place: USA: Wyoming | collected... | reverse complement strand
TCCTCTTCTCTGCGCCGAGTTCGTTCGATGTCAGCGTCAAGATGCTTGACTACATGACGAGCCCAGCTTCTCACCGCTAGATGCTCATCATTTAGCCAATTACGCGCCGTATCAAGCTTGGTCTTCAACCATTGAGCTTCCGATCCCCACCAAGATCCACTAACAAAGGTTGCTTTAAGTGCATTGCCGATGTTCTCATCTTTACCATATTTGATCAGCAATTGCCTCGGCAGTGGAGATAAGGGGGTGCCGCTTACACGCGCTAGTTCTGCAAGAATGTGGGCACCATCAGGCTCGTGGTCCTCGGCCCACTTGATCAGCAGAGCAACATTGACGCCTTCAAGTCCCCAACCCCGCATTGACAAACGCAAGCGATAACCAGCATCGTCTCTACGCAGCAGGAATTCTCCCACGAGTGGCCATACTATATCCGGATTATGGATCAAGGCTTCTTGCATCACTTCCATTCTCTGATCCTCTCGGATGGTGAGGAAATCTGAAGTGGCAAAAACCTCTAGAATCGCCAGCACTGTCTGGGCTGCGAATCTTGCCAGGTAGAACGTGGCAATTTGCACCCAGTAGAACTGTAACATCCCCTGACTCTGTATAGCGGATGTCCTCTCTAGCAGCCGCAGCGCATACTCAGCTACCACCTCATCCTGCTGACGATGCTCCTCCAGCCACTGAAGCAATAATGCCAGACCTCCTTCGGTAGATTGAGGACTCTCATCTTGAACAATCCGCTGCAATATTGCCACAATTGCTTCAGCAGAAACTGACTTGGGCCACCCGCCCCAGGATAACCAGCCTAGCTGGGGGACAGGTAGCCAGCCTTTATCCACTAATTCCACGAGGCGCTTTGCGCCGTTGTCAGAGCCCCCCCTTCGCCATGTAGCATCAAAGACGGCAGACGACATTTCTTGATTCTCTGCCCATTCGTCAAGCCGTTGCTCAACCCACTCGGATTGCCCCGAGTCGCTAAGGCCCTGCAAATAGGCGGTCAGCAGACCTGCATTGCCACCTTTGGTGACCTGTGCCAAGTCATTCAGCCATACATGCTCCGAATCGAGTTGACCCAACCTTCTTCCAAAGGCATAGAACTGTTGAGCTTCCGACGACGCAAGCCATCCAAGTTCAGTACGAAGAGAATCCGGGTTCTGATAACCCTCTTCTGCCATCTTGGCGGCCATCTCATCCACGCTCTTGTCTGTTTGCACGCGATCCACAAGGGATACTTTTCCCACCCATCTCTGGAGCTGATCATGGAAACTATTCCCAAGCAGAGTGGCAGACCATTGCTGAATGAGCGCCTTTTGTTCCTCAGTGAGCGCCTCCTTTTCATAGTGCAGAAGTGATTGAAGCGATTCCCATTTCTTGAGTCGCTCTGGCTCAGTCTGAGCAGGCAAGTTCATGAGACGCGGCAATGCATCGTTGGCAAGCCTCTCTCGTACCAAACCCCTAACTGAATTCTCTAAGACTTCTCTTGCTGCTGCAACTACTTGCGGCTCCTGGTCAGTTAGAGCCTGGTCGAGCAGTTTCAGAGCAGAGCGGCGCACCTCCCAGAACTCGCCCCATGTCTTGGGACTCCACGTGGGTTGGACAATGTGCCCACCGATATTCGAAACAACCGCCCGACTCTCAAAGGTGCTCAGCGCAGCCTGTATTGCCTGTACCGCCAGTAGACGAGTCTCAACGAGCGAGCCTTGTAGAGCTTCTTCAATCAAGCGATGTCTTTCTACTGCTGGTATGGGAGTCCCACTTAGGTGCGTGTAAAAGATCTCCCGCCAGATTCCAGTAGCATTGTTCCCGTACGTTTCGTTTTCTGCTTCTGCTAGCTTCAACAGTAAATGGGCTGCAGTCCAGAATGTGTCCGCTAATCCCACAAGCCCATCAAGGGTCCAGACCACGCGGCGACGCCCCGCCCGAAACTCAATCAGACGGTCACGCGGCAAGTGCCCCAGGATACGCTCCAGCGCCGCGGCGCCTGTTCTGGGAGCTGCTCTTGCTAGAGTGGCAAAGACTTCACTGCGGAAGGAATCGTCAAGTTCCTCAACACCAGGAAATAGGCCGTCTGCCCCCAGTAGTCTCTCAACGATAGGTGTAGCTATCTCTTCTTCGCCAAGATCTGCGAGACGTTCTAGCAGAGCCTTCCTTGCCACAATGCTTGGCAACCCACCTTCCGCATATAGTAGGTCATTCACAATATTGTCGCGCATCGCTTGCCAAGCTTGCGTGGCAAACCAGACGGCTAGTAGATGTGGAGTAACATAGCAGTAACGCCCTCGCTTAACCACTAATCCAGTTCGACGCATTTCATACGCGGCCCTTTGCAGTTCGCGAAACTCGATCCCTACGAACTTGGCTATCGCCTGCCCTTCTACAGCAGCATCACCTTCCATACCAACATGTCTTAGCAGGGACAGGCCCTCCATAGCTCGACGATCCGCAGAGTTAGGCACCAAGGACTCTAAGATAACTCGGACATCTGGCACTCCAACCAACTGCGATGCCCCTACGATACCAGGATTGCGAACAAGGGCTTCGGCCATTGCTGTTGCCAGCTTGACATACCCACTTGAAGTCCGCACGACAAACGAAACTACCTCTGTGGGCATTGTGCGGGAGATATTTCGCACGATCCTGCCGACCGCCTCATCATCAAGTTTTTCCAGCCAGAATATCGGAAATTCTGTTTGAGCGCCGGATGGAAGTGGATCGTGCCCTATAGTGATCAACAACAATCGGTCACCACACATCTGTGCCCGACTCTGTAGGCGGACTGCCTCCTGAAAATCACATTCATCTGCCACCAGAGTCAAACGTTCATTGGGATTCCCTTCAAGATAGGAAAATAGCGTCGGTGGAATACCTTCTCGACTACGAGCATACAATGTAAGTTGGTCTGTCCCGCTTGCTTGCACCGCCTCTAACACAAGGCGAGTCTTACCGATGCCTGCTCGGCCAGCAACTCGAATATGTACGAATCCCGTGCGCTTGGTGGCAGCTTTGGCGATTTCGTCGATGACAGTCTGCCGGTAAGTATCCTTTTCAAATGCAAGATACCTGACCCTAAGCTCTGGAAGGTCTTGCCACTTTTCAAAAGAAAAAAGCTCGTCATGGACAGGGCGACGAAAACAGGGATGTATTCCTATAGATGGGTAATCACATACCCAGTCTGCAACATCCTGTGCCGTAAGCAAGTGCCCTTTGGGAGTCAGGCCCCTTTCAGCGTAACAGCTATTGACTGCTTCCTCCCGATTCTTTCTCTCAATATCGGAGCACCCTTTGCCAATCACAAAAAAGTATGAGCTGCCGGCCTGGATTGCTTCTTGCACACTTGGTTTCTGCGATTCCACTTCCCGAATTTCTTTGGGTGGAACCTTGCTTACTTTGTATTGCCAAACACTGATACCGTCCGGTATGCGGCAAGTTGCCGGTACGGCCATCGAGTGCTCGACTCTTGCATCAATACCACCATCTGGATTGTCAACGAGAAGCGTTGTCTTGACAGCAAAGGGAGGAATACCATATCGCTGAGCCTCTGCCTTGAGGAGCCTATTCACAATGTCGGCGAGTTGATGATCGTCCAGGAGTTCGATTGTTTGCTCATCAATCTGAAGCAAAGGGTTCATGGTGACCTCTGTTCCACGTAGCCAGGCAACCCAGGAAGGACGAGCGACTCGATTTCGGCCTCTCGCGATGACTCGAATGCAGACTTGTGCAGGCAGACTTTATACTCTTGTGCCAGTGTCCGCACTATTGAGCGCGGCGTCAACACTTGCACAACTCCATCAGTGAGACGAGGTATGGGCTGAACATACCCTTGCGGCGTCCAGAGCAGAAGCCTGTCTTCAAGAACAAGATACGCCGCTGACGCACAAGGCTCTAGGACAATGAAACTACCCACTGGCAAATTCGAAATCTGTTCAGGATACAAGACCCGATTCCCGTCGTGCGTGATGCGTTCTGTGTGAAGAACGGCATCTATCGCCGCTGTGGAAGGCAGTAGTCCGCTTGTCTTGTCAGAGTTCGCCGCCGCCCAGTGCTCGCGGAACCGGACAAAATCCGTTCGTCTGCATTCCATGCAGGGCCGGTGACCAGATGCCAACGCCGTCGCTTCGTCGAGAAAGAACAATTGCGTGTTGTGTCCGGGTTCCATCAACGGCAGCCGACGCCCCTTGAACTCGAGCGCGCAGGCAATCCAGCGTCTGCCCTGATAGCGCCTGACGATCAGTTTACTGCCATCAACCAGGCAACCTCGGTTTCCCATCAGGGTTCCACGTGCTGATGTTTCGATCAAGTCGCCAAACGGTGTAACTCGATTTCTCAGTGGCATAGGGTATCTTGATGCCGCATTCTATCTACAGACGATGCATAGCCGCTGCTCTCGCTTCGGTTTATTCTTCGGTCTCTGCTGCACGCAGGATTTCCTGTTCGTCAATGACGACGCCGCGACTGCCAGCAATCAATTTGCCGAACGGGTTTTGAACGCGCAATAAACGCGGATTGGGGCTCGCGCAATTGTATACCACGTAGAGCCAATAGTGCTCACGCAAGTTGCACGCTCTGGCCCACTCGTTTTCGCTGACGTCCACATCGCCGATGCCCGCGCGGCCTTTGACTTCGATGCAGCGTTCCGTGCCGTCGGAATAGCGCGAGTGCAGGTCAAAGCCGGGGTGCTCGCCCAGTCCCGCGTTCATCGCCAGCCCAGGCATAGAGACATCGCGGACTAGAGCGCCGCATGCTTCCTCGTAGACACGAGCGACCTGCACGGCAATGGCCTCCACAGCCGCATCGTGCCGCTTGCGATCTTCGGGGTCGGCAGAAGGGACAACAAGCGCGTGTGCCAGGAACGTCACATCGCCGGGCGCGACAAGCTCTGGTTCACGCTGTAAGCGCATCAGGGCGGCCTCGCGTTGATAGGAGAGTTTGGCCTGTCGTTCCTTGATGCGTGTCAGCTCGCCTTTGGCGCGCGAGTCGCCGTTGCGCGCTTTTTCGGCCAGGCGCGAACGTGCCATCGCCAGTTCTGCATCCTGATAATCAAAGCCGCGCTGCAAAAAGCTTTCGCGTTCAGGCAAGGCTTGCAGCAACGTCTGGCGATGTTTGTTTGCAAGTGGAGTGGCGACGCTGTCCGTTGCGTATGTCCGCGCCATCTCCCGCAAATCGCAGGCGGTCGCCACGAGTGGAATCGCCGTCGCCGTAACGCCACTGCCCGATTTGAGCAATAGCAAGCTTTCGACCGAAGCAGACGTCACCTGTCCGCTAGCGTTTTGCTGCAGCCCCACCAAACGCAACTCGACCGTCTCAGGTCGAGCCAACGCAGGCACAGCCGGCTCGGCCTGGCGAAGCACCTCGACGAGCGCCAGGTGAAATAGATATGGCTCATTGACAGTTGGATCAACGAACACTGCACCGTGCGCGGCTTCTCGCGCAAAGCGGTTGCAGACGTAGGCGCACAACTGGTCAAACAGCGGCTCGCCAGGATGCAAAAAGACGGCCGCATCTGCCTGGTCAGGACGGTCGAACGTCAGGCGGCTGCGTTGCTTTTCCGGGTACGTTTCAATGATGGGCCACAATGGATCGAGCGCGCCAGGTTTGAGCGGTCGGAACGAGAACGTCGTTTGCCGCGCGTCCGCGTGTGCGTCCAGACCGATGTCCAGCATCGGCGTGGCCTTTTCAACAAAGCGACGCACATAGCCTGGCAACAGTCGCCGATACACTTCTTGCGAAAGCGCCTCGCGCAGGCGCGGTAACTCGGGCCGCACGTCACCACCTTCGCCATACAGACGCTTTTCTCGCGCCTGGATGGCCTGCACCTGTTCTTTGGTGAGCTTGCCTTCGACCGCATGTTGCGCGGCCTCTGCGCCTTGCTCGGTAAGAGCCTGAGCCATATAGTCCCGCAGCGAGATGCCCTCAAACAGCCGCCCGACTACATCAAAGACTTTGTCAGACCCCAATTCCTTGCGGATGCGTTCCAGTTTTTCCAACAGCGTCTTGAGCACGCGCCCTTCACGTGTCTTGCCAGCGACAAGATTGATGATTTGCACGGGATCGTGCATCTGTTTATACCGGTGGATGCGGCCCATACGCTGTTCCAGGCGCGCCGGGTTCCACGGGATGTCATAGTTGATCATCAGCCAGCAGAATTGCAGATTGATGCCTTCACCTGCTGCGTCGGTGGCGACGAGAAAGCGCGCCCCACCTTCTTCCACAGGCCGCCGGAAGAACTCGACCTGCTCATCTCGCTCGCTCAACCCGGTCACGGGATCGGGTCGGGCACTCAGCCCGCCATGAATTTGCGCCACCTGTCCCGTAAAGCCCATGCCTTCCAACTGGCGTACCAGGAAGGTCATTGTATCACGGTGCTCGGTAAAGATGATGATCTTTTCGTTAGCCCAACGCGCGTCTCGAATCACCTGACGCAGTTTTTCAAACTTGGATTCGTCCTGCTCACACACCTGGCGCGCCAACTCGAAGAGATGCTTGACTTGCAGGCGCTCGTTCTCCAGATCGGCCAACGTGACGGCGACGACGCCTGACATCAATTCGTCCTCGGCTACTTCATTCTGCTCGCGCCCGTCTTCGGGTGCTTCCTCATCCGCCGTCGTTTGGTCGAACGGGTCGGGAACTTCGGCCAGGCCGCGCTGCATCGCCATCAACTGCTCAATCGTCAAGCGGCCAGAGCGAATGTCCTCGATCAACCCCTCCAGCCGCTTGAGTCGCCGGTCGAGCGAGCACAGCATGGCATACGTCGAACTCGTCAGGCGGCGCTGAAAGACGCTCATCGCCAATCGGGCGGCGGAACGATTCAGTATACGTGCGCGGTTATAGGTATGTTCAATGTAAGCGGTGGTCTCGTCGTAGAGTTGCTGCTCGCTGATTGGCCCCAGAGTCAACTCATAACTCAAGGTGTCGGACACGCGCACCGGATAAATAGGTGTGCCGTCAAAGCGCACCATTTCTTCTTTGGTGCGCCGGATGAAATGGCGGCGGCGAGCATCTGGCGGGTAGGACGCGAAGGCGTCGTAGGTCGAGAGAATCTCTGGCTCTAGCAGCCGCCAGAGAAAATAATACGGCAAGTCCTTGCCCATGTGCGGCGTTGCCGTGAGCAAGAGAAGATGCGTGCAGGCCCAATTCAACTGCCAACGCAGACCGTGCCCACCAGGGGCATCCTGGGGATCACCGCGGACACCTGCCAGCGCCTCGGCTAGCCTATAGCGATCAATCTTGCGAATCCGAAAATCCTGCTCGCGGTCGGCGGACAGTTTGTGCGCCTCATCGAACACTACCAAGTCATACGGAACAACGCCTGGCTCTTGCAGACGAGCGAACACACGCTCACCAGCCAGCGTGTCCACACTGATAATAAGCAGGTCGCTTTCCGACCCGTCGAAGGGATTATCGGACTTGGCCTCACTCCCCGCCACGACACGGAATGGCAAGCTGAAGAGCAACTGCATCTCACGCTGCCAATTGCTGACCAATCCCGCAGGAGGCACGATGAGCACTCGGTGAGCCAGCCGCCGGGCGAGCATCTCGCGGATGTACAAGCCGGCCATGATGGTCTTGCCTGCGCCTGCATCGTCTGCGAGTAAATAGCGCAGGCGAGTCTGGGGAAGCATGTGCTCGTAAACGGCAAGGCGCTGATGCGGCAGAGGGTCAATGATAGAAGACTCGGCGGCAAAGGTGGGGTTGAACAAATGCCCATAGGCCAACCGATGCCCTTCAGCCACTACTCGCACGGCTTCAGGGTCGGCGGAAAAATCCAGGTCAGGAGCAATCCCGGGATCAGCCACAAAGGCACCCGACTGATCTTTGACTGTACCCTCGCCAGAATGTAGTTGACCGAGAGACTCGATGCCAAGAGCTTCTGCCTGCAAGATTTGCCGCCAAAACCTGGCAGAAGGCCGAGTCGCGCCACTCTCCCATTGGCTCACTGAGGCTGGCGTGGCGCCAATCAGTTCGGCTAGGCGCGTCTGGGTCAGGCCCATTTTGGCGCGAAGCTGCTTGATACGTTGAGGGAAATCGGGAGAAATGCTGTGTTTCATCGCTTCGCTTGTGAACGCTGCGTTGAGACTCGGCTTTCGCTCAGGCCGATTAGATCCTGATGGCACGACAAGTTGTATTCTATCACCAGGCACGGAATTTGGGTATTGATTGCACTTTACCAAATCATGTTAGAGTGGGTACCACTGGCATTTTCTTTCGATTGGGTTTACAATGTGAACGGTTATCTCCGATTACGCTCCACCGCAGAGTATCACTATCAAGCTCTGACTTGCCTCTGCAGGAAACGTCATCCGAATACAGCCACCGGTCTGCTGGCCCATCACAGCCAAGACCAAACCATAACCCTGGACCACCTGTCGTTGTGCTTCCAGAAGGGACAACCATCTGTATTCACATTGCTGTCCGTATGAGCGGCTTATTGTCATTGTGTTACATTCTACTTACTGGAGGTCCATATCTTATGAGCACTCTTGTAACCCGCACCAAGATTGTCGTGCCGCGCCGTCCTGCCAACCTGCTCACACGCGAACGCCTCGTTGACCTCTTACTCGATCTCCTCGACTATCGCCTTGTCCTTGTCCTGGCGCCGGCCGGATACGGCAAGACCTCAGTGTTGATTGACTTTGCCCATAGTGCCGACCTGCCCATCTGCTGGTATGCTCTCGACGAGATGGATCAAGATCCCCGCCGCTTCATCGCGCACTTTATTGCCTCCATCTCCCATTCCTTTCCCAGCTTCGGGGCAGAATCTGAAGCCGTATTGAACGCCCCGGACGACCTTGATACAGACCAGTTATTACAGGTCATCGTTAATGAAGCGTACCAGCACATTCGGGAACATTTCGTGATCATTCTGGACGACTATCACCTGGTCGCCGAAGACAGGACCATCGCGCACTTTATTAGTCGCTTCGTTCAGTTGATGGATGAGAACTGCCATGTTTTTCTGTCGTCCCGCACCAACCCTCAACTACCCTGCCTGCCGACGATGGCCGGCCGATCGCAGGTCGGCGGCCTCAGCTTGTACGATCTGACTTTCCGGGCCGATGAAATCCAGGCGCTCATGCGGCAGAACTACCAGTTGAGCCTGTCTGCGTCGGACGCAGAGAATCTCGTGCAGGCGAATGAAGGCTGGATCACTGGACTGCTGCTTTCAGCCCAGATTCCGCTGCAAGGGGCGCGGGATCGCGCGCGGTTGGCCCGTGTTTCAGGTGTGAGCCTGGAGGACTACCTGGCCCAGGTGGCATACGATCAACAACCTGCCTCAGTGCGCGACTTTTTACTGCGCACTTCGCTGCTGGAAGAGTTCAGCGCCGACCTGTGCACTGAGGTTCTGGGACCGCTCGCCAACTGGCGCGAACTGATGGAGACGGTATTGCAAGCCAACTTGTTCGTCTTATCCGTCGGCGATGACAAGACCTGGCTCCGCTATCACGCCATCTTCCGCGATTTTCTGCAGGCCCGCATGGCTCAGACCTATCCAGAAGAACACAAGCGTATCCTGCGGCGGATGGTTGTCGTGTATTCCGAGCACGGCGAGTGGGACGAGGCCTACCGTGCGTGCACGCGGCTGGACGACTTGCCGACGAAGGCAGGCTTGATCGAGCAGGCCGGTTGGCCGCTGGTCAAGAGTGGACGCATGACAACGCTTGCCCAGTGGATCGACGACTTGCCGGCCAGCCTGCTAGCCTTGCGCCCAGAACTGCTTTCGCTCAGAGGAATCGCGGCTTCGATGCTGGGCGAGGTAAGGCGTGGGCTGTCCCAGCAAAACCAGGCTGAGGCAGCTTTCCGTTCGACGGAGGACTTGCCCAACCTGGCCCGTACCCTGGCGCGTCGTGCGGTAGATCATCGTCTACTGGCAAACTACCAGGCATCGTTGGCCGATGCAGACGAAGCGTTCACGCTGGCAAGCCGAGACGAGCCACTGCGCGATATCCAGGCCGAGGCCCTCAGAGCCAAAGGCGTGAGCCTGGCCCGTATGGGAAGATTGAACGAGGCCTCGGCATGCCTGGCCCAGTCGCTGCAGATATACGAGTCACTGGATGATGCGCCCCGGGTCGCCCTGTTGTGTATGGAGTTAGGGTTGGCGCACATGATTGCCGGCCGTTACGATCAGACCTTCATGCTTTATCACCGCGCGTTCGACCATTGGTCGAACGCCAATGATATCAACCAGCAAGCCAATGTGCTCAACAACCTGGGAGTGCTGGAACACCTGCAGGGATATTATGAACGGGCGGCGAGGCTGCTGGAAGAAGCCGTGGACTGCGCCCGGAAAAGTGGATATGCCCGCATCGAAGCGCTGGCGGTATCCAGCATCGGCGACCTGTATGCTGACCTGGATGCCGTGGAGGCGGCCCTGGATGCCTTCCGGCAAGCTCGCGAAGTTGCGCAGCGAATAGATTACAAACACCTGCTGTTTTACCTGGACCTGGCCGAAGCTGCCTTGAACCGTGGGCAGGGAGACCTGGCCCGCGCGCGCGTGCTGCTCGAATCGGCGCAACGGCGGGCTCAGGCCAGTGGCTCCAGTTCCGAACTGGCGGCATGGCAGGCGGAGGCGGGACACCTGGCCCTGGCTGAAGGCAACCTACAAGCAGCGATGACTCACCTCAATGAAGCCATTCCGCACTTTGTCGAAGGCGAGCAGCGCATTGAAGGTGCGCGAGCTTGCCTTTATCTGGCCGCCGCTTGCCAGGCCAACGGCGACTGGCTGGCCGTTGTGTCCAATCTGCAACGTGCTTTTCGCCTGGTGGCCGAATTGGAGAGCCGACACCTTCTGATCGTCGCCGGCAGGCAGGTCAAATCACTGCTCGAAAATGCACGCAACGATCCGGAGATTGGCCAAGAGGCGACTCGTCTGCTCAGTCAGGTCGTCCAGTTCGAGCAAGACATCCCAACCGTGCGTCGCCGCCTGCGGCAGCGAGTCTCCGCTGTCCCGTTTGTGCCGCCCCATCTGACCTTCAAAGCTCTCGGAAGAGTCGAAGTGACCGTGCGTGGGCAGATTGTGACAAACAAGGAATGGGAGGCTCAAGCAGCCCGCGATCTACTGTTTTGCCTCCTCGCCCACCCGGATGGGCTGACCAACGAGCAGATCGGGGCTCTCTTTTGGCCGGACAAATCGCCGGCCCGCCTCAGTGGACAGCTCAAAAAGACGATGTACCGCTTGCGCCGCAAGCTGGGCAAGGATACCGTGCCGCACGATCAAGACCTCTACCGTTTCAATCAGGCGGTGGATTATGAATATGACGTGACTGCTTTTGAGGAGAAATTGAAGGAGGCCAGACTAGCCAACGACCCAGCAGAAAAGATGGCCGCCTACCAGGCAGCGATTGATCTGTATGCAGGCCCTTATCTGCCCGACGTGGATGCGGAGTGGGCAAACCTGGAGCGAGAACGGCTGCGCCAAGCCTTATTGACGGCAGTCCTGGCGCTGGCTCAGCTATACTTTGACGAAAGACAATATGAATCCGTCATAGATTACGGCCAACGCATTCTGGCTGAAGACCCCTGCCACGAACAAGCTCACCGCCTTGTCATGCGCGCCTACGCGGCCCTGGATGACCTGGTAGCGGTCACTCGCCAGTTCGAGCGTTGCCAGGAAATCTTATCCGAGGAAGTCGGCATGACTGTTTCGCCGCAAACCAGGGCGCTCTACAAGCGCCTGACGCACCAGTAGGATCAAATTCCCCAAGTACCAAAAAGCCAGCCCTAGACGTGGGCTGGCTTTTTTATTCCTCCCCGAATCCTGGCCCGCTCTGTCCACCGTTCTGTCCACTCTTCTGTCCACCGCCGTGTTGTACTCTCATAGCATCAAACTATGGAGGATCCATCATGAAGTACAGTCTTTACAACCTCGGTCTGATGCTGGAACGCTTGAATCAGCACCACATCCGGCTGGTGCTGGTCGTGTTGAGCCTGGCTCTGTTTGTGCTCGGGGCCGGCGCGCCGGCGGACTTTGGCGGTCACTGAAAGTCGGCGCATGATCCTGCTCCTGGCCGTCATTGCAGGTTCTGCCGCAGGTGCAGCAAAAGCATGGCTTGGGGGACGAGAGCTTTCGTCCCCCGACCTGCGCCTGGCGTGGCTCGTACCCGTAGCTTTTCTGCCGCAATGGCTCGCTTTCTTTTGTCCTTTTTCTCCGCAAGTCCCACCGAACTGGGCGGCAGCTGCCCTGGTCAGTTCCCAGGTGTTGTTGGTGCTGTTTGCCATACTCAATCGAGAACAGGCCGGTTTCTGGGTGCTGGGAATCGGGCTGACAATGAACATACTCGTCATCGTTCTAAATGGCGGACTGATGCCGATCAGCCCAGACACCGTCATGCAACTCGCGCCCAACGCATCACTCGATGCCTGGCAGATCGGGCAACGTCTTGGCACAACGAAAGATATCGTCTTGCCCGATGCGGCTACGCACCTGTGTTGGCTGGCAGATCGTTTCACGCTAAGCGTGCCGAAGCCACATCCCTGGCGAGTAGCGTTCAGCCTGGGCGATGTGTTGATCGCCATCGGTGCCTTTAGCTTGCTGTGGGCGCTCGGTGGGGAACCTTCGGCAAGGAAAACATCGGCTCGTGTCGCCACGCACTCGTTTTGATAGAGGCGACACTGTTCGCCAACAAGGGAAGGTGGAGAAACGTTCGTTGGTTAGGAATCCAATCAGCACTGCGGAACTGATCATCCCTTCAGGCTGATCGGATCACAGGAGTCACGAAGGCCTTCGGCGCCCCTGATTCTGCCGCACAGTGCGGCCGTCAGGAAGCTGCCGTGAGTAAGCGTCACAAGGTAATCAAAAAGTCTACTGGCAAGCGCTAGTCGCACAGCACACTAACAACTACTACTCCTGGCCGGTTTCGTCTGGCACCTGACCCGGCAATCCCGCGAGACCGGCCAGGATCAAGTCAGCTACTTGGCGGATCATCACGGCGTAGGACAAGTCTTCCGGCGTCCATAACAAGCGTCCAACCGGTCGCCGCCGGACCGTCACCCGACGGCCCATCACTTCCTCTGCCAAACGTTTCGCAGATAGTACACACATGCGCCTGGCCGCCACCGTTGTCAGCGGTGATGACTGTCCTTCGGCGGACGGCATCTCGATCACCGCGTTGACCAGCCGTAAGGCATCTCGCGCTTGTCGAGCACGCTTCAGTTCCTTCACTGGCTGGAGGGAATTGATCTCCGCCTCATGCTTCGATGCCCACTTGTCACCCAGTCGTGCAGTGCGCCGCGCTGCATCTGGTTGTTTAGCCTCATGGTAGGCAGTTGAGCTATCGCTGATGCAGCATACGGCTGCCGGATAATCCTTGCTTTCAAACAGCACTTCCGCGCCTCGCTCCAGCAGGCGTGCAGCTTCAGCGGGCTTGCCGACGTCGAGCAATGCGCGCCCATGTGTCCACAACACGCATCCCGACACACGTCCGGGCATTTGGAGATCACTCAATGCCTGGCCCAGGGACAATGTATCGCGCAACTCACCATCGAGGGCGATACGCCCGCTGGCTCCAAGGTAAATCGCCTGAGCCAATACGATATGGTCTGGCGTGTCGAGGTGCTCAGCGCACCACGCCGCCGCCCGACGCAATTGATCGACATGCGGCAGTCCGGTCGGCACTCGCTGCCACACAGGTGAGTCCACATCCGAGAGTAATAGCCGAGCCAAATAGGTTGCATGGCGTGCGGCATACTCCGTGCGTTCTGACTCCCTCATTTGCGTTGCCGCGTGTTCGCCAATCAGCATGTGGGCTTGATACCACACTCTCATCTCGTCGTCTAGGTGTTGGGCGATCAAGCCGCGCGAGACGAGCTCGACTAATTCGCGGCGCACCTCCTGTTCAGAGACACCTCTCAAAGCTGCTGCCCAACTGTCGTCTATCGGCGCTCCCCACGCGCCAGCCCCAAGCACGCGATAAGTTGATTGCAGCTCGCCCAGCTCGGCGTAAGCTGCATCATACACTTCGCGCAGTCCCTCAAGCGGTGTCAAACGGTCGCGGCCCAGGCGTCTCAGAATGCCCTGCCATCGCTGCGCACGCTGTCCTGGCGTTACATTGCTGATGGATTGTCCGACAGCACAAATGGCAAGTGGAACGCCGCCCAACTTGCCGACGACCTGGCGAGCTGCCGCACTGTCATGGTCTGTCCAGCTTACCTTTGGCATATACGCCTGCAATAGTTCGATGCCTTGCTCCATCGTCATTGGCTGCAGGGCAAGCACTCTATCCGAAGCAATGCCGAGCCTTTCAATCAGGTCACTTCGCCGCGAAGTGATCACGACCCGACTGTGCTCGCTGTTCGTCACCAACAGATGCTCGACGAATGACAGGTCGCGGACGTCGTCGAGGATCACGAGCACGGCCAGCCGCTTGAGCTTGACTCGCAAGGCATCACGCCACAACACGGTCTGGCCGCTTTCGGGTAAATTCAACCCGTACTGTTCTGCCCAGCGGGCCAGCCATACTCTGGCATCTGCCGTCTGCTGGCTAGCGTAGAGGACGCCATCGGGGAAATGAGCGGCCACGACCTGGCTGACTCCAAACATCTGCACGAGGGTGCTCTTGCCGACAGCCGGCGCGCCGAAGATGGCAACGTCTATTTGAGGGCGCGTTCTTGCCTTGTCCCGGACAATGTCATCTGTCGGGATCACGTGATCCCACAACCAGGCCCATTCTGTTTCTCGCGTCACGGCGGGCTGTTTGAGCAAGGGCATCGTCGAAGGCCACGTGAGCCAGTCCCGCTGCTCGATAGTCCGCAGTGCAACATCTGAGCACATGTCACGCATGTCCTCGATGGTGACCGGACGGCCCAACAGGCTGACTAAGCGATACACATCACGCGGGTCATCCAGACTATCAGACAGGCTGCGTAGCGAGTTGACCATTGCGAGAATGCGCTGCCAATCGGCAAAGCGATCAGGATCCAGCGCTTGTTGCCCGGTCTCCACACGCGACAACCAGGCCATCGGGAGCTCGGATTGCTTATGGATTTGTTGCAAGGATACATCCGCATGTTCTCGGATATTGCGGTACCGCCGCCCAAAGGAGACCACGTTGGCGCCTGGGGCCGTCCCGCGTTTCGCAGTTGACGGCGCCGTCGCTTTTTTCTTGTTACTTGCAGTGCGGCGCGGCTTGGCGCGCCGTGATTTGGCAGAATTCTTCATTTTTTGGAACAAAGTGGAACGGTTTGGAACGGCCAATGTCTATAATTCTATATAGGAGATGCGCCAAGAGCTTGGAAGATGGTGATGCAAGGTCGGTTGGGGAACGGCGGAGAGCGGTAGCGCAACGTGCTGGCATTATATCACCGCCGAGTGGATAGTTCCAGTTGAATGGCACACACACCGCGTGTCCGACATCCGCTCATTGTCCTGTTATCGCAAGCAACTCGCGATCCGACTCGCCGCACGGGCATTCGATTGTAAAGGTCAAGTTTATGGAAGAGCCGTCTTGGACTACGAGAAAGCTTCCGCACTCGCTTATTGTGCGAGCACCTGGGCTGCTGCCCATGCTATACACGTTGAACGAACTGGAAGAAGAGCTCAAAATCTCTTCACGCATCATCCGGGACTGGCTGCAAAAGGATTTGCCCTATCGGCAGGATGGACGCGGCCACATCTTTGTCAATGGCCAAGATTTGGCAACGTGGGTGAGCCACGTACGGCAATCCAGACCCAGACGCACATTGGACGCCGGTCAGGCTTTCTGCCTGCGTTGCCACAAGCCGGTCACGGTCGCGAATGTTCAGCCATACCGCCAGGGGATTGTCGTTCGATACCGTGGCACCTGTCCAGAGTGCGGGGCGGCGATCAATCGGGTGAAGAACAATGGTCAATCGTGACAACTACCATCTTGTCAAATCTTATCTGTCCTACCTGGGTGGGGTAGTGCAACTCGACCCGGATACGATAGATCGCTACTGGTTTTACTTGCGTCATCTCTTATTGTGGGCAGATGCGACACCGTTCAACAGTGTCCAGGACATCTCGCTTGCCTTTCCTGCCTATCTGGCAACGGCGCGCCTGGATGGCAAGGACGGGATGCTATCCCACTCTTCGCTCAGAAAGATCGCTCAGACAAGCAAGCGATTCCTTTTCTGGGCCAAGATGACTTTTCCGCGCGAGTTTCGGAAACTGCCCATAGGGTGGATAGACGCGTTGCGCCCGCCGCGTCATATCCAGCCGATGCACGAACACGTCTTTGTAACCCTGGATGAGATGAAACAAATCGCCGCGCTAGAGATCCCTGAAGGCAACCTAGCGCTACGGCGCGACCAGGCTGGAGCGGCCATGTTGTTTGTGTCAGGGATGCGGGCGGGCGCACTTGGCTCGCTGCCCATTGAAGCCGTTGACCTTCCCAACCTGACCGTCAAGCAATGGACTTCGTTGGGAGTGGCGACCAAGAATAGCAAGTCGGCCACCACCTACTTGCTGAACATCCCAGAGTTACTGGCGGCGGTCGAACAGTGGGATGCGTTTATCCGGGAGCGCTTGCCCCCCAGCGCCGCCTGGTTCACTCCCATCATCAGCCAATGGGGTGAACAACGGGTTTCGGCAGAGGCGGTGACCTGCAATCGCAATGCCAGAATCATCAAGCGGATGCGCAAGCTCTTTGCGGTGGCCAACCTGCCGTACAAATCGCCGCACAAATTCCGCCACGGCCACGCGGTCTATGCGCTGCAACGCGCCAAAACGATGGCTGATTATAAGGCCGTCAGTATGAACCTGATGCACGAAGATATTCGTGTGACAGACGGAATTTATGCGCCGCTCATCAGCGACGAGGTCCGGCAGCGTGTAACTCAACTGGTCGGCCAGCCTGGCCTGCGGTCTGCGGCAAATGGCGACTTGGCTGAACTGATTCGAAAGATGCCGGATCCACAGTTGTCTGAAATGCTTGTAGTGATCGCCGAACGCCTGGCAGGATAACGAGACGCAGTGGCAAACGATTGGACTGCCACCTTGCCAAATCCGTCAACGAGCATCAATCGGCACTTTAAACGCAGAGAGAGCCGGGTCCCCGCCCCCGGCTCTCCATGCTCTCCATGCAAGGAGGAGAGAGCCCGCTCTGCTGATACTACCTTACCACAGACCGCAGAGCGCAACTTGATGACCGATCAATGCTACCCCTACCGCCATTCGCCGCTTGCCGTACGGTTAGCCTCCTATCCTCGTGGGGTACGTTCGAATCCACAACGTACCGCACGAGGCAGGCTTACAATCGCCAGTTGTCGGCCGGGCTGGCGCGGCGATGCGCCTCGGCCACATCGACTTCGGCGATGCGCGCATAGTGTTGCACCATGTCCAGCGTGCTGTGACCGAGCAACGATTGAAGTGTGAACACATCCCCACCCGAGCGGAGATAGGTGATCGAAAAGGTATGCCTGAAACGATGTGGATAGCTGCGCTTTACATTGGCCTTCTTGCCCAATGCTACTGTCAGGTGGCGCAGCCCCGCCTTATTCAATGGGCGGTTCAACTTGGTAACGAACAATGGCGCTTCTGGATCTTCGCCGTCTTCCCGCTCGGCCAGGTAGCGCCACACCGCGCGCCGAGCCGACTTGCCCAGAAACACGGCACGACCTTTTCCACCTTTGGCGCCCCCCGGTGCGCCATGTCTGACGTGTACCCTGCCTGTCTTCATGTCAACATCGCCGATCTTGAGCGAGCACAGTTCGGTTGCTCGCAGGCCGGTGTCCAACAGCGTCAAAATGATGGCGCGATCACGGTTGCCGGTCGCGCGGTGCATGGTGAACTTGCGGCGATCCCTTGTCTTGGATTCCTTGCAGTACTCGCAAGCCTTGAGGATCGCCTCAACCTCGTCTTTGGTGAACGTCTCGACGGGCGCCACCTCGAAGCGAGGAGGCGGGACATCCTGGATGGGGTCAGGCAAACCGAACTCGGTGCTGGCCCACGTGAAGAAGGACGACAACGCGACCCACACATTGCGGATCGTTTTGGGTGCGAGCGGATGGTCTGCGCCGGACAACCGATGTGGCTTGTATTCGGTGCGCAACCATGCCAAATAGGCCACGAGATCCTGGGTGGTGATATGGCCGACCTCGACGTCGCCGATGTGGTCCAGCCACAATTTGAGGATGCGCTCGTAACTGTCGAGCGTCGTGGGGCTGAGAGCTTCCGCCGCCTTGTGTTGTAGGAAGCCCGTGATGGCTTTTGACAACAAAAAGCCCGGTGATCTACGGTTCATGTCAAAACCCTCCTTTGGGTAGGGTTGCGTGAACCTTACATCACTGGGCTTGCCTTAAAAGGGGAACCCTGTGGTACTACGATTACCCAAAAGTAGCGGGGCTTGGATTCGAACCAAGGACCTCCGGGTTATGAGCCCGACGAGCTGCCACTGCTCTACCCCGCATCGTGGCGTGGATTATACCACGCGCACTAGAGACCGTCAAGGTATCGCATTCTCTCATGTATAATGTTACCGGCGGTGGTATAGTTCACTCAAATGAAAATGTTACCGGAGGAACCATGCCCACCGACGAACAGATGACCCTAGATGAACGACTCGAGTATCTCCGTAAGATGAAAAAGCGCTACGACACAGCAGAGTATGCCGAACGAGCGCACCTGTTGGATGAGATGGAACACGTGACAGAATTGCACCGGAAGAGTCTGATTCGACTGATGCGGGGGACCTGGAACGCCACCCGCGCACGGAACAACGTGGAGTGACGTAGGGGGCAGAAGTCGGGCACGCCGTGCGGGTGATTGCAGAGAGTCTGGATGACGTGTGTGCAGAACGGTTGACGCCGAACCGGGTGTGGAGGGCCGAGCACCGGGTGAAACAAGGCGAGTTGGTGATCTCGCCTGAACGGTTGACGCAATTGGGGCAGATCAGCGTGTCGAGTGTGCGGCGGATGACGCCGGGCCTGGAACGCGCCAACCGGGTCACGCGAGCCGTGCCGATGAAACGGATCCCCTGGAACGAAGCCACGCCGGCCATTTTGAAGTCGATCTCGTGCATCACGGCGGGGCCACGTCGTCCGGGGATGACGTTCATACGCTCCACCTGATGGATGTCACCCCCGCCTGGAGCGAGCGGGGGGCCGTGCTGGGCCGCCGCTACGTGGTCATGGAAGACGCTTTTCAGCGCGTCCTGAAGCGATTGCCCTTCCCCGTGCTGGAATTGCACCCCGACAATGGCAGCGAGTTCTTCAAGGCCCATCTGGTGCGCTTCTGGAAAGAGACCCTCCCCGGCCTGGCCCTGTCGCGGAGTCGCCCCTCTCGGAAGAACGATAACCGTTTCGTGGAACAGAAGC
>Ga0315279_10004272_pt1 | contig 19281 bp, 15 predicted proteins | sample YL17G06_20_MG_FD_203694 | JGI IMG/M metagenome (GOLD analysis project Ga0315279, IMG submission 203694) | Sediment microbial communities from Yellowstone Lake, YNP, Wyoming, USA - YL17G06_20 | ecosystem: Environmental > Aquatic > Freshwater > Lake > Sediment | place: USA: Wyoming | collected... | reverse complement strand
AACATGGATTTCCACAACGAGATCGTTCCGTGGGCCGGGCAGATCAGCGAGGCGAGTGGGCTGCCGATCACCGGCAACGCGGATCACTCCGTGCACCAGGGCATCGAGCTTGAGGCGGCGCTCCGTCTGCGCGCGTTCATCGAGCTGGGCGGCAACCTCAACCTGAACAACGACCACTTCGTACGGTACACGGAGAACGCGATGGACTGGGACGTCGGGGTGCCGGTGTCGGTCCGGCGCGACGGCAACCGCATCGCCGGGTTCCCCACGATGCTCGCGAACCTGCGTGGGGTCGTCAGCGCGCGGGGCTTCTTCGCCGGGGCGAACTGGCGCTACGTCGGGCGGCAGTACCTGGACAACTCGGAGACGAGGGCGTACTCGATCGGCCCATACCACGTGACCGATCTCATGGTCGGCTGTCGGCTCGGCCAGTATCGAGGGCTGAAGGGGCTCGAGGTCAGGTTGCAGATCAACAATATCTTCGACCGACTCTATGAACCCGCCGGCTATATGGACGACGTGTATGCGGTCGCCGCCCAGGAAAGGGTCTATGGCACGCCATACTACATCCCCGCGGCGACCCGAAACGCCTTCGTGAGCGCCAGGTGGGATCTCTGAGTGCGTCGTGCGCGTCATGCGCGCGTTGAACGCGTCCAACGGATCGCTGGAACAGGGCAGCGTCCTCTTCAAGGAGGTCTCGCCATGTTCCGGCCGCCGTCCGGCGGTGGTCGTCGCCACCGCCGCACACGAGGTGCAGGAGGGCCGGCGTAGTGCAGCGTGCCCGGCATTCGCCGAGCACGAAGGACGGCCCTCACAGGAGCGCCGGGGTCGGTGCCTCCCCCCCAGGCCCGACCCCGGCACCTGTCCTCCAAGTTCACCGGAGAAGGGAGGATGGACTGTGCTGCGCCCCCGCACGCCTTCATAGCCATTTGCCAGACACGGCCTAAGGGGATAGGTATCAGGCGCCTATGGGGTGGGCCGCGGCCTGGCGGCAACGGACGGTCATGGTGGCGAGGACTCGCCCGGTTCCTCCGCGGCCTCGGATCATCGCGGAATCTCTGGCCCTGAGCTGGCAAGGACGGGGCGTTCCGTGTCGAAATAGCGCGCCATGACGGCATGCACCTGCCCCGGGCCGACCGCGGCCACCTCGTCGGGAAACCGCAGGAGATAGTCCCACCCGAGGTCGTAGAGCTCGATCTCGGTCATGATGTTCGCCATGCCCTCGTTCGACTCGAGCTTGAGGGGAAGCGAGCCGGTGAGGTACGCCCGGGAGTCGTCGAGTTCGTCCTCCGGCACGGGCGTCGTACACATCTGGTCCACCTCGCGGCGGATCGTGTCCACCGCGGCGTGGAAGTCCTTCGGCGCGACGCCGGCGACGCACGTCCATGGGCCGCGCCCGATGCCGCTGCTGAGGCGGCTCGCGGCGTAGTAGGCGAGGCCTCGCTCCTCGCGCACGCGCAGGCCGAGCCGGCCCATGAGGCCGAAGCCGCCAAGCACGAGGTTCGCCAGGTTCGCCGCGAGGAACTCCGGGTCGCGCCGCCGTGGGCCGATGGTGCCCCAGGCGAGGTCGATCTGCACCTTGCCGGGTATGACGACGTGCTGCTCACGCGCCGCGGTCGCGGGTGGGATCGGCGGCAGCACCGGTTCATGCTGCTCGCGTCGGCGCGACCAGCCCGCCCACGAGCCCGTCACGATCTCGGCCGCTGCGTCGGGCTCGATCGCTCCGACGATGGCGACGATCATCGGACGGGTGGAAATAGTCCGCTCGTAGAAGGCGACGAGGTCCTCGCGCGTGATGGCGGAGATGGTCTCGCGCGTGCCGTCGGATGGCCGCGAGTACGGATGATCCGCCGGGTAGGCGAGCCGTCGGTACGTCTGATCGGTGACGAACCGCGTGTCGTGCTCGCGCTCCTCCAGGTCGGTGAGGGTCTCGCCGCGGACCCGTTCGATCTCCGCCGGTGGGAAAGCCGGATGCTGGAGAAGATCGGCCAGGATGTCCATGAGCGCGCCGACGTCTTCGGCGAGACACTTCGCGCCGAAGCGCGTCGTATGAGTGCCGCCGGAGACGCCGAAGGATGCGCCGAGCGACTCGGCGATCTCGTACATCTCCATCTCGGTGCGCGTCGTCGTGCCGCGGGTGAGGCACTCGGCCATGAACTTCGCGAGGCCGTTCCGCTCGGGAGGGTCATCCACCGCGCCGGCGAAGACCATTCCCTGGATCACGATGGCCGGGCTCGCCATGTTCGGGCGAACAAGGAGCGTCGTCCCATCGGGCAGGATCTGGCGCGTGACCGTCTCCGCGCTCGGCACCGTCCGCGGATCGAGGGAGAACGAGGTCGGCATGGGGTATCCGTTCGTGTGGATGTCGGAGCACGTGAACGATGGGCACCGACGCGATATCGCCGGTCCACGAGTACGAAAATGTACGGTATGTGATGGCCCGGCAGGGACATCGGACGGTCGCCGGAGGGAGATCATGTCTCCCGGCGTCCGAGTACCCCGGGGTTGACGAGGTTCGGCGGGCGCTCGCCGCGCAGGGCCGCGAGGAGATTCGTCGCCGCGATGACCGCCATCTTGCCGCGCGTGGCGCCCGTCGCGCTCGCGGCGTGCGGCGTCAGGACGATGTTCTCCAGTTTCGCCAGCCCCGGCGCGAGGGCCGGCTCCTCCTCGTACACGTCGAGGCCGGCTCCCCCAATCGCATGGTCCTTCAGCGCCCGGACCAGCGCCTTCTCGTCCAGCACCGGCCCGCGCGACGTGTTCACGAGGATCGCCGACGGTTTCATGAGCCGGAGCTCCCGCTCGCCGATGAGATGGCGCGTCTCCTCGGTGAGCGGCACGTGGAGCGTGACGAAGTCCGACCGGCGCAGCAGGTCGTCGAGCGTCGTCTCCTTCCCGATGCGGCGGATCTCGTCGGATGAGCCCGGCCCGGCGTAGAGGACGGTCATGCCGAAGCCCTGCGCGCGCCGGGCGACGGCGGTGCCGATGTGCCCAGGGCCGACGATGCCGAGCGTGCTGCCGCAGACGTCCACGCCGAGCAGAATCATGGGCCCCCAGCCGTGGAACCGACCCTTGCGCACGAATCGGTCGCCCTCGACGATGCGTCGCGCCGCCGCCATCACGAGCGTCCACGCCATGTCGGCGGCAGTCTCCGTGAGCACTCCGGGCGTGTTCGTGACGAGCACACCCCGCTTCGTGGCCGCGCGCACGTCCACGTTGTCGTATCCGACGGCGTAGTTGGCGAACACCCTCGCCCCCTTCGCGGCGTCGAGGATGCCCGCGTCGATGGTGTCGGTGAGGAGACAGAGCACGCCGTCGCGGCCCTTCACGGCCTCGCGGAGCTCGTCGTGCGTGAGGGCCCGGTCGTCCCCATGTCGAAGCGGATGCCCGCCTTACGCAGCAGGTCGAGCCCCGGCTCCGGGATGCGACGGGTGACGTAGGCGTTCCAGGATGGCATCGCTCATCCTCCGGCGATCGGATGGACGCGCGCACCCTCGTCCGCCGCCACGAGCAACGCGCTGCCGGGCCGGCTGGTGCGCGCGCAGTAGCGGTTGATCACGTCGGAGGCGATCACAGCGGCTTGGTCCGCGTCGACGAGGGCGATGACGGCGCCGCCGAAGCCCGCGCCCGTGAGCCGCGCACCGTAGCAGCCCGGCGTCGCGGCGGCGCATGCGACGAGGAAGTCGATCTCCGGCAGGCTGATCTCGTAGTCGTCCCGCATGCTCGCGTGCGATTCGCCGAGGAGCATGCCCACGGTCCCGAGATCCCGCCGGGCGAGCGCGTCGGCCGCCTCGATCACGCGCGCGTCCTCGGTGACGACGTGACGGCAACGGCGGTAGATGGTCTCCGGCAGGCACGCGGCGGCCCCGGCGAGCATGTCGGGCGTGACGTCGCGGAGCGCGCGCACCTCGTGTGCGTGAGCGTCGGTGCCATGCGCCCGGATGAGCTCGACACCTCGTTCGCACTGGGCGCGGCGCTCGTTGTAGGCGGAGCTCGTCAGGCCGCGGGGGATGCCGGAGTCGAGGATCACGACGCTCACCCCGTCGGGCAGGGCGACGTTCCGCACGTCGAGGGAGCGGCAGTCGAGGAGGATGATGTCCCCCATCACGCTCGCCATTTGGTCCATGATGCCGCAGTGCACGCCGGCGAACTCGTGCTCGGCCCGCTGGCAGACGAGCGCGACGTCCTTCCGGGGCAGGTCCATGCCGACGAGGCCGAGGACTCCCGTCGCCGTGGCCGCCTCCAGCGCTGCGGAGCTGCTGAGGCCCGCGCCGATCGGCACGTTGCTCGCCACGGCGATCCGGAGCGGCGGGATGCGATCGCCGCCGGCATCCTTTCGTATCCGCTCGACGCCGGCGATGACGCCTGCCGGGTAGTTCGCCCATGAACCGTCGCCGCGCGGTGTCCACGGCGGCCCGTCGATATGGACGATCCCTACGTGACCCGCCGAGACCAGGCCAAGGCCGGGCCCATCGTGCGGACTTCGCCCGCCCGACGGGCCGAGCGCCACCGCCGTCCGACGATCGATCGCCATGGGCAGCACGAACCCGTCGTTGTAGTCGGTGTGCTCGCCGATCAGGTTGACGCGCCCGGGGGCGGACGCGAGGGCAAGCGGTTCGTCGCCCCACGTGGCGCGGTACAACGCGACGGCCGCCTCGGTCGGTTCGGGAGATGATCCCTGCTCGATCATGTTCCGGGATCACCTTGCGTGGTATCCGCCGCAGGTGGCCGTGCGGCCGCCTGGCGGTAGAGGGTGAAGTAGAGCGTGAGCTCCGTGTACTTCTGCGTGAGCTGCACCCGTGTGCTCTCGGGCACGGTGCGGTAGCCCGGACGCACGACGCTGACGACGTGCTCGCCCGGTTCCCGCAGGCGGAGCACCTCGTTCGTCGTGGCGCGCGTAGGCCGCCCATCGAGGAAGATCGCCGCGCCGGCCGGTTCGGAGCGCACCCGGACCTGGTAGACCGCCAAGGAGCCGCCCTCCGTCTTCTGCCGCTCCTCGTACCGGAAGACGAAGATGACGAGGGCGAGCACGACGACCACGAGCAACCCGTTCATGACGTCCTTGAGGAGGCTGCTGTGAATGAGCTGCTGGAAGAAGCCTCGCTCGGCATAGCGCTTCCGCCGCTGCCGCCGACTCGCCTGCCGGTCCGCGAGCTCCTCGCTCGTGAGCCACTCGTATTCGCCCCGGTGATTCCGGTATCGGTAGAGGCCGCGCTCCGCGTAGAAGGCGTTCTCTTCCTCGCGGATGAGGCGCAGCCGCTCCGTCCGCGCCCTGTCGGCCGAGGACATCTCATGTTCCGGGGCGTGAGCTCTCCCGTGGAGCCGCTCGTACTCGGATTCGAGCCTGCGGCGGACCTGTCGGCGCAATTCCTCGCTTTCTTTCGGGGGAAGGTGCTCGGCAGGCCCCTTTTCCGCACCTGCATCGTCGGCCACGTTCTACCTCCGTAGGGCGGCCGCCGCCAGGAGACGTGCCGCGTCGACCAGATCGCTGCGCGCCGCAGCAAGCTCGGGGTCGACAGGCGCCAGGAGCCGATACTGCGCCTCCGGGCCCCAGAGACGACCGGCAATGCCGGCGATGACGAACGGCACGACCTCCGCGCGCGCCCCTTGCAGCTCATCTTCGCTGAGCTCGGGGTCCACGCGGCGGACGAACGCTACAAACGCCTCCCAGGTAGCGGCGTCCACCGTGAACTCGCTCCGGAATGCTGCGAGTGTCGGGGGAAACTCCCGTCCCTGGCGCACGAGTTCATCCGCGAACCGGAAGAAGGCGGCCCGCCCGGTCAGGCGGATGACGGTCAGGTTCGCGCGGGTTCGCGGCACGATGCGGTCCGGTCGAATGCCGCCGCCGCCATAGACGACGCGTCCGAGCGGCGTGGCGTACGCCGGGCCGCGAGCGGTGTCCGCCGGCGACTGATCCGAGAACCCCTCTAGCAGGTACTGCGCAGTGCCCGCCTTGTAGTCGCGCTGAATGAGACGCCCGGTTGGAGTATAATATCGTGCGACGGTCAGCAGCAGCATGCCGCCGTCGGCGACCTGTCTGCTGAGGTCGAACGTGCGCTGGACGAGGCCCTTCCCGAAGCTACGCTGCCCAACGATGATGCCGCGGTCGGTGTCCTGAAGCGCGCCGGCGACGATCTCCGAGGCGGAGGCGGAGCCGTGGTTGATCAGCACGATGACCGGCACGTCGACCTTCCGCGAGTTCGCCGTGGCCTTGTACGTCTGGGTGGCTCCTTCCCATCGTCCGCGCTGGGAGACGATCGTCGTGCCGGGGCGAAGGAAGAAGTCGCACACCTGCACGGCCGCGTCGAGGTCGCCGCCTCCATTGTCGCGGAGGTCGAGGATGAGGTAGCGCACGCCGCCGGCGAGGAGCTCGCGGAGGGCATCGTCCACCTCGCGGCCCGTCGGCTGGGCGAAGTTCGAGATGCGCAGGTACCCCGTCGAGTCGTCGAGCATGAAGGCGTACGGCACGCTCTTGAGTGGGATGGCGCCGCGGACGATCGTGATGGTGGCCGGCTTTTCCCCGCCGCGGTCCACGGTGACGGTCACCGACGTGCCCGATGGGCCGCGGAGGTGCTCCTGCACCTCGCTCTCTCGCCAACCCATCGTGGTCTGGTTGTCAACCGCGGTGATCTGGTCGCCAGTGGCGAGGCCGGCGTTCGCCGCCGGGCTGCCCTCGATGGTGGAGATCACGGTCGGGACGCCGTCGATGATGCTGTACTGGATGCCGACGCCGCCGAAGGAGCCGCGCAGGCGCTCGCCAAGCCGCTGAGCCTCCTCGGGCGGCAGGTAGCTGCTGTGCGGGTCGAGCCGGTCGAGCAAGCCGTCGATGGCGCCGTCCATGAGCTTGTCCGTGTCCACCGAATCGACGTAGACATCCCGCGCGAGGTGGATGATGGTGTTGAGCACGGCCAAGCGCGCGTAGACGCCGCGGGCTGCCGCCCATGCCCTCGGCGCGCAGATGCCGACGGCAACCGTCAGCGGCACGATCCACAGTGCGCGCCGGGCCCACGTGCCGGCCGGCCATCTCGGGGTGAAGCGCCGTCTATCGGTCATTGCCATCGCCGTCGGTGGATGTCCAGGTCGATGAGTGGCCAGTCGTCCGGCGTTGCCGCGCGATCCGGCTGCTGCAGCCCGTCGGGCACCAGGCGCACGCGCCGCGGGTAGCGGCCGCCGCGCCGCGTCAGGGCGAGCAGGTCGCTGTACCGATAATGCTCCCAGGCCACGATGAGGTCATCGACCCTCAGCCGCCGGAGGAGGATCGGCAGATCGTCCAGCTCGCCGATGACCGGGCGACCTTCCAGCGATGTACATGCCGCGTCGTCCTCGCGGCCGCGGATGAGGCCGACGATCTCGTAGTCTCCGGCGCCTGCGGCGTACATCCGCAGGAACGACGCGGCTCGCGGCCCGCAGCCGAGCACGAGCCCATGGCCGGCCAAGGGCGCAGTCCGCGGCGAGAGCAGGCTGCGCCAGCCCGCCGCGAGCGCTCCGGTGAACAGCCACGTCAGCCCCGTGACGATGCGAGAGAAGTTGATCGTCCTGATAAAGAAGATCGCTACGATGCACAGCGCCGCGCCGATGGCCGTCGCAACCAACGCGCGCAGGGGCTCATGCCGCCGGCCGCGATAGAGCCCGACGAGCCACGCTCCCGCGCCGCCGGATGCGGCGAAGACGGCGCCGACGAGGACCCACTGTCGGACGCTGAATGGGGGGATCCCCCAGTGATGCAGCGTCCGGATGCTGAGCGCCGCGACCAGGCATAGCGCGAGCAACAGAAGATCGGCGAGAGGAACCGACGCGATCCGGGTGAGCCGCCACACGCTCGCACCTATCCCGCGGAGCGCGATCCCAAGCTCGATCAGCGCCACCACCGGCCACCGATGCTTCCCCGCGATGTGCTTCCGCACGAAGATGTGCATCGCTCGGTGGAACTCGTAGAGCTGGCGCCAGCGCGAGAGCGACCGCGTGCTCTCGCCCTTGAAGTGGACGATCTCCGCCTGCGGCACGTAGGCGATCTTCCATCCCGCCGAGCGGATGCGATAGGACCAGTCCAGGTCCTCGCCGTACATGAAGAACGCCTCGTCGAGAGCGCCCACCTGGTCGACCACCTCGCGACGGACGCACATGAAACAGCCGGAGATCGCCCCTACCTCCTGCTCGTGACCGTCGTCCAGGTACGAGAGGTTGTACCGGCCGAAACGGGAGCTTCGCGGGAAGACGTAGCTCAGCCCCACCATGTGGCAGAACGTGGCCAACGGAGAGGGAAAGCCGCGCCGCGCACCGGGATCGGACGTCCCGTCGGGGTTGATGATCCGCCCGCCGGCGGCGCCCACGTCCGGGTGAGCATCGAGGTAGCGCACGAGCGCCTCGAGCGCATGCGGATGCACGACCACGTCGGGGTTCAGGAGGAGCACGTGCCGTCCGCGGGCGGCCGCCAAGCCGAGGTTGTTCCCGGCGGCGAACCCGAGGTTCCGCGGGCTGCGGATGAGGCGTACGGGGACGTCGCCCTCGCGTCGCCCGATGAACTCTTGCTCGACCATCTCCGCGCTGCCGTCGGACGAGGCGTTGTCCACGACGAGGATCTCGGCATCGATGGGACGACACGCCGCCTCCGCCGTCCTGAGCGCAAGTGCCAGATACGGACGGACATTGTAGCTGAGGATCAGCACGGTGAGATCCGGCGTTGCGCCGCCCCGCTGGTCCGCCACGGTCAAATCCTCTTCAGAAGCGCGAGTATCCGCAGCTTCCACACCATCCACGCGGCCTCCCGGTTGATCCGGAAGCTCATCTTCGACGAGCCGACCTGCCGGTCGCGGAAGACGATCGGGATCTCGACGATGCGGAAGCCGCAGCGCGCGGCAAGGAAGTTCATCTCGATCTGGAAGCTGTATCCCTCCGAGCTGATCCGGTCGAGGTCGATCGCTGCAAGCACCTCCCGGCGGAAGCACTTGTAGCCACCGGTGATGTCGCGGATCGGAAGGCCGGTGATCAGCCGGGCGTACATGTTGGCGCAGTAGCTCAGCAGCAGGCGCGAGAGCGGCCAATTCACCACGGTGATGCCGCGGATGTAGCGGGAGCCGATCACCATGTCCGCGGGTCGGATCGCCTCGAGGAGATCCGGCAGCGAGGCGGGATCGTGGGAGAAGTCGGCGTCCATCTGGAAGACGAGCTGATACGGCTTCGTGAGCACCCAGCGAAACGCCTCGACGTACGCCGACCCGAGGCCGAGCTTGCCGGCGCGATGGATCACGTGCACGACCATGCCCGCGCGCTGGAGTTCATCAGCGATCTTGCCCGTGCCATCGGGGGAGTTATCATCCACGACGAGGATGTCGAGGTCCAGCTCCTGACTCCGGATCGCGTCCACCAGGCGCGACAGGTTCTCGCGCTCGTTGTACGTCGGGACTATGACGATCCCGGCCGCTGCTGTCGTCTCCGTCATGGGGGGTCCCGTCGCACGTTTCGTGTGGCTTTTCCCTGGCGATGCAGCGATGACGCGCGAGGCGTCAAGGCGCTTCCAACGCAGAGGAACACATAATGTACTACGCTGCGGCGATTGCCCACGTACGTCACATGTGATCGATCGGCGACATGAATGGCCGTCCGAGCGGGAACAACACCGCGACGACGCGCCGTGCGGCGTCGGTAGCGCGCACATCGGCGTCGGCGAGGATGTCGTCCGCCGGCCGGAACCCCATGACGAGCTCGGTGAGCGCCTCGTCGGGCACTTCCACCACCTGACCGGCGACGTCGCCGGGGCACACCGCGAGCGAACCGTCGCGTGGGACGAAGGCAACCTGCCCCATCGGGCAGCGAATCGTCACGGCCTCGGGCGGCGTGCTGCGCGGCGCGTTCTGCCAGCGCGCCGACATGGCCGGCGCGAGCTTGCCGAACAGTGGCTCCACGTTGAACAGCCGCAACATCGGCCCGCCGACGTAATCGGTCCAACTCCGCCACTCCATGCGCTTCCGACAGAGGCAGTATCGCGCGAACGGCCCTTCCGGTGGCGTGTACATCTCGACGCTCGTCGCGAAGCTCTCCCGAGCGCGCTCGCGCAACAGGGCGATCGTGCCATCGAAGGCTTCCGTGGTGCCGGCGGTCGCGACTTCGTCCACGCGGAGGCTGCCACCGCGCGGATTGGCGGTCGCGTAGGCGAGGAGTTGGCCCTTCGCATCGACAAGGGCGTACGCGTGATCCATCTTGTGGAATCGGAAGTACCAGTTCCAATCCTCGCCGGTCCGTGCGACGCTCAGGTCGTGCCGAGCGATCTCCTGGCGGTACAGCGCGTCCATGGCGGGGATGTCGCTCCGTCGGACCTTGCGGACGCGCAGGCCCGCGGGCATCTCGACCTGCACGTCGCGCGCCTCGAAGCGGCAGGCGAACCAAACGAGCGCGGTGCGGAAGCCGAACCGCCAGTAGTAGTCGCGGATGCCGAGCAGGAAGGAGATGTCGAACCCGTCGCGCGCCATGTAGGCCACCGAGTCCTGCATGCACGCGCGGCCGTAGCCACGTTTCCATGCGTCGGGATCGGTCGCGACGCAACTGACCCCGCCGAGTCGGAGCACGGTGCCGCCGAAATTCACCGGCAACTCGACGATGGCCACGCCGGCGACCACCTTCCCCTCGTCAATGACAATCCGCGTGTGCTCGGGCTCGTAGTGTGGGCGTTTGAACCAGAGAAGCTTGTGGTCGCGCATCTCCGTCGGCCGCTTGAAGGCCTTGGCCGATACCTCGGCGTACGCATGCTCGAGGGCCGGCGTGCGCGCGTAGGTGCATTCCATGACTGAGGTCCTCCCTGCGCCGCGCGGACACGGCGCGCCTGTGTGGCCCGTGACACCGCGCCCGCGACGAGGGCGGGCGTGACCTGGAATGGCTCGTATGCGTATCAGATGACCCGGAGGACCATGGCCCGGCTGTCGTCGTCGAGCGCGTTGAGATCGGGGATCTCGTAGCGGTTCCCGTCCACGTCGGGGATGAGAAGCCGCCCGCCGCTCAGGTACGTCACGTTGTCGCGCAGCCCTTTGGAGACGAACTCGCGCGGCCCGCGGTCGGTCACGACATCCCAGTAGGTGGCGCCAAACTCCTCGCGGATCGAGGTCACCTGGAGGATGTGCGTGGAGAAGTAGCGCCGTGTCAGCTCGCCGGCGATCGTCTCGCGGCTCTCCAGATCGAGTTCCTCCGGGTCGACGATGACCCCGATCTCCTCGAGCCGGCCGGAGAGAAGCCCGATGTACCGGCTCTCACTGGAGAGTGGAAACGCGCGGACGACGGATACCTCCAGGTACGTCCGGTCCCCGACCGTGGCGCGGAGGAAGCCATGCGGGTCGTGGAAGATGCGGACCTGCTTCGGATCGAGCTCGACCACATCGGAGCGAGGAAGGTCCGGCGCACGGGCCGTCTCATCGACGGATTGCTGCGCCTGCGAGTTCGTCATGGCGCTGTCAGGAGTTGTCATGGGGCTCGGATGAATCCAGGTGCGGGGATAACGATCACCTAACCAAGGTACGGATCAGCCGCCGCGCGGCCAACCGCCTGCGGCCATGGCTCAGCTCCCTGCGTGCGCCACGTGCGGAGGGAGAAGACGCCATCGGCGAGCTCGCCGTACGTGCCGAGCCCGATCCAGTCGCCGAGCACGACGAGCGTGCCGCCGGGGAGCTGCTCCATGCGAGCGGCATGTACATGGCCGAAGACGGCGATGTCGGCTCCTGCGGCGAACGCCTGAGCAGCGGTGGTCTCGTACACGGGGACGATCTGGTCCTCCGGCTCCACTCCTTCGACGCGCCCGCGCGACCACCGCGCGACGAGCTCCATGAGCGCGCCGCCCCTGTCCGGATGGAGGAGCCGGAACATGGCGATCGCGACCGGGTTGTGGAGCAGGCGACGGACCATGGGGTAGATCCCGCCCGGCTCGGAATCGCCGTCGCCGTGCGCGATGTACAGCCGACGGCCCTGCGTCTCCAGCCAGAGCGGCTCATGGCGCACGGTCACGCCGCACTCGTCGGCGAGATACGAGGCGATCCACCAGTCGTGGTTGCCGCCGAAGCAGGTCACCGACACGCCCGCGTCGACCAGATCGGCGAGGGCCGCGAGGATGCGTCCGCCTCGACGCGGAACCGCATCACGGTACTCGAACCAGAAGTCGAACAGGTCGCCCACGACATAGAGTTGCTCGGCCCGGTCGGAGAGCGAGCGGAGGAAGGTGAGGAGCTGGTGCTGCTTTGCCCGCTCGCCCGGCGCCGTGAGCGGCCGGAGGTGGACGTCGGATATGAAGAAACAGCTTCTGGTCATGGCTTCGCATGGTGCGAAATGACAAGGACATGTCGCAATTCGGCGCGGCACGCCGCCCCGGCCGACCATGAGACGGCGCGCGCAGGGGCGTCGTTCCCGCTTGGATGGGTCGCTTCGAAGGGGTAGTATACGGTCTAGGGCTCTGGATGCGCACGGGGGCATGGGAATTGCTGATCAACTGATCAGCATGCGCGGACAGGCCCTCCACTGCGCCGGGTGATGAAGATTGACGCGGTGGGTGTGGAGGTGTATTCTCAGTACGGGACGCTGCAGGGGCTGACCTACCCACAGGACATAGTCCCCATGCTGCCTATCGGTATCGGAGCCCTCCAACCTGGCACAGCCTTCGTTCAGCTTTTCTGCGGCGGTCGCTCACCGACCGGCGTGCATCGGAAGCAGCAGCCGGGGTCAGTCGGCTCTCCTGAACCAGCGTACATAGGGGAGACGAGCCCTGGTCTGGCATGTCCAGCACCCAGCGGATGGCGAGGGTTGACCGACTCATCGGAGCGCCCTGTGCAGAAGAACCGGTGAGCGACGAAGAGTTGACAGAAGAACGGGAGAGAATCACCGGAGAACGGGAACTCAGCGGTTGATGCGTCGGAGGAAGTGGCTGGTTCGGCCACCTGCCACACGGCGCGAGACACCTGCCGTTGCGGCCCACATCGACGCTGAGAGGAACACACTTTCCGGCCGCGTGTCGAGCGGATCGCTCGCGGCGGCAGGTTTGCCGAGGCGGACGCAGCATCGTCGCTCCGACAGCCTGCCGGATGGAGTGGCTGATAATGCGGAAGCCTGTCGTGTGTCCCTCGCCGCAGCTCGGCTCGCTGCCGATGCTCGACCGCATCACAGCGGATCGGGTCACCCAGTGGGTGACACGCTGGCACGGGGCCGACTACGATCCGGACGACATATCGGAGATGCTGGAAGGCTGGCCGGCCGATATCTCGCTGAACGGGCTCATCGAGGAGTTCACGACGACCCCGGAGGCCGAGACCAAAGTGAGGCTGGCGAGCCTGGTGCTCCAGCTCATCTCCTTCGCGGAGAAGGGCAGGCTGCAAGCATACCAGGTGCGCGGCGCCTACCGCCTCGCATGTCGGCAGCTCTGCACGCGCGGCATCCCCTTCGAGGAGACGGCGAAAGGCGACGAATCGGCGCTCTGGTTCCATTTCCTCGCGAGCAACGAGTTCGGTGACCCCGAGAACCTCGGGTACATCACGGACCTCACCGAGCTGCGCCTCATCGCGCGTCTGCTCGTCGCTCCGGCCGCGCTCGCCGAGGCGCTGTTGGCCGGCGAGTTCCCACCGATCTACCACGACGCATACGTCTCCATCGGCGGCGTGCTCGCCGACTCGCGGCTCACCTCCAAGATGGTGCGGGTCCTTCGCCGCTGCGAGGACGCGCAATCGGTGGCGGCCACGATCCATGCCCTCGGACGGCTGGAGGACCGGCGCATCACCGGGATCCTCGAGTCCTATGCCTACTCCACGAACACGGAGATCTCCATCGCGGCGGTGCTGGCGCTGGAGGCGCTTGCGGGCCCGGCGGCGGAGCGCATCCTCCGGCGGCTGAACGACATCCTGCCCGACGAGGATACGCCGCTCACCGCGCACGTGACGTTCAGCCTGCTCCATCTCCAGGAAGGCCCCGAGGTGCTCCGGCGGGAGCTCACGCAGATCGCCCTCGACGAGCACGCGCCGACAACGCTGCGGCTCATCGCCATCGAGCGGCTGAGCAACACCCTCGATCGCGACGTCATCCGCCTCATGGAGAAGCTTCTCGACGACCCGACCATGGATCGCGTCAAGGTGGATGGTCTCTTGACCGACGACGTGGTCCACACGGTGCGCGAAGCCGCATACATGGCGCTCATCGACTGCCGGATCGCCACGCTCGTCGAGGTGCTCGGCGAGGGCATCCTCGATCGGCTGGAGAGCTTCCAGATGTACGCCGCGCCGTCCTGGTGGGGCTCCGTCGAACGGGAACCCATGCCGTGGGAGTCCTCCGACTGAGCGTGATCACCAGGCAGTGCAACCCCCGGCCATGTCGCGGCTCCGCACGATGCCCGACCAGCCTCACGTCACTACGTGGCGCCGCATCGCCTCCGACGAATGCCTCCGCAACGCGCTCCTTCGGCGGGCGCTGATCCTCCGCCGCATCCGCGAGTGGTTCTGGGCGCGCGGCTTCATCGAGGTGGACGCGCCCATCCTCGCCCCGTGGGCCGGCATGGAGCCGCACATCCTCCCCTTGAGCACGGTCGTGACCACTCCCTCCATCGGGCGCCCGACGGCGTTGCGGCTCTACCATCAGACATCGCCCGAGTACGCCCTCAAGAAGCTCCTCGCGGCGGGCATCCCCGATTGCTTCGCCCTCGGCCACGTCTTCCGCGACGGCGAGGTATCGGCGCTCCATCAGCCCGAGTTCACCCTCCTCGAATGGTACCGCCGCGGCGCCGATTACACGGCGCTGATGGACGACACGGCGCGCGTCGTGGCCGATCTTGCGACCATGCTCGGCGGTTCCCCGTGGATCTCGTACGCCGGCGCGTCCATCGACCTCAGCCCACCGTGGGAGCGCGTCACCGTCGCCGAGGCGATGCACCGCTGGGCACGCGTCGACATCGAGGCACATCCGGACGACGAGGGCTTCCGCGCCCACGCCCGCGAGCAGGAGTACGCGTGGGTGACCGACGAGCCGTGGGAGGACCTGTTCTACAAACTCTTCCTCACCCACGTCGAGCCGAATCTCGGGTTCCCGCGGCCGATCATCCTCCATGAGTATCCCGCCCGCTTCGGCGCGCTCGCCCGGCGCCATCCAGAGCGACCTACCGTCGTCGAGCGGTTCGAGGCCTACGTCGCCGGCGTGGAGCTCTGCAACGCGTTCAGCGAACTCGTCGACCCCGACGAGCAGCGGCGCCGCTTCGCTGAGGACCGTCGGAGGCAGGTGGGGCTCGGCCGCAAGCCCCTTCCCGCGGACGAGGACCTCCTCGAGGCGCTCGCCGCGCTGCCGCCGTCTGCGGGGAATGCGCTCGGCGTGGACCGGCTCGCCATGCTGCTGCTCGGGGAGCGCGACATTGCCCGCGTCGTCTGGTTCCCCTACGATCTCCTCGTCGCGTGGGCCGCGCGGCACGAGGGTGAGGCATGACCCGACCGATCCGGCACCTCGACCGGCCGTGGGGTCGCCTGGCGTACCGGCTGCGCGACGGGTGCGAGCCGCCGCTCGTCCTCGTGCACGGGTCGTGCTGCGACGGGACGGACTGGGCGCCCGTGCTCCCGCACCTTGCCGCCGGGCGGATGACCGTCTCCCTCGATCTCTGCGGCCACGGCGAGAGCGATGGCCCGGGCGGGCCCGTCACGTTCGACGGCATGGCGCGAGATATCCTCGCGCTTGCCGACACGCTCTCCCTCGACCGCCCCGTGCTGGGCGGACACAGCCTCGGCGGGATGCTCGCGCTCCGCTGCATGGAACTCGCTCCGACGGCGCTCCGCGGCGCGGTGCTCGTCGAGGGATGGACGCGGCTCGGCGTGCCGTGGACGGCGGCGCGCTCGATGTACGGCACGCTTCCGCGGGAGACCGTTGCGGCGATCCGGCAGCGCGATATCCGAACGCTCGCTCGCTGGCCCGGGACGAGCCACGAGGAGTTCTGGCGCACGGTCAGGCGTGCTGACGGCACGGTGACGCTCGCGACGAGCGACATCCCGGTGCTGGAGATCTATGGCGACCGCGGCGAGTCGCATCCGCCTGGCGCGGCGCTCCTCGTGCCGGAGCGGCCGAACATCACCCTCGTGTGGATCGAGGGCGCGGCGCACTACCTTCTCCATGAGGCGCCCGAGCGCGTCGGTCGGGCTATGGCGGACTGGCTGAGCGCTTCGGCCATCATCGCGTGAGCGACGTCTATCATCTTTGATACTCAGGTGCCCCTCGGCCGTATGGACCGGGTGCACACGCCGCACGTGTACGCGAGGCGTGCCAAAGCTGTACATTAGGGTACAGCCTCCTTGACGAGGGCCTCGCGGCGGCGTCAGCCCTGGCGAGAGGAGCAGGGGCCGAGCACCTGCGGTGCAGGATTTGCAGTGAGCATGTTCCGCTCACGCACTGCTCATCGAAAGGGGGAACCTATGCGGAGACTCACTGCCGTTCTGTTCGCCGTGGCGCTTGTCTGCCTCGGCGTGAGTGTCGCGCTGGCTGAGATGCCTGCAGGCGATCCGGCCACCACGAGCGGCGCCACCGGCGTCGCCGTCGCGCCCGCGCCACTGCCGCCGGACTTGACCGTCGCCAATGACCCGGCGCAGCTCCTCGACGCACTCGGCGGCAAGCTCAACGTGCTCCGGACGATGGCCGTCGCACAGGGCAACGGCGCGCTCGTGGCTGCAATCGATAGTATCCGGGACATGCTGACGAGGGCATGGGTCGCCTACAAGGCCGGCGACATGGCGGGCGCGCAGGAGCAGGCGCGCGCGATCATGGTGATGATGTCGCGCATCGTGTCGCAGATGCCGCCGATGCCGATGCCGCCGATGCCCGTGCAAATGCCACCGCGACCTCCCGACTCGACCATCACCAACGACGCGGCGCAGCTCCTCGATGCGCTCGGCGGCAAGCTCGATATGGTCCGGGCGATGGCGGTCGCACAGGGCAACCGTACGCTCGTAGCCGCAGTCGACAGTCTCCGCGACATGCTGACGAGGGCGTGGGTCGCCTACAAGGCCGGCGATACGGCGGGCGCGCAGGAACATGCGCGCATGATCATGGACGCGTTGTCGCGCATCGTGTCGCAGGTGCAGCCCATGCCAGTGTCGCCGATGCCGATGCCGCCGGTGCCGTCGGACTCGGTCATCGCGGCGAAGCTGGAGTTGCTCCTGGAAGCTCTCGACGCGCGGCTCGACCAGTTGCGATCCTCCGCGGCGGTCGATGATAGCGTCCTTCTTGCGAACGTGGACCAGTTGTGGGAGGTGCTCCAGGAGGCGGAGAGCCTATACGACGCCGGAGACATCGCCGGCGCGCGGGCGCTTGCGGAGCAGCTTGCACAGAAGATCGCTGGGCTCATCGGTGGCGTTCTGCCGGGCCCGATGCCGCCTGTTCCAGCCCCGGTCCCGGTGCTCGACTCGGCGTCGGTGGCACGGGCCCTCGCGCGCGAACGGCAGCTCATCGACACGCTGGCCGTGAAGCTTGCCGACCTGCCGCTCCCGGCGGCGAAGGAGGCCCTCGCACGGGCGTCCGCTCTCGCCGACAGCGCGGCGTTGCGGCTGAGCGAGCGGCGCATCCGCCTCGCGGCGGTCATGGTGGAGCGCATCCACGAGCAGCTCGGCAGGATTCGCGACATGGTCGAGCTCTACCGGAAGATCGCGGCCGACATCTCTCGCGCGCCGGCGCTCATCGACACGCTTCTACAGAAGATTGCGGGCCTGCCGCTCCCGCACGCGGCGGAGCAACTCGCACGGGCATCCGCGCTCGTCGACACCGTGAAGGCGCGCCTCGACGAGGGGCGTCTGGCCGCAGCCAGTTTCGGAGCGCAGCGCCTGCGTAGGCTGCTCGATGAAGTGGCGGGCGAGATCCGCAGGTACGAGCGGCTCGTCAATGGGATCGCGCGGTTCCGCGAGAAGCTGGCCGAGGTCGAGCCGACGATTACGGCGAGCGGCGATTCGGCCGCGTTGGCCGCCTACGCTCGCGCCGTCGCCGCCATCGATACCGCCGACGCACGCCTGGCTGCGGGTCGCGTCCGTGCGGCGGAAGCGGCATTCCAGCGGGCCTATCGGAGCCTCGAGCGCGCGATCTTCATCGCCACGGCGCCCGAACGGGCGAAGGAAGCCATCGCCGCCCTGCGAGCGCGGGTGGAGCGCCTGCTCACCATTCTGCCGGCGACCGCGGAGCGCGAGCGGGCCATCGTCGAGCGCGCCGGGCAACTGGCCGACTCGGCGCAGGCTGCCCTCGACGGCGGCGATGCGCTGGCGGCGTTGCGCATTGTCGATCGCACGAACCGTGCGCTGGACAAGCTCCTGACTCGCCGGTTGCCGCCCGGGCCCATCGTCATCGGGCTGCCGGTGACGGGCGAAGTGCCTTCCCTGCCGGTCGAGCAGATCGTCGCTCAGGTTCGACAGGTGATCGGCTGGCTGGTCGCCATGCGAGATTCGGTTGCTGCGGGGTCGGCGAACGGGGATTCCGCCGCAGCCGTCGTCAATCGCATCATCGATCTGGCGGAGCGGGCGGCCGACGCGTACGCCGCCGGCAACAAGGACGAGGCGATGTCGTACGCCGTCGCGGCGTACCAGGCGGTCCTCCAGGGGCTCAAGCTCGCCGGCGTGACGGCCACCCTCGGCGCAGACGATCCGATGGTCATGGATCTCGCCGCGGCGGGCGATCGAGCGGCCAGCCTCGCGCCGGCGACGGTGAGCCAGCAGATCGTCGTCCCGACCGACTGGTCCATCACCGCCGCGCCGAACCCGTTCAATCCATCGACGAAGATCCGCTACACGCTCGCCGCAGATGGTCGGGCGCGCCTGGTGGTCTACAACGCCCTCGGTCAGCCGGTACGCGTCCTTGTTGACGACATGCGCCATGCTGGGACGTACGAGGTGCAGTGGGATGGTCGGAACTCGGCGGGCGTTCAGGTCGCGAGCGGCATCTACATCGCCCACCTGACGGCGGGAGGCACTGCCAGGGCGATGCGCCTGATACTGGGGCGGTAAGCGTGAACACGGAGACGTCGGGGTCGAGCCCGAACGATCGAGGCTCGACCCCGACACAGGGAGACCCTGCGGATGCCCGGCTTCGGCCGGGCGTTCTGTTTTGGGGCCCGCAGGCACTCGATGGTGGCGGCACGCCGTCATGCACACGACGCCGCGCCGTCCTGATGTGTCAACCATGTCGTGGCACTTGACACCGCGTTCACCCTGTTCCGCGCCCGCTTAGGCGTTCTCCTATCGGGGCAGCTCGAATGCCACGAGGTGGACCTCGGTGAGGTCGCGCGTCTCGCAGCCGGTGCCTCGCGTGCCGCGCATGTAG
>Ga0315279_10004271_pt1 | contig 19283 bp, 15 predicted proteins | sample YL17G06_20_MG_FD_203694 | JGI IMG/M metagenome (GOLD analysis project Ga0315279, IMG submission 203694) | Sediment microbial communities from Yellowstone Lake, YNP, Wyoming, USA - YL17G06_20 | ecosystem: Environmental > Aquatic > Freshwater > Lake > Sediment | place: USA: Wyoming | collected... | reverse complement strand
CATACGGGACAGCCACCGCGACGGTCTTTGTGGTTTCGTTTATCGTTCCCACAACTGCCGGAGTCGCAAAGCTGAATGAGGTCAGTGCTTTCGCCGTGTTGGGCGATACTGTAACCGTGACCACATAATCCTGCGTACTGCCATCACCTGCCGTCACAGTGTAGGTTACAGGGGAAGCGAAATTATTCGCTGTTGTGCCACTCACCTGCGCCGTGGAGCCGACCTTGACCGATGCGCCGGTTTTCACGAAGGCCGCAACGAGGGCCGTCACGTTTGTTCCATACGGGACAGTCACCGCGATGGTCTTGGCGGTTTCATTGATTGTACCTGCCGCCGCCGGAGCCGCAAAGCTGAACGAAGTCAGCGCTTTCGCCGTATTCGGGGCCACCGTCACCGTGACCACGTAATCCTGCGTGCTGCCATCACCTGCCGTCACAGTATAGGTCACCGGAGAAGTGAAATTATTGGGGGTGGTTCCGCTGACCTGCGCCGTGGAGCCGACCTTGACCGATGCGCCGGTTGTCACGAAGGACGCAACGAGGGCCGTCACGTTTGTTCCATACGGGACAGTCACCGCGACGGTCTTGGCGGTTTCATTGATTATACCTGCCGCCGCCGGAGCCGCAAAGCTGAACGAGGTCAGCGCTTTCGCTGTATTGGGCGATACGGCCACCGTGACCACATAATCCTGAGTACTACCATCACCTGCCGTCACGGTGTAGGCAACCGGGGAAGTGAAGTTATTCGCCGTTGTGCCACTCGCCTGCACCGTGGAACCGACCTTGACCGATGCGCCGGTTGTTGTAAAAGTGGCGACGAGGGCTGTCACGTCGGTGCCGTACGGGACGGTCACGGCGACAGTCTTGGCGGCTTCGTTGATCGTTCCTGCCGCTGCCGGAGTTGTAAAGCTGAACGAGGTCAGTGCTTTCGCCGTATTGGGCGACACGGCCACCGTGACCAAATAATCCTGCGTACTGTTGTCCGCTGCCGTGACGGTGTAGGTGACCGGGGAAGCGAAATTATTCGCCGTTGTGCCACTCACCTGCGCGGTGGAACCGACCTTGACCGATGCGCCGGTTGTCACGAAGGTCGCAACGATCGCCGTTAGGTTGGTGCCATAGGGGACGGTCACGGCGACGGTCTTGGCGGTTTCGTTGATTGTGCCTGTCGCTGCCGGAGACGTAAAGCTGAATGAGGTCAGGGCTTTGGCTGTATCCAATCTACTCCGCACAAAAAAGCTGATCGTATCGGCCACAACAACATCCACGCCTTCATATTTCGATTCTATAGTCACGAAATGGCTTCCCGAAGTCAATGAGTCGAATTGAAACACTCCCGAAACCTGCCATTGCGACCAGGCGCTTGAATCCATGCGCGCACGAAATCTACTCTCAGGGCGATTGCCGGTTACGGTGATCAGCGCTGAATCGGCAGAAATAGTGTCCCCATCGCCCACATTGGGGCCGGTTGCATCAATGGAAATAGATGGCGGCACGAAATTGGGGTTGTGTGTATCAAGGGGATTAGTGCGTTCGTTGGTGCAAACTGAGAACAGCATTGCTAAAAGAACGCATAGTCCTGCCAGAGACAAGGTAATTCCGTATTGAGGCACTTGCTTCATGGCTATTCTCCCCGGTAAATATTCAAATTAATAATTGCAGACGATTGAAATCCCGTTGCGTATCCCGAGTATCGGAGCGATGGTGACTTTCTTCGCTTTCCCCGCCTCAGGTTTCCACGGATAGAGCGCTATTGCGCACACGCCCGAAATGACCCCGCCGATTGCGCAAACACCCGCTGCCGTGCGCGACGAGTTCCGCCTGGCAAAATAATCGTCCATCTGCTCCTGAGTGTTTGCAGCCGCATATTGAGATGCGTAGCTATTGCTCAAATAGAGAAAATATCCCGCCATGCCGATCGAGGCCAGTCCAACCGCCCCCAGCCCGATGCCTACGGGTTTTCTCCAGGTCGCATGAGCACCTGATTTATCGGAGGATTTCATTGGTTTTTGTGCCGGCATAGGCTTTTTTCCCGGACCGGTTTTCTCTTCAAGTTCTTTCCCAAAGTTGAAGGGGATATCGTCAGCCACATTCTTGATCGCGTCATTGACCGTTACATGAAACTGTCCATTGCGGGAAAAAGTGCCGTTGGAGATAATGAATTCTTCCTTCTGTGATTTGACGCCATACACCGAATATTCCAGGATAAAATTCGAAAGCTTCACGATCCCGGCTTTCTGGGTGATCAAAATACCGTTCCAGTCGAACGGGTTAGGAAGCTGCTTTGAAGAAGGATTGTACTTCGCATCGTTCTCTGTTGTAAATACTACCGGGTTCTCAAGGCTGCCTTCGACAGCTATCGATCCTTCGATAATGAGCCCGGTAAAGGGCTTGAACAGCAGAATTGTGCCTTCGCCAATTTTCAGCGTTTTCCCCGACGATACGGTAACATTGTCGGTTACAACAAACGGGTTACCCGACTGATCGATCGTCATGTCGCCGATTTTGCCCGAAAGGGCGGTTTCGGCAAGCAGGGGCAGGGCCGGAAGCAATGAAAGAAGAAGCATCAAAGGTTTCAGCATGCGCTATGGTTTCCTTTATCACAGAGGCTGATACCAAAAAAGGAATACGATGAAAGCAAGTAAAAATAGTTTATGCTTGAGGTAAATGAAAATCACTTTTAGAAATATACTTTTCCATCCAGGATTTAGGTTTGGAGATTGAGAAAACGCAAGGCCGGTTATATTTTCGAAACAGGCTTAGAGGGTGATCCTGCGTAAACATATGGAAAACAAGGCAGCTTTCCTTTCATGATCGCAACCTTGACAGAAGGCTTTCTTCTCGGTCTTGCGACCGGCACGACCTGCCTGGCCACCTGCGGACCGGTCTATGCGCCCTATCTGATGCAGTACGATCGGAGCCTGCCTAAAAGTCTGCTCGCAATTCTTGAACTGTCGGCCGGCAGGTTCTTATCCTACCTTGTTGTCGGCGCGGCCGCGGGGATACTTGGCAGACGGGTTGACTTTGAAGGAAAAAATCTCATCACTGCGGCAGGCTATTGCCTGTTCTCCGTATTCTTGCTGGTCACCGCCTTTCGCACCCGCCAGCACGACCGCTGTTGTCCTACCGGCCGGTGGGCGGGTATTGTTGACCGGCCTTTGGTTCTCGGAATACTTACGGGCATCAATATTTGTCCTCCATTTCTCCTGGCGTTGACAAAAGCGTTCAGCGGATCCGGACCTTTGGCCGGCATAGCGCTTTTTGCGGCATTCTTTATCGGCACATCGATCTGGCTGGCGCCGATAGCGGCATTCGGATTGCTGGGTGCGCAAAAGTTTTTTCGTACGATTGCACGATGGGGTGCGATTGCCGTAAGCATCTGGTTTCTGATTCAGGCGGGGTTGAGCATGTATGCGTATTTCCAGTGACAACACGCATGTTGACAAAGCACAAATATCGTCCTATCGACCGGAGGCCCCCTCGATATCTTTGTTGAAGTAGCGAGTAAGCCGGTGGTCCCGGCGAAGAGCCTTGGCGGACGCCTGGTCTCCAGTGTTCCGAAAGAAACGCTCGGCAGCCGCAACAGCCAAAGTCAAATCCGCAAAACCGGCCATCTCGCTCACGGGATTGGCGAGCAACGCGACAGCGCGCAGGTAATGCAGTCGCGCCCTGGTTGTATCACCCAGCCGCTCGTACCCGTACCCGACCAATAGATCCACACTGTAGTTAGCCATCAGGATGGAGATCCTGGAATAGTGTTCGATTGCCCTGGCCGTATGTCCGGCCCGGTCCAGGGCCTGGGCCAGGGAGGCCTCGGCTGCAGGGTTCACTACGGCCGGGGCAGCGGCGAGGAATCGCTCCGCCTCGTCCAGACGGCCCACATCAGCCAGTTGGCTGCCAAGCTCCGGCAGGATGCGGCAGCAGCCCGGGTCGAGAAATGCCGCCTTCTTGCCTTCGGCAAGGGCGCCGGACACGCTATCGGACCGGAAGAGGGCATCAGCGAGATAGACGCGGAGCCAGGGATCCGTTGGTCGCTTAAGCACCAGAGGCCGTACCCGTCGTACGATTTCGCGTGGAAGCAAACTGCGGCGCCAATCCTCGATTTTGGCAAGCATGGGCCAGGGAGAATTGGCCCGGTACAGGTCCTTCCCCTCGAGCCCCTCCTGCAGGGCGTTTCCTATCCAGCGCAGTTGCACGGGGAGAAATCCCCCATTCTGGGAGTAGCTCACACTCACGTTCTGCACGTCCCAGGGGACGGCCCGGAGAGTGTCCGTGATCCTGCGAATTGCCTCGACCACGCCTATGCACCGGTAGTTTGCGCAGGGAACCACGAAGTCCGCGTCCACAGTGAGGAGAACCGGGCCCTTAATCGCCGGGAGGGATTCCAAGGGGCATGTCGTGAACTGAAGGTGTGTCAACACCTTGCCCGGCGCCTGGAGAGGGGGCTCGATCCAAACTACCTCACGGGCAATTCCGAGGGCGCAAGCTGCAGTGATATAGTCGCCTATGTTGTATAGACCCGAATCCGCGAAGCCGTTTGCCCGTCCGATCGCAGCCTCATTGCTGTCCGCGAGGAAGCGCTTGAGCTTGGTTATATTATCTGGTATAATCGGAGTGCAGTCGTCGTGGGCGTCCACGTTCACCACGACCGCGCCACGGACTCCGGTTTGGATCCAGGGAACAAGAACGTCGCTGTGGTTCTCCACGAGGAGGACAGGCATCTGCGCGGCCATGGCCGCGAAAGGCGCGAGGGCAAAGAGGACCATTACCGCGCCGAGCCGGAGCCGGCGCGTCGCGGTCAAACGATGCCATCCGGAACAGGGCCAGCAGCACGGAAAGATTGTCGGAATTTCCGATTTTAAACTATGCGCATGCATCGGACCTTGTCCTTTTTACAGTTGTTTTGAGATCAGTGTCCCATCCGAGGGACCACTCTTGCCGGGCGCCGTCCTTGCAGATCGTCCCGGGTTCATACCAAGAGACAATATATGTCCGATCAGCTTGTTCCCGTCAATTAAATTAATAAGCGTTCACGGCTTCCGGCAAGAAAACCGCTGATGCGACACAGGAATGCATTCCAGCATCGGAAACCATTGCGTTTATGGAGGACCGCCATGATGCAGATAAAGTCCGCATTGTGCAAACTTCATCAATCGAGTCTCATTTGGGGGCGGTTATTCCGGTGGCCGCTTGCTTTGTACACTATGCCATTACGCGACCCGGGACTTTTGCCGATAAAGAGCCTATCCCTTCGGGGGTTTTTTCCTATTCTCCTTCTATCTAACTTTTGTGCTGCGCAGATAAATGACAATATATTTCAGGATTACGGTTCACGACCTCCGGAAGAAATCGTTGCGCTGTTTCAGAATGAACTTGCCTCCAAAGACCCTTTGCGCGGAGACAATGCGGTGATGTTCCTGTCTATGCTCATCAATGCCGGGGAAAACTCACGCAAGGAATACGATATCATACTCAAGCTCGTTGAGAATCGCGAGGTTGTTTGCAGCGCTTCGGACATCGTCGCGGAACATCTAGCCGGATGGTATGAAGAGAGGGATGTCGCGGAGGAACGGAGCATGCCCTTGTATTATCCGCTCCTGTACCTGCTTTCTTTTTCCCGGATCAAAATCGCCGGGACGACGCTTGTCATGGCGCTTCCGGCGGCCGGATTCGACGCATTCTTCAGGAAATCGCTCATGTCGAATGAACAGGCGTCAAAGAGCGCCTTCTCCAGACTTCCAATCCTGGAAAGCATGCTCTGCTGCGCCTACCCGGGGAAGGAGCTTATGAGCGCAATGCAAGCGATTGACTTTAGGCTGAACATGCTTGCCATGCATCTGGAAGGCGCCGGGGACAGCACTTCGCGTTTCAGGAGTGATGATGCGGAGATGAAGAAATTTGTGCTCGACTGTCTTGCATTCGGTGACGGCCATAGAGGACGAATAGTAAGAACTCGCGCGCTTGCGCTGGCGTGCATTCTTATCAAGGCCGGGCAGAAGGATTTTCTGCCGGCAGTGAGAAAGCTCGCGGAATCGGACCCCTGCTATGTATACAAAATCCTGCCGGCAAAGAACAATCGCCTGCCGCAATATGATATTAAAAGTAAATATTATCCGATTCGCGAAAAAGCCGGGAAAGAACTTTTGCATCTGCATCTCTGAATTTCACCCACCTTGTATAAGCCCGCGCGCAGTCGACCGGACCGATTCGGTCATCGTCTGGGTCGCCGCGGGAGCCGGCGTGCCCTTCATGGGGTGTTACTGCTATGGGGAAATAGCATTGCACGGTCCCCCTCGGCCGGCCACGGACCCGTTATTGACTATTGCGCATATTCCCGGGACCTCGCCGTCATTCCCCGCATCTTCCTTCCTGCCGCCGCTGAGAATTCGGGCGGCCAGACAACCCAGCCGGGCCATGCCGAAGTCCACGGTCGAAATGGGGAACACCGTGGTGAGGGGATCGTTGTCGAACGAGAGAATGGAGAGGTCCCGGGGAACGGAAATGCCGGCCATAGAGCACCAGAGATAGTGCTGCAGCGCCAGCCAATCGTTGGGCGGCAGCAACGCGGTGACCCCTTCGTCAAGAAATCTCTTCATGGACGGGAACAGGCCGATAACGTCGGCGGGCGAAAGGGCCCCCTTGACCGTCCCCGGCATGGCGGGGGGCCTGCGCCGTTGCAGCGCGTGGAGTATTTCTTCATAAAAATGCCGCGCTTCCGAAATGTCCGCCCTTCCCGCAGGTATCCAGAATCGTTCGGTATGCACGGTGTCAACAATACGCGGCCGAGGGTCCATGCGCAACGCGATGCGCTTGATCATTGCCGCGCGCCATTTCGTCCATGCATGATATTTCCATGGCACGGAAGATATCCCGATCACGCGGTGGCCGCGGCGAACCAGATAATCAAGCGCCAGTGACACGGCCGCGGGTTCGTCCATGAACAGACGGTAGTATGCGTCGTGAAGGGAAAGCGCGCTGCGCGAAAACATGGGCCTGCCGCCGCTATGGTCGAAGTAGATGACCGGTTTGGCGCCGGAGCAGGACAGGACCTTTACCCACGCGACAAGGTCCGTGTCGTTGATGAAAGGATCCAGGATGACGGCGCCGCGATAGAGCCCTGCCAGTTCCGCAATAGTGCGCCGGATTTCCTGCATCCCGCGGTTGGGAACAAACAGGCCTTCAGGCACATCTTCCATGCGCTGGCCCATGCTCAGGCGGATTCCCCGCTGACCGAGTTCCGCGCGAAGCATGGTGATGAACGGCATGATGAAAAAATTATAGACCGTGTCTTGATAGGTCCCGGTCCTCAGGAAAAGGACGGTGGGGGAACGGCCCGCGGAAAAAGGCGCCTGGTGCGGAGTATATGGCCGCGCTCCGGTGATCCAGCGTTTCCCCTGCTTATGGATAAGGGCTTCGTCTGAAAGCCGGATCATGGCCTGAGCAATGGTGACCGGCGATACGTGATAGGCGGCGATAAAGTAATCGAATTTCGGCAGCTGCTCGCCCGCGCGAAACTGGCCGTCGAGTATGCTGCGCTTGACGGCATTGCAGAAGCGCGAGTCGGCGGATCCGGCCGGAGGCGAGGCGCGCAGGGACCGGCGCTGTTCGACGCGCGAAATACGTTTGCCCCGGCTGCATTGGACCAGGCCGCGTGATGCGAGGAGGCGCACGGCTTTCCACATGGTCATTTTTGAAGCCCCGTACAGGCGCGCAAGCTCGGAAATCGAGGGAAGCGTAAAGGCTGGATCGTCCTTCAGCCGGCGCTCCACCTGGTCGCTGAGGCTTCGGAATCGCTCGGTATTGGGCATATCTGCGCCTCGTTCGAAGGATTGGTTTCTGGCCGCCGGTCTGGAATTCCAAAATAGGAAACTAATGTAGTATTAAAATAGTATACTAGATCGTCAATTGCATAGATTTCCATGTGCCGCCATACCGGCGCGCAGATTCTTCCGTTGCATCCACCAGCAAGGGAGCGATCATGCATTGGGGGCGTTTCAGGGATCTCAGTTATATTCATAACATCCGAGCTGCCGGCTGCCTTCTTGCCGTTCTATTCTGCGCGGCTGCCTTTGGCCAGCAGGTGCAGCATATCCAGACCTCAATCAATAACGGCAATACCCGGGGAGCCGAGCTCGCACCATTGACTTTTCATGCGACGGGCACCTCCGCGGCCGTGACCATTACGGTCGATCCGACGGTGCGCGATCAGACAATTGCCGGTTTCGGAGGATCGTTTACCGAATCCATGGCATACGCTTTAAGCAAGGTTTCTAAAGCAAAGCGTCAGGAGGCGCTGGCAGCCTATTTCGGACCCACGGGCGCCGATTACACGATCTGCCGCACGCATATCAACAGTTGCGATTTCTCTCTCGGCTTTTACAGCTACGACGAAGTGGCGAACGACACAGCGCTCAATAACTTCAATATCGCTCCGGACACCGGCGACCTGATCCCATTGATCAAAGACGCATTGGCGATCAAGCCCGATCTTAAGATTTTCGCCTCGCCCTGGAGTCCCCCTGCCTGGATGAAAGACAACAATAGTATGGCCGGCGGCTCCCTGAAAACGCAATGCTATCCCGCCTGGGCAAAGTACTTTTCGAAATACCTCAAAGCCTACCAGCAGTATGGGATCAATATGTGGGGCATTACCATCCAGAACGAATCGGAGTTTGGCGCGCCCTGGGGCGGCTGCATCTATACGCCGCAGCAGCAGCGGGATTTTCTCAAGTTTAACCTGGGACCGCAATTGCAGAAAGACAGCTGGAATGTCAATATCATGTTTTTCGATCATAACAAGGACAATATGGTCAAGTGGGCGGATGTGTTTTATGCGGACCCGGTGGCATCCGGCATGGTATGGGGAGAGGCAATCCACTGGTATGCCGGCGATCAATTCCCTAATGTGGCAACCTATCATCAAAAGTATCCCACCCACCATCTTTTAGCCACCGAGCAGTGCGCGACCGGCGCCCCCGAAGCAAAAAATGACAATTACAACACCGCCACTCGATATGCGCACGATATCATCGGCGACCTGGCAAACGGCGCTGAAGGGTGGGTCGACTGGAATATGGTGCTGAACCAGCAGGGCGGCCCCAATCATCTCAATAACTGGTGCGAGGCGCCCATTATCGCCAACGCGAATACCGGCAACCTCGAGTACGGTCCCAGCTATTATTACATGAAACAGTTCAGCAAATATGTGCGGCCGGGCGCCGTAAGGATCAAAGCGACATCAAACAATTCCTCCTGGGAGCCCGTTGCTTTTATCAATCCCGACGGAAAAATCGTCGCGATTGTGCACTGCTCCGGCACTGAGATTACCACGGGCAGGTTGATCTGCGGAAGCAAACAAATTGAATTCCCGGCTCTTGGCTATACGCTTGACAATTTCATCTGGGGCGATCCGACAAACGTGGCGCCCGAGGCGTTTTTGATCGCGCGGCAGCCGGCGGCGTCCCCATGCGTTCTCTATCCGCAATTGCGGGATGCGCGCCGAGCATTTTCCCCCATGGACCGTCCGGCATTGACGATTCTTGATGTCGCGGGGAGAAACATCGTCGCGGGACCGGCGGAGGATCTTGCGGGCGTGGGTATGTACCTGCTGCGCTCCGAGAAATAGCCATATGATGCGAATGCGCAATTATATTGACGGCATGTCATTGCGAGGCGCGAAGCAACGACCTGTGCCGCCGACTTGTCCGCCGAAGCCATTGCAAAGGCGGAAGCTGAGCGTAGGAGCAAGCAATCTCCCCTCATGAGATCGCCGCTCCCGAGGGAAAGCGGGACCGCGATGACACTATAACAGCAGCTATGATGATCGAAAATTCATATCCCATACCCACCAGCATTCCAGGGAGTCACTAATATGCCAATTGTGAAGATACGCGTCTTGACATTCGCCTTATTCGCCGCAATCATCCCGGCGCTGCCGGCAGCCGGCGATACCGATGTTTCCGCGATGAAAATCTCCGGCTACTGGAACATCCAGACCGGCCAGTTCGTGGACTACTATCTGTTAAACAGCAGCGTCAGCCGTCAATGGCTGCTTCGCTCTTTTCTGAATCTCGGCGCCGCGGGACATCCCACCAACAGGCTAGAGGTCCATGCCAACGCCGAAATTAAAATGTGGTATAACACCTATGCAAAGCAGTACATCGATTGGGAAGCCCAGTGGGACATACCGGTCCAGTATTTCAACGTTTATATCGACCGGATGGAGGCCGCGTACTCATTCGGCGACATTGAAAAGCCGTTTCTCACCATCGGCTTCGGCTATTTCCCGTTCAAATACAATCCCGATGTAAAGGACCTCGGCGAATATCTCTTCCGCAGCGGCGCCTATCCGGCGTGGCTGATCAATGATTTTGATTTTCCAAAGGCCCGGGTTGCGGGCCTGCGATTGAGCAGCATACTTTTCAATTCCCTTCACCAGGACCTTCTCCTGACCGGCGAAACCGATATGCCGCCCTTCTGGGATCTCAATGCCGCGTGGATCGGCGATTATGATCTTCTTGCCGCAAAGACGTTCCACATCGGGCTGGGCGCCATGTACCGCAGCCTGATGCCGGTTGACAACAAGCTGACCACCCCCAAGGTATTCCAGAACGAATACTTGACAAATGTCGATACTCTCGCGGACAGCACCGTGCAGGGCGACACGGGGCATTATACTTTCAGCGGCGCAAAGATCATGGCCAGGTTCTCATTGGACCCCAAGCGGGTCTTCATGCGCAATGGCGATTTCGGGATTTTCGGCGATGAGGACTGCAAACTCTATGGCGAAGCGGCCATCCTGGGGGTCGTGCCCTATCCGTCGAGCACGGCCAACCCCTATGGATACGATACGCTGCTGCAGAAGATGCCGATCATGCTGGGGTTCAATGTGCCGGCATTCAAGGTCCTTGACGCCCTGTCCGTGGAAGTTGAGTATTATCAATGCCCGTATGCAAACAGCTTTCAGACGCAGGCGCGCTTTCTGTATCCCCTGCCCGATCAGGGGACCCTGGGAAGCCTCAACTATCGCACCGGCGACAATGTGCGCTGGTCGGTGTATGCCAGAAGGTCGTTGAAAAACGGTCTGGTGTTCGTTGCCCAGGTTGCCCGGGACCATGTGCGCAATGAGTCCTTTTTCAAACAGGGCATCGACCGCGAACAGGCGCTGCGGGATAATCGCGGCTTGATGTGGATGGTCAAGGCCGGGTATTGTTTTTAAAATGATTGTGCTTTTAGGACGAACTTTTATTGTTGTAATTATCATGCCGCGCGCCCATCGTTTTGAATTCCCCGGTTCGCTCGTTCACGTAATGGCTCGAGGCCTGAAGGGAATGGATATCTTCCGAGATGATGAGGACCGCAGCTTGTTCTTGGCGCGTTTCTCCTTCGCGGGGATATTTCCCGGCCATCAATATGCCGAAACAGCAATTTCGCATAAAGGATTGTTCGCGATTCTCGGCAATTCTGAATTTGTGCGCGAAGCCGTGCGCAAAAACAAACACCGCATAGCGGCATTCCTCTGATATATCCGCTCCCCATCAAGCTCCGGCGCACTATTCAATAATCGAATTGATGATCTCATGCTTCGTATCGCTGTGCATGGAGATGCCGGGAAGAGCGTACCACGAGCCGCCGATATTATTGCGGATCACCGAGTTTTCGATATGGATAACTCCTGCTCAAGTTGATCAATACGCATTACGGGCCGTATCGGGAGAAGCAGGATGAATCCGGCCTGGAGCAGCGATCCCCGAAGCAGCGTCTGGTGTATGTCCGCTCCGAGTCCACGGTGACCTTGGTAAACAATCTCCTGCACGAGGCCATCCGCCTGCGGGCCAGTGATATTCATCTGGAGCCCTAGTCGCAATTTGGTTGTGACGGCGATCACTCTGCGCGGCCTTTCGTGCATTTTTGCGACTCCGGATATTCATGATGGTTTGCCCAATGAGGCAGGTTAACCCCTTGCTGCATTGGCGTTAATGGCATCGCTTATTGACCTGGCATAGAGCTTGATACTTCTCTCCGGTTCCATCAATCGGAGAGATCGTCATGTCCGGTTCCCTTCCAGGATTGCAGGAGAATGCCGCTGTCGCCGCCGAGGCTTTCTGCCAAAGGTACGTGCAGCCGCCAAAGCGCAGGCGCAGGCGTGTTGGCACGCATGCTCAATGCGACATCGCGTCAGCACTTCGCTCTCGTCCCAAGCCCGGCAAGTTCTATCGTCCGCGCGATCATGAGGCTTCGCCGTTCTTCAAGATCGTGCGCGACTACTTCGATGAGTTTGAGAAGGTGTATCCGGAAAAATATCAACAAGAGCCGGGGAATGAAGGCAAAGGCTCAGAAGGCGGTTGCGGTAGCCGGATTGCCTGAACCGGACACAGCGTTCAGCCAGAAGCGGCGAATGACCTGGGCCGCTCTGATAAAGTGCGTGTAGGAGTACTGAACAAACTGCACCCGATACCCAAGATGCAGCAAAGACGTTTTTAATTACCCACCCCTTTCACCCACTTTCGAACAAACGCTTCGCAATCGAATCAAGCCGCTGGGTTATGGGAGCGGAGTGGATTCAATTCCGGGGTAATAATGGTCGGTTAAGCTCAATACGAGCGGATTGGACCGATCTTTGTGCGCCGGATCTATTCGTCACCTTATCCGATGGCCGGGCGGATTTCAAGCCAAGAGATCTTCTGCAGTTGGCTGATCTGATCGACAGCCTACAAAGAAATCCCAATAAGGTGAAACAGGGGGATAATGCCAAGTAAATGCAATTATGTCATGATATGTAAATACAAATATAGCGCGAATGGCTGCTTCGCTGGGTGTGAGGTCGCAATTGGCGTATGAATTATATATATAAAGATACCATTTGCTGGATAGAAGGCTTGACAACGAAATGTGCATATGCTATATTTATATTTACACAACGTTCCCAGAAAGGATACCCATGGAAGACAATAAAAGTAGAGAGCTGCGCCAATGCAGATGCCTAAATCCTCACCCGGAAAAAGTCACCTGCGACCTATTCACAAAAGCGGGATTCTTCGACCCCAGGGATCTATTACAGGTAAAGTACGAAATGGTTCGAAAGATAGAGGTCGAGAAGAAGACTATCCGGCATACGGCCAGGGAGTTCGGCTTTTCCCGACCATCTGCATACAAGGCATTAGACTCATTCCAGAAAAGCGGAGTGACGGGGCTTTTGCGGACAAAGCCGGGGCCGCGCCGTGCGCATAAACTAAACGACAGGGTCATACAATTCATCGAGGCGCAAAAGGCCAAAGACCCATCAATGACTTTATCCGACCTGGTCGGTCGAATAGAAAATGAGCTTGGCGTGGTTGTACACCGCCGCAGTATACAGCGGGTTATGAATCGCGAAAAAAAAAGAGGCGTTCAATATAATGCTTGACGGGCAAGAACAAAATTCATGCAGCGCAGAGCGTCTTCATGAACTGTATGAGCTGTTGCGCGAGTACACACTTAACGCATTGGACAACCCCGTACCGGTGTATGGTCTGGGAGTGTTCTTGCTCAAAGGAATGCCTGCGTGGATAAAGGCAGCTTCGCACTATGCGGATGTGCAATGTCAACCAGACAATAACGGACGGGAGCCCATTCGACTGCAATCGATTGACAAAACGCAATTGCAGGAAATTCTGGCCGATATGCTGATACAACATTGCCACAGGGAGGTATCGTGTTGACCGAGGCAAAAAATAAGGTAACGGCTGAACATCTCAAAAGGAAAGCGTACCTGTATGTGCGGCAGTCAACGATTCGGCAGGTGATCGAAAATACGGAAAGCACGCGGCGGCAGTACGAGCTTCAAAATCGTGCCGTTGTCCTGGGTTGGCCCAAGGAGCGCATTGAAGTAATTGATACCGATCTTGCCCGATCCGGAACTTCGGCGGTGGACCGCGAAGGGTTCCAAAAACTGGTGGCGGAAGTCGGGTTGGGACGAGCAGGCATCGTCATGGGATTGGAGGTTTCACGATTGGCGCGCAATTGCGCCGATTGGCACCGGCTCATTGAAATCTGCGCTATGACCCGTACGCTCATTCTGGATGAAGACGGCATATACGATCCGACGGAATTTAATGACAGACTGCTGCTCGGTTTGAAAGGCACGATGTCTGAGGCGGAAACGTATCTGATACGGGCGCGGTTGCGCGGCGATAGCCGACAAGTCGGTAGCGCCGGCGCGATCGGCGGAATAAGGAGTTTGCGTTATGTCATAGACTTTGGCTCCGGAGGGAAAGCTATATTCAATTGCCTGCGCACCCCACAGAGCAACATGCAGGCAAATGCGTACGCCGCGATCAGGCTTTTTCGATGGATGCTGATCATCAGTAGCATCCTTGATGAAGGAGCGGCCCTCGGCCTTCGAGATCGCGGCGGACCTTTACCTGACCAGCGCCTTTTCCGTCACGGCGCGGCCGCCGCTGAATAGTCGCACCACGTAAATACCCGGCGCGAAACCCGCCGCATCAATCGAGATGGTCCGGCTTCCCGATCCTCTTTGCACGACTATGGGTACTCCCGCGGCATTAAATACCGTGACGCGATACTCCGCACTGTTCAGTCCGCCGACCAGGATCGCTTTTCGCCACAGACGCACGATCGGGCGGAGCATCGGCACTCCGGTCTGACGATCTATCGGCGCGATAATCGAAGTCGAAGGCGGCGGATACACCCATGCCTCCTCCTGCCAATCCGGTCCCGCTACCCATGGCGTATCGCCGTATTCGAATGCGCCCAGGTCGGGGGCCGCGCCTTTGTACGTGTCCACATAGCCGGGAATGACAACCCCTTTGTCAATCGCTTTGGTCGATAGCGCCGTGAGCGAGTAATCGCGTTTCCGCGGGTCTTTGAATTTCCACGGCGCCGTGTCGCTCAAGGCATACAGGTCGTTCTTATGGATCGGCGTTGCCCAGGGTGGACCGTTGAGCTTGAAGTCGGTCGTCATGAACTCCCAGTCATTGTGCACAGGATCGCTGGTGTCCACTATCGTATTATTAAAGCACATTGACTGCTCGCCGCCGAATGCGGAGAAGGTGAAATCGCAGCATCTCAGGACAACCGGGCCGCCCGGCGCCATCAATACCGAGGAATCTCCCTGATAAAAGACATTGTGATGGACCTTCCAATTTTGGGCGCCGAAATCTTCTTCCAGACAGGTGCTGCCAACATCGACAAATGCGGCATCATGAAATTTGTTATACGACAGATCGCCGGCTTCGCTGGATTGCATTGCCACCTGGCCTGTTTCGCTGGTATAGCCGGCGGTGCCGAACTCATTATATTGAATTTTGATGCCGTTGCTGGGATTGGCGGCGCCACTGGCATGAGAACCTACCTGGATGTTTGCCCGGTTATTATAGGCGAAATAGCTTCGGGTGATGCGGGCGCCGAGCGGCATGTTTGCGGCAGACCAGTCGCCGTTATCGGAAATAACAAGGACTCCGGCATGATAGGTGATGGAATAATCGCAGGAGGTAACGCGGCAGTTGGTGACCGTATCGTATTTGCCGCCGATCACGATGCCGGAGTTGGCCGAACCCCGCACCATGCATTTGCGCATGACATTGTTGCTGCCCCCCAGATAGACGCCAAGGTGGCCGTCGCCCACGTTCTGATTGATCTCGTAAGCGACGCCTATTTCATCTCTCCCGGGTGCGTCGTCATGGGATACATACTTGAATTGACACTCTTCAATGCCGCAGTGTTGCGCATCCTTGGTCGTCAGGGAGGTGGCGATAAAACGCAGTTTCCGAAGATTGATATACGATTTTCCCGTCAGGTCAAATCCCAGGACCCTTCGCTTGGCCTCAACAACATGGGTCGACGGATTGGCGCCGTCGGGTGACCAGAGATACAGGGTCTGCGTGGCGCTGTCGCGGTACCACTCGTTGGGCGCGTCAAGAAGACCGAACACATGGGATATCCATCCCGGTCCGCCACCGCCAAGGTCCCTTGAATTGGTCGGCGCCGACACTACCGTGGTCTGATTGGCGCTGGACTGCGAACTGGTAATCAGTGCGGTCGCCTGCCAATAGAAGTTTTGCAGGGTAATCAACCCGCCTTTGAAAAAATCGGCCGGATGGTTGAAGATTTCCTTCGGAAGACGGTAGGCGGAATTGCTGGCATCACTTACGGAATTATTAAAATTTTCGCCGCCAAAGCATACCCGTTGAGAAACCGCCACCGGCTCGGCCAGCGTTTGCTGCCAGCGCCTTCTGTCAACCACGCCGAAACCGCCGCCGCACCATAAAAGATACGGGTCGGGGGAGTAAGCGTCGTCGACATTCGGCGTTCGGGCGTTCCAGGCCATTTTCCCGTCAACGACGACCTGATTTTTATACTTCCCCAGGTTCCAGGTCATACTCGCTTTGTAAATGCTGCCGGAGTGTACGGTCCATCCGGTTACCGGATCGGCGCCGCTGATATACACCAGCTCGTTGTTATAGGCCTCAAAGGACAGGGGCGCGCCGGAAGTGCCGGAATTCGCCGGCTTGACGGTTTCGCGGTAAATGCCCTGGCGGATTTGACACTGGTCGCCCGCCTTCATCACCGCAGCGGCTTTGCCGATGGTGGCAAAAGGCGTGTTGAGCGTCGTTCCGTTGTTGCCGTCGCTGCCGGTATTTGACACGTAGTATGTCGTCTGGGCCTGGACGGAAAAGAGAGAGAAGGCTGCTAAAACGCTTAACATGCAGGAGACTTTGCACGTAGACTCATTCATTGAATCACCCTCCGTTATTGATTGAAAGTCAAGGCACTCCCCGGCATGGGCATCAAGCGGGGGGGGTAATGCCGATGCCCCATGGCCAGGGAGCGCCGAACCGTTTTAGTGGATAATATAACCTGATAAGCGGATCAGGGCATGAAAATATCGCTTACAACCTAAGCAGCTATATGCTTTGAGAATTTCGCCAAAATAGCAAAAGGGGTTCTCCGAGATTTCGGACTTTGGGATTATACTTGTGTCGGCTCAGGAAAATCGCAAAGCAGAAATCCGGCGATGAGTCGGTGTTTCATCAGTGTCTCCCCGGTTAGGCGCTAAGGGTGTTTTTTCCGACAATTTATTGTCGCAAACCGAAATCCAATACCGGTACGCAGAGATCGCTGAGGATTCGCAGAGACTCGCGGAGAAATTCAAATGTTTTGTTTTCTTTGGGCATTCCTCTGCGAATCTCTGCGATTCACTTCGACATGGCTCAGTGCAAGCTTTGCGAACTCTGCGTACCGTTCGGCTTCACGCTACGCAGAAGTCACCTTAAAGGCTGCCCCATCGCGGGGCCACTTTTACCGGGCGACAGTCCCGGTCAAAGATTAGGGACCTTAGTTGATTGCCATGCTCAAGGAACTGAGCAAAACCGGCGTACAGAAACGCCGGTTCCGGTGTTGTCCCTGCTCGTGATCAGGTAGATTCCCTGCGGGATTTTTCGTCCTGATCGGCTGCCGGATTGCAGCGAACAGAAATCCGATGCCGCCCTCCGTCCCGCTATCGAATAGACAATGCCTTCGTTTGCGTGATGAACCATCCTCTTTTCAGCAAACTCCTGTCTGGGGATGATGGCGGTTGGCGGCTGGAAAGTCGAATGCACGTCTTTCCCCAACGCCTGCCATTGTGCAAAGGTTATGGCTGTTTTGCTCTGATTGTAAAAAAGGCGGTCCCCGGTGTAGGCGTATTTTGTATTCCATATCCAGGTGTTATAATCGGCGTCAAGCGAACCGAAAAAACGCGACCAGATATCGGGGTCCTTGCTGCCGGCGTCCCAGGTATATCCCGGCCCGTTGATGACAATCGTGCAATGATAAACGCCGTAGTTTTGATTGACCGCCGTATATCCCCCTACCGTGCGGAAATTCTGGTCTGAGATGGAAAGTCCGCGCGCGAAAGTGCAGCTATCATAAACGACATTAGAAGTGCCGATGGGCACAACCCACGAAACAACGCTTTTCAGCACGGTAATCGGGCCGGGATTCGCTTCGAGCATGATTGCCGAAGGTTGATATTGAGGAATAGTGCATTGGTCCATGGTTATATGCGTATTGCCGCAATCGAACCAGAGGGCTTCGCTGGTTCCGCCAACGGAGCCGAACCGGCAAATTGTTATATGCCCCGACACGCCGCATTTAATTCCTCCGGCATCGAGACCCGTATGTCTGCCCCAGAACTGCCGCCATGAATTGCTGTCGGCACGGCACGACTCGACGACGATGTTGTCAACTGATCCCAGGCCCCGCCATCCGTTATTGCTGAAGGTGCATCCCCGATAGGAGGATGCTTGTGCCTGGAAAAGCTCGCTTCCGGAGGAATTGTTATAGCGAAAATCGCAATCCTCGATCAGCGCGGCGCTGCCGTGAGGTGAAAAACGGGTTGCCGATCCCCAGATACTGTTCTGCCATATATAATCGTTTGAATGGGTGAATACCAAATTTCTGACGATGACATTCGTTTTGGGCTCGATCCAGAGAAGGATGCCTTTTTCCGCCACTTCTATAGAATCGCCGGCCGACAGCGGTTGCGGCAGCTGGATATATGCCATTTTGGTCGTATCGTTGACGAAAAAGCGGCCGCCGATAATATTCCCGAATGCGCTGAGCGGGTCAATGGTACATTTGCTTGCCGTGAGTCCCGAAAGTGAAAGATATTGACGCAAAAGAATGCCATTATGGAAAATCATTTCCCGGTGCCGGAGAAGATCGGTATACGAGGCGCCTTCTCCGGGAGGAAGCCCGGACATGGGCCAGGCATACGGCCAGGAATGCTCGTAAATCACTTTCGCCGAATCGATGAGCTTCCAGGTTGCGGGATCCCATCCCTGTCGCACCGAACCGGATATGACGACCTTGCCCTTTTCAGCGCCTTCGATGACCAGGAGCGTCCCCGATGACGAGCCGCCGATCTGGTCGCTGCTGATGCGGATGCCGCCTTCGCGATAGATGCCGGGAGCAATCGAAATTTTCGTGGAGGTACCCAGTTTTAATTTCGCGGAAGCGAGCGATACTCCATTGGTCAAAGTCTTCACAGCATTCGCGAGAGACGATCCGTCGGCATTGTCGTTTCCGTCGGGTTTAACATAAACGGTTGCGGCAACGGCCGGAGGATTTGCCGTATATCCGGTAGCTCTTTGTGCACGCGCCACGACTGCCGGGCAGGGGGAAGTCTGCAGCAACAGAAACATTAAAAGCGCCGGAGCGATAAGAGGCCGGGTGCCAGCAATTTTCATTTGTGAATTCCCTACTACCCCGACGTGGGCCAGTGGAGGGGAGGATGAGGCCCAC
>Ga0315279_10004270_pt1 | contig 19285 bp, 14 predicted proteins | sample YL17G06_20_MG_FD_203694 | JGI IMG/M metagenome (GOLD analysis project Ga0315279, IMG submission 203694) | Sediment microbial communities from Yellowstone Lake, YNP, Wyoming, USA - YL17G06_20 | ecosystem: Environmental > Aquatic > Freshwater > Lake > Sediment | place: USA: Wyoming | collected... | reverse complement strand
GGCCAAAGTCTACGGATGAGTTGAAGTCGATCCCAACCATTTTTTCTCACAACCTATTGAATCTATTTGCCTTACAGCGATTTTCTAAAACCTTAACGGGACAGTAGTGATTTGTAATATATCATTTTCTGTTTGTGGAAACAACCTAAAATGAAAAAGTTCCTCACGATACTTGGAATTATAGCGTTTATAACGCCTGTAACGGCCTTTTCTCAGGCCGGCAATGTCTATCACCATGTCCAAGTCGTCAACGAATTGAATCAGGAGGTTGGCCTTGTCCAAGTGGAAATCTACGTGCCTGGAACGACAACGTATGCCACCATTTACAAGGAGCGCGCTGCCCAGTCCACAGGAATCGGCAGCTTTACGTTAAAATCTCTTTTGACCATACCCTCCAGCCTGACTTTGGCCATTGTAGCAAGGCAAAACCCCTATAAAGCAGATCCGCAGAAAAACCTGAGCCGCGCAGAGACATCATCTACGCTCATTGAATCCCTGCTCTATGGCTTCTATCCTTTTTTCCAGGTCTTTCAGTTCTCTATGCCTGATGAAATACTCGATGATGTCTTTTGCAGCAAAATGCCTTAGGAAAATGTCAAGAGATAGGTATGCAGAAACTTGCATAGGGTACGAATGGCAAATCATGTTGGTCGGCTTGGGTGTGGTTATTTTAGGCAGGAAACGCAGAGCGATTTCCGATCTTCGATTGACGATTCTCGATTGTCGATGGTTCGGCTTTGCTCACCACAAGTTTACGATTGATAAAGAGAGATTGCCGCCCCTTCGCTTTGCTCAGGGCTTCGGCTAACTCGGCTGCGCCTCCCTCGCAATAGACTGTAAAAATAGATTCCTCGCCTGGCAATGACGTAAAGAAGCGTCAAACAACCGCGATCTGCGGAAAGACAAGCACATCTTGTAGCCGCTATATTTACAACGCCAGAAGCCAAAACTGTCCGATAAGATTCTCAAATAACAGCACAGGGTAAGAAAATACGCCAAAGCTGATATTTTTACCGGTTTTTTCTTGATTTGAGGGGCAAAAAACCATATAATATACATAAATGGGGGGCGGTTCAGAAACACTGATAAGCATTCACAAGCGGAGATAGCTGCCTTTTTGAATTCGTGTGTTTTGACTTTTCATCCAGACGTCGCAACTTGGTGACAAACATTAAATTCGTCCATCTTCGGCCATCCATCGGCTCATAAAGGACGATGGCCGAGAGACGAGGCGGGGGGGCGTAAAATGATTCTATTAGAGGCCGAACGCCAAGAAAGAAACGTTACTGGATTTGAGCAAAACACCTGCGCTAAGGAAATCCGCAGCAAGAAAGTATGCGTCATCACAAATGGATGCCCGGAGAACCGCATTGATTGCGCCAGGATGCAGGCATTTTTGAGTGACAATAGCCATATTATGACAGATGACTACAAGGATGCTGACGTTATCGTTTTTAATGCGTGCGGCCTTACCGAAGACTCCCAGCAGGACTCAATAAAAATAATAAGATTCATACAGGCTAACAAGCAGCAATCTGCTGAGCTTGTCGTGTGCGGGTGTCTGCCTAAAATCAATATGTCCCGCCTGAGACAGGTGCACCAGGGTTTCACTTTCGAACATGATATGGAGCAGCTTACCGAAGTTATCGAAACACAAACAAGTCCAGAGGATGCTTACGCTAACCACTTGGCGCCACGGACAGACATCGCATCCATCCAGAGGCGGCGCATTCCGAACCTAAGAAAGATTGCAAGCGTTATGTCGATAAAAGAAAGGCTAACAGCACCTTATTATAGCCGTCTCGAACAGACAGTCAACGTCTTTAGACCAGGCAGTTTCTGCATTAAAGTATCGACCGGCTGCCTAAACGCCTGTTCTTACTGTGCAGTCAGGATCTCGCGTGGAAGGCTTAGAAGCAAACCTATTGACAGGGTCATCGAGGAGTTTGAGCAAGGCCTGGCAATGGGCTACACCGAGTTTGCACTGCTGGGAACCGACGTGGGAGCATACGGCAGAGATCAGGGCGTCACCTTAGCTGACTTACTTAGAGAGATGGTGGAGATTCCGGGGGATTACACAATCAGGCTTCGAAACATCCAGCCGAAGTTTTTGATTGAGATGATGCCTGAACTCCAGCAGAGTCTCCAAAGTGGTAAGATACCATACTTTAGCTCGGCTGCACAATCGGGCAGTGATCGGATCCTGGAGCTGATGAGAAGAGGTTATCGAATAGAGGACTATAAGCAGGCAATTCTTACCTTAAAAAGCCAGTTTCCGGCGTTACAAATACGCACCCAGATTATGGTAGGCTTTCCTGGCGAGACAGAGGATGAATTCCAGGATACGCTAAGTCTGCTTGACGAAGTGAATTTTGATTTTGTTGAAGTATATATGTTCCAGCCCAGGCCCGGCACAGAAGCGGCAAGAATGAAAGACCAAATCCCTCAGAAAGTCGGCAGGCGGAGATACCATAAGGCGTACATGAAGTCACTACCTCGTCGAGTCAGTAAAACAGCTTGCAGCGCAGATGATGCCCCGCGTATCCCAGAGCTGCCAACTGAACAAGCGCATCTTGTACACGCATAAATACGGCGGTTGCTTTGACTGCTATGGTCTTTCCTCAGTTTTTGCGCTGAGCTTTTCTGGGTGAGCCTTCTCTTTCGGCCTTAGCCTGTGGTACATCCGGGGCGTTGGTCTCGGGCAGCCATTTGGACAGGTCTTTCTTTATATCAGCATATTTCGGGTCGCCGGCCAGATTAGTCCATTCAAGTTCATCTTTGTCGTGGTCGTAAAGCTCCTCGCTGCCGTCACTATATCGGATGTATCGCCATTTCTCCGATCGCACAGAATGATTATTTCGCCCGTGCGTGGTTAGGGCTGGGCGCTGCCATTCTGCTTTTGGATTCTTTAGCAACGGCAGGAGAGTTTTGCCTTGAAGTTCCTTTTTCGGGGCCAGGTCGCACAGGTCGATGAGTGTCGGATAGATATCGAGCATACTGACGGGCCGCGAGCATCGCCCGCCGGGCTGAGTGACGCCGGGCGCGACAACCATAAAGACGTTATGCGTAGCTTCTTCCCAGAGGGCGAATTTTCGCCAGTGCAGTTTCTCGCCCAGGTGCCAGCCGTGATCGCTCCAGAGGACGACCAGCGTATTATCCACGTGCGGACTTTTGTCGAAGGCATCGATTACGCGCCCCACGCAGGCATCGACAAAGCTGATAGACGCCAGGTAGCCCTGCACGGCTTTTCGCCACTGGTTGTACTCGATGACCTTTTTGTGGTCGCCTTCGGGCTTGGCAATTTTTCGACCTATCGGCGGGACATCATCGAGGTCGTTCTCGTTGACGTTCGGCAATGTCACTTTCTCGGCAGGATACATATCGAAATACTTGGTCGGCACGTACCAGGGTAGGTGTGGCCGGAAAAAGCCGCAGCCGAGGAAAAATGGCCGACCGTACTTTTTGCCTAATTGTTCTATCACCCAATCGGCGACCTTCCAATCACCCATCTGCTCATCGGGCGCGTCTACCGGGCCCCAATCGAATTGGTCGGTGTTGGGGATGCCGTTTAGCGGGCGATTGGCCGGCATAGGGTCATCGGGCTTATTGTTTTGCTGCGAGGGGAAATACTCCTGCCAGGAAGGCGGATCCGGGAAAGCGCCGTGATATATTTTGCCCGCTCCTGTCACGCGGTAGCCGTGAGCCATAAAGTGCTGTGGGATGGTGACAGCATCTTTGAGCACGGGCGATTTTCGCCAGGGCTGTGGATTATGATAGACGCCGGACGTTGCCGGCAAAATGCCCGTCATCAGACTGGCGCGCGACGGATTGCAGGCCGGCGCCGAGCAGTGCGCGTTTGTAAATAGCACACCTCTTTGCGCCAGGCGGTCAAGGTTGGGCGTTTTTACATCTGGATGTCCGCCCAGGCAGGTGATCCAGTCATTCAAATCATCGATGGCGATAAAAAGAACGTTGGGCTTGTTCTTAGTCGACCTGGCTGAAAAACCGACTCGCGGCAGCGCAAATGCCGCTGCACCGGCGGCAGTTGATTTGAGAAACTGCCGACGACTGAGAAAATTCACTGTCTGGTTCATCTGCTCTGCCCTCTATGAAACTGCTCCACTGTTGTATACTGGGTCAAATTCTTTCAAATAATTGCTCTTATGTCGGTTCGAGGAGGTTTTTCCAGCGGTTGATGTGGCCGTATTCGTCTGCCTGGTTCTTTTCAATGATTCTACGCGAATCTTCGTCCCAGTCTATTGAACTCAGCAGCTCACTGTAATGGTGAACTGCTTTTGCCTCGACCCAGATACCGGTCCTGAGAATGGCCCTTTTGCCGAGCAGGCGAGAGCCGAAGCCAAACGCAAAGGCAACCATCCAATACGCAAGCCTAAATATGCTGGGCTTGAAACCATATTCAAGGAGCTTGACCTGAAAGTCCTGGTAGTGCGTCATCTCGTTGCACATGGCGGCGATTATCTGGCGATTGAGCTCGCAAGGCTCTTTGGTAATCTGGAATTTGTAGATGTTCTGCGCCATCAGCTCCAGGGTATGCAGAGTCAGCAGGCCCTTTTTGATGGCTTTTAGCCTCGCTCCGGAAAATCCCTCGCCCCGCAGCTTTATATCTTGGTTGTGCAATTGCGGGCGAATTATAGAGATGTCGTAGTTCCTTTTTTCTTGGGTCTGCTGGCAAAATGATGCCGTGGTTTCGGGCGTCTCTTTCTCTTGTGACATTAAAGCTCCTGCGGAGCAACAATTTTCTTTGCCAGGTATTATAGGCAGGCGCTACGGTTTTGTCCTATGAGAAATTTTGCCGGTCGGCCCGGACAAATAGATTTCACGGGCCGCTAAAATGCTTGCGGAAAGCAAACGCTGCACTTATGATAAAAGTTTTGATATCAAAACGAAATGGAAATTTATAGTTCGGGAAGTTGGCGATGAAAGTATCTGTGAAGAACTCAGGTCTGTCGGAGATTGACGAGCTTTGCGTCCAAACGATTCGCTTTTTGTGCGTGGATATGGTTGAGAAAGCCAAGTCCGGCCACCCAGGCATGCCGATGGGAATGGCGCCGGCTGCGTACGTACTGTGGGACCGGCATCTAAAGCATAGCCCGTCCAATCCGCGATGGCACAACCGAGATCGTTTTGTTCTTTCAGCCGGGCACGGCTGCGTCCTTCTGTATTCGCTATTGTACCTGACCGGCTATGATATGACCCTGGAGGAACTACAAAACTTCCGGCAATGGGCAAGTAAGACGCCTGGCCATCCGGAATACGACCCACACCGCGGCATTGAAGTCACCACAGGCCCGCTTGGGCAGGGCATTTCCAACGCAGTCGGAATGGCAATAGCTCAAAAGTATCTGGCCAACTATTTCAATCGCGATGGCTTTCCCATTATAGATTATAAGATTTATGTTATCGCCAGCGACGGCGATTTGCAGGAAGGAGTTGCCTCGGAGGCAAGCTCTCTGGCGGGGCACCTGGGGCTTGACAACCTTATTGTTATCTACGACGACAATCACATTAGTATTGATGGCCCTACCGAGCTTGCATTCACAGAGGATAGAGCCGGTCGCTTCAAGGCCTACGGCTGGTACGTGCAAGAGCTGGGTGGAGACGGCAACGATATGGCTTTATTTGAAAAGGCTCTTGAAGCTGCAAAAAAGGAAAACGTCCGCCCTTCGATCATAAAGCTTCGCACGCATATTGCTTACGGCAGCCCGAATAAGCAGGATAACGCTGAGGCACACGGCGCCCCGTTGGGCGAGGATGAAATCAGATTGATAAAAGAGAAGTCCGGCTGGGACACTGGCAAGACTTTTTATGTCCCAGAGCAGGTTTTGGTCCATACACGAAATGCTGTGGAGAAGGGGAAAAAGGACGAATCGGCGTGGGACAAAATGTTTGCTGAATACGCCAAGAAATATCCGGATTTAGCACGCCAATTTTGGGACGCCGCGACCGGCAAGTTGCGTTTCAATCTTGATGAAATCCTGCCCAAGTTCGAGCCGGGCAAGTCTGTCGCTACGCGCAAGGCCTCGGGCATGGTGCTGGATGCGCTGATGCCGAAGCTGCCGCTGGTTCTGGGCGGCTCAGCCGATTTGACGCCTTCGAATAATACAAAGTTTGCTGGCGCAAAGCCCTTCCAGAAGGATGCACGCGACGGCAGGTATATCCACTACGGCGTCCGCGAGCACGCGATGGGGGCGATACTGAATGGCATCGCCGTAAGCGGCCTGGTCAGGGCTTACGGCGGGACATTCATGGTCTTCTCCGACTATATGCGACCTGCGATTCGAGTGGCCGCTTTTTCAAAGTACCCGACTATTTTCGTGTTCACTCACGATAGCATCGGCATCGGCGAAGATGGTCCCACCCATCAGCCCGTAGAGCAAATCGCGGCACTTCGGGCGATGCCGAATTTGATTGTAATTCGCCCAGCCGATGCTAACGAAGCCGCGCAGGCGTGGGTCTTCGCCCTACAGTACCGGGATGGGCCGGTCGCGTTACTTTTCACCCGCCAGGGATTGCCGGTTCTTGACCAGAATAAATATCCCTCGGCGGCAAATTTAATTAAGGGCGCCTACGTGCTGGTTGCGCCTGAAAAACCTGATGTCCTGTTACTGGCCAGCGGCTCGGAGGTACAAATTGCGCTGCAGGCGGCGGAAAAACTCGCGTCTGAAGATATTTCCGCGCAGGTAGTTAGTATGCCCAGTTGGCAGCTTTTTGAAAAACAGGATAAGAAATACCGTGATTCTGTTATTCCGCCGAACGTTAAGGCGAGGATCGGCATCGAGGCCGGCGTAGAATTGGGCTGGCATAAATGGCTCGGCGACAAAGGCGTCTTTATCGGCATGTCTTCTTTCGGCGCCTCAGCGCCATACAAAATCTGCTTCGAGAAATTCGGCATCACAGCGGAAAATGTAATAAAGGCCGCAAAGAATTTACTGGGCATAAACCCGCGGTGAAACCGCTTTTTGGACCCCGCAATAAATTGCGGGGCTAAATATTTAGCCCCCAGTTTTACTGGGGGTACTTTCCCGTTGCCGGGTTGCGGCTATGGACCTTGGGCGGGATAAAACGGTCGCAAAGATTGTCTCTCGGCTTGAAACTGCCAGGGTCGGTGGGGGGGCAGTAAAAGTCGAGGGCACGTGGGGGTCGTTTGCGCGCCTGCTGGCGGCGTACATATCGCAGAAACTTGCCCGTCCAATTCTGTATATCTGTCCTCATATTGAAGATGCCGATAAGGCTACCGATGACCTACAAACCTTCGGCTGCGATAAAGTTGAGGCTCTGGCGGCCTGGGAGGGCGAAGAAGAATTAGCCGATGCTACCGATGAAACCAGAGCAGAAAGACTAAAACTCGTCGCTCGTGTCTCGTCGCTCGTGTCTCGCTCGGATAGTGACAGAGTCATCATCACGGCGTCGGTACAGGCTCTTTGTCAGCCGGTGCCCAAGCCGCAGCTTCTGCAGGAAAGCTCCCTTCGGCTGGAAGTAAATAAGCCGGCCTCGCCCGAAGAAGTGGTTGCATGGCTTGTAGAAAATGGCTTTGAGCGGGTCGAGCAAATTGATTTGCCGGGCCAATTTGCCCGGCGCGGCGGCATTATTGATATTTACGCCCCGCTAATTTCGTCGCTCGTCGCTCGTCGCTTGTCGCTCGGGTCACGAGTGACAGCAGCAGCGGTGAGGGTCGAGTTCTTCGGCGACAGCGTAGAAAGCATCCGGCAGATCGATCTGGACACGCACCGTTCGACCGAGCAGATAGAGAGCATCGGCATAGTGTCGGTAGTATGCGGCAGCGGTCACCAGCAGAAGGAGCTTTTCACAAATATCCTGCCCGGCGATGCCCTAATAATCTTCGAAGAGCCGGTCGACTGTGAAGAAGTCGCCGATATCTTTCGCCAGCGTGCCGCGGCACCGGATAGGCTTTATGGCTGGGCGGACATTTACAATTCAGCGGGCAGATTTACTCAGCTACATATCTGCCGCTTTGCCACCGCCGAGCCGGGCGAATTTCTTAGAGTAAGCGTCAAAAGTGTGCAGCAGTACGAGCACAAGGCGACTTCCGTATGGGCCGGGCACGAAGCCGCACTACAAGAGTTGGTGCAACAGGCAAAACAGGACAAAAAGGTCCTGCTTTATTGCGAAAGTCCTGCTGAGGTCCAGCGGGTAGGCGAGATCATAAAGGAGCTCGGCAAAGAAATCCCGGCGAACTTCAAGCTGCCGTTGGGGTTTATTCATCAAGGCTTTGTCATCGACTCGTTGAATACCATCATAATTAGCCACCACGAGCTATTTGGCCAATTTGCGCTGCGGCGAAGACAGCGCCCTGTTCGGGCAACGACACCGGTCGATACGCTCAGTGACCTGCAAGTCGGTGACTATGTGGTGCACGCTTCTTATGGCATCGGCAAGTTCTTGGGCATAAAGACAATCCGAGAAAAGGGTGCGGCGGCGGAATATCTTACTATTGAATATGCAGACGGCGTGAAGATACAGGTTTCCGTCCGCAACATTGCGCTTGTGCAAAAGTATATAGGGACAAGCCCGCGAAGACCGAATTTGAGCAAGGTCGGCTCGAAAAGATGGCAAAAGCAAAAAGAAAAGGTCGCCCGTTCGGTTCGAGACCTTGCCGCCGAGTTGCTCCAGATTCAGGCCAAACGCCAGGCGTTGGGCGGAATTGCATTCAGCGAAGATTCAACCTGGCAGGCAGAATTTGAGGAGTCATTCGCCTATCAGGAAACGCCGGATCAAATTACAGCCGCCCAAGAAATCAAGACGGATATGCATGAACCTGTAGCGATGGATAGGCTTTTATGTGGCGACGTCGGCTACGGTAAGACCGAGCTTGCGATGCGGGCGGCATTTAAGGCGGTGGAAAATGGAAAGCAGGTCGCGGTGCTCGTGCCCACCACCGTGTTGTGTGTGCAGCACGGCAGAACCTTTACCGAGCGGTTTGCGGATTTTCCGATTTGCATCGAAATCTTGAATCGTTTTAAGACGTCAAGGCAGGCGCGTGACATAATCGCCCGCACCAAACAGGGTAAAGTCGATATAGTTATCGGAACACATCGGCTCTTAAGCGGCGACATAGGCTTCAAGGATTTGGGACTCTTGATAATCGACGAGGAGCAGCGGTTCGGCGTTGAGCACAAAGAAAGGCTGAAAAAAATGCGGGTCAATGTGGATGTGCTTACGATGACCGCGACACCCATTCCGCGAACGCTTCACATGTCGCTTCTTGGCCTGCGTGACATAAGCTCTCTGGCAACGCCGCCGCTGGATAGAAGAAGTATAGTGACCGCCGTGACGCCTTACAACGATGATCTAATTAAGAAAGCAGTTTATCGAGAATTGAACCGGCAGGGACAGGTTTTTTTCCTGCACAACCGCGTCAAGACAATCGAAAAAAAGGCCTGGGAAATCCAGAATCTTGTCCCCGACGCCAGAGTTACAATCGCGCACGGGCAGATGTCAAAGAGCGAGCTGGAAAAGGCGATGATTGATTTTGTGCTGGGCGAAACGGATGTGTTGGTGTGCACGACCATTATCGAGTCGGGGCTGGATATTCCGAACGCTAATACGATTTTCATAAATGATGCAGATAGATTCGGCCTGGCTGAGATGCACCAATTGCGCGGGCGGGTGGGCCGATACAAACATCGGGCGTATGCGTATATGCTGCTGCCGGCGTCGCGTCCGATTACCCCGACTGCCGCCAAACGCCTAAAAGCCATCGAAGAGTATTCGCACCTGGGTGCCGGATTCAGAATCGCCTTGCGGGATTTGGAGATTCGCGGCGCAGGCAACATTTTGGGGCCGGAGCAATCCGGGCACATTCAAACGGTGGGCTATCAGATGTATTGCGAACTTCTGGCAAATGCCATCAGGCAACTGAAAAATGAGCCGATCGACGTAATCCCGACAGCGGTTGTCGATTTAGGTTTTGCCGCGTATATCCCGAAAAATTACATACCCATTGACCGGCTTCGGATGGATGCTTATCGCAAAATCGCCGTGGCCAGGACCGGCGAGGATTTGAAGCAGCTCGAAAGCGAATTAGCCGACGTGTATGGCCCCGTGCCGGAGGAGGCTAAGTTGCTGCTTGAGCTGGCTGAAATTCGCATCGCCGCAAGTAAACACGATATAAAAAGTATTATCGCTTCCGGTGAGGATTTGATATTTTCGTTTGGCAAGGAATCAGATGTTGGCGAACCCCGCGTAAAACGCGGGGCTAAATATTTAGCCTGCGGTTTTACCGCAGGTTTAGCCATGGGCAAGGTTAGAATTGTCGACGGCAAAACGGTCTGCTTGCGTCTGCCTGGCAATTATTTTGAGCCTGGGACGCTCTTGAGTCTGCTACGAAAAATTCTGACAAAGGCAAACCGATGAGCAAAGCAGAAAATAACACCCAACGTCAAAAGTCGAAGTTTTCCAAACTGGCAATAGCCTCGGTGTCACTCGGTACTCTGGGCATTTCCATTCTGGTCTTAAGAATTACACTTTACCGACCGTGGTGGAGTGAGTTTGTAGGTCGCAATGTGATTGGGTTATCTGGAATTGCCGGACTCATTTTGGGGATGGCGGCACTTGCCCGAATTTCCAGACGAGTGGCAGCTATTGCAGCACTTGTCATCTTATCCCCTTTTTTGCTTTTTTATTTTTCCATCCTAATTCGTAGTCGTCTCCTGCTTGATTGCACTTTCTATGCAATGTTAGCAATCCTTCTTGGTTTGCTGATTGGTGCAGCGGTCGTGCATTGGATGTCAGGGTCGATAGAGAAGTTCAAAGGAAGTGGATTTATCATTTTGGGCATATTTTTGACGACGTTTCTTTCTGACCTTTGGTGGGCTGAAACCTGCGGGCCTATGTCCAGCGCTGCGAGAATGGTATGTGGTTCCAATTTGACCAAGCTGGGAAAGGCGATGTCCAGTTATGCAAATCAGCATCAAGGACAATATCCGGATCCAAATCGCTGGTGCGATTTGCTCGCCAAGCAGACTGATGTACAGGCTGAGCATTTTCTTTGCGCTGGCGTCAAGCTGCAATGGAGGCGCCAGGTATTTCCGTGGCCAGTGCCGAGAAAGGCAAGATGTTACTACGCTATGAATCCGAATTGCCGGGTGAACTCACCACCTGATATGGTGCTCTTGTTTGAGAGCGATGGCGGTTGGAACCAGTTTGGCGGGCCAGGGATATTGACCATGGACAATCACTGGGGATTTTGGTGTAACATATTGTTCAATGATGGGCACGTGGAACCCAGCGGGAGAAAGTACTTTGGGCGGTTGAAGTGGACGGTTGAGCAGCAGAACAATAAGCCAGGACAAAGCAATTCTACAAGCTGGCGCATGCCAGGAAGTGATTGGGAGTTGGACTACTGGCTCAAGAACATGGTGTGGTACCACCGCTTCACAATTGAGGAGATAAAGGCGGGTGTGGGTATCACAGAAGATGAACTCGCCGGGGCTCTAAAGAGATTTGACATTAGGCCGGACAATAGGCTCAAGCGGTGGCTGGAAGGATCGCCTTTGTTGGTGTTGCCTTATCCAGGCAGCCGGCATCCGCGGATCGGCTTTCTGGAAGGGGCGATTGACCCGCAGCGGGAGACAAAATTCAGCGTCTTTACCCCCTGGGACCCGAACAGCTACGTCGTTGTGGATCTGCCAGAAGCTATCTGGTCGAACTTAGGTCTGACCTACCTGGCGCATACGCATATCGATACAATATGGACTAAGCAGGGCATTAACCTGCCAAGGCTGGAGTGGAACCGGCATCCTGACGGTACGCTGGATATTGAGCGAAAACTTCCCAACGGCATTGTGTTTGGCGCGAAAGTAACGCCCATGCGCGAATCTGTGCACATGGAATTATGGCTCAAAAATGGGACAAAGGAAAGGCTAACCGACCTTCGGGTGCAGATATGCGTGATGCCAAAGATGGCCAAAGGTTTCCAGCAGCAGACCAACGACAACAAGATATTCACCAATCCGTATGTTGCCTGCCGAACCAGCGACGGCAAAAAGTGGATTATCACCGCCTGGGAAAATTGTCACAGGCCCTGGGGTAACGAGCAATGCCCGTGCTTCCATTCGGACCCGAAGTTTCCGGATTTAGAGCCGGGGCAAACACATCGGCTGCGAGGCTGGCTGTCCTTTTATGAGGGAACGGATATACAGGCCGAATTTGAGCGGATAGAGAAAACCGGCTGGCGCAAAGAGCCGTAAGTTGATTGTCACAGAGACAGTGGTCTAAGGAAGGAGATTTGGCAATGAGAAAGTTTAATGGATGTGTTTTGGCTGCAATGACAGCGCTATTTTTAGCGGCAGGTTTGAGTGCCGCGGAGCCGGAGAAGATCAAAACGCTGGACATCGGTGAAAAGGCGCCGGATTTCAATCTGCCCGGCGTGGGCGGGCGAAATTACAAACTGGCGGATTTTGCCCAGGCCGATATTCTCGTAGTTGTCTTCACCTGCAATCACTGCCCGACCGCCCAGGCATACGAGGAAAGGATTAAGAAGCTAACAGCGGATTATAAAGGCAAAGGCGTTGCGCTGGTTGCTATTTCGCCGAATGACCCGCAAGCCGTGCGCCTTGACGAGCTCGGCTATACCGACGTCAGCGATTCATTCGAGGAGATGAAAATCCGGGCAAAGGATAATGCCTTTAATTTCCCTTATCTTTATGACGGGGACAAGCAGCAGGTGTCCCTCGCTTACGGCCCAGTTGCGACGCCGCACGTGTTTATCTTTGATAGGGAGCGTAAGCTGCGATATGTCGGGCGGGTCGATGATTCAGAAAAGCCCGATAAGGTAAAATCCCACGATGCACGCAATGCGATAGACGCCTTGCTGGTGGGCAAAAAAGTGCCCATTGAGAAGAGCAAGCCGTTCGGCTGTTCGATTAAGTGGTCGAGCAAACGCGACTCGGTGACAGAGGCTCAGCAGTGTTGGGCCAAAGAAGGCGTATCACTTGAAATGATAGACGCCGATGGCATAAGAAAAATTATCAAGAATGACTCACAGAAATTGCGGCTGGTCAATATCTGGGCCACGTGGTGTGGAGCGTGTGTGGTAGAGTTCCCGGAACTTGTCACCATCCACCGGATGTATCGCGGGCGAGATTTCGAGCTCATAACTATAAGTGCTGATTCGCCCCAGAGAAAAGACACGGCTCTTTCTTTCTTGAAAAAGCAGCAGGCATCTTGCAGAAATTACCTGTTCAGCTCAGAAGACAAATACGAGCTCGTCGAGGCCATGGGCAAGGAATCCTTTGCAGGCATTCCGTACACTCTTCTGATTGAGCCGGGCGGCGAAATTATCTACGTCCACCTGGGCATAATTGAGCCGCTGAAGTTGAGAAAGGCTATTGTTGAGTACCTGGGGCGAACCTACAAATAAAATAGGAGTTGCCAATATAGGAGCCGGATCATGTCGTTGAAAGCAAGAAGATTGTTCCGCAGTCTGCTATTGGGCTTTGTGTTTGTAGTCTTAACGAGTTGCTGGGCAAGCCAAGGTGCAGGCAGGTCACCGTTGGATGAACTGCCGGCGCATATAAGGCAGGTAACGTACTTCGGCGAACGCGCAGATTGGTCGCATGATGGCAAGAAAATACTGTTTCTGGAAAAGACCTTCGGGGACGCTTACGAAATAGAGCTGGCGACAAGAATTATTCGTCCGGTGACGCACCACTATTTTCACGAGGGCTATACGCGGGCGCTCTATCTGGCTAACGGCGATATCCTGCTCTCCGGGGCACGGGAGTTTGACGCCAATGACCCATGGCCAAGCCGAAGTGAGAAAAACGCCGAGCTTTGGGTGCTGAAAAAGGACCTATCCGGCCCGGCGATACCTTTGGGCGAGAAGTGCTCCGAAGGCCCTGCGGTTTCACGTAGAAATATGCGACTCGCCTGGACGTGTGGCGGGGTATTTTATATGGGCGATATTGTTTATAAAAATGGTAAGCCTGAGCTATCGGGCAAGAAGAAGATACTTGATAGGCGAGATTTGCCTTTCGAGTGTGGCCTGGAAACGCAGAACTTTCGCCCGCCTGAAGAGAGGGAGCTGATATTCAGCGCTTACGGCTACCAGGGCACAGAGGTTATGGGCGTAAATCTGGAGACAGGGAGAATTGCCAACTATTCGCTGGCACCGAGCCAGTATGATGAGCCGGAAGGCATTTTCCCGGACGGCAAATTCACGCTGGTCGAGTGCGACAAGCACAACGGCAAGGGTTCGCAGTATGTGGACATTTATAAGCTTGCTCTGGATGGCTCAGGCAAAACAGAAAGGCTGACATTTTTTGGCGACTACCCCGGCTACAAGTCCTCCAACCCGGTGGTCAGTGACGATGGCCGATTCATCGCCTTTCAATTTGCCAAGACGGGTGATCCCGCTGGCGTCGGCAGAGGGATTCTGATCTTTGATTTACAGATGTACGAAAAAGCGAAAATGCCTGCGGCTAAATAGTCGCAATTAACTGTGGAGGCCGCCGAGAACGCTGAGGCGAAAATTGTAGAGTCGATTTTTTCTGCGGGCTCTCCAGCAACATTAAGCCTAACAGAATGAGAGACAACCGTTTCGATTGCATAGTTATAGGTGGAGGTCACGCTGGCGTTGAGGCGGCTCACGCCGCTGCGAAAATCGGCGCCAAAACCTGCCTGATAACCATAAGCCGTGACACCATAGCCAAGATGAGCTGCAATCCAGCCATCGGCGGCTTGGGCAAGGGACAGATCGCGCGCGAGGTCGATGCCATCGGCGGACTAATGGGCCTGGCCACGGATGCCACAGGGATTCAATTCCGTCTGCTTAACCGCTCTAAAGGGCCCGCCGTTCGTTCGCCGCGAGCCCAGACGGACAAGTATAAATACAAAGACTTCATGCGAACACAGCTTGAGCAGACCGAAAACCTGACCATCATCGAGGCGATGGCGTCGCAGATAATAACTGAAAATGGTCAGGTACGCGCAGTTGGCTGTGGCGATGGCGGCACATACTACGCCCCGACGGTAGTCCTAACCACAGGGACATTCCTTCGCGGATTGATGCACATAGGGCCTGAGCAGTTTCAGGGTGGTCGCTTAGGCGAACCTGCAGCTTATGAGCTTTCCGAGAGTTTAACACGGCTTGGCCTGGAACTGAAAAGACTCAAGACCGGCACGCCGGTCCGCCTGGACACATCTACCGTTGAACTCGACAAGCTCGAAATCCAGCTTGGAGACGAAGAACCCATACCTTTCTCCTTTATGACCGAGAGGATAAACCGAAAGCAGATTCCATGCTGGATAACCTACACGAACGAGAAGATACACCAGCTTATCCGTGACAATCTGTACCGTGCGCCGCTTTATACGGGTCAAATCACTTCGACCGGCCCGCGATATTGTCCGAGTATAGAGACTAAAATTGTCCGGTTTGCAGATAAGAGCCATCATCAGGTATTTCTCGAACCCGAAGACCAGCAGATGAGCAGCATTTACTGTAATGGGATAAGCACGTCGCTGCCGCGAGATGTTCAGGAGCAGATGCTTCGACTTATGGCGGGCACCGAAAAGGCACGGATTATCCATTTCGGCTACGCAATCGAATATGATTATTGTCCGCCGATACAGCTTAAACCCAATCTGGAGACTAAAAAAATATCGGGCTTGTTTCTGGCGGGACAGATAAACGGCACCAGCGGCTACGAAGAAGCAGCGGGGCAGGGCATTATCGCCGGTATCAATGTAACTCGAAAACTGCAGAATAAAGATCCCATTGTTCTTGGAAGAGACCAGGCGTATATCGGAGTAATGATAGATGATTTACTGACGCGGGGGATCGATGAACCCTACCGGATGTTCACGTCACGAGCTGAGTATCGGTTGGCACTGCGAAGTGACAACGCGGATAGAAGATTAACGCCCATTGGCAGATCGGTAGGACTGGTCGATCAGAGGCGCTATAAGAAATTTCAGTGTAAGCTCGAAAACATTGAGCGACTAAAAACCTATCTGAAGAATACCCGCCAGCAGGGCATGAGTCTATGGGAGCATCTGCGCAGGCCAGATGCGAAATTCGAGATTCGAGATTCGAGATTCAAAATTCCGGGCGTCGGCCCAGAGGTATTACAGGCCGTGACCGTCGATGCCAGATATGAGGGTTATTTAGCCAAACAGGAGCGTCTGGTGGCTGGTTTCAGCGCCCTTGAGAGCAAAGAAATTCCGCCGGATTTGGATTACGATAAGATTATTCACCTGCGCGCAGAAGCAAAAGAAAAGCTATCCGCGTTTCGGCCCGGCACGCTTGGCCAGGCTTCGCGCATTAGCGGCATAACGCCGGCGGATATCATCGTGTTACAAATACACCTGAAAAAATACCCTGTGGCCGATAAGCCGGCCTCTCTTGGTCACAGTCCTGCTGTGAGCGATACAAATGTATAGTCTTTCTCAGAACGTCTATAATCAGAATACCGCTCGCATCGAACCCAAGTTCAAGCTCTGGCGCTCGGCGGGTTTGCTGCTGACCTACAAGTGCAACTGCGCGTGCGAATTCTGCTATTACAACTGCTCACCTGAAAAAAACGGCTTGATGTCTGTTGATATGGCCATAAGTGCGTGGCAATCTTTGAGAGTGCTGGCTGGCGACGATGCGAGAATCCATATCACCGGCGGTGAACCGTTTCTGTATTGGGACCAGCTCCAGCAAATCCTTGAACAGGCAATAAGGCTAAACCTCGGTAAGGTTGATTTGATAGAAACAAACGGCTTCTGGGCGACCGGCGAAGAGGTCGTAAGGCAGCGGCTGAAAACTCTCGCCAAGCTCGGGATGCGGCGACTCAAAATAAGCACCGACCCATTTCATCAAGAATTTGTTGATATAGAGCCGGTCCGCCGATTGGCGCGAATTGCAATGGAGATCCTTGGCGAGAGGCGTATGCTTGTTCGCTGGCAAGCATATTTCAAAAGACCTGTTGAAATGAAAAATCTCTCTGCCTCCGAGCGTGAAGAAAGGCATATTCGGGCAATTCAGGACTATCTCTGTCGTTTCACGGGCAGGGCTGCAGGCAAACTCGCCGAGCTTGTCGCAAAAGACACGCTCGAGAATATCGCGCAAGCCCACTGCAAAGAAGCGTTCCTTGGCGCCAAAGGCGTGCACATCGACCCTTATGGCAATGTCTTTAGCGGCACTTGCAGCGGTATCATAATCGGCAATGTACGCCAGACTCCTCTGGAGCAGATTTGGCAGCAGTTCCATCCGTCAAACAACGAAGTCCTTAACACTTTGTTCACGCTCGGCCCATCCGGTCTGCTTAGTCGGGCAGAAAATCTTGGCTACAGAAAAGCAAACCTCTACGCAGGCAAATGCCATTTGTGTACGAGTATCCGGCAGTTCTTTTTTGACAAGGACATCGAGAGTTCGATTCTGGGCCCGGCGGACTGCTACACGTGACCCTATCAACCCAGTCCCGTCTGTCATGACTCGTGAAGTAGGATAACTTAAAACTCAAAACTAAAAACTCAAAACTGTGGAGCGGCGGCTTTTATGGCATCTGCGAGTTTTAGTGTGCCTTCATAGAGGCTTCGGCCAATTATTGCTGCGGCGGCGCCTAATTCGGCTAATTTTTTGATGTCATCTAACGTGCTTATGCCGCCAGAAGCGATAACAGGCACATCCACCGCTTCGATCAGCGCTTTTGTTCGTTCAAGGTTTGGCCCAGCCATCATTCCGTCTTTCGTAATGTCGGTATATATTATCGCCGCAAGAGGCAATTTGGCGGCTCTTCTTGCAAAGTCCTCAACAGTTTTGAGTTTTGAGTTTTGAGTTTTGAGTTCCTTTGTCCAGCCTTTTGTGGCGACCTTCGAGCCTCTGGCATCGAGTCCGAGCACGATTCTGCCGGTGAACTTTTTGGCCATTCGGCTGAACCATGCGAAGTCACTTACCGCCTTAGTCCCGATTATCGCCCGTTCGACGCCCATTTCAAATAACTGCTTTATGGCCGTCTCGTCACGCAATCCACCGCCCACCTCGATCTTCAGTTTGCCAAGTGCTGCGATAGCCGATATAGGATCCGTATTGACGGGCTTACCGAGCTTAGCGCCATCCAGATCGACGATGTGCAGCCACTGTGCTCCTTGCGAGATAAAGTCTGTAGCCTGCTTGAGAGGGTTGTCCTGGTAGGTTATCTGGTGCTGATATTGTCCCTGTATCAGTCTGACGCACCTACCGTTAATCAGGTCGATTGCCGGTATGATGTACATATTGGCGAGATTTTAGCAAATGTTTGCCGGGCTTTGAATTTTTTTATTGCCTACCGTGGCTGAATTTGTTAGTAAATTATGCTTTATAGCTGGGATGCTAGAGTATGCCACAGGAGCGGAAGACCGAAGCAGAGCTGCTACAAGAGCTGGGCCTTTTACGCCGCCGAGTTGCTGAACTTCAGCAGACGGTCAAGACCTTGAAATGCCCGGAAAAGCAATGTAGAGAGCTGCTCGAAAATGCTTCGGTGGGGGTATATCGAACCACGCCCGATGGTCGCATCATTATGGCAAACTCTGCGCTTGTCCAGATGCTGGGATATTCATCCTTTGAGCAGCTATCCGAACGGAATCTGCAAAAAGAAGGATTTGCACCGGAGTATCCACGTTCAATATTCAAAGACCTCATCGAAAAAAACGGTAAAGTCATCGGCCTGGAGTCTGCCTGGCTAAGGGAGGATGGAACAACTTTATTTGTCAGCGAACATGGGCGGGTCGTTCGCGATGAATCGGGAAAGACGCTGTATTACGAAGGTATAGTACAGGACATCACCGAACGCAAAAAGGTTGAGGCGACGCTGAAAGAAAGCGAGGCTAAGTATAGAGACCTTGTCGAAGGGTTGACCGACGTAATATATACAACCGACGCCGAAGGGACGATAACCTCGGTGAACAAGGCTGAAAAAGGCGTCTTTGGCTGGGACGCAACAGAAATTGTGGGCAGGCACTTTACCGGTTCTCTCGTGCCGGAATCTGTGCCGGAGGCAATTGCGGGTTTTAAGCGGGTCCTTGCCGGCGAAAGCATCGCTGTAGAAATGGTTGCGCTCGATAAGAATGGACAGCCGGTCAATATTGAACTTAGTTGCACGCCCATAATAAGAGACGGGATAGTTGTAGGAACCCGCGGCATAATTAGAGATAAGGGGGTATTTACTTGACTCAAGTACCCCCTACACATTGTGGTGGGCTTTTCTATGGTCTCGGACATGCTTGACAATTGCCTGGTACGGAACGGGATCCACTTGGACGGCCTGCTGCACCATTC
>Ga0315279_10004269_pt1 | contig 19285 bp, 10 predicted proteins | sample YL17G06_20_MG_FD_203694 | JGI IMG/M metagenome (GOLD analysis project Ga0315279, IMG submission 203694) | Sediment microbial communities from Yellowstone Lake, YNP, Wyoming, USA - YL17G06_20 | ecosystem: Environmental > Aquatic > Freshwater > Lake > Sediment | place: USA: Wyoming | collected... | reverse complement strand
GTCGTTGTGGATAAAACCGGCCGGATGCAGCGATTCACGCCGAAGGGGCAATATCTCAGCGCAGCGCGGATGCCGCTGGTCGAGGCCGGCAAGCCGACGGGGATGAGCGTGCATAAGGATGGACGGCTGTTCGTGGCGGACACGCACTATCATCGCGTCGCAATCTTCTCGCCCGAGGGACAGCTCGTCGGCGAATTCGGGAAATACGGCCAGGAGGACGGCTGCTTCATTTACCCGACCGACGTGGCGTTCGCGCCGGACGGCAGAATCTTCGTCAGCGAGTACGGCGGCAACGACCGCGTCAGCGTGTTCACGAGCGACGGCGGTTTCCTCTTCAGTTTCGGCTCGCCGGGCACCGGGGATGGGCAATTCTCCCGGCCGGAGTCGCTTTGTGTCGATGCAGCGCGGCAACGCCTGTACGTGGCGGATGCGTGCAATCATCGGATTGCCGTGTATGATCTGGACGGGCATTTGCTGAGCTATATCGGCTCGGCAGGCCGTGGTCCCGGCCGGTTGCGTTATCCATACGGCCTGGCGCTGCTGGCCGATGGGACGATTGTGGTGTGTGAATTTGGGAATAATCGTATCCAGTTATTCAGCCCGTCAGGGCGGTCTCTGGCGGTGTACGGGCGGGCCGGCCGGCAGTTGGGCCAGCTCGCGTATCCCTGGGCCGTGACGGTGGACTCCCAGAGACGGGCTTACGTCGTCGATGCGGGCAACAACCGGATTCAAGTGTGGCAACTGTGAGGAAGAAAAGAGAATAGGACCCATAGGACCGATGGGACTTATGGGACCTATGAAGTAGCGATCAAGTTCTGGTGCGGTGACTGTGAATGCGTATGGCTTCTATCTCGGTCAGCCCTGGTGGCTGCTGGCGGGCTTGGTGCTCGTGCCGATGGTCTGGCTGGCGCGCCGGAATCTGGCGGCGTTGGGATCGGGCCGCCGAGCCGTGGCAGTTGCCTTTCGCGTGCTCGCCGTGCTGCTATTGGTTGTCCTGCTGGCCCGGCCGATGCTGGTCCGGACGAGCCGCCGCGCAACCGTGATTGCCGTGATCGACCGCAGCCAGTCCATCCCGGCCGAGCTGGGCGAGGCGGCCCTCGACTTTCTGTCGCGCGCCACCGTGGCGGGCGCGGGAGAGAATCAACTTGCGATCGTGGACGTGGCGGAAACCGCGAGCATCTCCAAGCTGCCCTCCACCGACACGAGCGTTCGCCGGCGGAACACGACCTTGACCGGCCAGCAGAGCCGGCTGGCCGGCGGCATCGAGATGGCCATGGCGATCGCGCCACCGGATACGGCGACCCGCATCCTTCTGCTTAGCGAGGGCAACGAGACGGAGGGCGACCTGAAGGAAGCGGCCAAAACGGCGGCGGCCAACAAAATCCCCATCGATGTGCTGCCGCTTCCGTACCGGTACGAGAGCGAGGTGCTCTTCCGGCGAGTGGCGGCGCCGCCCCGCGCCCGCAGCGGGCAGACCATCTCGCTGCGGTTCATTCTCAATAGCACGGCGGACGTGCGCGGCAAGCTGCTGCTCACGCTGAACGGCAAGCCGGTCGATTTGGCCCTGGACTCGCCGGAGGTAGCGGTGCCGGTCGAGCTGAAGGAGGGGACCAACGTCAAGACGGTCTCCCTTCCTGTTGGACTGCGGGGCATGCACAACTTCGAGGCGGTCTTCATGCCGGATGACCCCCGGCAGGACCGGATCGCCGAGAACAATCGGGCCAGCGCGATCACGTACGTCGCCGGCCCCGGCCACATCCTCGTTATCGACGTCGACAATACCTCTTCGGAGCTGCTGATGCGGGCGCTCAAGACGACGGACATGGACGTGCGTTATGCCGCGGTCGGCGACTTGCCCGACAACCTGGCCATGCTGATGGATACGGATGCCATTGTCCTGGTGAACGTCGATTGCGGGAGCCTCTCCTACGCGCAGCAGGAGATGCTGTGCCGCTACGTCAACGACCTCGGCGGCGGCCTGGTCATGGTCGGCGGGCCGAACTCCTTCGGAGCGGGCGGCTGGATTGGCTCGCCGATAGCCGAGATTCTGCCGGTCGATCTCGATCCGCCGCAAAAGAAGCAACTGCCCAAGGGAGCGCTCGTGCTGATCATGCACGCCTGCGAGATGGCGCAGGGCAACTACTGGGGCAAGAAAGTCGCCATGTCCGCCGTCGGCACGTTGAGCCGCCTGGACCTGGTGGGGATCCTGTCCTACGATTGGCAGGGCGCCAAGGACTGGGTCTATCCGCTGGGACCGGTCGGCAATAAGGATGAGGTGAACGCCAAGATCGAGCAGATGCAGATGGGCGACATGCCGAGCCTGCACGACCACCTGCTGACGGCCTACAACTCGCTCGTCAAGTGCGACGCCGCCCAGAAGCACGTGATTGTCATCAGCGACGGCGATCCGAGGGCGCCGACGCCGGAGCTGCTGAATCAGCTTGCCGCCGCGAAGATCACCTGCACGGGTGTCTGCGTCTTTCCCCATTCGTCGATGGATAAGCAGAGCCTGCAGCGGATGGCCGCGGCCACGGGCGGCCGGTATTACGACGTCACCGATCCGGCGACCCTGCCGCAGATTTTCATCAAGGAGGCGCAGGTGGTTCGGCGTGCCTTGATTATCGAGGAGCCCTTTACGCCGCAGGTCGCTTTTGGATTGAGTGAGATTCTCAAGGGTGTCACGCCGCCGCTGCCGGTGCTCGATGGTTATGTGTTGACGGGCCCGAAAGGAGGCCTCAGTCAGCTCGTGTTGACGACTCATCAGGCGGACCCGCTGCTGGCGACGTGCCAGTCGGGATTGGGACGGTGCGTGGCGTTCACCAGTTCGGCCGACAGCCGCTGGGCGGGCCGCTGGCTGTCGTGGTCGGACTTTGTGCGGTTCTGGGAGCAGGTGGTTCGCTGGGCGGGCAAGCCCACCCAGTCCGCCGACTGCGAAATCTTCACCGACGTGGAGGGCCAGGAGGTGACGGTCAACGTCGAAGCGGTGGACACGCGGGGCGGCCCCGCGCCGTTTGCCGGAATCGAGGGGCAGGTAGTCACGCCGGAGATGAAGGCGGAGCCGCTGCCACTGACGCAGACCGGGCCGGGCCAATATTCGGCGCGGTTCCGCGCTGCGGCTTCCGGCAGTTACGTGGTGAACCTGCAATATCGCAAGACCGGCCCGGAAGAGGGGACTCGCCTGGCGAATGCCATCGTCACGGTCCCCTTTGCGCCCGAGTTTCGCGATCTTTCCGATAACACGCCTCTGCTGGAGGAAGTCAGCCGGGTGACGGACGGTCGCGTGCTGCGGCTGTCTTCCGACCCGAACGAGGCGAATCTGTACGACTATGCGGGCCTGAAGTTCCCGGAGACGCATCTGCCTCTTCTGCGGCCGCTCATGCTGGTGTGGATTGCGATCTTCCTGCTGGATGTGGCGGTCCGACGGGTCGTGTTCGATGCGCGGGCGGCTCTGCGAAGGGTCCGGGTCTGGCTGACCTCCGCGGCCCGGCGGGAGGAGGATCAGACGCTCTCCCGGCTCCAGGCCAGAAGACAGAAGCTGCGCGAGCAATGGTCTGCGCGTCAGGCCGAGGGGGTTTTCTCGACACGCTATGAAGGGGCGCAGAAGTACGAAGGCGAGCTTCTGAAGGCCGAGCCTGTCCGGGAAGCGGAGACGCCCAAACCGAAGACCGAAGAGCCGAAAGCGCAGAAGCCGCCTTCGGAAAGTACCCATATCGATCAGCTTTTGAAAGCCAAACGCCGGAAGACCGGTCGGAGTGAAGACTGAGAGGGCCGCCGATGAGTGCGAACCAGGAGAATCCCAAGATGGCTATGAATGAGAAAGAAGTGGAGCGACAATGCGCGGATTTTCGCCGGATGTTCGAGTCGCTGCGCCGCGAGATCGGCAAGGTGATCGTGGGCCAGGAGGAGATCGTCGATAACGTGCTGATCAGCCTGTTCAGCGGCGGGCACGTGCTGCTGGAGGGCGTCCCCGGTCTGGGTAAGACGCTGCTGGTGCGCACGCTCAGCTCGGCGTTCTCACTGGAGTTCCGGCGCATTCAATTCACGCCGGACCTGATGCCGGCGGACATCGTCGGCACGAATATCGTCATGGAGGACCAGGCCACCGGGCGGCGCGAGTTCCAGTACCAGAAAGGCCCGATCTTCGGGCAGATCATTCTGGCGGACGAGATCAACCGCGCCACGCCGAAGACGCAATCGGCCATGCTCGAAGCGATGCAGGAGCACTCCGTGACCAGCGGGGGCCAGGTCCGCCGGCTGCCCGAGCCGTTCATGGTCCTGGCGACCCAGAACCCGATCGAGCAGGAAGGAACGTATCCGCTGCCCGAGGCCCAGTTGGACCGGTTCTTCTTCAAGCTGCTGGTGACCTACAGCAACCGCGCGCAGCTCAAGGCCATCCTGGATCGGACGACGACCGGGCAGGAGCCCCGGGCCGAGACGGTGGCGGATGCCGAGAAGATTCTATGGGCACAGAAGCTCGTCCGGCACCTGGTGGTCGCGGAGCACGTGCAGGATTACGCGATCCGGCTGGTCCTCGCGACCCATCTCGAAGGCGAGTTCACGACCGAGATGGTGAACCGGTTCGTTCGTTTCGGCTCGTCGCCCCGCGGCGTCCAGGCCCTCGTGCTGGCCGGCAAGGTCCGCGCGATGCTCGATGAGCGATACCACGTGAGCTTCGAGGATATCACGCAATCGGTCCTGCCCGCTTTGCGGCATCGGCTCCTGTTGAACTTCGAGGGGCAGGCCGAGGGCATACGGACGGACGATGTGTTGAAGGATATTCTCCAGAAGGTGCCCAAGACTCTGGAGCAGAAACTGAGTGCGTGAGACATCGTAGGGGCAACCGGGACCCGAACCCGACCCTGTGGTTGCCCTGAACCGTCAGGGCAGGCACGGGGGCCTGCCCCTACACGAGAAATGACGTTATGACCGCCAAATCGACAACATCCGGACGAAAGCTGACCGAGCTTCTGGACTCCAAGTTCATGGCTCGGCTGGACTCTCTCGATGTGCTCAGTCGCAAGATTCTGCAGGGCAAGCTGCAGGGTGAGAGGCGATCGAAGCAGCGCGGCCAGAGCGTGGAATTCGCGGATCACCGGGCATACGTGGTAGGGGACGACCTGCGCTTCGTGGATTGGAACGCCTACGGCCGCCTGGAGCAGCTCTTTCTCAAGCTCTTCCTCGAAGAACAGGACCTGACGATTCACATTGTCGCGGACACGAGCGCTTCCATGAGCGTGGGCGAGCCGTCGAAGGACTTCTTTGCCAGGAGGCTGGCCGCCGCACTGGGCTATATCAGCCTGGTGAACAACAATCGGCTGACGGTCAGCCTGTTTGGCGATGGTCTACGCGTGCAATTGGCGAATGTGCGGGGGCGCGGCTGCCTGCCGCAGATGGCCGAGCTGCTTTTGACGGCCGAGTGTGACGGCTTCTCGGATTTCGAGAAGGCCTGCCGGGACATCGCGACGAGCCGCATCGGGTCCGGTGTGACCATCGTCATATCCGATTTTCTCTTCAAGCAGGGCTACGAGAACGCCCTGCGGCGGCTCATCGGCGCGCGGTACGACCTCTACGTGATTCAGGTGCTGTCCCCGCAGGAGATTGCGCCGGAGTTGGCCGGTGACCTGAAGCTGCTCGACATCGAAGATGCGGACGCGGCGGAAATCACGATCAGCTCGGCGCTCCTGAAATACTACAAGCGGAATCTGGCGGCCTATTGCGATGAGCTCAGGAACTTTTGCACAAGCCGCGGCGCGGTTTACGTCCGGGCGAATTCCGCCGACTCCGTCGAGTCGCTGGTTTTGAATTACCTGCGGCGGATTCATCTGCTCCGCTGATGTGAGGGCAAGTACGGCATGGAATGGTTGACACCATTGATCGGGTTGTACGCGGCGGCGGTGGCGGTGCCGCTGCTGCTCTTGCTGTATTTCCTCAAGCTCAAACGGCGCGAGGTGTTCGTTTCGAGCACACTGCTCTGGAAGCGTGCGGTCCAGGATCTGCAGGTCAACGCGCCGTTTCAGAGGCTCCGGCGCAATCTGCTGCTCCTGCTGCAATTGCTTGCGTTAGCCGGCGTCCTGCTGGGTCTGGCGGGCCCGGTGCTGGCTTTGAGGCAGGGGCCGGGGCAGCGATTCGTCCTGCTGATCGACCGCTCCGCGAGCATGAATGCGACCGATGTCAAGCCGAGCCGGCTGGACGAGGCCAGGAAGCAGGCGAAAATCTTTATCGAATCGATGCGGAGCGGCTCGGCGGTTTCGCTCCGTGACGAATCCGATCATGCGATGGTGATTGCCTTCGATGGCCACGCCAAGGTGATGTGCAACTTCACGTCCGACAAGCGCCAGCTCGCGGCGGCGGTCGATGCCATTGAGCCGGGGGACGGCGTGTCGCGACTGGGCGAGGCCGTCACCGTCGCGCGGGCCTTCGCGCAGTCGCCCGGTGTGGAGGGCAACATTCGCTCCGCCGAGGAGCCGGCGCGATTGGTCCTGTTCAGCGACGGCCGGCTGGGCGACCTGGAGACCATTGTGGTCGCGTCGGACGAGCTGACCTTCCATCAAATCGGCGAATCGCAGGACAATGTCGCCGTTACGGCCATGAACGCGCGGCGCTCGTACGAGCAGCCGGAGCAGGTGGAGGTCTTTGCTTCCCTGGTGAACTACGGCGCCGAGCCCGTCAGCCGGGATGTACAGTTGGCCGTCAATGGCAATGTTCGCGCCGTTCGAACCGTCACGATCCCGGCCCGCGAGGCGGGTACAGGCGACAAGCCGGCCAAGCCCGGCGCGGTGGCCGTCAACTTCTCTCTGACACATGGCGAGGCCGGCGTCTTGGAGGTGCGGCAGCTCGGAGCCGATGCGCTGGCCTGCGATGATGCGGCCTGGAGCGTTCTGGAGCCGCCGAAGCGCCTGTCGGTCCTGCTGGTCACTCAGGGCAATCCCGTGCTGGAGTCGGCGTTGCAGGCCTGTCCGATTGGGAAGCTGGACCCGTGCTCGCCGGCGGGTTTCGACGCCCTGGACCCGGCGGTCTTTGCCGTTCAGCGGCCGTACGATGTGATTGTGCTGGACAACCACGTCCCCGCCCACCCGCCGCAATGCCGATACCTGGTCTTCGGACCGCCGCCCAGGGGGATCGATGTCAACAGCCCGCGCGAGATCGAGAACCAGGTCGTCGTCGATTGGCGCTCCCAGCATCCCGTGCTGCAATACGTGAACCTGACGAATCTCTTTGCCGCCAAAAGCCGCCTGCTGGAGCTGCCGCGTGACGCGGAGGTGCTGGCCGAATTCAACGAGTCGCCCGCCGTGGCCTGGCTGCGGCGGGAAGGCAGCGCGTATCTGCTGGTCAGCTTCGATGCTCTGCAGAGCAACTGGCCGTTCGAGCCGAGCTTCGTCCTGTTCTGTTACAATGCCTTGAGCTTCCTCGGGGCGCAGACTGCCGGCGGCTCGCGAAATGAGCTTGCGGTGGGCGAGCCGATCTCCCTGGAGAGCGTGCCGCCGGAGAAGGTCCTGACGTTGACTCTGCCGGACTCCTCGAAGGTGGAGCTCAAGCCCGACCCCGGCGGCGCGGTCCGTTTCGCGGGGACGTATCGTGTGGGCCTTTACACGGTGGAGGCGCCGGAGCAGCCGACGCGCTGTTACGCGGTGAATCTGCTGGATGCCGAGGAAAGCCGCATCGAGCCCCGCCAGGAAATCCAATTCTCGAGCGTGACCGTTGCCGCCGAGGAGCAGGCGGTCCAGCGGGCCAACGTGCCGTTATGGCCGTGGCTCATTCTGGCGGCCCTGATGCTTGTCTGCCTCGAGTGGCTGGCGTATAATCTCAAGATACGCATTTGAAAGGCGTGAAACGCGTGGGGTGGCCAGGCCCGCCATCCGTCGCCCGTATCGGTGGGAATCTACTATTACTGAGGCGAGAGTTTCAGATGTCCAGAATCCGTATTGCTGCTTGTCTCGTCCTGATGCTGGTGCCATGCGTCCGGGGGGCCCGGAAACCCGCGTTCAACGTGGATTTCTTCTGCGGCTGGGATGGGTATTACCGCTCGATGGAATGGACCCCGATTGAGATCGGCATCAGCAGCGACCTGACCGAGCCGTTTGCCGGGTCCTTGACGGTGTCCGCCCGCCAGGACGGGCTCAACACTCTGAACATCGTCCACACGTTTGTCTTGACACCCGATGTCCCGCTGGCGCTGCCGTTGGTGACCAAGTTCGCCTTCGCCGCCGACAAGTGCGAGCTGACCATCCGGGACGACCGGGGGCGAGCGCGGTGGCAGTATGCGTACAACCTGTGGGATTTCTCCGTGACGAATCGCCTGCTGCGTTCGGTCGAGGAGCAGGATTTGCTTATCGGTCTGATCGGACAGGGCCAGTTCGGCCTGCTGCGGCTGCCTCGGGACACGCGGTGCTCATCCGACCGCGGGGACGGGAGAGTTTTCCTCGGATCCAAGGTGCCGCGGGCGGTGCCGTGGGACTGGACGGGGTTCGTCAGCCTGGACCTGCTCGTGCTGTACGACCCGGACTGGACGCTCTTCCAGCGCCAGCAGATGGAGGCCATTCGGGAGTGGGTCTCGAACGGGGGGACGGTGCTTCTGGTCCTGGGGCGGCATCCTCTGCCGGCGGATAGCCCGTTGAGTGACCTGGTCCCCTTCCGCACCGGCGAGCCGAGGCAGGTCCAGGTCCCGGCGACGGTCCTGACGGAATGGGGATTGGACGCGAGCCGGTCGGAGACGGTGACGGCGTGGCCGCTCTTTCCCGAGCCGCAAGCTCTCCTCACGAAAAAAGTCCGGGCGTCCGAGGCCGGATACCTCTACGGGGTGGGTTACGCAGGATTCGGACGAATCGCCGTATTGGGATTCAATCCTTCCGAGTTGAGTGAGGAGCAGACCCGACATACGGCACGGTTCTGGGTACAGCAAATCGCCGCCTGCATGGACGACGGGTCGCAGTCGTTGGGCAGTCCGGGTCCAGCGGGTTCCCAAGGGCTGCGAGTCGTGGTCGGACGCGGACGCAGCATCGAATTGACCACGGATACTTCCGAAACAGGCGATGATACGCGCGGCGGTCGCAACCCGAACGACAGTCGTCACACGATCAGCATCGCCCAGGGCGCGAGCAATCAGGTGATGGAGCATTTGTATCTGTTGCCGCAGATGCGGCCCCTCAGTATCTGGTGGGTGATTCTGACGCTGTCGTCGCTGGCGGTCCTGCTCGGCCCCATCGATTACTGGCTGCTCAAGCGCTTGGACAGGCTGCCCTATACGTGGCTGACGAGCGCCGGCTGGATTCTAATTTTCACCGTCGGGGCCTATTACGGGGTTCAATGGCTGCGCGGCGGTGCCATGGAACTGCGGGCCGTCTCGGTCATGGACGGCATCGCGGACAGCAACTGTGCCTGGACCACGTGCTACGCGGGTCTGTTTGTCCCACGCAGCGACGATTATCGTCTCGATGGCTTGGCGCCCAACCAATGGTGGTCGGGCATCGCTCCCAGCCAGGAGGAAATCTATGGGTTCCAGCGCGAGGTCGCCCTGCGGCAAATCCACTGCGTGCAGCAGGATGGGGCCAATCTGCCGGTCTCCGTGCCGATCAACATCTGGACCGTACAGTCGCTGCTGAGCGAGTGGTCTTCACCGGAGATGCCTTTTGCCGCGACGGTCAAACGCGAAGGTGCCGAGGCGATCGTTGAGATCGATAACAGATCGGATGCCGCCATTCGTGCGGGCTATGTCGTATTCGAGGATACCTGTGCCGACCTGGGCCCGGTCCCGGCCCATTCCGCGAAGCAATTCCAGGCGCGGACCCGTCCCTTCCAACCCTGGCGGGACGGCAATACCTATGCTCGTCAGCCCGGGAATCGGCCGCGCGTCCTCGGGCCCATCGCGCCGGGGTTCCCGCGGTATCCCGGCCCGCTCGGCGGTGCGGCGGACAGCGCGTTCTTTGCGGAGGGCACTCTGAGCCGGACGCTGGCCATGCATACGTATCTGCGTTTTGGGGCGGCGCTCGTGTGCGTGGCTTTCGAGGATGCCCCCGTGCCGTTCCGCGTGAAGGATTGTTCCTACCGGATCAATCACATCCAGTTGGCAAGGCAGCTCGTGCGGGGCAGTCCCCAGTCCACCGACCCCAATGCGGAGGCGCCGTAGAGATGCAGGATTCTGTGTCTCGGCCAGACTACAGACGGAGAGAGTCCATGATTGAGACCAAAAAGCTGACGAAGAACTTCGGGAACCTCGTGGCCGTGAGCGACCTCGACCTGCAGATCGGGGCCGGCGACATCTTCGGCTTCATCGGACCCAACGGGGCCGGCAAGACGACGACGATGCGCATCCTCGTGACGCTGCTCGAGCCGACGAGCGGCACCGCGTCCATCGACGGCTTGGACGTCACGAAAAAGGGCAAGGAGGTCCGGCGGCGCGTGGGGTACATGCCCGACTTCATGGGGGTCTATGACGACCTGAAGGTATTCGAGTACCTGGAGTTCTTCGCGGCGGCGTTCGGCATCGAATACCGCAAGCGAAAGAGCATTGTCGATGGCGTCCTCGAACTGACGGATCTGGTGTCGAAGCGAAGCGCCCTGGTGGACAGCCTGTCGCGCGGCATGCAGCAGCGCCTCGGGCTGGCACGCGTGCTCATCCACGACCCGAAAGTCCTGATTCTGGACGAGCCGGCCAGCGGGCTCGACCCCCGGGCCCGGATCGAGATGCGCGAGCTGCTCCGCGAACTCAAACGCATGGGCAAGACGATTATGATCTCCAGCCACATCCTGAGCGAGCTGGAGGAGATTTGCGACCGCATTGGCATCGTCGAGCACGGCCAGCTTGTGTTCAGCGGGACGATGGAGGAGATTCGCCCGCGGCTGGGCATCCAGAGCAAGGTTCGCGTCAAGGTGCTCGGAGAGGCGAGCCGGGCAATCGAGCTGTTGACGGTGCTGCCGCAGATTCAGCAGGTGGAGAACATGGGTGATTACCTGTCGGTGACCTTCCGGGAAGGGGCGAGCACCGACGGCATCATCGCCCGCACGCTCGTCACCGGCGGCGTGGACCTCGTCTATCTCCAGCCGGAGCAGCTCAAGCTCGACGACGCCTTCCTGCAACTGACCAAGGGAATCGTGCATTGATTTGCGAGGCAATATAGGACGGATGGGACTGGTAGGACTCATCGGACCTATGTCAGGCAATTATGCAGCCGACGCTGACCATCAACTTCCTTCGACTCTTCATCCCCTTGCGGCTGGCGGGCCCGATCTTCGACAAGGAGCTGCGGGTCGCCAGCCGGCAGCGCACCAGTTACATCCTGCGCTGCGCGTACGTGTGTCTGCTGATGCTCGTGATTGTCCGCTTCTGGTTCTTTGTCGTGCAGGTCGGCGGAGCCGGTTCTACGGTGGTGGTGGCTTCGCGCCTGGGTGAGGCCGGCAAGCACATCGTGGCGACGATCATCTGGTTTCAGTTCGTCAGCGGCCAGGTTCTGGCCGCCGTTTTGCTCAGCGATGCCATCAGCGGCGAGATTCGCCGGCGGACCCTGGACGCGCTCCTGGTCACGCCCATCAGCGGCTTGCACATCGTGGTCGGGAAGCTGGCGAGCAGGCTCCTGCAGCTTGTGCTGCTTCTGGCCATCAGTCTGCCCCTGCTGGCGGTCGTCCGGGTCTTCGGAGGCGTGCCTTGGGATTACGTCATCTCGGGCCTGTGCATCACGTTGACCGCCGCGATTTTCGCCGGGTCCCTGAGCCTGTTCTCTTCCGTCACTCATCGTCACGCGTACGAGGCGATTGTGCTCGTGGCGCTTTGGTATCTCGTGGTGTGGGGCGTGCTCGCAGGCGTGTTGACGTCGCTGTCGCAGGTGGGCTACATCAACAAGGCGGTCGGCACATCCGTGCTGTTTCTGACGAATCCGCTGGTCGCTTTGACGAACCGGACCCAGGCGATGCTCAGCGCTCCGGGCAGCACAGCCGGATCGCTCTTCTGGCCGCTGCATTGCCTGGTCATCCTGGCCGCCGCGGCGGTTGTGCTGGGTGTGTCCCTCTGGCGCGTGCGCCGAATCACTCTCGCCTCGATGCTCGCCCGCACGGACAAGTCCCCGGCCGCCGGGGCGCGCCACGCGAAGGCTGATCGCTCTCTCTGGAAACGAAGGTCGGCGGAGCGGCCGATTCGTCGCGTCAAGGGCCCGCCGGTCGTGTGGAAGGAGTTGTGCACGCCCGTGTTCCGCCCACGAGGACGGTATCTGTTCGGCGGGGGGTTGCTGGTCCTCATCCCGTGTCTCGTTATCGTCGGCATGACGCTCCCGCAGGGTTTGATCGGCGTTCCTTTCTTCCTGCTGATCCAGGTTCTGCAATTGCTGTTGGTCATTCGCCTGGGGATTTCGGCGGCCGGTGCATTTACCCGGGAGAAGGAAGCCCGCACCTGGCCGATCCTGTTGACCACGCCGCTGGAGGACGAGCAGATCGTCAAGGGCAAAGCCATGGGCGCGTTTCGCCGGGACCTGCCTCTGCTGGCCACGTTGTTGCTGCTGTACCTGCTGGCCTCTCTGCTGGGTCCCCTGGACGAGTCCGGGTTCTTTCTCTTTGCCGGCCTGGACCTGGTGGGGATTGTGTTGTTTTTGTTGGGCGTGGGTCTATATCTCAGCGTGAGGCTCAAGACGACCGCCGGGGCCGTCGCGTCGACGCTCGCCTTGTATTTTGCCCCGAAGTTCTTCTGCTGCGGCAGTTTCGGGCCACTCTTTCTGCTGTCCGCGGGCGCCTCCGGGGCGGCGGCTCGACGCGGGCTGACCGGAATCTTCGCGATGATGATGCTGCCTTGCCTGGTCTATGCGGGCGCGGGTCTGATTTGTCTGCACGCCGCCACGCGGCGGCTGCGACGTGACATTTTCTGACCGGGAGGTCGAACGATTGTTGCATATGTAGTCAATCCGTTCCGGCTGCTGAAACGTGCTTCCTGGCTGACGGGCCCGATCTTCGAGAAAGAGCTGCGCGTCTCCAGCCGGCGCGGGAGGAGCTACGCCCTGCGCTTCTTCTACGTCGCGCTGCTGACCGTTTTCGTCGCCATCGTCTGGCTCAGCGTGGTGGAGTACCAGGGAAACGCCACGGTCCAGCAGTCGCGGATGGCGGCGGCGGGCAAGCAGATCACCACGACGATCGTGCTCTTTCAGTTCGTCGCGATGCAGCTTCTGGCCATCATCATGCTCAGCAATGCGATCAGCGACGAGGTGTACCATCGCACGCTCGGCCTGCTCATGACGACGTCGATCAACAGCTTTCAGATTGTCATGGGCAAGGTTCTGAGCCGGCTGCTGCAGCTTGTTCTGCTGGCGGCGATCAGCTTGCCGATGCTGGCGATCGTGCGCGTCTTCGGCGGCGTGTCGTGGGATTATCTGCTGTCGAGCCTGTGTATCACGCTGACGTCCGCGCTTCTCGCCGGCTCGCTGAGCCTGTCCTTCTCCATCGAGAATCGGCGCGCGTACGGCGTGATTGTCCGGACCGCGTGCGCCCTGGTCACTTTCTATTTTGTTCTGCCGGCCCTGATCGCCGTGGTATGGGGGGTCTTCCTGCCGCGGCTGAATCTGTTCCCGAGCGTCGGATTGCTGTTGTCGTCGGTGCCCGCTCTGGTGCTGATGCATCTGAACCCGTTCTACGCTATGGGGCTGATAACGGGCCGGATGGCTGTACCCGGCCTGACGCCGCCGTTTCTCTGGCCGGTGCATTGTGCCATCATGCTGCTGCTCTCAGCCCTTATTCTCGCCCGGGCGGTCCGGGTTGTCCGGAAGGTCGCGCTGCGACAAGCCACAGGCGAGTTCGTGCAGGCCGGGCCGAAGACCAGGGGCCGCCGACGTGAGGCGCCCGTCGCCCCCATCAAGCGCGTGCAGGGGCCGCCCGTGGTTTGGAAGGAGCTGCGAGCGCCTTTCATCCAGGGGGTGAACAACAGGAATAGTTACATCGGGCTCGCGATCACGATCATCGCGCTGGTACTGACCTACATCCCCACGGGTATCCAGGGAGGCCTGGGTGAGAATTTCGCCCATGTGACCTATGCCATGCTCTTTATCTTCCTGGGCGTGATGATCAACGTGCTTTTCTCGGCGACGCGCATCACGACGGAGAAGGAGTCCCAGTCGTGGTCGCTGTTGTTGGCGACGCCGCTGAGCGACTGGGAGATTCTGTTCGGCAAGGCGGTCAGTGCCTTCCGACGCTGCCTGCCCATCTGGGGCCTGCTCGCCGGACACGTGGTTTTTTTCGTCTTGGTCGGCTACATCCATCCCATTGCGGTCCTCCATCTGACGATCCTGGTGGCCTGGCTGACGTGCTTTGTCACGGGGGCCGGCCTGTATTTCAGCTCGCGCTTCGCGCGCACGACCTCCGCCGTCGTGGCGAGCTTTGGCCTGATCATTGGGCTGTGGGCGGTTGGACCGATCGTGGCCGGACTGCTGAGCGTCATGAGCAGAAGCGGCGGCTCGTTCACGAGGTACATGTGGACGCACCCGGCCATTCAGACGGAGCTGATTATGGCGGGTGCCGGGGGCCGGCAAAATGCCGGTACTTCCTTGTGGGCACTGACGTATGGCGGTGAGCGCATCCTGTTTGATACCGGTTATGGGACGCTCAGCGTCGGGCAGATGACGTCCACTCTGACGATCATCGCGGCGGCGTACATCCTCGCGGGCCTGCTCTTTCTCTGGCGTGCCAAATGCCGCCTGCGACGCAATGTTTTCCTGACCTGCTGATTCGGCGTGGCCCGCCTTGTATGGGTTCCGAATGAATTCCGGGCTTTTCGTTGTCATTTCGACCGAAGGCCCGCACCGCGGGCCGCAGGGGAGAAATCTGGCCGCGAATGAGCGACATGCCATATTCATGGCCAGATGTCTCGACTTCGCTGCGCTTCGCTCGACATGACATGCTGCAGACAATTGATTCGCAGCGCGCGTTGGTCGGTTCTTGCGGGGCATCGTCCGGAGCCCTATACTCACGCACAACGGTTGAAGGAGCTGAATGAACGATATCGCATCCAACTGGATGGCGCGGATCTTTGATCCGGCGTGGTTGATGGGGCCGATTTTCGATAAGGAGCTGCGGGTCTCCAGCCGCCGCCGGCGCAACTACGTGCTGCGTTTCGCGTACGTGAGCCTTTTCACTTTGCTTCTTGCGCTCATGTGGGTGGATGTCGTCGCGTACAGCGCCTCCTCCGTTTATATGAGCTCGCGCATGGCGATGGCCGGTTTGTCGGTCATCACTTTCATTGTCTGGTTTCAGTTCCTCACCGCGCAGGTCATCGCCATTGTCATGCTGAGCACGTCCATCAGCGACGAGATTTACAACCGGACGCTCGGCGTGCTCATGACCACGCCCATCGGCAGCACGCAAATCGTGCTCGGCAAGCTGTTCAGCAAACTGCTGCAAGTGGTCCTGCTGCTGGCGATCTCACTGCCGCTGCTGGCCATCGTGCGGGTGTTCGGCGGCGTGCCCTGGGGGCATCTCGTCTGCAGTTTGTGTGTGACGTTGACGACGGTGATTTTCATCGGGTCCCTGAGCCTGTTCTTCTCGATCTTCACCCGCCGGGCTTATGTCGTCATTATTGTGACGATCTTGACGCTGGCCTTCCTCTTTGCGCTGCTTCCGTTACTCGTGGCGTTCCTGGCCTATTATCCCACGCAGCCGTCGCCCAAGTTCGTCGATATGCTTTCCTATGTGAATCCGTACTTTATCATGGCCATCGAGTCAGGGGCGTTGTTCGCGGCAGCGCCGCCGGGCGTTGGGAATTGGCCGATCCACTGCGTCGTCATGCTGGGCGCCTCGGCGCTGCTGCTCTTGCTGGCGACGATTGTCGTGCGGAAGGTCGCACTGCGGCAGGCGACGGGGCAGACCGGGCTGTGGCGGGCCAGAGGCAAAGGCAAAGCACAGAGCGATTCGGATGCCGGCGGCAGTGTGCGCCGTGTGGTAGGTCCTCCCGTGCTGTGGAAAGAGCGGCGGATGCCCGTGCTGGGAAGACGCAAGATCGTGGCGGTCATCGGGATCCTCCTGCTCGTCGGCACACTTTTCCTGACGTACCAGCTTTGCGCGATGCTCGGCGCGCTGGAAAGTCGCGATACGCAGACCGGTTACGTTATCATTTTCACGGGCATCGGGATGCTCTTTACCGTAATCGTGCCGGCCACGTGCATCACCTCGGAGAGAGAGTCCCGAGCCTGGCCGCTGCTGTTGACCACGACGGTCAGCGATTGGGAGATTCTCGGGAGCAAGTTCCTGGGGGCGGTGTATCGCTGCCTGCCGGCCTGGGCGCTCCTGTTCGGGCATGTCACGGTCTTTGCGATTGCGGGCATGATCCATCCGGTGGCCCTGCTCCAACTGGGGATTCTGGTGGCGTGGATTGTGATCTTCCTCTCCGGCACCGGCCTGTACTTCAGCACGCGCTTCCGGCACACGACCACCGCCGTGATCGCGAACATGGCGCTGGCGGCGGGGCTCTGGGCGATCTTTCCGCTCCTGCTGGGCCTCATATTGGCGGTGGCCAAGGCGGGGGATGGCCTGCTGGAGCTCTACGTGGATACCAACCCGTTCGTCCACGCCGGTGTCATTGCCGCCGCGACCAGCAACCAGGGCCGGCTCGCTGCCTACTCGTGGATGCAGGGCGGGATCACCGATCTGGCCGGTGCGACGGGCTGGATCGTCCTCACCTTTATCATCTATGTGGCCCTGGCGGTCGTATTCCTTCTGATCGCCCGCTTACGACTGCGGCTCAATCCCTTCTAATTTATAGATAGGAGTTCGGCAAAAAGTAAGCCTAATCTCCCTTTTGCAGAAGTTCACTTATAGACACAGGGCTATGGCATCCATTTCACTGCGGGACGTCACGAAAGTATTCGACCGGCGCGTCACGGCGGTCTCTCACCTGAGCCTGGAGGTGCGCGACGGCGAATTGCTGGTCATTGTCGGGCCGAGCGGCTGCGGCAAGACCACGATCCTGCGCCTGGTCGCCGGACTTGAGAGGCCGACCGCCGGCGAAATCCGCATCGGCGACCGAATCGCCAACGATTGGCCGCCGCAGGATCGCGATGTGGCAATGGTCTTTCAGGATGGCGCGCTCTATCCTCACATGAGCGTTTACGAGAACCTGGCCTTTCCATTGCGAATGCGAAAGCAGCCTGAGGCCGAAGTGAAGCGGCGCGTTGGTGATGCGGTCGAGGTGTTGGACATCGCGGACCTGCTGGATCGAAAGCCGGCGGCCCTGTCCGGCGGGCAGCGGCAGCGCGTGGCTCTCGGCCGGGCGCTCGTGCGCGCGCCGGCCGCCTTTCTGTTCGATGAGCCGTTGAGCAGTCTGGATGCCGCCCTTCGCCTGGCAATGCGGTCACAGATCAAGGCCCTGCACCAGAGGTTTCGCACGACCACGTTGTACGTCACGCACGATCAGGCGGAGGCCATGGCGCTGGGTGAGCGCATCGGTGTGCTGCAGAGCGGGCGACTCCAGCAGGTGGGTCCCCCGAGCGAGATCTACGACCGGCCCGCCAACCGCTTTGTGGCCGGCTTCTTCGGCACGCCCCCGATGAACTTCCTGACCGCGCGCGTCCGACACGAAGGGGAGGCGGTCTCGCTGGAGATGGAAGGCACCCGCATCGGCTTGGCGCCGCCTCCGCCATCTCGTTTGGCAGGCTACGGGGATCGGACCATCGTTGTGGGGATTCGCCCGCATGATTTGTCGCTGGAGCCTGCGCCGGGGCGAGCGAGCAACCTGCTCACCGGGCGAGTGGTCCTGGTTGAGCATTTTGGCGCGCGGGTGGATGTGCAGGTGGAACTGTCCGGCGGTCAGAAGTGCATCCTCTCGGCGCCGCCGCACGTCCAGGTCAAGACGGGGGACGAGATTCCGGTGTACATCCATCCTGATAAGCTGCACCTTTTCGAGCCCGACGAGTCCGGCCAGAGCCTCCCGGCGGATGTCTCCCCCTGATGCACAACGTGCATGAGAAGGGATGGCGCGTGGAGACATGGCACTTGCATTTGCGGGCGCGTTCCGCTACCTTTTGGCACAGAAGAGTCGGTGTGTGTTTGGAATGAATAGGGAGGTGTCAGCCGTGAAATCTCAAGCCGCGAAAACGATTCCGGGACGAGTGTATCTGTTGATGGGTCTGCTTGGTTTGCTGGTCGCCGCCGGCGGACGGGCGGACACGATAAAGTTGGAGAGCGACTCTCTGCGGGTCGAGGTCGACAGGGACACGGCTCAATGGATGCTGTTGGACAAGCGTTCCGCCGTGCGCTGGCCGTCGGAGGGGATGGCCGGTCCCGGTGAGGCGGCCTGGCTGCGCACCGCCTTTACGCGCTCGGAGAAGGGACGCGGCGAGTCCGTCCGCTTGGCCGGCAACAACGGCGGGGCGGTCACGTTTGCCCTCGCGGATGAGGGGCGGACGCTCGAGCTTCGTTATGAGAAGCCCGGCGCTGAGACCATCCGTGTCCTCCAGGACGCCTTGGCCATCACGGATACGGACGGCGGCTACCTGATTGTCCCGTGTCGCGAAGGGTTGTTGATACCGGTCGAGAACGACAAGACTTTCAAGCGTGTGTTCGGGACCTCGGAATACGAAGGCTGCCACCTGAACATGCTGGGCTTCGTGAAGAAGGGCTCGGCCCTGATCGCGACATGGGACGATGCGTACGTTTTTCCGGAGCTCGAACGGACGGTGTCGAGCGATGAGCCGCGTCGGCACGCATTGACGGCGAGCTTCGAGCTGCGCCGCAGTGCCAGGCTGCTTCGTTTGACGCCGCTGGGCGCGGGCGATTGGAACACGATGGCCCGCGAGTACCGGCGGTATGCCGAGAAGCAGGGGCTGGCCGTGACTTTGCAGGAGAAGATTCGCCGCGACCCGCACCTCGAGCTGATGGTCGGAGCGTCGAACGCCAAGCTCTGGACCTGCCTGGCACGCCGGATGAACGAGGAGAGCACGGCCGAGGAATCCGTCAAGGTGCACTGGACCTTCGACGAGGCCGCCCGGATCGCGGAGCACCTGCGCAAGGACGTGGAAATCGAGCGATGCTTTTTCATGGTCGGCGGCTGGACGGAGGGAGGCTACGACTGCCGGCACCCGGACGATTTGCCGGCCAATCCCGAGTGCGGCGGCAACGAGGCTTTGGCGGACGCCATGAAACGTATCCAGGCGCTCAACTACGTGGCCTGCCTGCACGACAACGTCCAGGATATGTACCGCGACGCCAAGAGCTGGAGCCCGAACTTCATTGAGAAGAATCCGGACGGCTCGTTGATCCAGGGCGGCCGATGGCTCGGCGGACGCGCCTATATGGTCTGTGCGCCGAAGCAATTGGAGCTGGCGCAGCG
>Ga0315279_10004268_pt1 | contig 19287 bp, 17 predicted proteins | sample YL17G06_20_MG_FD_203694 | JGI IMG/M metagenome (GOLD analysis project Ga0315279, IMG submission 203694) | Sediment microbial communities from Yellowstone Lake, YNP, Wyoming, USA - YL17G06_20 | ecosystem: Environmental > Aquatic > Freshwater > Lake > Sediment | place: USA: Wyoming | collected... | reverse complement strand
TTAAATTTATAAAAGATACCAACATATTACGCCGCTAAGTGGCGTTCTTTTTTTTTAAAAAATAAAAATTGTTTTTAGAAAGGCTCAATTTGTTTATAGGTGCCAAATACTTTTTCTAGGGTTTCACGAATTTCGCCGAGGGTGGCATAGGTCAGCGCTGCATCAATCAGATAGGGCATTAAGTTCTCGTTCTCATTCTTAGCCGCCTCCTCTAACGCTTGGAGGGCTCCTTGAACTGCGTCATTATCACGTGTAGTTCGCAATTCTTCTAGGCGGTCATGTTGTTTGCGTTCGACTTCTGGGTTAATTTTGAGCACCGGAACTTTGACTTCATCATCCTCTGCCGTTCTGAAACAATTGATTCCCACAACTTGCCGCTTATCTGCTTCAATTTCTCTTTGGTATTTATAGGCAGCTCGGGCTATCTCTTTTTGGAAAAATCCCCTCTTGATGCCTTCAATAACGCCGCCCTGTTCTTCTATCTTTGTAAAATATTTGTAAGATTCTTCCTCCACTTTGTTGGTGAGCCATTCGATGTAATAGGAGCCGCCCAGCGGGTCAATGGTATCCGTTACACCACTCTCGAAGGCAATAATTTGTTGGGTGCGGAGTGCGGTGGTGACGGCATCTTGAGTCGGGAGGCAGAGTGCTTCATCTTTGGAATTCGTATGGAGCGATTGGGTACCGCCTAGAATTGCTGCCAAGGCTTGGAGTGTCGTACGAACCACATTATTTTCAGGTTGTTGAAAAGTTAATGTGCAACCGGCCGTTTGGGTATGAAATCTCATCTTTAATGAACGTGCATCTTCTGCTCCACGCCTCTGCATTTCTTTTGCCCAGATCCGCCGTGCTGCCCGATACTTTGCGATTTCCTCAAAGAAATTATTATGTGCATTGAAGAAAAACGAGAGCCGTGGCGCAAAATCATCAATATTCAGACCCCGTGCTACCGCTGCATCTACATAGGCCAGCCCATCGGCAAGTGTAAAGGCGAGTTCTTGAACCGCCGTAGAGCCCGCTTCCCGAATATGGTAGCCCGAAATTGAAATCGTATTCCAATTTGGAGCTTGATTCGTCCCATATTCAAATGTATCAATAATTAATCGCATTGAAGGCTCAGGTGGAAAAATCCAAGATTTCTGGGCGATATATTCCTTCAAAATATCATTTTGAATCGTTCCCCGTAGTTCTTTAAAATCGATTCCTTGCTTTTTGGCGTTTGCTAAATAAAACGCCCATACAATGGCAGCTGGCCCATTGATGGTCATGCTAGTGGAGACCTTATCGAGTGGAATCCCTTCAAATAGCACTTCTATATCTGCTAACGACGAGATTGCAACGCCACATTTTCCTACTTCTCCTAAAGACAAAGGGTCATCTGAATCACGCCCATATAAGGTAGGAAAATCGAAGGCAGTGCTTAATCCCGTCTCACCATGTTGTAATAAGAATTTAAACCGTTTATTCGTATCTTCAGCGGTGCCAAACCCAGCGAATTGCCTCATCGTCCATAGACGTCCACGATACATTGTATCATAGACTCCTCGTGTGCAAGGATAGCAACCTGAGTCGCCCAAATCTTTTTCATATTCTAATTCTACATCAGAAGGGGTGTAAATTCGCTTCACTTCAATATCAGAAAGAGTTCGAAACTCATCTTGCCGCTCTTTCCCTTGCTTTGCGTTTTCTTCCACCATGATTAGTCCCATACCTTTATTATTCAAATAATACTAATCACTAATACCTAATTAATGAAAAGCTTTTAACCATTTGACTATTACGATTAATTATTAATACCCTTATTGCTCGGTAAGGAGAATGGATGTATGAGTAAAAAACGGATAAGGTTTCTCATGGCAAAACCCGGATTGGACGGGCATGACCGTGGTGCGAAGGTTGTATGCATGGCATTGAGGGATGCGGGGATTGAAGTGATCTATACAGGGCTTCACCAGACTCCTGAACAAATTGTCAATGCTGCCATTCAAGAAGATGTAGATTTCATTGGGCTTTCTATTTTAAGTGGCGCACATATGACACTGATTCCGCGAGTCATTCAACTTGCAAAAGAGAATGGTATCGGTGAGGATAGATTTATCATAGCGGGTGGCACAATTGTCCTTCCCGAAGAGATTGCGGAATTGAAGCAGGTAGGCGTCCAAGAAATATTCGGACCAGGATCACCAACAAAAAAGATTGTTGATTATATATTTAATTTAGTCGGGAAAGAGCCAGAAGCTTAACTATTTTTATCTTGTAGGCATTTGCCATGAAAGGGCCGGATGATGTTGCTGATTTAATACAGCGTTTTTTAAATCAAGATAGATATGCATTAGCCCGACTCATAACCTTGGTTGAGAATGATCCTGCAGCCGCCCGAAATATTTTAAGGCGCCTTCATGGATTCTCGCATGGATCCTATATTATTGGTATAACTGGCTCCCCTGGGGCTGGAAAAAGCACTTTGATTAATAGTTTAGCTGGATATCTCGCTGAGAATGGCTATACGGTTGGTGTGATTTCGGTGGACCCCTCTTCTCCGCTCAGTGGTGGAGCCTTCTTAGGGGATCGAATACGTATGCGAGAGAATATCCTAAACCCTAAGGTATTTATTCGGAGTGTCGCCTCAAGGGGAAATACGGGAGGGCTCGCCAATGCAGTTTATGATATTTCATTGCTGTACGATTCTTTTGGGCTGGACTTCACCATTATTGAAACTGTAGGGGCTGGGCAGAGCGAAGTTGATATTTTTACTCTTGCCTATACTGTAATTTTAGTCACAGATCCTACAATCGGAGATAGTGTGCAGGTCCAGAAGGCGGGTATATTGGAAATCGCCGACATCTTTTTAATAAATAAATCCGATTTGGGCGGCGATTTTCTGAAGGTGAATCTCAATATGATGTTGGAATCCGCGCCTCCGGTAAATGGATGGTATCCCCCAATTATCAGGACCATTGCCACCGAAAACAAAGGCACTGCCGAATTATTCCAAGCCATTCAAGGGCATGCTAAACATCTAAAAGAATCTGGCGCGTTAGAAACAAAAAAGCGGACGAATCTAAAGCAGCGAATTCAAGATATTCTTGAATCAGCTCTCTATCAGCGGGTAAAAGATAAGTTTTCCATCCATACAACGCTCGAGCAAGTTCTGGAGGACATTATTTCTGGTAATAAAGATATTTATAGCGCAGCAGCTGAAATTTTGCAGCCGATTTTCAATAAAATTGAAAAAATTGATGATGAAGATTAAAACGGGAATTAAATAATATTTAAATTACGATCGATAGATATGGCTGCTCGCCTTCCATCCCCTACAGATTGCACGACAGTACCCGCTCCTCGAATGATATCTCCGCCTGCATAAATATTTGATTTGTCTTTGATTTTCAACGTCTCTGGCTCTACTTCAATTAATTCTGTCATTCCTAGTTCTTCTTTAAGGTAAGTGCCTAAATCTGCTTCAATCTCTTGACCGACTGCCATTACAAGATGATCAAATTCGAATTCTTCGAGTTGTTCTTCATCGAATTTAGGGGCGAATTTATTATTTTCATCAAAAACGGATATACATGCCATACACGTTAATTTACCGTTAGAAATAGACTTAGGTCCCCAGCCATTGTGAAGATTAACACCGCATTTTAATATTTCCTCAACTTCAGTTTTAAGGGCAGGCATTTCCTCTCTTGATTCCAAACAGACCATAGTAATGTCTTCGATTCCGCTCCTATTGGCAACATGGACAACATCAGCGGCAACGGATCCACCCCCAATAATTAATAATCTTCCGTGGATATTGACCTTGCCGGTTTGATTGTATTCCATGATAAAGGAGAGTGCGTCGGTAACATTGCTTTCCTCACTCTCAGCAAGATTTAATTTCCGACCCGCCCACAGACCTGGGGCAAGAAAGACCGCATCATATTCCTGTGATAATTGGGGAATTTTGATGTCTTTGCCCAATTCCATTCCATACTTAAAATTAATAGTGGGGAGCGAAATACCCTTTAAGTCACGATCAACTGCTTCCCTATCTAATCGTGAGGGAGGGATCACATGTGTGAGCATTCCACCCTTGTTTTGGCGCTTGTCGAATACGTCAATCATATACCCTAAGCGGGCTAAAAAGTAGGCACATGAGAGCCCCGCAGGACCTGACCCAACCACCGCGACTCTTTTATTATTTGCCTTTTCTACAGATTTATCCCAGCCATTTTCGCCTGTATGCATACAAACCCACGATTGCAACTGCCCAATTCGTGTTGCCTCCTCGGAAAATTCTTTGTGATTACAATCCTTTTGACACAGTTTCTCTTGCGGACATATTATTCCACAAATCTCACCCAAAGGATTCATTTGACGAATTGACCGAGCTGCGCCTATGAAATTCTTGGATTCGATTCTCCGCATGAAGTTAGAGACATCAACTCCCGCAGGGCAATTATTGTTGCATTTTGCCTCCAGGCACCATTGACATTCAGTCGCCACGCGCTTCGCCTTTTCATCGTCCAATTTTTCATCTGGACTTGGCAAAGGAGTGCGCGGCTTTCCTTCAACAAAATGGATATAATTTTTCTTAAATTTCTGGGATTTATAGATTTTCTTTCCCTCTTGCTTTAAAACCATATTAGCTCCCCCTACACCCGAGAGCGTTGTAGATAATACACCTTCGCCCATTGTGGTGCTATCGCCTACAAAGAAGAGATTCTTGAATTCACTTTTTGCAGAAGGACGATTCGTGTAATGCTGACCAAGAGCTTGCTTAGGTCCCCCAATACTACCAAAATCTCTTAAAGTAAATCGTTCAATGGTTCCAGGAGTTCCTACCTGCATGCTAATTATATTATCTCTCAGATTCGGCATATATTTTTCAAGATCATTAAGAATGCGATTAGTTTCTTTCTCTTTCAATTGATAATATGCTTCCGATTGGTATCCGGGCTCGCCAGGGCGGGGGAATTCTTCAAATAACTGTGCGATAACGGTTATCGAATGGGTGCCTGGGGGACAAATAGAGGGATCATCCATCGAAGGAATATATAAAACTGCGACCCCGCCCTCATAGTTGTTGATATCTTCGATATACATTTCAATGGCACGCGTCCCTTCCGGAATTGCCTCCGCCTTGACCCCAATATATATGATCAGCGCACTTAGCGTAGGCTTGAAATTATTTGCCCAATCAATTCGTTTCTGTGTAAGATGCTTTTTATTAATAAGTTTATTATAATTCTGCCAGATAGATGCATCGGAAATGACAGATTTCGCCCGAATCTCTGTTCCATCCTCGAGGCGAATACCATAAGCTTTTTTATTCTCAATAAGTATTTCTTCGACTTTATGACGGTAAAGGACTGTCCCTCCTAACCGTTCAAAGGCACGTTCAAGCGCATTTGGCAGCATCTGGGGTGATCCCTCAGGATAGCATGCGCCACCATGGAATGCGATGATAAAAATCGCAGCAGCCGATAATATGGGCGTTTCCTCAACTTTAGTAGTCAGCATTAGTGATAGTAGCAAATCAAAGAAGGTTTTCACCTTTTGATCTTCCCCAAGATACTTATCCATAACAGATTTCATATCTTGATTCATCCATTTCAGCATTTTTAATGCACTACGGGGCCCTTTAAAAAACATTTTCATCATATCGAGGAAGGGCGTTTCGGAAATAGGTATTGGACTGTCATTCTTCGATAGAATTCCATAAGCACTTTCTAAAAATGCATAAAAATTGCGCATTCCTTCTTCCTGGCTTGGAAAAGCGGCGACCAATTCTTTAAAGTAGCGATTGAAATCCTGCCAGAAACAAACTTGTACTAATTTCCCCTCTTGATCTTTAAAATTGCAGCGATAAATCGAGTCATGTTGAACCATGTTTATTGGTTCCGCGAGCACATTCATGACATACTTATGCGGCCCAAAGGCTTCACCTCCCGATCCGAAACCGAATAGTAAAGCAGCGCCAACATCAAAGGATTGCCCCATTTTCTTCAGTGAAGTGCAGGCACCACCAGGGAGATAATGCTGCTCTACCATGAGCGTATCAACACCCTTGTTAGCTAGCAAGGCTGCAGCCGTAAGACCGCCAATGCCGGCTCCAACTACAATACAATCATATATATCCTTAATTACTGCGTTGTTAAGAATTTTCATTATTTTTCACTGCTTGCAATGATATGCAAGCAATCCTAATTTAAGTTATAAAAATTTCCTTCAAAATTGTAAGTGCTTTATCTATCTGGGCTCGCAAAATATTAAGTGGAGGGAGGATACGAATGGTGGTGGTTCCCGAAGTCAATAGGAGTAATCCTTTCTCACCCGCTTTTAAAATAAAATCTTTGTTTTTTAGCCGTAGTTCTATGGCAAGCATAAGTCCCAGACCCCTAATATCCTTGACAAGACGTAATCCGCTGAATTCTTCGGAAAGCCGATCTCGGAAATATTTACCCATTTTTTTCGAGGCTTCCACCAATTTTTCTTTTTGGATAATGTCCAGCGTTGCGATAGCAGCTGCGCATACTAAGGGGTTCCCGCCAAAGGTTGAATAGTGCTCTCCTGTCGTCATTGCTCCGAAAATTTCTGAGCTAGCTATGGTTGCGCCTATAGGAATACCGCCCGCCAATCCTTTTGCTAAGCAAAGAACATCAGGTACAATATTCCAATGTTGTGATGCTAAAAATTCACCAGTTCTTCCTAAACCCGTTTGCACTTCATCAATAATGAGAAGAATATTCTTTTCGGTGCAAATCTCTCGTAATCCTGCAAGAAAGCCTTCTGGTGCAGGAATCACCCCGCTCTCACCTTGGACCACCTCTGTTATTATAGCCGCAGTATCGTCAGAAATGGCATTCTGTACAGCCTCGAGATCACCAAAAGGCACATGCGAAAACCCAGGAACCAGAGGGAGGAAGGGATCTCTGTATTTGGGGTTCCATGTTGCAGAAAGAGCTCCAAGGGTTCTACCATGAAACCCTTGTTGCATGGCAATAATTTCCTTTTTTCCGGTGTATTTCCTAGCCACCTTCAAGGCACATTCAACGGCCTCGGCACCTGAATTTGACAGAAAGGTTCTTTCAAGAGGTTTCGGTACTAAGTGTGCCAATTTTTCTAATAATTTTGCGCGGGTATCATTATAGAACGTTTGTGGACAGATGATCAATTGCTCTGCCTGCACACGAATAGCTTCCAGTAGCTTTGGATGGCAGTGGCCAATGAGACAAACGCCATTTCCCCCTACACAATCGATATATTCTTTTCCCTTTTGGTCCCATACGAGCGAGCCTTTTCCCTTTACTAATATTATGGGCCGTTTTGGGTAGATAGGAGGATTATAAAGTGTTTCCAACTCAATAATATCCATAAAATCACCGTTTCCATAAATTTAAAAAATATCTAAATTGGATGTAATGCTGGAATCATTAAACCCGCAGTTTCGTCTAATCCTAACATGATATTCATACATTGCACTGCGGTTCCTGCCGCGCCTTTAATGAGGTTATCGAGCGCTGAGAAAATGACAAGTCGCGGGATTTCTTCATCCAGAACAAATCCTAGGTCGCAGAAATTAGAACCAATTACGGCTTTTGGATCCGGCAATCGGTAATTTCCGGTCGATTGTTTAATAAATCGGATGAAGGGTTCTTTATTATACCGCTTACGGAATGGCATCCAGATGTCTTTATCTTCTACTTTTTCAGTTAAAAAGACATGAATAGTCGATAAAATTCCACGAATCATGCTCACTGCATGAGCAGAAAATCCTAATTTAATTTCTTTATTTGCAATTAAATCAAGTTCCTGCTCAATTTCTGCTATATGTCTATGCTCTGTCGCGCCATAGGGACGTACTACCCCTTCTCGCTCCGGGTGATGGCTTGCAAAACTAAAGTTTTTTCCACCACCTGAAGAACCTATTTTCACATCAATCACTATATGATTTAAATCAACAAAACTCTCATTTATAATTGGTGCAAGTCCTAATATTGCACTTGCCGCCATGCAACCAGGAACTGCCGCAAGCTGCGTATTTTTAAGTTCCTCACGGTGGAGCTCCGGGAGCCCATACACTGCTTTTTCTAATAACTCCGGATGCGTGTGGGCACAATAATATTTCTCGTAAACTTGAGGATCCTTTAATCGAAAATCGGCACTTAAATCAACGATTTTTATCCCCGTACTTAGAAGATCTGGCACAATATTCATGGTAACTTTATGGGGAACTGCAAGAAAAATAACATCACATTCGCTTGCTTTCTCTATGGTGAATTCATCAAATTTCAAGTCAGTAATGCCTCGTAAATTGGGATGAAAGAGCTTGATGAATTTTCCCTGATACTGGCGCGATGTGATATATGTTAATTCCACTTCGGGATGAATCAATAGTAACCGAATTAGGTCGCCACCAGTGTAGCCCGACGCCCCAATAACGGCAGCTTTTCTTGCTTTCATTTCTATTGACCTTACTAAATTTGATTCATTATTACTAATCTTTTATTAAGTATCTTATGTTATAATTAAAACATAATCTTATCATAAATGATTTTAGGGAAGCCAAGAAATGCAGGACCAAATTTCCGTGGCGGAAGCAACAAGACGCGTGATTCAAATTCATCCATCATTGATTGACGGAATTAAGCAGGGCGTAATAAATTTTTCAGCGCTGGCTGAACTTATTCGCGAGCGTGTTTTACGGTTGGCAAATCGTAAGTCTGTCCAAATCGAAGCCATTAAAATGGCCTTAATGCGCTATGCCGAAGAATTGAAAGAAAGTCGAAAATTAATCGAAGAAAATATCTCTGCTATTTTAGCACAAAGTGTCCTTGAACTTAAAAATGATGTGATCGTGTTTACCGTCCATCAATTCGCGCTCTTGAATAAATTGGATAAACTTACAAAGTATATGGAAGGATCTCGGTTCTTTCAACTAATCCAAGGCACTAAAACCTTCACGATAGCGGCTCATCAGAATTTACTCCCTTCTCTTATCGAGCTGATAGAAGAAAAGAATATCGTGGCTACCAATAAAGATCAATCCGCCCTCATTCTCATCAGTCCCCCCGAGATTATTGAGGTGCCCGGATTGGTTGCTTACGTCACAGATTTATTTGCCACCCACAATATTAATATCACACAATTCATGTCCTGCCACCTTGATACCATTTTTATCGTGAAACGAGAAGATTCTGTCAACGCCTATAAGATGCTTGAAGAGCGAATTATGTTGTTTCGGGATATCCTGGAATAGCGCTATTTGATTTCTTCCTCCTTTCCCCCTCTATCTATACCTCTCTTTTACTCCCTTGGCTCCTGTTAATGACCTTGCCCTTTGGAAACTACGCTTATAGCTTATTTTAATAAGAGCAGGAGATCAAATTTTTATTGAATTTAAATTTGAGGTCCTTTTTATGGAATTTGTGAAGTTTGGAATCATTGGATGTGGTAACGCGGCCTCAATCCATGTCGCTGCTAGTCGAACTAACCCTAAATTAAAATTCATTGCTGCCTACGATACAGATGAGAAAAAAACAACGAAATTTGCGAAAAAATACAATATGACTCCTTATAGTAGTTTGGAGGAATTGCTTCAAAGCGATATAGACGCAGTCCATATAGTGCTCCCTCACTTTCTCCACGCACCAACAGTTATCGCCGCCGCAGAGGCTGGCAAACACGTGTTATGCGAAAAACCTATGGCAAACTCACTTGAAGACTGTGACGCGATGATCGCTGTAGCAAAAAAGGCAGGCGTGAAGTTCATGATAGCCGAAAACCATCGTTTCCTCCCTGCACATCAATATATCAAAGATGCGATAACGCGAGGCTTAATTGGAGACGTATTCTTCGGGCGTGCCTACGAAGGGGCATTCGATAATCCAGAAAAAATTTGCGATCCCGACCATTGGATGTTCTCCTATGCTAAAGGCGGTGGCGGGGCGCTGCACGATCAAGGCGCCCACAAATTTGCAATGCTCAATTGGATGCTTGGGGAAGTGGAATGTGCCCAGTGCTGGTGTTATAAGGCATTAAATAGTCCTCCCAATAAAGCCGATGACACTGCCATGGTGCATCTCCGCTATAAAAATGGCGCGATGGTCGAAGTAAGCGTTTCTACTGCCACGATCCACCCTCCGACCAACCGATTGGAACTCCACGGCACTAAAGGCACCATTCTGGAAGATCATGCCTGGGAGAAGCCTGTCCAAATCTATTCAACTCATGAATCCGCAGAAAAACCCGGGGAATTTTACAGTCCTGAATTGGAACATGGTCCCTTCCCAAAATATTATACAATATCCTTTCGGATCGAAGACACCTACTTTGCTGACTGCATTCTAAATGATACAATCCCTGAGTTCACGCCAGAGGAGGCCAGAGAAGCGGTAGCCGTGGTCCATCTCGCCTATCTTGCCGCTAAAAAAGGAACTACCGTCAAGATGGACGAGCTAAAGCAATTTATTAAAACCAAAGGCACCAAGAGCCTGTTCGATGGTCTTGAAAAGGCTATACAAAAAAGCTATGAGCATTTGAAGTGGAAGTAGCCCGCTTAAATAAATTTAACCCACTCTTTTTTTAACTTTAAAAAATATCTTTTATTTATTTGACTTTAATGAATGTCCCTTTCCGATATTCCTCAAACGCGACCTGTAGTTCCTCCCAGGTATTCATTACGATTGGCCCATTCCAGGCTATTGGTTCCTTGAGGGGCTTACCTGAAATCAGAAGAAACCGAACTGGGGTCTCATCCGTAGAAACTATTATCTCGGTTCCATCATCAAAAAGTACCAGTGACTCCGTATTAATAAGCCGCTCTCGATTCTGATCTAAATAGCCCTTTCCCTCAATAATATAAGCAAGAACGGTATGCCCTTCCTTGATGGGATGCCTAAATTCTGCCCCTTCTTCTATTGCGACATCCAAGTATTCCGGGTCGGTTACGATGTCTTGGACAGGTCCAATAACCCCATTAATTTCTCCACAAATAATTTTAATTCTTATATTACTCTCGGGCGTAATCTCTGGTATCTGCTCACTTGTAATGCCTCGATACCGAGGATCCATCATCTTATGTGTCTTAGGCAGGTTCGCCCATAACTGAAATCCCCATAGCAAGGGATCCTCTTCTTGTTGCTTTGGCATCTCTTGATGGATTATTCCCGAGCCCGCCGTCATCCATTGCACGTCACCCGCTTGAATGACGCCGCCATTGCCCAAACTATCTCCATGCTCCATCTCCCCATGCAACATATACGTGATCGTCTCAATCCCACGATGAGGATGCCAAGGGAAGCCAAGAACATAATCCTCTGGCTTGTTCGAGTGAAAATCATCTAATAATAAGAATGGGTCGAATAATGGTACTTCCGTATTCCCAAATGCCCGTTTTAAATGCACGCCGGCCCCCTCAATGGTTGGAGCGCTTTTCCATACTTTCTTAATTTCTCGTACATTTACCATTCTGGAACACCCCTAAATTGGTATGATATCTAAAAATTATAAATATATCAAGACTATGGAAAAAAATGCTGAAAGAGAAAAGTTATTGCATTAATGGGATTGTGTCGCAAAAATTTTGTTGAAACTATTTCATTATTTATAAACAAAATAAAAAAAGAGAGGCTGAAGTTATTTTTCTTCGCCCGCCTGTTTTGAGAGCATCATGAAACCTACCAGAATCGGAACCAAAGAAAGCAGGAAAAGGAAATACCATACGAAATAGAAGTAAATTACAGTCGGAAAGTGCCAAGGTGCCCAGCCCATATAGGTGATCGTCAGCCCGAGATAACCGATAAATAGAATTTTAGGTCCGGTAACGCCTGCTTTTCGTCCATAGTATAGGAAAATATAGCTAATAGAGAAACAAATTGGTATCCAAATAGCAAAGAGAAAGCCATACATCATCCATTCAATATCCTCGACGACAAACAAGCCATAACCAAACCATGCAAATCCCGCACCCATCGCTGCTATAGGGGGTATTATTTGGATCTTTTTATCTTCAGTTAATATTCGCAGAATACCATACAAAGATGCACCCGCCCATAGAATCATACCGAAACGCCAGAAGAAAAATGCCTCGGGTGAGCTATTTTCATTCGCCCATACAAACCCCCAGCCTTTGAAAATATGTGCTACAAAAGTTATACTATAGACAAAAAATCCCACGCCCCAAACAAGGAGTGAGTGATTTATCCGGCCTCCTTTAAACCAGCGATATAGTAGAAAGGCTCCAATTGTCCAAAGTATCACCGTAGTATCCAATCCAAGACCAAAAGTAACCAGATTATAGAAATTCCCAAGGGTAGGATTTAAAATATCTGGTGCCGAAGCGTGTGGCTTGAGGATGAGAACGACAATACATAAAGCCACGATAATTCCGATTCCAATAAAATATGGTATATGTTTTTTTAACAATTCTATCAATTTAACCATTTAATTACTCTCCAATTACCAATTTTGCTTTTGAAAACCTTCTAATATTTTGCTTTTTTTCTTTTGACATTCTGCAAAGAAATCCGTCAATTCCTTTAAAATATATCGGTGTTTTAATTTCGTGTAAATTCCGAGGAACTCAAGATCCTCAAGTTCTAAATCTGCAATGAAATTATCAATTTGAGACGAGCTGACATTCTTTAGCGTAATCATCTCAACAGCTTCTTTTGATTTAGAGTCAATTTTCAGGAGTTCTTGCTTAATTCTCTGTTCTGCTTGTTGCCAATCTAAATTTTTTACTTGATTCAATAATTTTTTACAAAAATCATTCGATTTCCCTCGAATGACCTTTCCATTTTTAAGATCTACGACGACCCCTGTCTTATACACATCGGTAAGTAGCGGCGGTCCTCCGATAATATCTCCGATAATATAGTCCTTCGTCCAATAGATTTTTTCAGGGTTTCGGTCGAGATTAAAAAGGGTGAGCGTGTCTATAGCAAGTTTCACGAGCGGTTTATCCCCTGTCACAATAACGGAGTCGCCTAAGAGTAAAGCATGAATTACTTTATCAAGGTCTTTTTTAACGGTATTAAAAAGTAGTAGAAGGCTCTTCTGTATATCTTCAGATTGTGCTTCGCTGATGCCATATTTTGTAATTAATTCTTTAAGATTTTCACTTGAACAGACCCTTTCCACTATTTCATCGAAGGGTTTGAATTCATCGGTATCTATAAACGTTTGGTCAAGGCGACCTTGAAAACTATTTTCGAATTGTTCTTTTAATATTTCCAAAAACTCTTTTTTCACTTCTAATGAGGTAATCTCGGTTTGAATCACTAAAAAAAACTTGTCTGTAGCCAAAAAGGTATAATTTTTATTTCCTAGTTTTATTTCTTCTAAATTGGTGTCCATCTGAATTGCGAATTGTTGAATAGCAGCAAAGAATCCTGAAATCAAGTCTGGATCCATCTCTTCTTCTCGAAAATTCTTATAATAAAGAATTATGCCACCTTTATTTGCTATAATAATTTCATTGACCATTATTTCTTCGCTCTTCCACCTGAATTCTACAAATTTAATTTTTTTTTTAATAGATTACGATTTTAATAAATAGCACCTTATTCTACCTAAAAAAACTTAGTGTTATACTCAAGGTGGATTATTCTCTCAAATTCTATGGTATATCCAATAATTCAATTATTGATTACCTATTTTCTTTTATTTCCACACAAAAAAAGAATAGTAGAAAAGAAATCTGTATAATTTATTCAGCCAGAATGCCTGGAGCAACTGTTAAATTCATTTCTTTGATGGTCTGAATTGCCTCTTCCATAATTCGATCGATGACTTCTTTGCAGGTCGGCAAATCCTTAATCAAAGCGACAGTTTGCCCGACGAGAACTGCTCCATTCTCAATATCGCCCTTATACACTAGATCATAGCGCATCATGTCTTCTCTGAATTTATCGGTCCCTGACTCCACATTCCCGAGCGATTTCTCCATTGCGATGCGTTCCTCTCGACTCATGCGTAGAGGATGCGAAAGTGCATATGCATTCTTGAATAATCGAATTGGACCAAATGCGCCATCACACATCATTGTACTTTCATCAGTCATTTCCATGATTTTATTCTTCCAATTGTCGTGGAAATCGCCATCACTGGTAGCGATGAATCTGGACCCCATTTGGATTCCATCTCCACCCAAGGCCAACGCTGCTGCTAACGATCGTCCAGTTACCATCCCGCCTCCTACAATGATTACGGCATCCGGATACTTTTGACGTACTTCCGGAATCAAAACGGAGGTTGCAACTTGTTCATAGCTCTGGTGCCCGCCACCTTCAATTCCTACAGCTACCACCCCATCACATCCACTATTAAAAGTATGATCTACCAATTTGATCGATGGGGAAACATGGAAATGCTTCAGATCGGGTGCTTTCTTCTTAATAATTTCATCAGCTGGTCTCGGATCTCCTGCAGAAGTCACGATTAATTTGACGCATTCTTTCAATTTTGGATTCTGCTCTCGCATTTTGATGATAGTGCGGATGACCTGTGGCGCATCCACCTGAATTCGAGCAACCCGGATATTACAACCGAAGACGGCTCCATCATCAGCATGTTCGGCGATATAGTTCAGATCAAATTTCATTTTGTCTACCGGAGAAATTGGTTTTGCGTTTGGTTCATCTGAGATGAGGTGGGTTTCAGGGTCAACACTCGAGAGGATTCCCCAGTGAGAGGTCAGCCCGATGCCCCCTGCATTTGCTACTTGCACGGCGGTCTTATAAGTAGAGAACGGGCCCATGCCCGCTAGCATTATCGGATACTTGCATCCAAACATTTCTGTCATTCTTGTTTTTAACATCTTAATCACCTTAATTTTTTAAAGATTTTTTATAGGATTCCACCTTAAAATTAACTGATCAACTTAGATGGAATCTTTTTAAAAGTTTTATATTAACGGTCATGAAACTTTTTAATAGGGCATTATTACTATTAGGATGATGGCAACCCGAAATATTCCCCATTTTCCGCAGCTAACCAATACCTGTGGGCTGTCATCCTTGCTGATGATTGCGATGCCCAAAGGGACGAGCCTTGAGCCCCTATTAACGACCATCGCGAAACGGATGGGCGATCTTGCTTATTGGAATTCCTTGGGGCTGGGCGATCTGAGAGCTTGGATTCGGCAAGACATGAAAGGGGAGCAATTATCTCTATTTTGGCAAGTCGCAAGTGCATATCTTCTCATGAAAACATGTTTCAATCCTATTTTAAGCTCTCAGTTGCAGCAGCAGTTTCCGGATGAATATGACTATTTTAAAATGATATTAATGCAGCAGCTGGAAGACCGGCGAAGCAGTTACATAAAGATGAATAACAGGCAAGCCGCCATGAATATTAACTACTTTTTAAAGACGGGGATTGTGCGGAAGATTCCTTTGCAAGAATATCTCTTTGAAATGAAAACCAATTTGGAATTGAAAATGCTGGCACATTTGTTTGGAGGCGAGCAGAAACTATTCCCAAGCCCTGATGGGACGGGGTGTATTTTTCTAGACGGGAAGGATGATAAGAAGAAGTTGGAAACCTTATATCAACATGTTTCTGATGGGATAATAATTGGGTTAGGGTATCATTGGCTAGCAGTCCAAGGAATGGAACAGGAGAAAAAGAATCAATATAATTTTATTATTCATGACCCTATGGGCCAGAGGAAAATCGTCCCAATCGATAAAATCGAGAGCAATTATCGGTTTTATGTGTTCCACTTCGAGGATTCGAATAGATTAAAGCTGGATACTTTAATACGCCAAGCCCTGCATTTACCGTCCAAAAAATAAAAAATAAAAAGATCTCAAAGGTTTAAGCGATTTCTCTTTCTTTTCCTTCCCAAAATTTTTTCCGCAAATCCTTTTTCAATATTTTCCCTTGTGCCGATTTGGGAAGCGAATGTCTGAACTCAACGCTTTTAGGCGCTTTGTACTTCGCAATTTGATCTTTCACATGGGCGATGATTTCCTCCTCTGACACATTGACTCCTTTCTTATAGCCTTTTTTAAGCACAATTATCGTATGCACCGCTTCTCCCCATTTATCATCGGGAATACCGATTGCCGCGCATTCCAGGACGGCGGGATGTGTATAGATTGCGTCTTCAACTTCTTTGCTATAAATGTTTTCGCCCCCCGAGATGATCATATCTTTCCGCCGATCGACCAAATAGATGTAGCCCTCTTCATCCATCCTACCCATATCGCCTGTGTATAGCCAACCATCTTTAATAGTATCCTTGGTCTTCTCAGGGCTTCTCCAATACCCTATCATGGTTCCGTCCCCTTTAGCAATGATTTCTCCGACTTCATTAAGAGGTACATCGGTCCCATTTACATCCACTATTCGTATATCCGTGCCTACCATGGCTCTCCCTGCCGCCGCTAATAGGTATTCATTGCCTGCTTGCAAAGCTTTCTGATGATCCATAGGCTCAAGGACCGACATAACCGGACTGTACTCGGTCTGGCCGAAATATTGGAACACGTCAGCATTGCGAAACGTATCTAACAACTTCCGTAACACCACAGACAATCATTTTCACATTCGGAAGATAATCTTTGTATTTCTCCAGCTCTGTGGCATTTATTAATAAATTAATCATTGTAGGCACAAGTCCAAAGCCGATACACCGTTCGTTTACAAGCGCCTCCAAGAATTGTGATATAACAAACGAATCTTGTGTCACAATGGTATAACCCGTGAGGACAGCTTGTATTGCACTGATATTTGCGGCTACATGGAAAAATGGAATGGCAACCAGAACCCTCATTTCCTTTAAATCCATTTTCTGTGTGTTATAGGATCCACTTGCTAAACTATTTTGTAGCAAATTAAAGTGGCTCAGCATTACTCCCTTTGGAAGACCTGTTGTGCCCCCAGTATACATTAAATATGCAATTTCCCTGTCAGTAATAGGCTCTGAAGGAATTGGTTCTTCTTTTGAATAATTCTGAATCAAATCATCAAAATTGATGAAATCGGCTGGTACGCCAGAACCGTCTTGGTCATAGAATACGATTTGTTTTATCTTCGGACATTCGCTCTTAATAAAATCGATATTGAAAAGCAGATTATTGCTAATAATTAAAATTTCTGCTTCGCAATCATTCAGGATAAATGCCATTTCCTTCTTACTGACCATATAATTAATCGGAACGACAACCGCGATCTTCGTTATGCTATAATAAGAAAGAAGAATTGCATCCGAGTTATATAAGAGCAACGCAACACGGTCACCCTTTTTTACCCCCATATCTTGGAGTGCATGTGCTAATGAATTTGCTGCTTCATTTACCTGTTGCCAATTATATCTCCGATTTTTGAAGACAATTGCCTCATTTTTCCGCGTATGGGGTTGGCGGGCACATCGAGCAACACAATCACCAATTAACATGTATATACAAACTCCTAACTAACAGTAATTATTTAAATTAAAGAACTAATTTTATAATATTTAATTTTATTATGAATTTATTTAATGTGTTTTAAAGAGAATCTGAATTCAAGGAGCACAGATATATGCCAAAAAAGTGTACGCGTTGTGGCTGGGAAGGGGACGAATCTGAATTAGTAATCGTCAATATATGCCCTGATTGTTCTACTGGGCATTCGCCTCTATGGAGACTTATGAAGAAATTAAATGATGTAGAATGTCCTAATTGCTCTTGGAGATCCTCTCCCGATAGTGCAAGAAAAGAGCCCGAATGTCCAAAATGTGGCGATGAATATCTACAAGATATCGTCGCAGACGCTTAAGATTAAAAATACACTCTAATCTCGAAGTTTTTACAATTTAATCCCTAAAAAGTACCTAATTTTCTTAATTTAATTACCTTAAGATATCCAAATACTCCCGACAAATTTTTAAAATTGTAGCAATTTAAAATGTGCATCTTTATAAAGACCTAAAAAAATAATAGGTTCAGAATAGGTATGATGACTTTTCCTTCCTTAAAGCAAATCTATTGCGGTTTGCAGCTGTAAAAAACCAATCGGGGAGGAAGAGGCACCCAAAAAATAAAAAAATAGGATTTATTTAGAAGAAACAGATAGGAGCACAAAAGAATGTCCCAAGAAGGAGAAAGTGGTGGCGCAAAACCTGTAGGCCAAGATTATATTCGACCCACAAAGGTTTGGGCTTATTTCAAAACAAAAGAAATCCGAATCAGCGGCGATGCAAAACAAAAATTAATCCAAATACTTAATAATGCTGTGACTGCTGAATTAGATAAAGCAATCGATAAACTTCCCAAATTCTCAAAGGGGCAGAAGGAAGGCGAACCCAAAAGAAAAACGATAAAACTTGAAGATCTAGGCTAATAAATTTTTTTCTTTTTTTATTTCTCTAATAATAAAAAATATTTAATTGCTTCAATTATTCTCTTATTTTAATTATAATTTCAACAATTCCCTTACTTTCATTATAATTTCATTTATTGTCTCGAGCTTTTCCTTAAGACTATTAATTATTATTTGAAGCTCATTCTCTTCACGTTCTGATTGAAAGGATAAAGGATGAGCCTCTAAATAATTTTCCAGCGCATTTTGATAGCTTAAAAGATTTTCCAACGTTATTTTGAATAAATCATCCATATTTCTGGCAATATTTGCAATTTCCGCATTATTGTTTTTAATTTTACTAAATGTCATCTCTCCAGTTAATGCAAACCCCTTGAACTGCGTGCAATATTCCCAATTGATTGTCCCTAAACAGTAATATTCACCATTTCCCCGCGCATGCCGGATTTCCCCATCACAAATCTCATAATATGGACATCTTTCGAGCATAAGGAATTCAACCTATGCGGCTTTTTATATATTTTCAAATTAAAATTAAAAAACTATAAATAATCTTATTTATTTTTGATAATTAACTAATAAGTTCCAAATATAATTTGGAAAATATTGGAGAAATTTTTATGACACAGGAATCCAATACAATACAGTGTCCGAGATGTGGTAGTGAGAGAGTCGTTTATTATATAATGATTAAAGGACCTTTTGCGATTTTAAAAGTAGCATGTCCGAACGATCAAATCAGACAGGTTATTAGACTTCCCTTGGATGCACGCGACCAGTGGATGGGACAGGTCGCAGATCAAATCTTTCGCTGTACAATATGTGGAGCACATGTTCCTAATCCTGCGAAAATTGTCCGCAGTGGGCGTTGGATGGTTCTTTTCATAGAATGCCCATCACATGGTCTTAAAGATCCAAAACGATATATTCTTGATACAGTATATCCAATGATTCAAAATCTCCATCAAAATATGGGGTATGGTGGAG
>Ga0315279_10004267_pt1 | contig 19287 bp, 21 predicted proteins | sample YL17G06_20_MG_FD_203694 | JGI IMG/M metagenome (GOLD analysis project Ga0315279, IMG submission 203694) | Sediment microbial communities from Yellowstone Lake, YNP, Wyoming, USA - YL17G06_20 | ecosystem: Environmental > Aquatic > Freshwater > Lake > Sediment | place: USA: Wyoming | collected... | reverse complement strand
CGGCGTCCACACGCTACACGGTAGGGCAGTACCCTTTGCCTCGGGAGCGAAGCTCGCGAACCCCGAACTAGAGGTCATAGTGATGGGTGGAGACGGTGATGGCCTCGGGATAGGCATGGGCCATTTCGTCAGCGCTGGAAGACGCAACATCGACATGACCTACATGATCCATGACAACGGCGTCTACGGCCTCACGAAAGGACAAGCGTCACCTACACTTCAGCTTGGATTGAAGACGAAGGCAATACCGTCGCCGAATATCACGGCGGCGGTCAATCCCATCGCTCTTGCCTTGGTAGCGGGGTACACGTTCGTCTCGCGAGGATACGCGTACGATGTCCCCCATCTCAAGGAACTGATCAAGAGAGCCATCACACATAGAGGCTTGGCACTTCTGGACATGCTCCAGCCGTGCCCGACATACAACGACATCAACACGAAAGAATGGTACTCAGGCGAGGACAGGCCTGATCCAAGAACCGGGAGGCCTGTCCCCCGGTACTACGTATTGGAGCAGGCTGGTTATGATCCAGTCGTCCACAATCCCGACGAGGATGTCAGAAAGATCGATCAAGCTCTAGTGAAATCTAGGGAATGGGGCGATAGAATCCCAGTAGGCGTCTTCTACCAGAACGAGCTAGTTCCAACTTTTGAAGATCGAATCAGCCACCGAATACATGACTACCGAGCCAAGCCTCCGGCCAAGCAGGCAATCTGCAGTGAGACAGGCTCGCCGACAGTCGACCTGAGGAGAATGTTCGAAGACTTGCGGGTCACATGACTAGCTGTGCTCAGACAAAGAGGCACTGTGGTTTCTGAGGGCAAGTTTGTGCACGTAGGGTCTGTGGAATCTTGAAATGGGAAACTGCTCGCTGCTGTGCTTCGTACAAGCTGATCCCAGAGAATTAGAGGTCCGGCATTTGCAGCCGGTGGACTAACAAAGTGGAGAAATCAGCGTCCGTTCAGCAGAGTGCGGCCGTCAGGCCAAGCCTAGGGCTTCAGCTAGGTGGTAGAGCTTGCGCATTTGAGCTACTGCGTTGCGTCCACCTTGAGTTAGACAGTAAGATCGAGCGCATTTATGTATGAAACCTCTCTCTTGAAGTAGCTCCAGCATTCTCTGAGCTCGATCATGGGTCGTGTTTGCTTTCATAACGATGGCGCTAATCGTAGCTCCATCTGCCCCGGAATCTTCAATGAGCCAGAGAATGTCGTATACCAACAGGAGCCTTCCGGAGCGTCTTATTCGCACAGTAGCTTCCCCAACGATTAGAGAAGCCAGCTCTTCATGCCAATTCCAATCAGGACCAGTAGACCCGCGATTCTCATGAAGCTCTGGGCCACCGTCACGATGTCTATCGACGTTATCATGAAATCGACCGAGGAGTAGGCTACCAGTTGGATCAGTGGTACGAGTCCGTAGCCCAAGTATGCCAAGCCTAGCGTCAGGAATGCTCCTGAAGTCAATGCGGTTATCTTCTTGCCCCTCTGCCTATAGGCCGAGTAGAGGAGGGCACCGACAACTAGAGAAATCAGTGCAGAATACGATTGAACAAAGAATGCTGGCAAGACAGGAAAGGCAAAAACGACATCTTGAGCTGATTCTGCGACAAGGCCTAGAAGGATTAGAGTTAGGCCTAAGGCTTCAAGGATTGCACCTAGCGGTGCGGGAGATATTCTGGTCTCAACGCCTACAACTCTAAACACGGGCGCAAGACCAAATGAGAGGAAGCCAATTGTCATGATGGCTAGTCTGCGATCAGAGCTGATTCGATAGGTTCTCCAAAGAGAATGGCTAAGCAACACACCGCCGGCCATTTGGGCAGAATCTGCGAGGAGGAATAGCTGGATAGTCTCCAAACCTTTCCTCAACCTAAACAATGCCACACAGATTCAATGTATATGAACCGATCTATCCTTGAGTTGGATTTATCACATTCCTAGTCTTGCTAGTCGATTAACAGCATCTCTGACCCCTCTGGAGGGTTCCTTGGCAGCTCCTGTTGGGATGACCAGTTTGACGGCAACTCCGCTTTCCACGACTAGATGCTCATACATTGTGCTGTAGTCCGTGAAGCGGCTGGGCATCACCGTCGAAATGCCAAGGCAACGCTTCTTCTGACTGGCTAGCTAGTAGTCTGAAGAACAAGAGAGCAACACTGAAGTGAAAGGGCCATGCTCTTACGTACCGAGGCAGGTACGTGCCAATGAGGGATCAGGCCGTGATGGCCACGGGCGGAGAACTTGCAATCATTGCAGTGGCCGCTCTGTTGCTTCCATTCGTAATGGCGGAAGTAGACAAGTGAGTTTCGAACAAATTGTTCGAAAGACGCAAGTACGCCCCTCTCTGTTGCACACTCAAGGTGTCGTGACATTCCAGCCCCATACGAACGCCCCATGCATGACATTACCATAGGGCTTGAGGGACGCGAGCTTCTCAGCTTGAAGACGACTGTGAGTTCGAAGATGCAGATAACAATCCCTATGGAGCTCGCCAAACTATTTGACATTCGCGTAGGAGACATCGTACGCTTCACAAAACATGAAGCCACCGCGTCAGCTCACAAGCTACTGGTCGAATTGGTACGTGGAGGTAGACGAGTCCAGACCTTCCGGATATACACTCAGCGAGCGCGGTCATTTCGGCCGCTCGGATTGGTAGCTTAAAACAAGCGCAACCACGTCGCTTGAATCGCAGAATTTTGCATGACAATTCTCGCAGCGAGTCTGGTAAGTCAAGCTTGCCAGGCGGGAACTCGAATCGTTTCAGCCATCTTGAAGATCCCTTCTTCTTGACGCGATAGGCTCATCTGTCCGCTCTAAGGCGGACACACGCTACGGAAAGCCAAAGCAGGATCTTAGACTTCGCCGAGGCATGAAAGGAAGCCTAGCTAGAAGCAATCTCACTAGCCCGTCAACGGAACGGCGCCCACTTCGGTGTTGACCCCTGAGGTCGGCGAGAAGCGAGCATAGCCCAGATAGGTTAGGCTTGGCCCAGAATGTATTCCGACGACCCCACGTCCATATCCCGTAATGGTGATGTAGACAGGAGCCCCACTATCCCCAGTGGCTCGGTAGTAGTCGGCGATCGCTTGGTCATAGAGGACATCATACCACGGACTAGGTCCTAATTCGTCTACCATTACATATCTGACTGTTCCACAAGTGATGTCTGTGGATATCCCTGACTTGCAAACGGTGTTACCAACGGCCGGGTCCTGGTAGAAATTGAATGTCATACTAACTCCGCCGATGAAGACCTTGGGCGCCACGTTGCTGAACTGAACGAAGGCGACATCAGCGAAGGCTTGTTGTCGCGCAACTGCGGTTACAGGACCTGTAGGATAATTAGGGGTAGTGGGCTGATATACGGTGGTGCCAACTGGCACTCTTCTCTGATAGCCCGAATGACCAGCGATAACGAATCCCTTCACGCCACTCCTCACTGCCGACCAACCTGAAGTGCCGGTTCCCGTATCTCCTTGGTCTTTAACTTGGATCTGAATTCCGCCGATAACCGGGCGCCATGGATCTGTGCGAGCAGCATCAACTCCGCCTAAACCTGTAGCCTCTGCGAACTTCACTGGTACGTCGGTTGCAAACCCGATCTCCTTGGCTGCTCTATTGACAGCCTCCACTGTCGTGGCAACGACGGACGAGATGACCTCAGGTACTTTGCTGCGTCCAACAAATATCCAATAGTATCCGTCGCCGCCCGCACCATGAGCGACTACCAACGTACCCCAAAACGGAACATCAGGTCCCACTAGTCGAGCACCAAGCTTTGCTAGCATCTCAAGCCAAGTCCGTTCCTCGGCTGCATCTTTGAAGGCGGGGAGCTGGCCGTGCTTGATAAAGTAGGGTGGCATTTCGGCCTCCGGAACTAGCTTTGGACCATAAACATCGGGGGGCGGAGGAACATTGGGCTCTCCTCGAGCGTCCCACGTAACCATCGGGAAAAACGCTAGAAGAAGCAAAATGATTGCGACCGACATGCCAACGTGTTTCATATGAACACCAACATGCGCAAGAGTTGACGCGTCTGTATAATGCTTCCCCAAGGAAGTAAAGAATTCTTGGAATTCAAGCACTGGTCTACCCATAGAACTCGCAGATCGCATGGAGATGCAAATAATAATCCAGTGATCCCAACTCATGTGCCGCTGCGAACTCGAATGAGAAACCCTTAAGAAAACGGAACCATACTCAGCGGAATGACGATAGCCGTTGAGAAATCAAGTTTCGATTGCTGTCACGATAGCCCTCGTGGTCTTCTCCATCTTAGGTCTCGTGATAGGCGATAGCGTCAACTCAATCTCGAGCGCGGCAACGCAGTCATATTGTACAGTTGTTGCTGAGAGCTCCATGACAGTGCACCTTGTCGATGAGAGCGGGAAGCCAATTCCGAACGCCACAATCCTGCTGAACGGAACTTTCAGCTGCCAACCAGCCCCGCCCGACAGCAGACTGAATCAGTCGGGCATAACCGACTCAAATGGAAACGCGTGGTTTGTCGTCATTCCATACGCGAATTACAATGTCACCGTGATACTTCCCGAGAACCTGCAAAGTCGAACGATCATTCTCACGCGGATCACGGCTCCCATGCCTACATTCAGCACGACGATTGACGTGGCGTGTACGCCGTCAGCGGATCGGTGCACGATAGGTCCGCCCAAGTCTGAAACCCAGACGACCTCTATCACAACCGCCCCTATTGATTGGCTAGACTTCCCAGCAATTCTCATAGCTATCCTCATCGGTCTCTTTATCGTAGTGAAAAAAAAGGGACGGCGCTAGAGTGTCAGTCTACTCTAGACGCGCCAGTAGACTAGGTAACCGTCTGGCCGCGAAGAACCGATGTAGATCTTGACACCTGGTGTTGAAAGCTCCCAGACCCCTACTGTGTTCCCTGGCTTGCTCGGCTGAAATGTTATCCGCGTGTACAGGTAGCGGTAGCCACCTGATTGAACGTTCCAGTTCTGCCATGCGCCGCTCACAAAGAACTGCGGGTTGGTCAGCGTCCATTGGAAGTTGGTACCGAAGGTTATGCCTTGTTGCTGGTAGATAGTCTCAATGGTGAACCAGTCGTTGTTGCTCGGGTTGACGTAGCTGCCGCCAGCAAAGCTGTAGTCCTTGGTGTACGTTGCGCCCGTCTGTGATACGTAGACGTATCCTCTCCAGCCGTTGATGCTCGTGAGGTACTGGATGTAGTAGGTTCCGCTCAGTGACGGATAGGTTGTGGCAGAGATGCGTCCAAGCGAACCGCTCAGGTAGTTGTTGTATTGGTCGAAGAAAGCCCAGAAGATATTCCAGTTGAGTGTCCCGCCATCCTTGTTCAACAAGACACCAATTTGGAGTAGCCAGTTACCAGTGGTCCTCAAGGCCATCATCGGGCCTAGCCAAGACCCGACGCTTACGGTCACACCTGTCGTGCTGATCGAGTAGCTGCTTTTCATTCCGCGGCAGTAGCTTGGGACATAGTCAGGGTCAAAGTGATAGCCGAACAGGTCGTCGTGTTGCGGTCCGAACGGGCGCAGTATGATTGGTTGGTCTACAACTGGTTGATCTTGGGCGTGGATCAGACCAGGAGACGCTGAGACTATGGAAAGCATCAGAAGCGTCATGACGGCCATTCCGATAACATGTTTTTTCGTGGATTTCACACTCCTTTCCGACTGGGTACTTGTTTCATTGCGCCCCTCCTCGGCGCTCAGGAGAGGCGCCGACCAGACGACACGTTCCACTAAACTGGAGTGTCAGAAATGTCACGACGGAAGCGAGGGATGTGTCACAGTTGACGAGTCATCTTCTCGTACCAGTATCCGTGAACGTCATCGGCCAAATCGATCGACTTCAAGAATTGGAGTGCGCGGTAGACCTGTCTGCGAGAGACTCTTGTCCTCTTGATTATCTCAGACACATGGATTGGCTGGCTCACCTCTCGTAGCAGGAGAAAGACTGTGGCCCTAGAGTCGTTCAATCTTTCAAGCAGATACAGTGGGTTGTCGAGAAGGGTTCCAACTTTGCCGAATGTCTTCCGTGTTGTGTAGCCCTCTGCAGCCATTTCCGATGGGGCACATCAATGTTTTAATTATGGGACACCGCTGTATAGTCCTTGCCCAAGGAAGTAAAGAGCTCTTGGGATTGAAGCAGAGGTCTACGCGTGGACCTGGCCGATCGCATGGAGACGCTGGCAATAGCATGGGACATCATCAGAGCTCCATGCATGGCGTGAGCACGGAACCGAGTGTGCGAGAGCTTTTGAGCTTGAAGACGACCTTGAGCACGAAAATGCAGATAACCATCCCCATGAAGCTCGTCAAGCTATTCAATGTTTGCCCAGCAGATGTTGTACGCTTCACGAAGTACGAGACGACCGCGTTAACTCAGAGGTTGATTGTCGAATTAGTACGTGGAGGTAGACGATACCAAACGTTCTCGGTCCGCGCTCGGCCAAGGGCAATCATCTCGGTGACTCCAGTTGGTAGCTGACCACGAGCGCGATCACGTCGCCGCTGTCATACCATTTGGCATGACAGTTCGTGCAGCGATAATGTGGGAAATCCAGCTTGCCTTGCTTGATCTGAATTGTTTCGCTGACCTTGAAGGCCATGCAGAACGCAGAAACCCCGACAGCCTCGGTAGAAAGAAAAGTGGAGGTTTTCGCCTTCCCTCTTTCACTCGGTCGTTATTCGGGGTAACCCATCAGCAACTGAACCTGCATGACGAACTGTTCTTCTGCTACGCCGCCTGTCTTGAGATGTCGGGTCACCAGCTCAGCCCTGGGGTAGACTTCACCCGCAGAGTAAACCCTTCCACTCTGCAGGTAGAAACGGCCCTGAGGTCCGCCCAGAGGCACGAAAACCGTTCCTGCCAACTTATCCGCAAAGCCCTGTTGGTACCGTTCAAGGAAGAGAATCAGTGTGTCGCCAGGCTTCATCAGAGGGTCATCCGACACCTCAAGCATAGTGCCGTCTACCTGCCCTCCAGTCTGTAGCACGATGATCGTTTCGGAGCTTTCAGTAGGCAGTGAGCCTTTGATGACCCTTTCGACCCTCACCGTGTGTAATGTGAAGCTCAAGTCGTATTCAGACAGTGCTCTCTCACCGATTACGACACCTTTGACGATCAATTCGGCCTCGCGGGATAATGAAGTGAGATCGTACGATCTCGCCCAGGAGACATCTAGGGTTAGAGTCTTGGAAGGCGGGTGTTGGAATCCCAGTGTTGAATAGGCTACCGCACTGAACAACGCAATCGTTGCAATCGCCAATCCTAACGCTATACGACGTTTCATTTCATTATCCCTCCGCTAAGGATAGATTGCTTTGACGCCATTGATGTCGTCCTGTTGGGGTGTGTACACATGGAACCAATCGTAACGTCCTTGTGTCGTCGGGTTCATTAGGACTGCGCCTAGTGCCTCGCCGAGTCCCACACTGTGTCCCAGTTCGTGTCCCATTACGGATTGCCTCTTTTGAGACCCATAACCCGCGACATAGTACTCGTTAAAGTACACAGATGCTGAAGTGTAGGGAACAGCCGAAGAACTCGGATAGAGGGTTGTAGCACCGTCCCATCCCGTGTTGCCATAGTTGTAGGAAGTCGCCGCGATCTCGGACGAGGTGTCGTATGTTACGGAGAAGTAGATCTTCGTTCCAGCAGAGTTCCAGGATTGTGCGGCGTAATTCAGTTCAGGGTATCCTGTGTGTTTGTAGATCTTGAGGGAGGTGTAATTCCATTTCCCGCCCAGCAGAGTGTAGGCCGAAACCGCGGGTTGGGTAGCCAACAATGCCATTACTGAGAGAGTAAGCAGAAGACAAGCCGTTTTGTTTAGACCTCGCGTGATCTTCTATCCTCCAATTCTTGGGTACTTGTCTCATTGCGCCCCTCCTCGGCGCTTCGGCATCCGCAAGCGCGGAACACCAATAATTCAGGGACATCAGTGTATAAGCCGTGCCCAAGGAAGTAAAGAATTCTTTGAATTCCTTAGACAACTTGATCGGGTAGGTTTCGACATGGAAGCATCGGTCGTATTTCGGTCCCGTAATCATTGCGTGCGCTATCCAGCCCAGAGCCTTCTCCTTCGTAATCTTTTTGTGGGCAGAACTCACCATCCTCAACGGTCTCTTGAGAGTGGTAACTGTCACCCTTGGGATGAGTCTTCATACCCTCCTCCTGAACCATCCTCATGTCGTACAGAAGCTCTCGCAGCTCCTCACGTGTCAGGTCACTCAAGGCAATATGCTTTGGCATCAGTGCCAACCTCAGCGCTCTGTTCCAGCTGGCTTTTGAACGCCGCAGACGGCCGAGATCGGATCACATCTTCTCCAATCTCACGAGGCGCACTGCATGAAATTAGGCGCCTAACGACATGAATCACTTGGGCGCCTAAGCCTCTAGGCTCCGACAGGATTTTCGGCCACCCTATATTATATTCTAGCCTGTCGGAAAATTCCAGACAGGCTTGAGTGCTTAGGACCTAACTGCTTGAGTCTTTAGGACCTACGAGAAGACTCGAAGACTGGGATTCGAAAAAGAGAGAGGCTGCGCCACTTCGAGCCACCTCTTTATCAGTTATACATTGGTCCGCCGTCGGTGAGCACATCAAACTGGTTGCCTGACGGGTCTGTTAACTTGACTAGGTGGCTCACGCAGGATTCATCTCCTGTTAGGGGGTCTGCGCTGACCGCTTTCTTGATCAAAGGCTCCCACCTGTTGCCATCTGCTATATCACCAATTCCTGCGGCTTCGGCTGGGGTCTTTCCGTTCAAGCCTTGAGGACGGGCCGGGTTGGCCAGAACGTGCAAGGCACTCACCTCCTCAGCAACGGGAGTTTAAGCCGAGCGGTAGCTTTTCCTAGCGCATTAGGATAACACTTTTGGGTGCTCTTTGAAGCGGAAGATATCCGTTGCCTGGGCGATGATTATCGCGGCAATCATAGGGGCCGCTGGAACAATCGCAGGCCCTTACGTACATCCGACCATTCAAACTGTCACGGTGACTGAGCTGTCCTTGCTGACGGTGACTGTTACAAGCGGGCCATCGTTTGGTACAGTGCCTGATGTTGTAGGAGAGAATATACGAACTGCTGAACGAGATGTCGCTGGAGCGGGTTTTAGACCGAATTCTCTTCCTGCGCCCAGCGAATATGCCTACGAAAAGGTGTTTGATCAACAACCGAAAGGTGGAGCCAGATATCCCGCGAACGAGATAGTGAACCTGTACTTCAGCGCTGGGAACAAAACCTACCCAACCCTTCTAGAATTGACGTGGGGTGAAGGAGTAAGCTGGGGACCTCAAGGATTCGAAGTGAAGGGAGCACTTGTGAACCTTCAAGCGTTGGGCAACCGTAGCCTCTACGTAGTATTGCATAGAATACCCTTTGGGCCTTTCTGGGTCCAGGAAAGGCCTAGAATACTGCCGAATGGTGAGTGGGCTGCAAGTGTTTCCTATGGACTTCCTGGTCTAGAGGTCGGAACGAAATTCGAGCTGTTCACGATAGTTACGAAAGAGAAGCTTGTACCTGGGGAAAGCCTGAGCAGCCTGCCCCCCTCCGAAGCCATCATGCCGCTCCAGCTGCTGTTGTCGAGCACCACCACTTCTACTTGGACCGCCACTTCTACTTGGCTTCCACCTACGTGGCTTTCACGTTCCACAGCAAATGTCACTTATGGTCAAGGTCAGTACATTTTCCCTAGGGTGAGACAGACATTCGACTGAGCCCTAGGACCTAACTGCTTGAGCCTTTAGGACCTAAACTTGGCAAGCCAAAACCGCAAGTTACCTTATTCTCAAGACGAAGCGCAAAGACGAACTGCGGCTCTCACCTGCCCCGCTCTGTCGGCTTCCGCATCATTTGCAGATTCCACAACTCAGACAGCGGCCGTTGGTCAGTTCCTTTCCACAGTTCACATGCTTCGATTCAAGTCATACGGAGTGACGAGTACCCCCCTGCAAATTCCGCGTCCGACGGTTGGAGCAAGGTCATCTTCTCGGATACCGACGAGGTCTGCCGCCTATCAGGACATCCGCTCTATTCGATGGTATTCTCGCGAAACGGAGACCTCGACTAATACTGAAGCACCCGACAATCAATAGCGCCGCTAGCATCGTCACAGTTGTTAACAGAGCGCCGTAGTAGGCATAGCTCGCCAGATAGGAAAAATCGTATTCAGGGCACGGAGTCAGCAAAGTCAAACACGCGACACACAGGTAAGATAGGGCGAGATAAGGCAAGACGAGTGTTGCCGTAGTGTAGAAATGAAATCCAGCATAATCACTCACGGAAAGCTCACCACCTGCTAGCGCTTCGTCAAGGAGTTTTCTCACATGGTATCTCAATGAGGGTAGCGTCAGCAGAACTGCCGTGGATACCGATAGGAAGACCAGAAGTTGAAGCACATCTATCATATGCTACCCCAAGCTTGATCAAACAGGTCAGACCACTTGGTAGCCAGGATGGGAAAATTCCTGTAAAGCATTCCTAAATCACCTTCTTTCCCAAATTGACCAGGGTCGTGTGGCTTTTCTAGTCTTACGTGACACTCATCTATGATCATCACGTGCCGAGCCAGTCTCTCTACCTCCTTCATCTTGAAGCCTTGTTTCCCATACCATTCAGAAGGCTGGCCCTCCGTGATGATTCTCACATCGACTCCGCGCCCCGCTGCTGATGACAGTGTCCTCTTGACTCTGTCGTCCTCGAAGAACCGCGCATCAAAATCTGTAGCTATTCTTATGCTCTTGTGAGCATTTTCGTAGAACTGCGGCAGTTCATGGAGCATCGCTTTGAGGTTGCTATCAGGTGCTACATCGGAGTTCCGCACATAGTATGCCGCAACGACGCCTATGACCACAGCAACAGCAATCAGCACGAAAAGGAACATATCATTGACTACCGTCACAGGATGTGCGAGGACTAGCCTGATAGTGCTTTCGGTCGTTCGATGCGGATGATTGCTGATTCTGCGCCTGATTCCCGCTCTGTTGGGACGAATCGATGAATATTACGCCTCTTTCGAGCGGATAGAGCCGCAGGTGGGGGTAATGATTCATGGACTGGGATATCGAGGGCATCGCTAGATCTGACGACGAAAAACGCCTCCTTCTAGGAGGGCTCAAATTGCGACGCCAAAACCACGGCACTCCGACGACGAAACGCTCCTCCAACTCCTCTCTTCTTGACGGTTCACTCAGTTCTCGATCATTGGTGTGTGTTTGAACCGCCGTGACGATCATCTCGCAAGGGGATTGGTCAGGACGCTAGAACGAAGATACGTCAAGTCTGCTCACGAAGATTCTGAAACTAGAGACATTGCCACGCGAGACGGACAATCGATCACACCAGAGCTACGAGTTGAACCATGTTCTCCACGGTCCGAAGCGCTCCTCGAAGGCTTTACATCCTCTCCTCCAACGAATGTTGGTGAAGCCTATCGAATGGAGTGCCCGTTTGAGTTTGTCACGCTCCTCTTGACCCCAAGTGTAGATGACGATCACATATTGCTCATACCCTCCGCTGACAAGTCTGTCGCCGTCATGCTTCAGAGATTTGATTTCACCACGGCAGATGATGGGCAGAAGGTACTCCATTGATGTCCACACTTCCTCCGAGCTTCCCCTGAACATGAGTAACTTCCAGCAGTATTCTGCACATTGTGGGAGAGAAGGCGAGTCCATAACCTCCTCGAACCTGCATCGGTCCTCCCACTTGGAATTCCCCGACCGCAACCTAGTCCAGTACCCATCGAAGGCCACCGCAAAATCACCGAAGTCTATCCGTGCCGCTCCCGGCCGCTCCTGTGTCTTTCGTAAGAGTTCTGGACGAAAAAAGTGTCTCTTCTCCTTTACCCATTTCTTGACATCATCAGTTCGCGGCAACTGCCTGTTGTCCTTCGACTTCAAAACCCATCCACCAGTGGTTCTTCTTGCTAGAAGCCCTCGGTAACGGCTGATTCGATCTCAGAGCTTCGTGAGTTACCGCACCTGGATAACGCCGCTCTATCGACGAGGAATGAGCTTCTTCAGCCGGTTTACGTCTGAATTGACAAGTTTGTCTATGGCAAGCTCGATCTTCTTGTCCCTAATGGCTTTAGCTATCATTGTCATGTAGTCGTTCATTGTGCGAACGTAGTGGACACGGCGAACTCGGTTCCACGGGTCTGGATCGATGGTGGCGACATTTATGTTCTCGCATGTATCGTGGGCGCACGGCAACCTGTTGTGATTGTTCTTACAGATCTTCTTTAGGTCCTTGAACGAAACATGAACCATCTGTTCAGGATCAAACCATGCTCCATATTCTCCTTGGCCGTACTGGCTGTCGCCGTCATAGCCAGTCATACTCGTCGAGGTGATGTCAAAACCTACAGTCGCGGAAGGAAAGACTTGGTAGCCATTCTCCAGTACAATGAATATCCTGTCCTTATGCGTCTCCTTCAGAAACGAGAGCTGCTGCAAGAAGTCACGGTATGCAACCAAAAGGGATACCCTTCCTGGAGTTGTGAGATCTAGGTACTTGAACTTCAGAACAGTTATGCGCGGCTGGGGGTTGCGCAAGTACTTTAGAAGCTCATCCATCGACTCCTCGTCGTATCCAAGCGTGTGTTGAGGGATTATGAAGTAGTTTGCATATTCTGCGTTCCTCCTAGCCGAGATTCCTTGAGCCACCTCATTGATCTGAATGGAGATCTTCATCTGTCTATGTGATCGCACAAGGGGGACAGGGGGCAGCAGAATTGCACTCCGGTAGTGAAGCTCCAGATCAAAGACTTCCCCGATCATTCGGTTCCGTGAGGTCGCGTCTTTTGACATCTCATTCCAGAATAGAGTGTGGTATGCTTCCTTCCACTTAGAATACTCTGACGGATTCAGGTTTTTCTTCTTGGTCTGACATCTTCGCGCATGGTTCATGAGAGGTAGAGGCAGTGCTTTGTCGCTAGTCCATCTAGGAACGCAGGATTCGTAGAATAGATACTCAGTTCCGGGATCAATAATGAGGGTTTTTTTCTCCAGGAATGTGTGGAAACTCTCTTCCACGTACTTGCTGAGCGCATCTAGGCGTATCTGCGTCATGTTCATCAAGTGTTCGCCAAGAACTCTCTGAGCATCAAAAAGGCGGACCACGCACCCAGTTGCGTGTAGTGGCTGCTTTTGCGTTGTCAAGTCCAAGAAGCTTTGAAACTCATCTGGATTCTTGACCAAGGTGAAGAAGTTTGGCGTCATGACTTGTCTGTTGGCCAAACGCATTCTCGCGGTCCTTGCGTACCGATCTCTCTGTAGCTCTGTGACATCTAACCTCGGTGGGCTACTCATCTGTCTTGACTCCCATGACGAAATTCTGGAGTTCTTTGATGAACTGCATCACATAGCGGGCATCGATCATGATGCCGCCTTTGACAGTGAGCGCCCTGAATTCGTCAAGCTCCTTCTCTTGGATGTAGATGAACTTCCCATCGTCGTTCTGGAGCTTGAAGAAAGTGTAGGTTCGATCTTGGGATGTGGCGTCCTTTACATCTGTAGCATGGACGACTTGACCATTCTTGTAGTAGACTGCGGCATTCCCCCTCATAATGCTGTATGCTTCTCTCGTGGCAACAAGTCGTTCCAGATGTTTTGCTACCGTGTCTCTATAGAATGACGTCTTGCGTGCGATGTCTGTGATTGTGACGCCACGTGGATTCATCTCTAAGATATCGAGTATGATTTTCTCAATGTAGTGTTGTCTATCCTGCGGCCGCATTGTAATGACTTCTTTGAACGGCAGGACTTTCGGAACTTGGATAGTTACCATATCATGTGCCTCATATTGTGGTCAAGAGCAAAGCCTATTTATGTGGCGTATGTATGTGCCACATATATGTGCCACATGACTTAAAGCTTGCGGTCTGTCCCGAGGACAGAGATCGGCCATTTTCGGGAATGAATCGAATTGGCTTGTCATGCTCTTGGTAGGCCCCATACACTGGAATGAATTGGCCACCGCGCTGCATCGAGTTGTATATCGCCTCGTCGGTCAGACCAAAGTCGCCTTTGACTATCGGGTCGAAGATGTCTAGGAACTTCGTCACTTTGGTATCAGCGCCATACTAATTTCGCGTTCGATGCTCTGGATCGCCCCTGAAAGCTGTTCCAGCGTGATGAAACTCGGTTCATATGGGCGCAGGTAGTACTCAGGTTTGAGGCAGTAGTAGGACTTCGGATCGGTGATTTTGGCCATCTCCACAAATCCACCTTTTCGGAGCCTAACGGTCTCCCCTCTTTCATTCAGCCATTCGGTTCCATCAGTGGTTGCGTCATCGAACTTGTGCCACCTCTCCTCTAATGCCCCGGGCATTTCTTCACCATCTGTGCTGACCCAGCCAGTTATCTCATCATGGAGCCAACCATTTCGGCTGTTCCTGAGTTTCGTAGGAAAACGCTTGTCAGAATTTGCCAAACCATCATTATCAATAATATACATCCAGATCGGTTCTTTCTGAATCTTAGTCAATGCTGGGTTCCTCTTTGTGAAGTACACTGCATACATCTTCTCCTTGGTGTAAGGCGCGAAAGCGAATTTTGGTAACGAAACGATTGCCTCGAAGGTGCATTTCTCAAGCAGGTCTTTGCGAAGTCTTGTGAAGTTGGGGTTCTCCAAAACCCCGTCCGGCAGGAGAATACACGCCTTGCCTCCGTCTTTGAGGAGACGGATTACCTTGTAGAGAAAAGCAACCTCAGTTCGGCTTGACGAGACCACGGTTGTCTCAGCCTTGACTACCCCGGCCCCAACCGGTGGGTTGGTAATGATGTAGTCCCACTCGCCTTCCCATATGAACTTCTCACCCAGTGTGTTCCCCGGTTCCATGTGGGCGTGACCATCACCGACCAGAAACATATTGAGCTTGGTCCTTGAGATGTTCTCTCCCTGGACATCCGTTCCCCAGAAACAGTCCTTCGCAAGGAACCGTTCGGCTTCGGGTGTGAGCGTCTTCGTCTTGGCATATGCCTTTCGAAGTACTTTGAAGCCTTCTGTTAGGAATCCACCGGTGCCACATGCCGGGTCGAGCACCTTGAACTTTCTGTCTCTGTCGAAGTGCTGTTCCGAAAGAAGAAGTAACTTGGAGAATATGTAGGCATAATGACGCCGAGTGAAATACTGACCGAATGTCTTCTTCTCCTTAGTATCTGCAAACATCTCATATACAGCACCAAATAGGTCGAATCCAGATTCACGAAGCGGATTCATCGAATCTATTACAGTGTAGATCTGCTTGACCGACTCGTCATCGACAATCGGCTTCTGTTTCTCCTTGCCAACTATCGCGACTCTGACTAACTCCATCAGATTGGCGAATTCACCAAACTGTGATTGTTGCTCAAGTCGTGATATGTACTTCGACAGATTACCCACTATCTTCTCAGCAGAATAGTCGAGGCTGCCATCCGAGCAGTTTGACCAGTATATCTTGTTCGCGTCTTTCTTTGACTCCCGCTCTTCAAAGATCTCTAGGGCAATGAAACCGATGGTGAAATCGATCTTTTGGGCGGTGTTTTCGAAATTGATGTTTCGGTATATCTTGGTGAGTTCCCACAACTTTTTGTTGAATATCGCTTCTGAGATGGCCGCGAGCGAGCCTACGTCAGTTACGATGTCGTGTAGAGATGGATCTTTGCGGAGCTTGTTCTTTATGAGACGAAGAATGTCTATGGTTTGGAATTCTCGGATTGGGTTTCCGTTCAGACCAATTTCGCGTTTTGTGCGTGAGTTGTAGAATATGGTTGTTCTACAGTTCGTCACGATGAAGTATGGTAGTTTCAGCTTGGGGGCTTTGAGCCATCCTTGTGTTAATGCCTCTTTCCAATCACTGTCATCGGTTTTGCAGTCATCTTTTGCTTCGGCATAGGCCACCAAGTTCTCGATGAACTCGGATTCGTTTCTTGTGACTGGGTCGTATTCAAACTCCGAGACAAGCAGGTCCGGTCGCTTCGAGCCAGTGTAGTTTGCAAAGGTTGTGTCGTTTACAATCTGCCTTATCGGTATGCCCAGCTGACCCACGAGGACTTCATGAATGAACCTCGTGACAGTGACCGCTTCCTGTTTCTTCGTCACTCGTTTCGCAGTGACCTTGGTTTTCGTTTTCGCCAACGGTGTCACGCTTTCTTCAGCTCGGTTTGGATTATGTCTGTCTTCTAGTCTTGATCCATTCTTCGGATTAGCCTTTCGGCTCGGGTGTCTGCCAAGTCGCGCATACGCGATGCCGGGCGAGAATCCAACTGCTCTCAGGTTCTCGTTGCTTCCCACGGCAGTTCGATAAACCGCCATAATCTTGTTGCCGTTCCTATTATCGATGACAACGAGATCCTCAGCTTTGACTTTCTTCTCTTCGCCATCATTCAGAATCGCAATGGCATCAATTACAGTTGAGCCGCTCGCAACAATTCCCATCTTTCTCATCTGGACATCAACCGTCCAACAAGCGAGAATGAGCTGGATACAATGGTCATGATCCACCATTTATAGGTGAGAGGTCTTGACATCCCTCACTCGTCACCTCTACAGAAAAAAGCACCCCTTTCCAGATCTTCTACGGAATTGAAGAAGCAACCTTCCAAGTGCATCCACTTGAGGTCGGGAATCCTCTTGGCTAGTTCTCCACGGACTCTCTGCCAAAGCATCTTGGAGAACTCATCGATTACTTGGTCGGGGAAGTCCCGATCCTTGATCCAGACAAGCATAACGATCGAGCCTTCTCTGAAATAGGCTCCGACAAGCTCGACAAGTGCCCGACCCCCGCAGGAGACACTCGACTCAGCTGTGGGTTCGTAGGTTTCTTCGAACTTGATGACCAAGCCGTTGGCTATCTCATGCCTCACTCTGGAGAGAGCTTCGCTCATCTGAGCCTCCAGAATGGCCTGAGTATCTGGTATCTCGCTCATGGCACTTGTCCTCCACTCTGAGACGTGTTGACAGCAGACATAGTTCTTTCCTCCAGGTCCGAGAGCAGTTCGTTCAGCTTTGACGTGAGCATGGCTACTTGGGTAAGCAGCCAGAGCGTTCCCGAAGGCAAGCCGTGGACTGCATGTGGTTCGACGTATGGTACTGAGAATTTCCTGCGACATTCATTGCACAAGTATCTCCTAGATATCCCACGAGCATTGTATCTGAAGCCAACTTTGCTGATGTCTGGCGACCCGCAGTATCTGCACCTGATCGGCCTTTCCTCTGCCACTTCGGAGGACTCCTCAAGCTCAACTCTTTGCGTCGCGGAAGAGAGCAAAGCGGCATAAACGTGCGGACAATTGCCGAGAGTACCGCTAGCATCCCCGGCGCCACAGTCGCAGGCCCATTGGCCGTCTCTCAGCTCCACGAGGAACCAGCCTTTCTTGTCCTCCTTTCTGACAGCGAACAGTGTTGGGTTGAACCGCCTAACCAAACCATCCTTGAAGATCCTGTATCCGACATCATTGAACGGCGCGTCAGAGTTGTCCTCATGTGGTTTCTCGATAGACATATTTACATGGCCCTCACGTGGATTTCATCTGGATAAGAAGGCGGCATGTATGGGGCTCACCGCTGAAACGAAGATCGTGAGGAATCCGAAGGCGCACACGATGTACATTACGATTCCAGCGGTTCTGGCTCAAGACAGTGCATACCCGTTCAAGGATGTGACCGATGTTGAAATTGAGATAGTGCCAAAGAAAGGCATGCTTATTGTACGACCCCGCCCTCGATCGGTGTCTGCTGCGAAACCGAAGTAGGCTTGGGAGATCATCTGGCACTGGAATTGTGTTCAAAAGCTAGTCTCACCGCAACCTTAGCCTTTCATTACTCCTACGACGAGGCCCAGCGCAAAGCTGCCGCTTGCAGGAAACATTTGCATCATGCTGGGAGAGATCGCAATGGCGAATTGTGCTAGGCGAGTGAAGAGTTCCTCAAGGAGTCTAGTCAATGCAGCAAAGTTTACCTGTACAACTCCAACAGATGCCAACGCGATCAAGGGAATCGTAAATAGCGCAACAGCGACTGCTGTCACTTTGACCATGATGCCAACAATCTTCCGCAGGCCGTAGCCGACGAGGAATCCGATTGTTCCGCCCGCAGTGACCTCCGTCATGAGTGTGGCGAGTACCAGGTTTGCTGCGCCTTGTTCCAATTTGCATATCTCCTGCTGCTAACGCATGATCTCTGGGAACTTGAGGGCCTGATCGTTTTGAGGGCATACGTCTGTGAACGGACAGTACTTGCATGCGAAGCCTGTCTCAGGTTTCGGTAGCTCCGAGTTGGCTAACGCTCTATGGAGTAGTGTTGCTCGCTGTATCATCCATTCCCTGCGGTTTCCCAATGGAACCTGTTTTGCGATGATGTTCTTGTCGTCAACGTAGATTAGGACAAGACGATTGACTGGGATGCCGTAGAGTTCAAGCAGCGTGTAGTAGCATTGAACTTGGGCAACATGATTCTCTCTGGGGATGTGTCCCTTCTCAGCTTGCCAGTTGACGAACCGTGTTGTCTTCAGATCGTAGATGGTTGCCGTCTCCGGATCATACGCATCAACATAGCCAATTACAGTGATCGTTCGTCCATCGAGTTCAAAGGTCATCTTGGCGCGAAGTTCGCTCCAGCCGAGGGATCGTGAGACGTAATGGATTAGAGATCCTCGAAGCTTCGACCAGGCTGATTCAACAGTTTCTTCGGCGGATAGTGTTCTCTCGAAATAGGATCTTGCTAGGCAACTCGTAAGTGTCGTGACGTGATAGGTGTCTGGTTCAGGCGTCAGCCGATTCCACGTCATTCTTTTCCAGAACGAGGTCGGCATCAGTTCGTTGCAGGTCGAACATGTGAGCACATTGCCTTCGTGGGCGCACCTCAGCGTCTTTGGGACGACTTCTACCACAGTAGTCATGGTAACCATGTGATCACCACATGGCCGCCAAATAAATCTGCCCGTGCCGTCTTTGACTCAAGTACTTGGGACCTAAGCGCTCAAGGCGTTAGGACCCGCCCAAAAAAAGCCGTCAAGCACAAAGCATCAATTTTCCGACAGGCTAATATTCGGATGGTGGACCGGGCGGGATTCGGACCCGCGACCTTCCGGTTTCTTGGTTACCATGTCATGCAAACCGGACGTTCTTCGGCCCCGTCAACGGGCATACCAGGCTGAACTACCGGCCCTACCGAGCCGATACGAGGAAAATGCACTTTTAACCTTTCGGAGACACATCTGCAGTCCGTGGAGGAAGTGAATCAACATGCCCGTCAAAACGAGCAAAGAAGCTGAAAATGACGGACTACTGCATGCG